>Ga0316628_100001269_pt1 | contig 17649 bp, 14 predicted proteins | sample OWC_Aug_M2_C1_D5_FD_207648 | JGI IMG/M metagenome (GOLD analysis project Ga0316628, IMG submission 207648) | Wetland soil microbial communities from Old Woman Creek delta, Ohio, United States - OWC_Aug_M2_C1_D5_C | ecosystem: Environmental > Terrestrial > Soil > Wetlands | place: USA: Ohio... | reverse complement strand
GCGGCATGGGCCGGGATGGCGCAAATGATAGCAATCAGCAGCAAGGAAGAGAGAAGGAAGAACTTCTTCATACGCACCCCGAGGAGAGTTGACGTCCGAAAACGTGCAAGGTTAGCAGCTATTCTGATGGGGAACAAGGCGAGGGTTTTTTCTGTAATCCCGAGCGCAGCGAGGGATCCCTATTTTCATTGAGCATCTCAACTCGAGCTTAAATTCAAAAATGAGCTGAGCGTCCTTCGTGATTTACTCCTGCAATTCGCGAACCTTTAATCTTCTGGGCAGCCATAGGGACCCCTCCCTTCGTTCGAGATTTCAGAAAGAAGCCCGTTCCAGCAACACCACTACGTGCGCAATCGCTGCGTTGTCCGTGCCCATGCCTTCCGGCGTTTTGGCCTTGATGCCGACCTGGTCCGGCTTCACGCCCAGCAGTTCCGCCACCCGCGCCTGGATCTTCTTTGCGTGCGGCACGATCTTGGGCTCGGCGAGAATCAACGTGGAATCCACGTTGGCGATTGTGTACCCGGCCTTGCGCACCTGCTTCAGCGCTTCTTCCAGAAAGATCGCCGAGTCCGCGCCTTTCCACTTCGGGTCAGACGGAGGAAAGTAGCTGCCGATGTCGCCCGCAGCCACGGCGCCGAGCAATGCGTCGGTCAAAGCGTGGAGAAGAACATCGCCGTCTGAGTGCCCGGCCAGACCCTTGTCGTGCGGAAGCGTCACACCGCCGATCTTCAACGGAACGCCTGGCGCAAATTCGTGTGAGTCCCAGCCATAGCCTATGCGCATAGATAAACCTCACCACAGATGAACACTGATCGAACTGATCCACGGGGAATCATAGAGCGTTCCCTGCTCGATGAGCGCGGTTTTGCTTACGGTCGTTGTCAAACAGCAAGCGACGCACCTGCGGCTTCGGGCCGAAATTCAAAATGAGCCCAATTTCAAGCGCTGTCGAACGAAGGTAGTTCAATACTTGGGCCTCATGGGGTATGGCAATCGCCTCCGCCGTCTTCAGTTCGAGCAGAACAAGATCATTAACGACGAGATCAGCACGAAAATCGCCGACTTTCTTGCCTCGAAAGTAAACGGAGATTGCTTTTTCGGACTCGACACTCAGACCCTTTTCGATGAGCGCCAATTGAAGTGCGTTCCTGTAGACCGATTCAAGAAAGCCGAAACCGAGTTCATTGTAGACTTCATAGAACACTCCGATGATAAGGTCTGTCAGTTCCGAGTGCTTGTAGGTTTGACCACCCTTTTGGCTAATCAGTGTCATCAGTGTTTATCAGTGGTAAGGTTTCTCATCCCGCCAGATTCTTCGTGGCACGGCCCGCCTGCGCCATCAAGTACTCCGCCAACTCCATGTCCGCCGGCGTGGTGATCTTGATGTTCCTGGCCGAGCCCATAACCACCCAGACGCTCTCTCCCAGGCGCTCCACCAGAGATGCTTCGTCGGTGCCGGTGAAGCCGTCTGCCTGAGCGCTGGAAAAAGCCCGTTTGATTAGTTCAAAGCGGAATCCTTGCGGAGTCTGCGCCTGCACCACGCGCTCGCGCGGGATGGTGGAAGTAATGATGGCCCCTTCAGCGGCCCGCTCCACCTGCTTGATGGTGTCCACGGCGGGCAATCCGGCGATGGCCGCTCCATGTTTCTCCACTTCGTGAATCACATTGGCGATGATCTCGTCATCCACGAACGGCCGGACGGCATCGTGTACCAGCACAATGTCATCAGGCGCGGCTTTGAGTCCGGCGAGAGCGTTCGCCACCGAATCCTGACGGTGTTCTCCGCCTTCCACCAGTTCAACCTTGGCCGCGATCTTTTCTTTTTCCATCCGGCGGGTGAACTGCTCCATTTCGTTCTTGCGCAGCGCTACGACGATCTGGCTGACCTGCTGGTTGCGGGCGAAGACGCGCAGTGTGTGGACCAGGATGGGCGTCCCGTTGATCTCAAAAAACTGTTTGGAGGGAAGCCCCCTTTTGCCCGGAGGCGCCATCCGGGTGCCGAGGCCGGCAGCGGGAATGATTGCGATTACCTTCATCAGGGGTGAAAAGTATAACAACTTTGACGGATGCGGGTTTTCCGGTGTCTAAGCCAGTAAGATTGAATTGTGCTGGCGAAGGTCCACAATTACATTCGCGAACAGGGTCTGTTTCAGCCGGGAGACCGCGTGGCCGTTGCCGTCTCTGGCGGCGCGGATTCAGTGGCACTGTTGCGGGTCCTGATCGAGTTGCGGGAAGAACTGGGTATCGTGCTTTCCCTGGCCCACTTCCATCACGGCATTCGCGGAGCCGAGGCTGATAAAGACCAGCAGTTCGTGGAAGACCTGGCCTGCCGGTTTGAGCTGGAAGTGAATTGCAGTTTCGGAGATTCCCCGGCCCATGCCGGCAAGCATAAGACCAGCCTGGAAACCGCCGCCCGCGAGCTGCGCCACCGCTGGTTTGCCCAACTGATCGCGGAAGGAAAGATCGACAAGATCGCCACCGCGCATACATTGGACGATCAGGCGGAGACGGTGCTCATGCGCGTCATCCGCGGCGCCGGCGCCCGGGGCCTGGCGGGCATCGCTCCCTTCCATGCGGAAAAATCGTTGGTGCGGCCGCTATTGGAGATCAGCCGCAAAGAGATTGAGGCTTACCTGAAGACTCTCAATCAGCCATGGCGCGAAGACCTGAGCAACCAGGACCCGGCCCACACCCGCAACCGTGTCCGCCAGGAGCTTCTGCCCCTGCTGGAACGGGCCTTCAATCCGTCCATTCGCTGGACCCTGGCAGAACTGGCCGAGGTGGCCCGAGGAGAAGACGAGTTCTGGGAAAAGGAGCGGGCCAGACTTATGGACAGGCTGGTTCGGCGGGGCAAGCCCAGTCGTGACGGGCGATCCAACGCAGGAGAGGCCGGCCGTGTCTGGTCCATTGATCTGGCGGGATTTCGCGGCTTGCCCTTGGCGCTCCAGAGACAGCTTCTGCAGGCGGTGGCTCATGAGATGGGACAGGGCCTGCAGTTTAAGCACATCGAGGAACTTACAGTCCTGGCGCATGAGGGCAAAAAAGGCAGGCCGATTGGTTTACCGGGCGGGTTGACCGCCTCTTGCAGTTTCCGCGAACTCCAACTCCATTACCCGGACCCGGATGGCATGCAGGAAGAATACGAATATGCCCTCTCCCTTCCCGGGGAAATCCAGGTCTCAGCGATTGGGTCAACGGTTCGGGCGCGAGTAATAAGCGCTGGGAAACAAATGGTTTCGGGGTATAATCCAGCATTGCTTTTGGAACGTGCCCGGCTCCAACCGGAACTCAAGCTCAGGAACTGGAAAGCCGGCGACCGGTTCTTTCCGGCGCATACGCAGTCCCCCAAGAAAGTAAAAGAGTTGTTACAGGCTGGCCGTCTGGGCCGGCAGCTCTCAAGGGCTGAGAAGAAGTTGTGGCCCGTGGTGGAGAGTGCCGGAGAAATTGTCTGGGTGCGGGGGTTCCCCGTGCCGGAAGCTTTTGCCCACCACGAGGGCGAAGCTGTCTTGATCGAAGAAATTCCGCTGGAGCCCGGGACGGAAAAGTGAACAACACCTTGTCGCAGGAATATCCGAAAGTTGTGCTCTCTCAAGAGCAGATCAAGAAGCGTGTACAGGAGATGGCCCGCCAGATCTCCCGAGACTACGCAGGCAAGACGATTTATGTGGTCGGAGTCATGGAAAACGGCTTCATTTTCATGGCCGACTTGGTACGGGAACTGGATGTCCCGGTGGTTTGCCACTTCGTGAAGCCTGAGCTCAAGGACGCCAGTGCCAGCACAACCGAGATTTTCTTTACCCCAGAAGTGGATGTAAGAGACCAGGAGGTCCTTCTGGTGGAAGCCCTGATCCAATCCGGCGTTACCAGCGACTTCCTGATCCGTCATTTGCTGGGCCGGGGCGCCAGCAGCGTGAGGCTGGCTGTCCTGTTGGACAAGCAGGCCTCCCGCCGGGTGTCACTCCAGCCCGATTACTTTGGTTTTCTGATGAATGACACTTTTGTCGTAGGCTATGGGCTGGGTGCTCCCCATGTGGGCCGGAATCTACCCTATATAGCGGCCGGTGCCCTGAATACTGCTCGAATTTAGCGGGCTTGGCGCGCTTTTGCCGCCTGTGGACCGGCCTAAAGAGGTATAGAATTGTGAAATGCGCAAGTTTTGGAACGGGGGCCCCCCTCTGAGCATCTAAGGAGTGGGCGTCTCTAAGCCCAAAACATACGTATTTTTCGAACATTTTTGAAATTCTGGCGTCTCTTAATACAGTTATGTACCAAAGGGAGCCTGTACGGCCCGCGACCGAGGTCTATCGGGCCAGGAAAATTCAGGAGTAGTCAGTGAACTCAACGGTTAAAACGGTGGTTCTGTGGGTGGTCCTGCTGCTGGTGGGGTTTGTTCTCTGGAGGATGATCCAGGGCGGCGGCAACGGCGCAAAAGACACGGAGACCGCCTATAGCGACTTCATGTCCGATGTGAGCAAGGGCAATGTGCAGGACGTTACCATCCTGGGGAATGAGGCTCACGGCCACTATCACAAGGACAAGAATGGCCAGTTCCACCTCATTGTCCCGGCGAACAACCCGGAGATGTTGAAGGCGCTTGACGCAAACAACGTAAAAGTAACTTTCAAAGACAGCCAGGGCGCAAACTGGCCGTTGTTGTTGCTCCAGTTTTCACCTCTCCTTCTGCTGGGCGTGCTCTGGTTCATCATGATCCGCCAGATGCAGACAGGCGGGAACAAGGCACTCAGTTTCGGCAAGAGCCGTGCGCGCCTGCTCTCCATGCAGCAGAAGAAAATAACGTTCAAAGACGTTGCCGGCGTGGATGAGGCAAAAGAAGAGCTGCGGGAGATTATTGAATTCCTGCGCGAAGCGCAAAAGTTCCAGAAGCTGGGCGGACGCATCCCCAAAGGCGTTCTGCTGGTAGGGCATCCCGGAACCGGCAAGACGCTGCTGGCGCGGGCCGTGGCCGGTGAGGCCAACGTTCCCTTCTTCAGCATCTCCGGTTCGGACTTCGTTGAGATGTTCGTGGGCGTAGGCGCCAGCCGCGTGCGCGATCTGTTTGAGCAAGGCAAGAAGAACGCGCCTTGCATCATTTTCATCGACGAAATTGACGCCGTAGGCCGTCACCGTGGCGCAGGCCTGGGCGGAGGACACGACGAGCGCGAGCAGACGCTGAACCAGTTGCTGGTGGAGATGGACGGCTTCGAATCGAACGAAGGCGTGATCCTGATCGCAGCCACCAACCGGCCTGACGTTCTCGACCCGGCCCTGCTGCGGCCAGGCCGCTTCGACCGCCGCGTGGTGGTTCCGCTGCCTGACGTTCGCGGCCGCGAAGAAATCCTGCGCGTCCACACCCGCAAGATTCCCCTGGCGGACGACGTGGATCTCTCTATCCTGGCCCGCGGTACTCCGGGCTTCTCCGGCGCAGAGCTCTCCAACATGGTGAATGAAGCCGCGCTGAACGCCGCCCGTTGCAACCGCAAGTCAGTCCTGATGTATGACTTCGAGCTGGCCAAGGACAAGGTACTGATGGGCGCGGAGCGCAAGAGCATGCTGCTGACCGAGGAGGAAAAGAAGGTCACCGCGTACCACGAAGCCGGCCACGCACTGGTGGCGGCGTTGATGCCCAATTCCGATCCTCTGCACAAGGTCACCATCATCCCCAGAGGCATGGCCCTGGGCGTGACCATGCAGCTTCCGGAAACGGACAAACACAACTACACGCTGGACTATCTGGAAACGCAGATTGCCGTGATGATGGGCGGGCGACTGGCGGAGGAGATTTTCCTCAACCAGATGTCCACCGGCGCCGGCAACGACATTGAGCGCGCTACCGACTTGTCGCGCAAGATGGTCTGCGAATGGGGCATGAGCAGCCTGGGCCCGCTCACCTTCGGCAAGAAGGAAGAGCAGATCTTCCTGGGCCGTGAGATCGCGCAGCACCGCGATTTCAGCGAAGAGACGGCGCGCCAGATCGATTCCGAAGTACGGCGCTTCGTTGGCACCGGCTATGAAAATGCCAAAAAGCTGATTCTGGAGAAACGCGACACGCTGGTTCGGATTGCTGAGGCCCTGCTGGAACGCGAAGTTCTGGATGCCGCCGAGTTGAAGCTGATCATCGAAGGCAAACCGCTTCCCGCGCGCGTCATCCCGGCCAAGGGTGACGATGGCGTGCAGCAGGTGTTGAGGCCTGAACCCGGCCGCACTCCTGGAATCGCTCCCGGCAAGCCTTCACCGGCCTAAACTTTCAACAACGAAACATCAGGGGCAGCTTCGGCTGCCCCGTTCCTTTGCAGGGGCGGCGCTTTTTGCGCTCCATGGTGCACGCACCTCCGGCCTGCCTGGCTCCCCAATTCCGCTTGAACTCTCCCTGGATGCAGAGGTACATTCCTTGCACATCCCCCGCCATTTCCCTGACTCTCAAGGGAGGTATCTGCGTTTATGGCCAGTTCAACAAGCGTTGGAATCGCGCCTGCCCGATCCGCGCCCACCGTCAGCGCCAGTATCTTTCAGCAGGACTCTTTTGTTGCGCGGCAGAAAATCTTCACGCTGACGCCCAAGTTTGTCTTTTTTGACCAGGAAGGAAAAGTCCTGGCCTTCCTGCGCAAGAAGGTCTTCTCCTGGAAAGACGATATCCGCGTCTTTACCGACGAAACACAGACCTTTGAACTGCTACGCATCAAGGGACGGCAGGTGATCGACTTTGGCGCGTCCTTCGATGTCACGGACTCGATCGCCGGCGAGAAAACAGGAGCACTGAAGCGGCGGGGTTGGAAATCACTTCTGCGCGCGGAGTGGGACATCCTGGACGTCCGCGATCAGGAAATTGGCAAGATCCGCGAAGATTCCGCATTCCGCGCGGCGGTCCGCCGTTTGCTTGGGCAACTGATTCCGCAGGGATACACCTTTGAGCTACAAGGACAGACCGTGGGCACAGCGCAACGGACCTGGAATCCGTTTGTTCCCACAATGCGGGTCGATTTCTCCAATGATCCGGGCAAGCGCCTCGACCGGCGTTTGCTGGTGGCGGCGATCGTTCTCCTGATGACAGTGGAGCGAATGGAAGAGAGCCACTAGACGATCTGGATGAGAGGCTTGCTTTGCGGCAGCACCTGGCCGATTCGGGCCGCTGGTACCCCCGCCGCGTGCAGCGCATCCATGAACGCAGCTGCGTCCTGCGCGGCGACGGAGAGCAGCAGCCCACCCGCAGTCTGAGGATCAAAGAGAATCGTCCGTATTTCTTGCGGGACGTCCGGCACATAGCTCACCATGCATTCAGCAAAGTCGCGGTTGGCAGTAAGGCCGCCGGGAATGAAGCCTGCTCGAACGCAATCCAGAGCGCCGGGCAGCAGCGGAACTTTCACAGACTCGATGCGCAGGCTGACGCCGCTGCCTGCCGCCATCTCGCGCCCGTGGCCGATCAGGCCGAAGCCGGTGATGTCCGTGGCCGCATGCACGGCGAACTTTCCGCTGGCCGCCACCTCGGCCGCTTTCGCGTTGAGCGTGGTCATGGATTTGGTAGCGGCCTCAATCCATTGCTCGGTAGCTTCACCCTTCTTGATGGCCGTGGAGATCACTCCGGTGCCCAATGGTTTGGTGAGCACCAGCGCATCGCCTTCCTTCGCTCCGGCATTGGCCAGGACGCGATCGGGATGGATGGTGCCGGTAACGGCGTAGCCAAACTTGATCTCAGGATCGCGTACGCTGTGGCCGCCAATCACGGTGCAACCGGCCTCCATCATCTTGGAAAGTCCGCCGGCCAGAATTTGCCCCAGCACTTCCAGATCGCCTTTGTCAGGAAAGCAAACGATGGCCAGCGCGCTCAGCGGACGCCCGCCCATGGCGTAAACGTCGCTCAGGGAGTTGGTGGCGGCAATCTGGCCGAAGACGTAAGGATCGTCAACGATCGGCGTGAAGAAATCCACGGTCTGCACCAGGGCCTGCTCGGCGGAAATTTTGTACACGCCGGCGTCGTCGGCTTTATCAAAGCCAACCAGGACGTTCGGGTCATGCTGCCGGGCTAATTTCCCAAGCACCGCGTCCAGCGCCGCCGGACTCAGCTTGCTTGCTCAACCCGCGGCTTTGACCTGCTCGGTAAGACGGATTGCCTTCACTTCGGCCATGGATCAATTTTAGCAGTCGAGCAATTGGCGACCTCTGAAATCCCGAGCGCAGCGAGGGATCGCTATGGCCGCAACGATCTTAAGGCAGAAGATTAGCCGCGAATGCACGCGAAAGAATGCGAAGAGCTTTGATTCGTGTTCATTCGCGAAAATCGCGGCCCCATAACTTTTCGTTCGGGTAGGGATCCCTCGCTGCGCTCGGGATTTCAGAAACAATCAGTAAGAAACACTGACTACTCTGACCACCGGCACCTGGCCATCCCAGTCTGCACTCACGTGTTCCAGTGTAAGGCGGAAGTCGCGCGCCTGCCCGGGAGCAAGCGGGGCACGGTCGAGGGTCCCGTAATCGACGTAAGGGGTGTTGGGCAGAAGGGCCATCAGCAGAAGGGTTTCTTTTTGCGCGGTCTCACCCAGAGAGTTCTTGAAGAGGACTTGCACGCGCGCGCCCGTGACCTTCTTGTCGCCGGTGTTGGCGATGGAGCCCTGGATGTACGTCACGGAGCCGCCGGCGAAATTCTCCGCCGTGGCCATGTGCAGGTTGCTGATCTGTAACTTGGCCGCGTAAGGGTCAACCTGACTGGGACTGGGCGCGGGACCACTGCGGCCGAAGACAATCAAGGCCATCACCGCAGCAGCCACCACCACGGCGCCGATGACCATGGGTATCCAGTGGGTTTCTTTCTCCGGCTCGCCAGCGGGTGAAAAGGAGATTTCAGGTCCGCCCATGCGCTGATTTTATCGCATCCGGCAGCACGGCCACGGCGGATTCCGCAAAGTTCGAGTTTGTCTGCGAAATGGGGGCGCGCCCGCGTTATTCTCCGGCGATGGTCATGCCGTCAATGCGCAGCGTGGGGCACGCGGTGGAGCCGCGAAACTCCAGGTCATTGCCGATCGCAACGATGTTGTTCATCATGTCCTTGAGATTTCCGGCCACGGTGACTTCCTCAACCGGAAAGGTCAGTTCGCCGTTTTCAATCCACAGGCCGCTGGCGCCGCGGGAGAAGTCGCCGGTAACCAGGTTGACGCCGAAGCCGAGAAATTCCGTGACCAGGAAGCCGCGCTGGATCCCGGCGATGATCTGCTGTGGCGTGCGCTCACCCGGCTGCAGGAAGAAATTCCCCGGGCCGATGCCCGGATTTCCCGTCAGGCCGCGGGAAGCGTTGCCCGTGGTCTTGAGGCCGAGTTTGCGCGCAGTGTAAGTGTTCAGAAGATAGGACTTGAGAACGCCCTTTTCGATCACCAGCGTGCGGCGCGTGGGAACGCCTTCGTCATCAAAGGGCGTGGTGCCAAAGCCGCCGGGCATGATGCCGTCGTCAACCACGGTGATGTTTTCGCCTGCGATTTTCTCGCCCAGCCTGCCCACCAGGAACGAAGACTGGCGATAGATGGAATCGCCGGAAGCCGCTTCAAAGATGTTGCCCAGAAAGGAAGCGGCAACGGTGCGGTCCAGCACGATGGGAACACGGGTGGAAGCGATCTTGCGGGCGCCCAGGCGGCGTACGGCGCGCCGCGCCGCTTCGCGTCCCACCGACTCAGGCGACTCAAGCTTGCTGATGGTGCGGGCTACCGAATACCAGTAGTCGCGCTGCATGCTGCCGTCTTCCGCCTGCGCAATCGGCGCCGCGTATAAAGAGCAGTATGACCGCCGGTATTCGCCCACAAAACCCAACGAGTTGGCCAGGACCCGGTGACCGGTGGCAACTTCAAAAGAGCCGCCTTCAGAGTTCTTGATCCGGGGATCATAGTCCAGCGCAGCGCGCTCCGCCCGGCGAGCGTACTCGATGCGCTCTTCCGGAGGAAGCGAGTAAACGTCGTCATAGTAGAGTTTGAGATCGCCGGGAACGGAGCCGAACTCAGAGGGATCAGGAAGACCGGCATGCGGATCTTCCGAGGTGACACCGGCCAGTTCAAGCGCGCCTTTGACCAGGTGGCTGATGCCTTCCTCGGAAAAGTCGCTGGAATAGGTGCTGGCGGCGCGCTGGCCGAGAAAGACACGCAGGCCAAGCCCGCGCGATCCGGCCTCTTTCAGGGTCTCAACCTGGCCCAGGCGGACCACGGTAGAAAACTCCGTGCCCTCACGCGCAATAGCTTCGGCTGCCGTGGCCCCGGCCTTCATGGCCCGGGAAACCACGCTGGTGGCAATTTCGCGAAGATCAACTTCGATTCCGCTGAGGAGATCTGTGTTTGTGGCCATCAGATGCTAACTCGCTGTGCCGCCCACGGTCATAAGGTCCAGCTTAATGGTGGGAATACCTACACCCACGGGTACGGACTGTCCGTCTTTGCCGCAGGTGCCTACACCCTCGTCAAGTTGAAGGTCATTGCCCACCATGGAGACTTTGGTCAGAGCGTCCGGGCCGTTGCCGATCAGGGTACAGTTCTTGAGCGGGGCGGTGACTTTGCCGTCCTCGATCAGATAGGCCTCAGAGGTGGAAAAGACAAATTTGCCGTTGGTGATGTCCACCTGCCCGCCGCCAAAGTTCACCGCGTAAACTCCGCGCTTCACCGAGCGGATGATGTCTTCCGGCGAATCGTCGCCGGGAAGCATGTAGGTGTTGGTCATGCGCGGCATGGGGATGTGCTCATAGCTTTCACGACGGCCGTTGCCGGTATCGGGCATGCCCATCAGTTTGGAAGACAGCTTGTCACTCAGGTAGCCCTTGAGAATGCCCTTTTCAATGAGAACGGTGTTCTGCGTGGGTGAGCCCTCGTCGTCCACGTTGATGGAGCCGCGCCGCGAAGGCAAGGTGCCGTTATCGACGACCGTGCACTTGGGCGAAGCCACACGCTTGCCGATCAACCCGCTAAAGGCTGACGTGCCTTTACGGTTGAAGTCGGCCTCCAGGCCATGACCGATTGCCTCATGCAGCAGGATGCCCGGCCATCCCGGACCAAGGACCACTTCCATTTCGCCCGCCGGCGCTTCACGAGCATCCAGCTGGATAAGAGCCTGGCGCGCCGCCTCGCGGGCAAAGTATTCGGGCGTCTTTTCCGTCTGGAAATGATCGATTCCAACGCGGCCACCACCGCCGGAGCTCCCGCGGGCAGAGTTTTCGCCCGACTTGGCGATGCACATGAGACTGAAACGCGCGAGAGGCTGAACGTCACTGGCGTAGGTCCCGTCAGAGCCGACAACCAGGATCTGGCGCAGCTCGTCGATATAACTGGCGCGGACCTGGACGACGCGTGGATCAAAAGCGCGCGCAACGCGGTCCGCTCGCATAACCAGTTCGAGCTTTTCCGCGATGTTGGCGTCGGCGGAAGGCGAGGAAACCTGATAAAGCTGGTGCGCAGGATGCTCCTTGAAACCCTGAATCGGCTGCTGCGCTGGTCCGCGGGCAATCAGGGCCGCGGTGCGCGCAGCGCGCAAGATCTTTTCCGGGGCCAGATCGTCCGTATACGCGTAACCCGTGCGTTCTCCAGCCAGCACTCGCACTCCGCACCCTGCGGAAATGCCCTGGGAAGCGGACTTGACCATAGATTCATCGACACTGATGCCGGTAGAGGTCAAATACTCGAAATACAGGTCGGCGTAGTCGCCGCCGGCGGAGAGGGCCCCACTCAGATACCTCTGGAGGTCGGTCGGGGTGATGCCAAACTTCTGAAAGAAAAGGGTTTGATTCTGGGTCATGGGTTACCGATTAGATGCTGCATGTCCTTAAAAAGGCACAAAGCTATCAACTATTCTCCCATCGTTTTAAGCCTACGGCAAAGGGAGAATATGCCCGTGGCTGAGCTTTCGCTAAATCCAGCCAATTAAACAGGTTAGCAGCTCTAAAGCAAGTTTCTGTTGACGAGCAGGAACTTACCTTCGTAAACTGCATTGCAATCCCCCAGTTCCTGCGAACTAAGACTTCCGCAAGTGCATCAGGCTAAAGGAGTTTGAATGTTGGATCAGGTGTGTTCCCTGGCGGTTCGGGATTTCCCAACAAAATTTTGCCGCGCTGCCAAAGCGCGATTCGCGGCCGTGCTGGTCTTGGCCGTACTCCTGGGCGGACTGGGGCACGCGGCGGCACAGGCCCAGCCTGCACAATCGGCGCAAACGCCGGCACAAACCGGACAGGGTCCCGGAAACATTCAGGCTGCGCCCATACAGACGCTGCAGCCCGGCATGGTGCGCATTGTTCCCTTCGGCCGCAACGCCAGCCCGATCAAGAACACCCTGTCGCCCGCAGGAGCTCACTTGGACTACTGGGGCGGCCCGGTGATTTCGCAAGTTCACGTAGTGGCGGTCTTCTGGGGAACGCACGTGAATGCGGCAATCACAGCACCGGGCACGATCGACCAGTTTTTCAGAGACATCACCAGCAGCCGGTACTACGATCTGCTGACCGAATACAGCACTGTGGGAGTGACCGGCTCCGGGGTTCCGGCGGCCAGCAGCAATCAGTCCATCAACCGCGGCGTGTTCGACACCAGTGTCACGATCACTCCCTCGGTTTGCAACGTGACACCGCCTGCTACTTGCACCATCGATGACACGGCAATACAGACGGAGCTGACCAACCAGCTCGCCGCCGGCCATCTCCCAGTGCCGGTGAGCGATGCCCAGGGAAATGTTGAAAGCTTTTACATGATTTACTTCCCGCCAGGGGTAAGCATTACCGTGGGAAGCCCTCCGGTTGGGAGCTGCGTCACGGGCGGTTTCTGCGCTTACCACTCGGACACTCCTGCCGCTCTGGTTCCGTACGGTGTTCAGCCGGATTTCGCCCAAGGCGGTTGCTCCGCAGGTTGCGGCACAGGAACTCTTTTTCAGAAGATAACCGCTGTCACCAGCCATGAATTGTCAGAAGCGGTTACGGATGCTCAAGTCGGCACGGCACAGTCATTCGGCCCTCCGCTGGCCTGGTACGATCCGAATCCGGCGACGGGAGGAACAGGGGCGCTAGGAGAGATCGGCGATATATGTAGCGGCCAGGAGGTCACCGTCACCGCCGGAGTGAACACTTATTCGGTCCAGCAGGAATTCTCTAATCTGCAGAATGATTGCGTGAGCGCGCCGCCTGTATTCCAGGTGAGCGGGCCTGCTTCGGCTGTACAGGGCGCCGCTGCCAACGTGACTTTGACGGTGCAGAGCAGCGTAAACGCGAGCACGCTCACGAGCTACCTTGGCACCGTTCACCTCGCCAGTTCTGACGGGCTCGCCGTCTTACCCGCTGATTACACCTTTGTCGCAGCGGATGCCGGGACGCACACCTTTCCTGTGACCCTGAATACAACTGGCTCGCAGACGATCACGGCGACGGACACGCGCGCCGCAGGCTTTGTCGGCAGCGCCAGTATCAGCGTTACCGGCGCGCCGGACTTGACCGTGAGCAAGACTCATACCGGCAATTTCACCCAGGGCCAGAGCGGCACGTACACGATCACCGTTTCCAACATCGGCCAGGGGCCAACGAGCGCAAAGATTACAGCCACAGACTCGCTCCCAACAGGCCTGACGGCAACCACCATCAGCGGCACGGGCTGGACCTGCACCCTGGTTCCGCTCGCCTGTACCCGCAGCGACGCTTTGGCCGCCGGCGCTGCGTATCCGGCCATCACTCTGAACGTGAATGTCGCTGCCAACGCACCAGCCTCAGTCACCAACTCGGTTACCGTTACCGGTGGAGGGGAACTGAATACGGCCAATGACACCGCAACCGACCTGACCACGATTATCCCTGCGGTGGTGGATTTGACCACGGCGGTAACGAACCAGGGACCCTATTTCCAAGGCCAGACCGGCGCCACATACCTGCTGAGCGTCAACAATGTGGGAACGCTTGCTTCATCCGGAACGGTGACCCTCACGGGCACGCTTCCCGCAGGACTGACCGCAACCGCGCTCAGCGGAACGGGATGGACCTGCACCGTCGCCACTATCACCTGTACGCGTGCTGACAGCGTGAATCCGGGCGCCTCTTACCCGTCCATTACCTTGACGTTCAACGTTGCCCCAACTGCCAACGGCACACTGACGGGAAGCGTCGCGGTATCCGGCGGTGGCGATGCCAACGCGGCCAACAATACGGGCAGCCTTTCAACTTTGATCCAGCCGGCCATTACCTTTACTCCGGGGGCGAGCAATCTGACGGTGACTGCCGGACAGGCCGCCAGTTTTGCTTTCCAGGCGAATTTACAGGCGTCGGCAGGAACAGTCAGCTTTAATTGCAGCGGGCTGCCTGCCGCCGCAGCATGCAGCTTTAGTCCCGCATCAGCCAGCTCAACAACGCAGGTCACGACCACGATTACGACCACGGCCAGGGCCCTTACCTTCTTCAACCGTTTCGGCGAGCCAGGCAGATTGCCGCCGGCCATGGTGCCCGTACTTCTCATGATCGCGGTCTTGATAAGCATGAGGGCGTTGCGGGGAGTGAGGCCGAAGCCGGCCATGGCGCTGGGCGGACTGGTGCTGCTGGGAGCGCTGGCCGGATGCGGTGGCGGGAGCAATCCTCCGCCGGTAGTTCAGAACCCAACCGGCACGCCGGCGGGCACGTACTCGGTGACCATCACGGGCACGGGCTCAAACGCGATTACGGCCACGCAAACCATCACGCTGGTCGTAAGATAGCTTGTCTTTCCATCCTGGCGGGCGCCTCAGCCCGCCGGGATGCGTTCTATGTCCGATCTCCTCGCACGCTCGCTCCAGCAATTCCTCTCTGAGGCCCGCAGTGGAATCGTTATTGAAGATGGGCAGGTTTTGTTCGACCTGGATTCCGCGCAGTATTCCATCTCTTGCGAACGCGGCAGGTGCCTGCTGCACTTGTGGTCAGAAGAACGCAACATCGTGCGCCAAGTGGTGGACGCGGAGTCCAAGAACGGCGTGCTGACGTTGTCCGTCCGGCGCTTTGCCCAGGCGCGTCCTCACAAACTGGAGATCTGCCGCGATCGTGACCGCCGCACGCCCACCGCACGGAAAGCCGCACGCAGCCTCTACGCGCGGGCGCTGGAACGGGTATTGCGACGCCACGTGCCTGACTGGAGCCTGGAGGGCGGTAAGCTTTCCACCACCATGGACCTGGAGCGCAGTTTCTCTCCGGTCTATGCCCGCGGGCTGCTGCGCAAGGGCCGCAGTGCTTTCGCTGCGCTGGGCGTGAACTCACAGGAAACGCAGGGCGCGATTGATGCGGCGTTAACGTTTGGCCTTCTATGGCTGGACTTTTGCCGCGAGCGCGAAGCCGGACGCTCTGTGGTCGAGGGACTCAGGCTTTACGTTCCCGCTGCAAGCTCAACCACGTTGCAGATCCGCCTGGCACACCTGAACCGCGAAGCCGCCAAGTTTCATCTCTTCGAATTGGAGGAGCGCGACGAAGATGTACGCGAGATCGACGTTTCCGACACCGGCAACATCAACACACGGCTGGTGCGCTTTCCTGAAACCGCCCAGGTGCGCGCGCGTTTTGAGAAAGCCGTGAACACCGTGCTGGCGGCGGTCCCGCAAGCGGAAATCGCCGTGCTCTCGCCCACGGAGCTTGCCTTTCGGCTGCACGGTCTGGAGTTTGCGCGCGTGCGGGCAGTGAATGTTCCCGGCAGTTTTCAGGTGGAAGAGGAACTCATCTTTGGCGCTGCCGGGTTCCAGGCGCGCCTTACCGACGAAAACGAACCAGCCTTCAATGAATTTTGCGCCACCGTTGCAGCGGCGAGGATGCTGGACGGCGACCGCCGCGATCCGCTGTGGCGCATGTATCCCGAACGCTGGCTGGAGTCGCTTGTGTTTAAGAACGTTGCAGCGATTGATTCGCGGCTTGATCCCAGACACGTCTATTCCCAGGTGCCGGCTTTCTCCGCTTCCGATCGGGCAATGATCGACGTGCTCACCTGCACGCAGGAGCGCCGGCTGGCGGTGCTGGAGTTGAAGGCCGATGAAGACATCCATCTTCCGCTGCAAGGCCTGGACTACTGGGCGCGCGTCTGCTGGCACCACAGTCGCGGCGAGTTCCGGCAGTACGGCTACTTCCCCGGGGTGCAGCTTTCGTCACGGCCGCCGCTGCTGTTCCTGGTGGCGCCTTCGCTGCGCATGCATCCTGCGGTGGATACAATCCTGCGGTATTTTTCGCCGGAGATCGAGTGGGCGATGGCGGGCGTGGATGAGAGATGGAGAGAAGGGGTCAGGGTGGTTTTCAGAAAATCGTCTACGCAATCTGCGACAAAAGCTTAAACCACAAAGGACACGAAGGATCACGAAGGTGGAGTTGAAGCCGCTTCTTCGCGTTCCTTTAGATGTGTTGCGGTATCCAGATTCTTTTCCCCTTTGTGAACACGGCTGACCGCATTGGCCAGCTTGCGCATGGGCAGTTCGCCGTCATCCCTGGCAAGAACAATCTCTCCTGCCTTGTGGCTGCGGTAGTACCAGCGCTTGAGCATGGCCAGTTCTTCAGTGAACTGCAAGGCCGAGCGTGCGCCGGCAGGAACGAACTGCTCCAAGTGCGAGCGCAGCCGATGCTCCAGCGATTCGCTCTCACCTTCGGCTTCAACCACAAACGCTTCCGGCCCAGCCAGCTCACCTTTGTGGAATCGGAATAACGCCACCGAATTCTTTTCAATCGAAGGCTGAACCACGACGGCATCGAGTTGGTCCAGACGGCGGCAGATTTCGTCACCCAGGGAAAGAATGCCTTTGGCCTTGGCGATCTTTGCGTGCTGCTGGGCGGCGGCCTCAAAGTCCAGCGCGGCGGAGAGCCGGTCGCGTTCTGCTTCCATCTCTTGCAGCAGTGATTCGCCGCCGGAATCAAAATAGGCCTGCACACGCGCCACTTCCGCCGCATACGCTTCGTCAGTACAGCCTTTGAAGCAGGGCGCCAGACACATCTTCATCTCCGAGTACACGCAGCCGGGAAACTTGAGATCGGGATTCAGGTCAAAGGTACAGCGGCGCATCTTGAACAGGTCAAGCGAGTCATTCATGAACTTCTCCGCCACGGCGCGCGAGCGAAAGGGCCCGTAGAAGAGCGGGCGTCCCGTCAGCCTGCCTAGCTTAGTGGTGACGTAGGCGCGTGGGTACTCGTTTTCCAGGTTGAGTTTGATCAGGGGCGCGGGGTGCAGGCGGAGGCGCTTCTGGTAAGTCCGGGGAAATTCGAGCCGGAGAATCCGGTAGAGCAGAAGAACAGATTCAAAGTCTGAGCCGGTCAGCGAGTATTCAATCCGCGCGACGCGCTCGCGCAGGTTCAGACGTTTGGATTGCGGGGCCCCCGGACCGGCCGCTTTTCCTGGGCTGGGGCGGGACTCCGGCGGCGCCAGCAGCCGCTGCAAACGACGCCGCAGGCTGGCCGTCTTGCTGACGTAAGGCTCGGCATTCTCATCGGCGCCGCGCAGCAAAAAGACCGCGGGCGCGGCGGGGAATTGCGCAAAGAATTCCGGCGGATGGTCGGGCGAAAACCGAATTGAATGTTGAACGTTCACGTAGCGCGATGAGATTAGTGTGGCATAAGTACATCAAATCCACCACGGTGACACGGAGGCACGGAGAAAAGCAATTGCGGACGTGACGCAGTGCAGTTAAGTTGAGGAGTGCGATTCTGACGTGACGGGAGGCTCTACATCGACAAAG
>Ga0316628_100001268_pt1 | contig 17650 bp, 11 predicted proteins | sample OWC_Aug_M2_C1_D5_FD_207648 | JGI IMG/M metagenome (GOLD analysis project Ga0316628, IMG submission 207648) | Wetland soil microbial communities from Old Woman Creek delta, Ohio, United States - OWC_Aug_M2_C1_D5_C | ecosystem: Environmental > Terrestrial > Soil > Wetlands | place: USA: Ohio... | reverse complement strand
GGTTGGAGCTGGTACAACAGTTCCTGGGCCTTCGACCACTCCATCGGAGGAACGCCGCCGCGGCACGGGACGCACTTCTTGTCGGCGAGACTCATGGTGATTCCTCCCATCGTTCTGCGGACATCAGTCGCTCGCTTTCCCATCATAACCGGCGAAGGAGGGGAGTTGAAGCCCCGAATCTCCACGGACAAACCTTTCGACATGTCGTGGGTTGAGAAAGACCGGGATCTCTTTTGTCGCGGAATGACGTATAATGCGCGCCGTTTGTCAGGACGGCCAATCACGGTATTTTCTTTTTTGGCAAGCAAGAACGCGGGAGGTTGGGCATGGCGCGAATTCCGGCGGGTGAGGCGCAGCAAGAGGCGGTGAGACTGGTCGCGAGCCTGATGGCGACCGCGGCGCGGACGGCGCCCAAGACGCGAGGTTTGGACTCCGTGGAGACGTTGATTCTGGACGGCGAGGATCTCGAAACGCTTGCGCGGGCCATGGAGGCAAAGGTGGCGGAGAAGGGAGGCAAGCTTCCGAGTTTTGCGCGGGACGCCAAGAACGTGCGAGCGTCCTCGGCGGTGCTGCTCATCGGCGTCACCGGCGAGCCCAAGAATCCAAAGGTACCGCTCGATTGCGGAGCCTGCGGCTACGCGGGTTGCGCAGAATTCACGGAGGGCAAGAAGTCGGAGGGCGAGGACTTCCGCGGGCCGCTGTGCGTCTTCCAGGCAATCGATCTGGGCATTGCCCTGGGGTCCGCCGCCAAGACGGCAGGAGTGCTGAACGTAGATAACCGGATCATGTACACCATTGGAGCCGCGGCACGGAAGCTCAAGCTCCTGAGCTCCGATGTGGTCATCGGCTTTCCGCTCTCGGTGACGGGCAAGAGTCCGTATTTCGACCGCTGACCGGGTGTGGGCTCTACCGGCTGCGCCGGATCGAACGAAAGGACAAGGCACGCCATGACAACGCCCACCTACGCCGAGATCAATCCGCTTCCGCGGTTACTCATGGGGCCGGGACCGGTGAATGCCGATCCTCGGGTGCTCCGCGCAATGTCGGCCCCGCTCCTGGGGCAGTTCGACCCGCAGTTTCGCGAGTACATGCGCGAGACCATGGCGCTCTACCGTCAGGTCTTCGAGACGGGGAACGAGTGGACCCTGGTGGTGGACGGAACTGCCCGGTCCGCCATCGAAGCGGCGATGGTCAGTGCCGTGGAGCCGGACGATCGTGTCCTGGTGGGGAACTTTGGACGCTTCGGCCAGTTACAGATCGAGATCGCGAGGCGCGTGGGGGCGGACGTGCGCATCCTGGACGCGCCATGGGGAGCCGTGTTCACCCCGGAGCAGATCGAGGCGGCACTGAAGCAGCACCGGCCGAAGCTCTTCGCCGTCTGCCAGGGCGAGACCTCGACCACCATGTTGCAGCCTCTCGAAGACCTCGGCCCGCTGTGCCGACGGTACGACGTGTTACTCCAGGTCGACGCCACCGCCTCGTTCGGCGGCGTGCCGCTTCCGACCGACGCATGGGGGGTGGATTGCGTCACGGCGGGCCTGCAGAAATGTCTGGCCGGGCCCCCGGGCGCGGCTCCGCTCACGATCTCGGATCGCATGGCCGACCTGATCTTCAAGCGCCGGCACGTTGAAGAAGGGCTCCGCCCCGCAGGGTACCGGCCACCCGCGGCGGCCATGATCGGGTCGAACTACTTCGATCTCGCGATGATCATGGACTACTGGGGTCCACAGGGGATGAACCACCACACCGAGGCCACAACGATGCTGTACGCCGCTCGGGAGAGTGCGCGGGTCTTCCTGGCCGAGGGGGCGCAGCAGGTCTTCGCACGGCACGCGCTCGCAGGGCGCTCGATTGTCGCCGGGATCGAGGCCCTTGGCCTCACGGTCTTCGGAGACGTGGCGCACAAGATTCCCCACATCACCGGGGTGTGCATCCCTGACGGGGTGGACGGCGAACGAGTGCGGGCGGCCATGCTCCAAGACTTCGGCGTCGAGATCGGCAGCTCCTTCGGGCCCCTCAAGGGCAAAGTCTGGCGCATCGGCACAATGGGATACAACGCGCGGAAAGACGCCGTCCTCGTCACGCTGGCTGCTTTGGAGGCGGCGCTAGCCGCGGAAAGCGTCACGCTGCCCCGCGGCGCCGGGGTGGACGCGGCGGCGGCGGCGTATCGAGAGGCAGAGACAAACCAGTCGCGTGCCCAGCAGACGACATCCGGTGTGTCAGAGCCCGCTAGGAAGGGATGAGCCTTGCGGGCTCTGGATCTTGGACCAACGCGCGTGAACTGAGGCGGGCATTCTCCCGGGGTGTCGAATAATAAGTGTAATTAGTCAACAACGAGAATCCGAGAATCATCCGGGCTACAGGCGCTTGCGGAAGGGGGCGGCGTAGCCGGTCATCTCGACGTAGCCGTTGGCGGTCGCGGGACGAGCGGAGACCGTTCCCTCTGCCCGCACGGCGCCTTCCCAGTAGATGACCTGCGTGCTCTTGGCGGTGTCAAGCTCTTGGTCGGGAAAAGCAGGGGACACCGTCACGTCGAGGCCGATGGTCGGCGCACGGAGGCGCCACTTCATCGGATACGTTCCGTGGTTGCGAGGACTCACCCAACGCTCCAGCACGTCGATTGTGAAGTCCGGCTGTCTCAGGCGAACGATCCGGCCGTCGGCTTCGACCCGCGTTCCAGCGGAGTAGGGGTCGGGCCGTCCGTCGGCCTTCCGGATGACGTACAGCATCAGGTCACTTCCGTCTTCGAACTGCAGGCTGTACCAGTCCCAGCCGACCTGGTCGGCGCTCAGATCGGTCGAGCCGAACTCGTGGTCCATCCAGCTCAAGCCCGTGACGTCCAGGGTCTTGCCGCGCACGACGAGCGTGCCGTCGGTCTTGACGCGGGTCAGCGAGTAGTAGTGCGAGGCGTGGCCGCGGCCTTCACCCTTTTGGCTGACGCCGTCGGCACCGTGGATGACCGGCGCTTTCTGGGATGACAGATTCAGGTCCACCGCGAAGTCGCCGTCTTTGACCCTGAGGCGCTGCCGTGTGCCGTCGCCGACCACCTCCCAATCGCCGACCCAGACGCGAAACTCCGTCTCGCTCGCGCCCGCCTGTCCCAGTCCGGCCCGATTGACCCGCTGGAAATACCGGTGGTCTTTGCGCGGAATGTCGGATATGGCGAAGTGGGCCAGGTACAGGTTCTTGGCAGCCCACCGGGATGGATTGTTCCGCGCCTCCGCAAGACCACTCCGGAAAAACGTGACCTGGTAGCCGTACTCTTGACCGCTCTTGGTGCGGAGATGGCCCGTGTAATACCACCACTCGGTCCGGAAGTCCCCGTGGGCATAGTGGTCGCGGGGGAAGGAAAAGGCGTACCCGGGCAGGGCCTGGCGAAACTCCCCCGCCGTGAGGTGTGGGGGAGACGCCAACCGCGAAGAAGCCAAAAGCGTCACGCACACGCACATCAGAAGCACTCGTCTCATCCCGTGTCCGCTCCCCACTTGACGATTTGACCAGTTGACCAATTGACTACTCGACGCACCCGCCACGACCAGCGTCACTCGTACCGCACGGCCTCTGCGATCGGAAGGCGACACGCCCGCCACGCCGGTAGCAACCCGGCGAGCAAGCTTGCCCCTACCGTGAGGGCGGCATATTGGACAATCAATCGTCCGGGGAAGCTGAACTGAATCGTCCAGCCGAACGACTGTTTGTTGATGACGTGGATCAGGATCAGGGACAAGGCGAGGCCCGCCAGGGCGCCCACGACGTTGGCGAGGATGCCGAGCAGTCCCGCCTCCGCGAGAACCGCGCGGGCAACTCCAGCCCGGTCCAAGCCGAGCGAGGCCAGAATGCCGATCTCGCGCGTCCGTTCCAGAACCGAGGCGGCGAGCGTCGTGACGACGCCCAGCGTGGCCACGATGAGGGCGATGGCCTGCAGGGCGTACGTGATGGCGAACGTCTGGTCGAAGACGTCCAGGATCCGACGGCGGAGGTCCCGGCTGGAGAAGATCACGAGGTCCTCTCGCCCGGTTGCCGCACGGACGGCCTGCCGGACGGCCTCGGCGTCGGCGCCGGGCGCAAGGTAGATCACGATGGAGTTGAGCCACGAGTCGCGCCAGAACGACTCAAACAGACGACGGTCCATCACCACGAGGCCTCCATCCGTCGTGTAGTCGTAGTAGACGCCGGCGATGCGAAGATGCGCGGCCCCTCCCGGTGCACGGAGCTGCACCGCATCCCCTTCGGCGAGATGGTGGCGCTCGGCGAACGTCTCCGAGACGATAACCTCACCCCGCGCTCGCGCCTCCTGGAGGACTCGGGCAGAATCGCCGCGCCGAAAGAGCAGCCGACCGCGCCGGGCCATGAGCTCGAAGTCACCCGCACCCAGGAGGAACTGACCGCCCAGTTCGTCCCGCAGGCGGAGTCCTCGGAAACCGTCCGCGTCAGCCACGCCGGCCACGCTGCGTATGCGGGGGAGGAGGTCGCCGGGAAGACGCGCGTCCGCGCCCTTGATGAGACGGCCGACGCGCGAAACATACAGGTCCGCCCGGATCGTTTGGTCGATCCACACTTCGACCGTTTGTCGAAAACTTGCGATCATCGTGGAGACGCTCACGAGCATGGCAAGCGCCACGGCCATGGCCGCGACCGTGACGCTGTTTCGCCGGAGCGCCCGTCCGAGATTCCCCACTGCCAGTCGCGCTGCGACGAGGCGCGAGCCGCGCAGGGCTGCAAGCAGGCTGCCCTGAAATAGGTGGAGGAGAATCGGGCAGAGGAGGACGGTCCCCAGGAGTAGCGTGAGCGCTGCCGCATAGCCGAGCAACGGCCGGCCGCCAACGGGGCCCAACCGGGCCAGACCGACCGTGGCGAAAAGGAGTGCCAGTCCCAGACCGGCGTACAGCCGGGGACGGTGCCGACGCTCAAGGGCAGCTGGAGCAAGATCCTCGCCCGGGGGGACCCGGGTGCCGTCGAAGGCCGGTGCGAGGGACGCGGCGAGCGTGACGCCGAGACCCAGCAGGACCGCCCGGAGGATCGTCGCGGGGGGCGCGACCAGCTCCCCGGGCACGATGAACGTGTAGAGCGACGACACCGTGAGACTGACCGCCTGCAACGTCCGGTGGGCGAGAAGGACGCCGAGCGCCGCACCGAGAAGCGACCCCACGACGCCTATGGCGACCCCTTCGCCAACTACGCTGAGCAAGACGCCGCTGCGACTCATCCCGAGACTCCGCAGAATCCCGATCTGCCGACGCTGCCGGATCACGGACACCGCCATGGTGTTGTAGACCACGAAGGCGCCCACGAAGAGGGCGATGAGGCTGAGGACGAACAGGTTGAGCTGAAACGAGCCGAGCATCTCCTCGACCTGGGCGTTCCGCGCCTCGGGACGCTCGACGGCGATCCCGACCGGCAGCCGGTTGCGCAGATCCGCCGCGACCCGCTCCGGGTCTGCGCCCGGTTGGAGTAACAGGTCGACCCGATCCAGCCGACCCAGCTTCCCGAAGTGGACCTGGGCCGCGGCGATGTCGAGGACCGCGACCTGGCCGTCCATCGCGCGGGCGACGCCCTCGTCGGAGAGGAGGCCGCGCACCGTGAAGGCCTTCGGCCCCGTCGGCGTATTCAGCTGGAGCCTGCCGCCGACGGCCATGCCGTGGGCGCGGGCATAACGCGTGCTGAGGAGGATGGCGTCCGGGTCGGTCAGGAGGCGCAGCGGCTCGGCGAAGTCCGGGGTCGGGCCGCGGTACTCCCGGAACGCGGCATCGCCCAGCACGTCCACGCCGAGGACAAGCAGCGCTCCCCCGGCCTCACCGAGCACGGACATGACGGTCTGCAGGACGGGCGCGGCCGCCGCGACACCCGGGGTCCCGGCGATGACCGGAAAAAGGGTTTCGTCGAAGCCCGGCTCGCCGGCGCTTACCTCCAGCTGGGTTTTGCCCGCCACGTGGTCCAGGCTGTTCCGGAAGGCGGTAAGGACCCCGTCGTTGGCCAGGCCGATGGCGAGAGTCACGGCTACGCCGAGGGCCACGCCGAGGATGGTGACCAGGCTGCCTGCAGTGTCGCGGGTCAGCGGCCGCCAGGCAAGCCACCGCGCAAGCCAGAGGGATCGCGACGGATTCATCGGGGAGCAGGGGGGATGGCCGGGGCCGCGAACGCGCCATCCTTCAGGTGGAGCACCCGCCCCGCGACGGCGGCCGCGTCCTCGCTGTGCGTGGCGAGCAGGACGGTGATGCGATGCTCGACGTTCAACTCGGCGAGCAGGCCGAGGAGCTCACGGCCGGCGACAGAGTCCAGGTTCCCGGTGGGCTCGTCGGCCAGGAGGACGGCCGGCCGGTTGATCAGGGCCCGCGCGACCGCGACGCGCTGCATCTCGCCGCCGGACAGCTCGTGGGGCCAGTGCTCGGCACGATGCGACGTGCCGACCCGCCGCAGCAACTCCAGCGCACGCTGGCGGGCCTCCCTGGGCAAGGCCCCTGCCAGGAGGGCGGGCAGCGCCACGTTCTCCCAGGCGGACAGAGTGGGCAGCAGGTTGTAGAACTGGTACACGATGCCGACCCTATCCCGGCGGAAGCGGCTCAGGGATGCATCCGAGAGGCGCGTGAGTTGCTGTCCGTCCACCCAGACCTCGCCCGACGTCGGGAGATCAACGGCGGCGACCAGATGGAGGAGCGTGCTCTTTCCGCACCCGCTCGGGCCCATCAATGCGACGAATTCGCCCGAAACTACATCGAGCGAAACGCCCGCGAGAGCCGTAACACGGCCGGCGGCACCGTTGTAGATTTTGGCGACGTCGACAAGGCGGATCATCGGGGAAGCCATCAGTGTTCAGCTTTCAGCCACAAACCCTCGATGCGAGCGTGGAATCCGAACGCGACAGCGAGAGCGATATCCGACGACGACGTCCAACCATTTCTGCTGCCCCTGTGGGATCTTCCTGGTGTCAATGCGATGTTGCCTTGTCGGCGGGGAAGCGTCAACACAAAAGCCTCTGTCCGGCCAGGAAGCACGCCGATGGGACCCACAGCCCCGCGGCCGCGCGAGTAGCGAGGGCGAGATAACTCGCCTTGGCCAGGCGAGCGGTCTGGACATCGCACAGCACGAATTCTGGTCTTGACTTGTCACGCATGGCGTGGTAAGCAAGCACTTACTAACACCGATTTTTGCAAGGAGCGTGATCCAATGCGTCAGCGCCTTCCGGCTGAGGAGCGGCGACGGCTCATCATTGATGCGGCTGCCGCGCTCTTCTCAATGCACGGCCTCAAGGGGACGACGACACGAGAAGTCGCGAAAGCCGTCGGGGTCAGCGAGGCGACCGTCTTCAAGCACTTCGCCACCAAGGAACAGCTGTACGCCGCCATCATAGAGACCAAGGCGCAGACGCAGCAGGTCTTGGGCGTGATCGGGCCGCTGGCGGACGCCCGCGACGACGCCGCGCTCCTTCGGACCCTGGCCACCGAGTTGATTGAGAGGACCCAGTCCGATCCCACGCTGATGCGGCTGATGTTCTACAGCGCCCTCGAGGGCCACGCGCTGGCGGATCTTTTCTTCCGCCGGCGTGTCCTGACCCTCGACGTTTTTCTCGGCCGGTATATTGCCGATCGAATCGCGGACGGCGCGTTCAGGCCCGCGGACCCGCTCCAGACGGCGTGGAACTTCATCGGCATGGTGACGTTCCACATCTTGCTGCATGAGCTCTTCGGGCAGAAGCCGCCGCCGCACCTGACGAGGGAAAGAGCCGTCGAGGAGATGGTCACCACGTTTCTCGAGGGGGTCCGATCGTCACACGGCGAGTTCGCCCGTGCGGCACACGGACCGCCATCGTGAAACGTCCCGCCCAGATCCCCGGACGTTTCGCACTCGAGTGCGCATCGAGCAGCCCGTTCCCGTGACGACCGAGTTCGTCCCCGGACGGCAATTCTCGTGACGAATCGCGTGGATCGCCCCAGGGTGAACTCCTAGGTCTGACCCGTTGCCTTCAAGGTCACCGCGCACAACCCGGATGGCGTCTTCCCGAGGTGTCGAATGCAGCGCTTCGAAAACGTGAGTGAACGTGGCAATCTCCTGGTCGTGTCGATCGGTCTAGCTTGCGGCCTATGGCTGGGCGGCTGCAACTCCTCGACATCCGCCCCGCCGCCCCCCGTGCCGGAGGTAGCCACCGTCACCGTCCGGACAGAACCGGTCGTGCTTACGACCGACCTGCCGGGGCGCACGTCGGCGTACGCGATGGCGGAGATCCGGCCGCAGGTGGGCGGCATCATCCAGAAACGTCTGTTCGAGGAAGGGGCGGAGATCGAGGCCGGGCAGGTGCTCTACCAGATCGACCCCGCCCCCCTGCAGGCTGCCTACGACAATACCGCGGCGAACGTCGCCACCGCCCGCAAGGCCGCCGACCGGGCGCGAGCCGCCCTTGCGGCCAGCCGCGCCGGCGTCGTGCGGCAGCAAGCCGTCCTGGAGAACGCGCAGACGAACCGAAAGCGCTTCGAGGATCTCGTCGCGGAGGGGGCGGTTTCTGCCAGTCAGCGCGACCAAGCCGTGACCGAGGCCAACGTGGCCGAAGCCACCCTCCTCGCCACCGAGGCCCAGGTGGAGAGCGACCGCGAGGCGGTGGCCGCGGCCGAGGCCGCCATCAAGCAGGCCGAGGCGGCCCTGGAGACAACCCGCATCAACCTGGGGTACGCCCGCGTCACCGCACCCATCGCCGGCCGCATCGGGAGATCCAGCGTCACCGTGGGCGCCCTGGTCAAGGCGAGCCAGGACACACCCCTCGCCACCATCCAGCAACTGGATCCGATCTACGTGGACGTGACCCAATCGAGCGCGAATCTGCTCCGGCTCCGGCAGAGCCTGGCGAGCGGCCAACTCAAGGGGAATGGCCCCAAACAGGCCGCGGTCAAGTTGCTCCTGGAGGACGGCACGCCCTATCCCGTGGAAGGGACGCTGAAGTTCTCCGATGTGACCGTGGATCCCAGCACCGGGTCCTTCATTCTGCGCACGGTGTTTCCGAACCCCCAGCATCTGCTCCTGCCCGGCATGTACGTGCGCGCCATCGTCCAGGAGGGCCTGGTCGATCAGGCCATCCTGGTTCCCCAGCAGGCGGTATCCCGCGATCCGAAAGGAAATCCCGTCGCGCTGGTTGTCGATGGCTCGGAGAAAGTTGCGCAGCGGAAGATCGCGGTCGATCGTGCCATCGGCGACAAGTGGCTGATCAGCGAGGGGCTGAAACCGGGTGATCGCCTGATTGTCGAAGGAATTCAAAAAGCGCGCCCCGGCACCTCCGTGAAGGCTGTCCCGTTCAGTCCCGGCGGGAAGGAGAACCCGGAGGCCGTGAAGACCGGGCAGGCGGCCACCAAAGCGCAATAGGCGGAGGCAATTCATGCTCTCGAAATTCTTCCTCGATCGCCCGGTTTTCGCCTGGGTGATCGCGATCGTCATCATGTTGGTGGGCGGCCTCGCCATCTACAACCTGCCCGTGTCGCAGTACCCGCCTATTGCTCCCCCGTCGATCTACATCCAGGCCTCGTATCCCGGCGCCTCGGCGGAGACAGTGGAGAACAGCGTCACCCAGATCATCGAGCAGAAGATGACTGGCCTCGACCAGATGATTTACCTCTCCGCCACCAGCGATTCGGCCGGTGGCGCTCGTCTCGAGCTGACCTTCGCCCCGGGGACCGATCCGGACCTCGCCTGGGCCAAGGTGCAGAACAAGCTGCAACTCGCTATGGCCAGCCTGCCTGATGTAGTCCAGAGCCAGGGTGTCACGGTCGGCAAGGCCACCCGGAACTACCTGATCATCGTGGGCTTGATTTCGGAAGACGGCAGCATGGACGGCAACGACCTCAGGGATTATGCGCAATCCAACCTGGAGAAGGTGCTGGCCAGGGTGACCGGCGTGGGCGAGGTGGAGAACTTCGGCTCCCAATATGCCATGCGCCTCTGGCTGAACCCCGACAGGCTGACCGACTACCGCCTGACGATTGAGGACGTTCTTGGGGCGCTCAAGGCGTACAACGTGGAGGTCTCGGCCGGCCAGTTCGGCGGGGCGCCGGCAGTGAAAGGGCAGCGCCTGAACGCCTCCATCATCGTGCAGAGCATGCTGAAGACGCCAGAGGATTTCGCCGCCGTCCCCATCCGCATCAACCCGGACGGCTCCGTCGTCCGCATCAAAGACGTCGGGCGCGCGGAGCTAGGAACCGACGCCTACGATATCGAGGCCTTCCATAACGGCAGACCCGCCGCCGGCATGGCCATCCGGCAGGCGGCGGGCGCGAACGCCCTGGAAACGGCCGATAGGGTCAAGGCCAAGATGGCGGAGATGAGCCGCTACTTCCCCCCCGGGATGAAGGTCGTCTACCCCTACGACACCACTCCCTTCATCAAAGTGGCCATCGGGGAAGTGGTGAAGACCCTCTTTGAGGCCATCCTTCTGGTGTTCCTGGTCATGTGGCTGTTCATGGGGAACTTCCGGGCCACCCTGATCCCGACCATCGCGGTGCCCGTGGTGCTTCTCGGAACTTTCGCCGTCCTGGAGTTCTTCGGATTCTCCATCAACATGCTGACCATGTTTGCCATGGTGCTGGCCATCGGCCTCCTAGTGGACGACGCCATCGTGGTGGTGGAAAACGTGGAACGGATCATGAGCGAGGAAGGGCTTTCGCCGAAGGAAGCCACGCGGAAATCCATGGAGCAGATCACCAGCGCCCTGATCGGCATCGGGGTGGTGCTCGCCGCGGTCTTCGGCCCCATGGCCTTCTTCGGCGGCTCGACTGGCGTGATCTATCGCCAGTTCTCTGTGACCATCATCTCCTCCATGCTCCTCTCGGTGGTGGTGGCCTTGATCCTGACGCCGGTCCTCTGCGCCTCGCTCCTCAAGCCGGTGCCGGCCGGGCACGAGCCCGCCGAGAATGCAATCTGGTTCCTGCGCCCCTTCTTCGCCTGGTTCGATCGCGTCTTCTTCCGCCTTCGCGATCGGTACGTCGGGATCGTCGGACGCTCCTTCTCCCGGAAGCTGCGCTACGGAATCATCTATGTCGCGATCGTGTCGGCGGTAGGGTTCCTCTTTCTCCATTCACCCTCGTCCTATGTGCCGGACGAGGATCAGGGGATCCTGCTTTCCATGGTCATGCTGCCCACCGGCTCCACCCTGGAGCAGACCAAGCAGGTCGTGAGCGACGTGCGACGCCACTTCCTGGAGAACGAACCGGAGGCGGTGGAGTCCGCCATGACGATCTCCGGGATCGGCTTCGCCGGACGGGCGCAGACCAATGGCCTGGTCTTCATCAAGCTCAAAGATTGGCATCTCCGCAATCGACCGAATCTCAGGGCGAAGGCCATTGCCGGACGGGCCACCATGGCCTTATCCCAGATTCGCAATGCCCTAGTGTTCGCATTTCCACCCCCGTCGGTGATCGAGCTGGGAACCGCCACCGGGTTCGACTTCCAGCTCCTGGACCGGGGCGGCCTCGGCCACCAGAAGCTGATAGAAGCTCGGAACGAGCTCCTCCGCATGGCGGCACGAGATGCGCGCCTGACCAAGGTCCGACCCAACGGCATGGAGGATGTACCAGAATATCGGGTGGACGTGGACTGGGAAAGGGCCGGCGCGCTCGGGGTGCCCATCACCTCCATCCACAACACCATCTCGGCAGCCTTCGGCAGCGCCTATGTCAACAACTTCATTCAGGGGGGGCGGGTCAAGCGGGTGTTCCTGCAAGCGGACGCTCCCTACCGTATGCTGCCCAAGGATATCGAGAAGCTCTATGTCCGGAACACCACGGGGAAGATGGTACCGTTCTCAGCCTTTGCCACCGCGCACTGGTCGAGTGGCTCCCCGCGGCTCGAGCGGTTCAACGGCTTTCCCTCCGTGAACATCCAGGGGGAGCCGGCACCGGGGAAGAGCTCCGGTGAAGCGATGCAGGCCGTGGAGGAGATGGTCGCGAAATTGCCGCAGGGGATCGGCTACGAATGGACCGGGCTCTCCTACCAGGAGCGCATGGGAGGCTCGCAGACACCCCTGCTGTACGCCCTTTCCGTGATCGTCATCTTCCTGTGCGTGGCGGCCCTGTACGAGAGCTGGCCGATCCCAATCGCCAATTTGTTGCTGCTGCCGCTGGGACTGTTCGGTGCAGCGTTGGCCACCTGGTCGCGAGGGATGCACAACGACGTCTATTTCCAGATCGGCTTCCTCACCACGCTCGGCCTGACGACCAAGAACGCCATCCTGATCATCCAGTTTGCCCAGCAGCGGATGGAGCGCGGCGAGGGGCTGATCGAGGCGACCCTGGGAGCGGTCCGGGTGCGGTTCCGGCCGGTCATCATGACCTCGATGGCGTTCTTCTTCGGCGTCCTGCCGCTGGCGATTGCCACCGGCGCTGGCGCCGGTGCCATGAATGCCATCGGCACCGCAGTGACCGGAGGAATGCTCTCCGCTACCTTCATCGATCTGTTCTACATCCCGTTGCTCTTCGTCGTCGTCTCGCGGCTCTTCGCAGCGAGACAACCCGCCCCGATCGGCGAACAACGCGCTGCCGCCTTCGTCTCGCCGAACGTGGAGTGACCGGGATGAGCACGAGCAGCGGCAGGCCCGCCTCCCGCGGATTCCCCCTTTACGCTGACGGTGAATCTTAGATATATTGGAACTGATTGGGGCAGCACGCCTTAGCTCCCGCGACATCGTTGGTCGGGAACCGCCGGCAGGAGGCCATACCATGCCTACTATGTTGACCGACCGCACGGCCTGGAAGGCGCTAGCGGCACACCATCAACAGATCCGCGACGTGCATCTTCGCAGGCTCTTCGCCGAGGATCCGCGGCGCGGCGAGCGGTTCGTGCTGGAGGCCGCGGGCCTTTCCCTGGACTACTCGAAGCACCGAATCACCGACGAGACCATCCGCCTCCTGGTCGCCCTGGCCGCCGAGTGCGACCTCGGCGGGCGGAGGGACGCCATGTTTCGTGGGGAAAAGATCAACACCACCGAGCGGCGGGCCGTCCTGCACGTGGCCCTGCGCGCCCCACGGGATGCGACCATCCTGGTGGACGGGACGAACGTCGTCCCCGAGGTGCACGCCGTGCTGGACCGGATGGCGGGTTTCGCCGAACGAGTGCGCAGCGGCGCCTGGACAGGACACACGGGCAAGCGTATCCGGAACGTCATCAACATCGGCATCGGCGGCTCCGATCTGGGACCCGTCATGGCCTACGAGGCGCTGCGTCATTACAGCCGGCGAGACATGGTTTTCCGTTTCGTTTCCAACGTGGACGGCACCGATTTCGCCGAGGCGACGCGGGATCTCGACCCGGAAGAAACCCTTTTCGTCGTGTCCTCCAAGACTTTCACGACCCTGGAGACGATGACCAACGCCCGGACGGCACGCGCCTGGGCGCTGGCGCGGCTGACAAACGAGCGTGCCGTCGCCAAGCACTTCGTGGCCGTCTCGACCAACGGCGCCGAGGTTGCCAAGTTCGGCATAGATACCGCCAACATGTTCGGGTTCTGGGACTGGGTGGGCGGCCGCTACTCCATGGACTCCGCCATCGGTCTCTCGACGATGCTGGCCATCGGTCCGGAAGGCTTCCGCCGGATGCTGGCCGGTTTCCGCGCCATGGACGAGCACTTCCAGACCGCCCCCCTGGAGCGGAACATGCCTGCCCTCATGGGGCTGTTCGCCGTCTGGTACGACAATTTCTTCGGCGCGGAGACAGTCGCGGTCCTTCCCTACGACCAGTACCTGAAACGGTTCCCGGCCTATCTCCAGCAACTCACCATGGAGTCGAACGGCAAACGGGTGACGCTTGCGGGCGAACCCGTCGGCTATCAAACCGGTCCCATCTATTGGGGTGAGCCCGGAACGAACGGACAGCACTCCTTCTACCAGTTGATCCACCAGGGGACGAAGCTGATCCCGTGCGACTTCATCGGTTTCTGCCAGTCGTTGAATCCTTCTGGACGTCATCATGATCTGCTGATGGCGAACCTGTTCGCCCAGGGGGAGGCGCTCGCCTTCGGCAAGACGGCCGACGAGGTGCGGGCCGAGGGGACCCCGGAGTGGCTGGTGCCGCACCGAACCTTTGATGGTAACCGACCGTCCAGCACGATCTTGGCGGACCGGTTGACTCCCGAGACGCTGGGCGCCCTGGTCGCCCTCTACGAGCACAGCGTGTTCGCCCAGGGGGTCATCTGGGACGTGGATTCCTTCGACCAATGGGGGGTGGAGCTGGGCAAAGTCCTGGCCACGCGGATCATCCCCGAACTGGAGGCCGCGACCGACGTACCGCCGGCACACGACAGTTCGACCAACGCCCTGATCCGGCGATACCGACTGCGGCGCGGATCCGGCTAGGCGAGGATCCGATTCACGCAGGCGCGACCGCACGATGGGATCTTGAAGACGCGTGGTTGCCCAGGCTAAGCCGGCACCCGTGATGAGCGTCTGCGAAAAATGCACGGCAACGACTCGAAAGGAGGACTTGTGATGCGACAACGGACTGGGGTGCGAATTCTCTGTGTGATCGGGCTCCTGGCGGGGTCTCTGGCCCTATTCGGATGCCCCAAGCGGCCGGAAGTGATCCAGGCTGCCCCGGCTCCCGCCGGCCCAGCGGCGGCCGCGGTGCCGGCGCCTCCGCCCGCCCCGGCGCCTCCCCCGCCGCCCGCACCGGCCCCGGCACCCCAGCGGATCGTGGAAACTCCGGTGGTGCCCCCCCCTCCCGCGCCCGCACCAGTCCCCGTGGCCCCGGCGCCTCCACCGCCCGCGCCGCCGGTACCGCCGCCGCTGAAGGACGTGTTCTTTGACTTCGACCGGTCCGTCGTCCGGAACGAGCAGAAGGCCGCTCTGAACGACAATGCGGGCTGGCTCAAGGAGAACAGCGGAGCCAAGATCATTGTCGAGGGGCACTGCGACGAGCGGGGCACCGCCGAGTACAACCTCGCCCTCGGGGAGCGCCGGGCCAAGGCGGTAAAGGATTATCTCGTCGGCGCGGGGATCGCGCCGGACCGGGTCTCGACGATCAGCTACGGGAAGGAACGCCCATTCGTCCTCGGCCACGACGAGAGTGCCTGGAAGTGGAACCGCCGGGCGCACTTCGTGCTCCAGGGCAAGTAGCGGCGACTAGCCGGGCCTGAGAAGTATTAGCCCGCAATCCGGGGAAACCACTCGCGGATTCCGGGAATGACCAGATCCCAATTGGCAATGACCAATGGCAGAGGCAGCGATCCCGACAGGCCGTGACGGCATGTGGCTTGCTCCCTCTGCGTTGGTCATTGGGAATCGGCCATTAGTCATTCGATTCAGATGAGTCGCGATCCATGACCTGGCCAAAGCGGCCCGTCATCTATGAGATCAACACCTGGGTCTGGCTCCACGAGCTTGCCCGGCGGCTCGGGCACCCGGTCACCCTGGGCAGCGTGCCCACCGAGACGTGGGATGCGCTCGGTGGGCTTCATGTCGATGCCGTCTGGCTGATGGGTGTATGGGAGCGCAGCCCGGTCGGTCTCGACATCGCGCGTAGCCATGCCAGCCTGCAGGCGGAATTCCGCCGGGCCCTTCCAGACTTCACGCCAGAGGACGTCGTGGGCTCGCCGTACTGCGTCCGGCGGTATGTCGTGGACTCGCATCTGGGAGGACCGGAAGGGTTGGCAACGGCGCGAAAAGAGCTGGCCGTGCGCGGCCTGCGCCTGTTGCTGGACTTCGTCCCAAACCACGTCGCCCCGGACCATCCGTGGGTCTCCGCGCACCCCGACTATTTCATCCGCGGAACCGCCGAGGATCTATCGCGCGCGCCCGGCCACTTCTACGAAGCAGGCAGCGGGGTTTTCGCGTGCGGGCGCGATCCGTACTTCCCTCCCTGGCAAGACGTGCTGCAGCTCAACGCGTTCGACCCGGGACTGCGGCGCGCCGCCATCCAGACGCTTCATGAAATCGCCGGCCAGTGCGATGGCGTGCGCTGCGACATGGCCATGCTCCTCATCAGCCGGGTGTTCGAGAGCACCTGGAGCGTCCGGGCAGGGCCGCTCCCAGCCGGCGAATACTGGCGCGAGATCATCCGAGCCGTCCGAGCGGCCCACCCGAACTTCCTGTTCATGGCCGAGGCCTACTGGGACCTGGAGTGGGAGCTGATGCAGCAGGGCTTCGACTACTGCTACGACAAGCGGCTGTTCGACCGGCTGGAGCACGCCTTTGCCGAGCAGGTGCGGCTGCATCTGCTGGCCGATCCCGGTTATCAAGAGAAGCTGGTCCGCTTCGTCGAGAATCACGACGAGGCCCGAGCGGCAGCGACATTCCGGGGAGGGAAAGGGCAGGCGGCGGCGGTCACGATCCTCACGCTCCCGGGCGCGAAGCTCCTGCACGAGGGACAACTCGAGGGGCGGCTGGTGAAACTCCCCGTGCAACTCGGACGCCGACCGTTGGAGCCGGCAAACGGGAACCTCCTGGGTTTCTACCAGCGCTTGCTCGCGGCGGTGAATACGCCGGCCATCCGCGAGGGGGAGTGGCAGCTCTGCGAGCGCAGCGGCTGGCCGGACAACCAGAGCTGCATGAACCTCGTCGCCTGGTGCTGGCGCAAGCAAGAGGAGCGGTGCGTGGTTGTCGTCAACCTGTCGGATGCCCGTTCGCAGGCGCGCGTACGGGTCCCGTGGGACGACCTCGGCGGGCGGGGATGGCGGCTCACGGATCCCGTGTCCGGGCGTGTCTACAAGCGGAGCGGTGGCGAGATGCTCGAGCCGGGTCTCTACGTGGACTTGGAGGGCTGGGGGTTTCACTTTCTGGTGGTTGGTTCGCCTCGCTGATTGCCGTCGTCCCGCCTCGCGAATTCCCCCCGTATATTCTCACAGCCGCGCGAGCGAATGATCCTCCAGGTCCACGCGGATGTACTTCGCGAGAAGGGGGTGGACCCGCTCCACTTCCCTGAACACTTGCTGGGCAATCTGGCGGTACGAGGTGTGCCCCTGCCGACCGGAACGCAGCTGCACGAAGTGGTGGATCTCCCGCAGATTCCACGTGAACAGCACGCGTTTCCGGAAGGCGAGGGGAAGAACGTACTGGGCCTCGCGGGGGAGATCCCGAGCGATGGCCTCGTAGGCGGCCGTCGCCCGCGTCATGCCGTCTTCGAAAACGGTAGAAAAGCCGTATCGAGCTATCTCTGGAGGACGGCTATAGCCGTGGATGGCCGTGGACTCCTGAGGGGTCTGCGTGAGCATGCGATGGCGCTGAATGTCCCGGAAGGCCCCGAAGTCCACGAGAATGTCGAACGTGTACGTCAAGTGCTCGAACGCCCGCAGAGGCTGGTCGTGCGGGCCGCGCCGCCTGAGGTATTCGTCGACGACGCGGGCTTTCTCTTCGCCCGGCAGATGTCGAACCCGCTCCTCGATCTGCGCCAACGGGTGGACGGCGTAACCGTACAGGATCGCGGCGACCAGCCGGTCTTCCGCGTCCTGTGGGCAGCGGACCAGGGTGACCGACGGCGCCTCTGCGGGCGCGATGCCCGACAGATGGTCTCGGGCCAAGGATTCCACCGCATCCGCGGTCTCGCGAAGGTAGTCGCTGACGCCGGCGTACTTGATCAGAGTCGGGATGACCTGCTCGGCCTCCGCCTTCAGCAGCGTCCCCATCGGGTGGCATTCGGTTAACGGGTGCGAGAGGAGCTTGGTGATCAGATGCTCCAGCAGACGCCCGTT
>Ga0316628_100001267_pt1 | contig 17651 bp, 12 predicted proteins | sample OWC_Aug_M2_C1_D5_FD_207648 | JGI IMG/M metagenome (GOLD analysis project Ga0316628, IMG submission 207648) | Wetland soil microbial communities from Old Woman Creek delta, Ohio, United States - OWC_Aug_M2_C1_D5_C | ecosystem: Environmental > Terrestrial > Soil > Wetlands | place: USA: Ohio... | reverse complement strand
TAGCGTGGCTGGTTAATATCCTTGATCACGCTGACGGCGGCCGGCAGTTTGGACGAGACGACCTGCTTGCCCTCTTCCAGCAGCCGCTCGACGGTGATCGTTTTGGCCGCCGGGTCGAGTGCGCGAACCTTGGCGACGAACGTCAGCGGGATGAAGCCCAATCGTCGCGCCACTGCTGCAGGCGTCATGCCGGTCTGCGCATCAATGGACGACTGGCCGAACAGCACCAGGTCCACATCGCCCAACTTCTTGACGGCGGCGGCCAATACCGTGGCAACGCCCAACCCGTCAAGCTTGGAAAAGGCGGCGTCAGAGAGCAAGATAGCTGCATCGGCCCCCTTGGCCAGCGGGTCCTTGAGCGCATCCTTCGCGCCCTCCGGCCCCAATGTGATCGCGGTGACTTTGCCGCCCTGCTTCTCCTTGATGAGAAGCGCCTCCTCGACGGCATAGTCATCCCACGGGTTGACGATGAGCGGGGCATCACCCCAACTCACCTTCCCGGCCTCGTCCACCTTGAGCACGGCAGCCGAGTCGGGAACCTGTTTGATACAGACGACAATATGCAAAGCACACCTCCCATGTGTGATGTGTGATACACGCTGCACGCTCCGTCACGCAACACGTATCACTTGCTGATGATATTGACCCTACCCAAAACTACGTGGTCGCCCACGAGATTTCCCTGCCTATCGTAAACCGGCAATCGTTTGATGTCTGGCTGAGTGTACATACCGGCCCACAGTTCGTAATCGCCCGGCGGCGCGTCGGACGGAATGGCGAGTAAGTGCGTATCGGCAATCGGGACATCTACGAACCATTGCGTCGTCGGGTAGCCGCCGTCGAGCGGCTCGCTATCATGCCCAGCCCACAGCGGCCCATTCGTCTTGGGATTATACTGCATGCCGACAAGCTGGACAAAAACGGTGTATCGCTCTTTGAGCTTGACGGGTGCCTGCCAGTACAGTTTGACCCGTAGCGGGTCGCCTGGCTTGATCAGTCCTGGCGCATCAAAGCCGACTAGGCGAACTGATTGCCCCAATCGCAGGTCAAGCGGGTTGGAAATGGACGTGACAGTCTCGAGTGGCGGTGTACTACCAATATGCAAAGGCATCTCGAGTGGCACACTGCTCGACCGCGATGACAAGACAAAGTGGTATTCACCTGTCGGCGTACGCGGGTAAATCGGCACCTCAAATCGCACCCGCATCACATCAAGACGCGCTGCAACGATCGACTCCGTCTGCAATTCCAAAATGTGCCCGGCCTGGCTCGCCACTGACATCGTGACCGTTAGAGGCCGATCTGTCTTGAGATATGCCACCACCCGCGCGGTATCGCCCGGCCCGACCTCATGCACGGGCAAATCATAGCTCAGCACATCCGCATTGTCTAGCTCACCCGTGACCGGGTACTGGCCATACCTTCCGCCGACGACTGGCGGCTCGCTCTCTACGCTGTACAAACTCAACCGATTATAACTGTAATCCTCTCGCCATACTATATTCCGATTTTTGTCCAGCCAGCCGCCTAGCAACCCATCTGCGTCCTGCAGATTCTTTTCAACTTCAGCCAGCCACACACGTTTGTGACTTGCCGCCAGCGGCACAAGGACTCGCTCCACATCCTGTGGCGTCACCTTGACGACGGAAAGCGTGGTCACATCCGGCAACTGGTCGCGATTTGGCAATACATCGTACCGAAACTGAAACAACGGGAAGCGATCACCGGAGACGAGCAGCAGCGCGTCGCCCGGCTCAGCATACGCGGCCACCGCGCGCGTCATCGTCTGAAAGTCATCGCGTAGATGGCGCCCATCGTAGTAACCTGGCAGCACCCACACGGTCAACGCCAGAATCACTACAGCCGCAACAGCGCCCGCGACCTTGCGCCATTCCCAAAGTGCCCTGATGCTGATCGCCAGCACCAACGCCAGCGCGGGTACGCTGAGCAACTGGTAACGCGCTTCGAGCGGTGGACGATAAAATAATCCTTGTGGCAATGATAGCAGAATAAAGATGCCCAAAGCCGGGACGAGCAAGAGGCAAGAGGCAAGAGGCAAGACGCTTGGCTCGTGTTGCGTATTGCGTATTGCGTTCCGCCTCCACACGGTAACGCCGGCGACGATGACGCCAAGCACCAGCAGGTTTGCTGCCCAGTATCGCTCCACAAACGTCGTGATGCCGAGCGTGAGCACTGTCCAATACAGTTGCATGTACGTCAATGGGCTAAACTGCGACGCCGCCGACCAACTCTTCATTTTTGGCAAGGTGTAGGCCAGCCACGGTAACATCGCCAATGCCCCCATCACCTGGATCCCAATCCATCCCGTAATCTGATGTCGTGTCACAGGTTGCTGGCGCCGGAATCGTGCAATCCACCACCACAGGATGAATACATTTTGCGCGGCCAGGACGAATGCAGACAGATAGAGGCTGTACATCCCGGCGACGGTCGTCAGCAGGTAGGCCGCCCACCAACGCGTCGTCCGTGTGCGCAGCGCCATCAAGAGTGCCAACGACGAAGCGACTCCCCACATCGCCGCCAGGCTGTACATGCGAATTTCTTGCGACCACCAGATGTGAAAGCGACTCGTGGCCAACAGTAACGCTGCAAGCGTCGCAACCAAAATCGGGAAACGCCCACCCAACAAGCGAGCCAAGCGATACACCAGCGCTACCGCGATCACGCCGAACATCAGCGAGGGAAGACGGATCGCAAACTCGCTCGGCCCGGTGACGAGCATCCACTGGTTCAGCAGCCAATAATATAACGGCGGATGCGTGTCGCCCGCCGCGATGGTCGTTAAAGCGCCAAGGTCATGACGGGCGACCCAGACGGAAAAACCTTCGTCCCACCACACGTTCTGGTCGCCCAGCTTGTACACGCGCAGAGCAAACGCCAACAGCAAAACAAGCACGGGCAGCCATACAAGCCAACGGTTGAATGACCGAGATTTCATCATGATCCTGGGCCGTCATCTCCAGCTTATCTGCTGCGTCATTCCACCTTCATCCTTCGCCTGACCTGTGCGCCCTGGGGTGTGTCTTTGACCTCATACCCCGCCGCCGTGATTTGATCGCGCAACGCGTCGGCATCCTTCCAGCGTTTCTCCTTGCGCACCTGTTGTCGCTGCTGCACGAGTGCTGCGATCTCTTCCGGAACGACTTGTTCCGTAGGTTTCCAATCGGCCAATCGTAGGCCAAGAATCCTATCGAATTCCAGCAACGTGGCTTTTTTGGTCGCCGGGGGCAATTCGCTTTTAACCAGGTCCCACGTCAACGCCACAGCGCGCGGCATGTTCAAGTCGTCGTTGACCTGCTCGACGAACGGGGTCCTGTACGCTTCATCGAGCGTGCCCGGCGCACCCCATTCGTATGCCGCCAGACGCAAACGGTTCAACGCCGTCGCTGCGCCATCCAGGCTCTCCCAGGTGAAGTTCAACTTGGCGCGATAGTGCGCGCTGAGGCAAAAGAAGCGATACGCCAGCGGATCATAGCCGCGTTCGATCAACGTCTGCACGCGCAAAAAGCCGCCCGCCGATTTTGCCATCTTGGCCGAGTCGAGCTGCAAAAAGTAGCCATGCATCCAAAAGTTCGCCAGGCGCGTGCCGTGGCGAGCCTGCGTCTGCGCGATCTCATTCGGATGGTGAATCATGATATGATCTTCGCCGCCGCAGTGAATATCGAAAAATGCGCCCAGGTATTTGGCCGACATGGCCGAACATTCAATATGCCAGCCGGGAAACCCCCTACCCCACGGACTATCCCATTCCATCTGGCGTTTTTGATCGGGCGGACTAAACTTCCACAACGCGAAATCGGTCGCGTTGCGCTTTTCGCCCATGTCAACCCGTTGCCCGGCCTGCAAGCCTTCGATATCCAACCGCGCCAGGTACCCATAGTCCGGCAGTTTGGACGTGTCAAAGTAAACGCCATCCGACGTGCGATAAGTATAGCCCTTCGCCTCGATGCATCGAATGAATTCAATCTGCTCCGGAATGTGGTCGGTGGCGCGGCACCAGATGTGCGGCTCCTGGATGTTCAGGTGGCGCATGTCGTCCTTGAATGCCTGCGTATAAAACTCGGCGATCTCCCATGCAGACCTGCCTGTGCGCCGCGCGCCCTTTTCCATCTTGTCTTCGCCCGTGTCGGCGTCCGAGGTCAAGTGCCCCACGTCGGTGATGTTCATAACGTGACGGACGTGGTAACCGTTGAATTCGAGCACGCGGCGCAGGATATCTTCAAAGACATAGGTGCGCAGATTGCCGATGTGGGCATAATCGTACACCGTCGGGCCGCAGGTATAGAGTCCCACCTCAGGTGGATGGAGCGGCTGAAATTCACGCACATTGCGCGTGTAGGTATCGTAGAGTTGAAGCATTGTTCCACCTCGATAGATTAGTGAAGAGCATAGACATAGAGCGTCAGCGCGCCGCAGTCCTTGACCTCTGTGACCTGTCCATCCGGGTATGCACTTTGAAGAGCGCCAACATCGTCGCCACGCTCCGGGATCACGATGAACGCTTGGGGTGGCGGGGCGATTCTGAAGTCTGGCTTCAACGGCTCGGTCACGTTTAGCACATCCACGCCGGGATTCAGGTACTGCGCTGAAGCGTGGGTGCCATAGTGCAAGTATTCATTGCCCAGAACAACTGCACGTTCACCTGGGCGCATCTTGGCGAGGACTGTGCCCAGGAAATACGCCGTGCGGGTCGCACGGTCACCGCCATACCGGCAGCTTGTCGCAAACTGGCGAAAGTAAATATTGACATTGATTGCAAGAACCGCGACAAGCAATGCAGCCAGAAGGATCCAGGTAGCCCAAGTTTGACCAATCCCCTCGCTCAATCGCAGCGCCAGTTGCTCTGCTACGACCGCCACCAGAACGACGATGGGAATGAACACAGTGAGCAAGCGATACCCATCGCTGGAGCGGGGAACGGTGAGCAGCCCCACCGCAATCACGCCTGACCACAGCCAGATATTGAGCAGCAAATGCCGCCGATCCGACAGGTGGAGCGCCGAGTAAACTAGCGCCAGCCAGAACAACGCAGCCGTGAGCAAGTCCAGCAGCGGCGCAGGCGCATGGTAAAAGTCCCACACCGGATAGCGCGTAATGCTGAAAAAAGTGTGCGCCACCTGATCCAGCAGGGTCAGGGGTAGATTGAGCTGTGGATTTTGAGCCAGGATGCGGGCATAGTAGCCGTTCCACAACGTCCCATCCGAAGCGAAGCGTGCGCCAAAATCTTCCCAGTGCCGTAAAGCCCACAACCCCATCGGCGCAGCAGCCACCAGGTAACCACCGCCAAAGGCCACGATCGGCTTGACGTTGCTGAGAATGAACGCTCGCTGGCCCGGCACAATGACCAGGACCAGGGCCCAGACTAAGAGCACGGCGGGCACAAAGCGCGAATCTACATAGACGTACAACCAGAGTCCCAGCACCACCCCGCCCAATGCAGCGCGCAACCGGCTGCCGGTTTCCAGCGCGCCGTACAACAGGTAAACGCCCAGCGATGCAAACAGGGTCGCATAAATATAGCCTACTCCAAGCACGCGGCTGAACTGAATATGTGAATGTAGCACCGTGACGAGACCCGCTGCCACAAACGCCACGCGCGGGCCATTCAGCCGCCGTGCCAATAGAAAGGTGGCCGGCACTCCCAACACGCCGCCGATGGCTGGGATAGCGCGGGTGGCCAGGTTGGTGTAGCCCAGGAGCCTTTCGCCAATCGCCACCACGAACAGGTGTAAGGAGCCAGCGCCATAGAACGTGCTGAAAGGATGTGTGTTCGCGCCCTCCAGGACTCGGCGCGCAAACAGGCCGTGCAACCCTTCGTCGCCATTCATCACATCGGGGATGCGATCCAGCCAGACAAAGCGCAGCACGGCAGCCAACAAGGTGAGTCCGCTGACGAGCAGAATTTCCCAGCGATGGGCGTAGACGCGCTCGCGCAGCCACGCCCAACCCGGCCAGCGGAAGGCTGACAAATAGGCGATACAACTTCCCACCCACAGGGTCACCGCATCCCAGAAAAAGCGAGCACCGGCTTGCTCTCGAAAAATGATGATGCCCACGGCGACTAGCGAAAGTAGTCCACTGACGATCAAAAAACGCGGGACGCGACGAACTGTCGCCGGTAGAGGCGTAAGTCCATCGTCCAGTTGTCCCTTCGAAAGGGACGGGATGGCAAAACTCACTCCGGCGGCCAGGAACCAGAGCAGACTGCCGGCAACATCGGCATGTGTGAGTAGCCACTGTCCTCGCAGGGCGCAGGCCACGCTGATCGGGACCAGAGCGGCTCCGAGCCAACTGCCTCGGCTGTGAGTCGGCAAAGCATTACTCGACGGGGTTGCGTCGCCCGGCCCATCCATGGTGATCGGAACCTGCTGCTGTCCCCGCGCCCAAAGCATCAGCCCCAGGTCAAGTGCAATCGCGATGAGAATAGCGCCCCAAACATTGATCGGGTCGAGTGACATGTCGATCTCTTACTTGGCGACCGTTTCGTGTTCTTGGGTGAGCCATAAATCCATCGGGGTGTTGGATTCCTCTCTGCAAAACAATGACCGCCAGTCACTATTATACACACATTAAAGCGCGAGGCAATCGCCGGGCAATCGTCAGCCAGGCGCTGGTTCCACAATCCGATCCGTGCACTCGAGTGCTTTGCCTATCACCAGCCCCGATGCTATAATTCCTTCATGAACTCAAGACATCTGACTATTCGACTATCCAACTACAGGATTGACCATGCCCCGACCTGATGGCCGACGACCCGACCAACTTCGCCCGGTTTCGTTCACGCCCGGCTACACCGACTATGCCGAAGGTAGCGTCTTGGTCACGATAGGTGGCACGCGCGTGCTATGCAACGCGAGCGTGGAAAACAAGATTCCTCCCTGGCTGATTGGCAAAGGCCAGGGGTGGCTGACAGCCGAATACTCGCTGCTTCCGCGCAGCACACACACCCGCACTTCGCGCGAAACAACGCCTTCGGGCCGGACGCAGGAAATCCGGCGACTCGTCGGGCGAAGCCTGCGTGTTTGCATTGACTTGACCAAGCTTGGTGAGCGGACGTTGACACTAGACTGCGATGTGATCCAGGCTGACGGCGGCACACGCACGGCGGCCATCACGGGTGGGTATGTTGCGGCGGCGCTCGCTCTGCGCAAGCTCACCGACGCAGGGCTGATTCCGCCGGATACTCTCGTCACATCAGTCGCGGCGGTGTCCGTTGGTATCGTCGAAGGAGAACCAAGACTCGATCTGTGCTACGCGGAGGACTCGAAGGCAGACGTGGACTGCAACGTCGTGATGACGGCGCAGGGTCACTTTGTCGAAATCCAGGGCACGGCTGAAAAAGAACCCTTCAATCGCGCCTCGTTCGACACGCTGCTGGCCCTGGCTGAGCGCGGCATCCGTGAGCTTTTGGCGGCACAGCAGGCGGTCCTCTGATGTCCACGTTCCGCCACTCCGAAGTTCCTCGTCCATCACTTGCCTCGCGCATGAAGCCGTGGCAATGGGCCATTATCGGCGTAGAAGCGCTGTTGTTATTTGGCGTGTTGGGCGTATCTGCCTGGCTGCTTTTGTTCAACGGTGAGGCAGTGCCGCAGACTGTCGTGCAAGCCACCACAGTGACGCTTGCTGGCCAGCCCTCGTCCACACCTACACATACCCCTGTGCCGCTTGCCTGGGCCACACCGCTGCCCACGCGCACGCCCGCGCCTACCAACACGCGCGTCGTCTCGCGCACGTCGGTCAATCAGGCAGCGATTGACGAGGTCGAGCGGCAAGTGAGCCTCGTGCGCAGTCTCAAACCGCGCGTTACTGTGCCGTCCGAGTTTCTCACCCGCGCCGAGATGGTTGACTATGTCCGGCAAGAATACAACTCGAGCCGCGAGGCCTCACTTCAAGAGCTGGCCCTTTACCGCGCACTGGGGTTGATCCAGCCCGGCGTTCAAGTAGACGCAGAAACCACCGTGAGATGGATCGCCTCTAACATTGCCGGTTTTTACGATTCCAAAACCAAACGACTGCACGTCATCAGCGACCTGGAGAATATGGGCGTTGACGAAAAGATCGTGCTGGCGCACGAATACACACACGCGCTCCAAGATCAGCAATTCGATCTCGACAGGTACCAGAGCCGCATATTACGCGATACGACCGACACGCGGTTGGCGATGACGTCGGTGTACGAAGGCGACGCGACCACTGTCATGTCGCTCTACCTCTACGGCAATACGACGCAGAGCGACTGGGACTATTTGGCCTATCGTGCCGCGTTTAACAGCCAAACAGTCATCACGGCCACGGGCGTCTCGACGCGCGTCAGCGAGATCTCCTATTTCCCATATGCACAGGGGGCACAGTTTATCATCGCGCTCATGCTAGATGGCAAAGGCTGGGCAGAAGTCAACCACGCTTACGCTGAGCCACCTCAGAGCACTTCTCAGGTGCTACACCCATCGCGGTATCTGACTCGCCAGGCCACGCCCGTCCCTCTCAGTCTGCCCGACCTCAGCCTGACATTGGGCAAAGAATTTACGCCCACCATCAAATCCGATACGCTCGGCGAGTTTATCACGAGCGTCCACCTGGACGAGTTTCTGCACAACCCCGAACGCGCTGCGCAGGCTGCGGACGGATGGGAAGGCGATAGCTTTTCGCTCTGGCAGGCGTCGGACGACCGGCAAGCATTCGCCTGGCAGATTGCGTGGGATACACCCCGCGATGTGGGCGAATTCTTTGACGCGTACACCGACCTGCTTCGCAAGCGCGTTGGGCCAGACGTTACGACAGAGCGTGAAGAGGCCGATCTGCACTGGTATTTCGGCGAGGGCGGCAGCGGACTGATCCGCCGGACGAATGTCCAGACGCTCGTCCTGTGGGGGCCGGACAAGACGACGGTCGAAAAGATGTTGACTGTGTTCAAATAGCCGCTGGTCAAAAGTGAGGTGTCCACCCATGCGTCGCATCCTTCTGGGCATCTTGGGATTTCGAGGATAACTGTCTACAGATGAAAGCCTTGCGCAAGATGTTGGTCGTCTTGTTCGGCATCATTCTCGCCACGCTGGCTGCGTTATGGATCTTGCTCACCGTCATCCACACACAGGTCTCGCCGCGCGTCTACACACGCGTGGCCGACGTGCCACCCGCGCCAGTTGCGCTCGTCTTGGGCGCAGGATTGTGGGCAGATGGCTCACCCACGCCCGCGCTGCGTGATCGCGTGGAAACCGCGGTTGACCTTTACAAAGCCGGCAAGGTCAAAAAGCTGGTGATGAGCGGCGACAACCGCTTTGTCAACTATAACGAGCCAGGCGCGATGAATCATCTCGCTATCCAACTGGGCGTGCCAGCTGAGGACATTGTGTTGGATTATGCAGGCCGCCGCACGTATGATTCGTGTTACCGCGTCAAAGAAATCTTTGGCATACGGCAAGCCATCATCGTCACCCAACGGTTCCACCTTGACCGGTCGCTGTTCTTGTGCAACGCGATGGGCATCACTTCAGTGGGCGTTGTGGCCGACCGGCGAGCGTACCAATCACTTCCCTGGTGGGAGATGCGCGAAGTGCTGGCGACCGCAGCCGCCTGGTGGGACGTCAACGTCCGCCACCCCGTGCCGGTGTTGGGCGAAAAGCTGCCCATTCACGTGAATTGACTCTTTGACATTCTTTCGCAGGTGCGCTATATTCCGCCCTGCATGAACCAAGCCTCTCATCTACTCGTAATCGAAGATGACCCCGCAGTCGCCCGCAGCCTCCGCGATGGATTGGAGCGGGAAGGCTATACCGTCACCTGGACGACCTCTGGAGCGGAAGGTGTGCGAATCGCCTGCAACGAGAACCCGCACTTGATCATTCTCGACGTGCGGCTGCCCGATGGCTCCGGCTTTGACTTTTGCCGGGAGATGCGTGAGTCAGGCTTGCGCCAGCCTATCTTGATGCTGACCGTCGAGCGCGATGAGGTAGACAAGGTGCTGGGACTGGAGCTGGGCGCAGACGATTACGTGACCAAGCCCTACAGCTTGCGCGAGTTGCTCTCACGTATCCGCGCTCTCTTGCGAAGGGCTTATGGCGAGTTGGCATCTGCCGATGCCGACCTGCTTTATGCGGGCGATTTGGTGATTGACCGTGGTCGCGGGCAGGTACGGCGCGGCAGTCAAGTGATCAGCTTGACGCCGACCGAGTTCCGGCTGCTCGTCTTTTTGGCCCAACACCCATGCCAGGCGCTCACCCGGGCGCAAATCCTTGACGAGGTGTGGGGATATGCTCCTGATGTGGACAGCGAACGCGCCGTCAATGTCCACGTGCGCCGCTTGCGTGAAAAAGTCGAACTCGACTCCAGTCGCCCTTCGCTCATCCTCACCGTGCCTGGCATTGGCTATCGCCTCTCTGAAAAATAGAACTGTCACAGTACACAAACCGCCGCCGTCCTACGATCTCTAGCTTCTGAACTCCGTCTTCTGGCTTCCGACAGATTACGAAACTGTAATCGCCTCACAACCGCGCTGAAACCAGTCCGTGCTACACTACCTGCTGTCAGGAGGAGTTTCATCCTTCCTCCTTCATCCTTCATCCTTCCGAAGAGGTGTCTCGTGACACGCTGGATCATTCTACTGGTGATTGTATTGGCGTTGATCGGAGGAGCGGGTTATTTGGGGGTTCGCAGCGCCAGACCGCCAGCCCAGGCCACCCCCCAAGCTCCACCCACCGTGGCAGTGACGCGCGGCGACGTACAGCAAACTGTAACCGGGCCAGGCACATTGGTCTGCACTCAAGAAAGCCTGTTGGAGATGCACGTCGGCGGGCGGCTGGCCGAGGTGAATGTGCGAGTAGGTGACCCGGTCAAAAAAGGCGATGTCCTCGCCAAACTCGATACGTGGACACCCGAAAACGCCGTGCGTGAGGCCACGGCGAAGCTGGAGCAATCGCGTTTCAAGTTGCAAAAAGCCAAACGCGACGCCGAAGCCGGAACCGATTTGGCCGCCGCATGGAAAAACGTGGAAGCGGCCCGGCTCGGCGTGATCAATGCGCAGGGCAACTATTCGTCCACGCTGCTGGGCGCCGATGTGACCGGCGATGTGCAGATGGCGAAGTTTTGGGCCGACTATTGGGCGGATGATCTGGGTGACAAATGGCTAGCATTGGAGGACAGTCCGAACAGTGACTCGAAGCGCATCCAGTACGAGGAAGCCGGGGCGCGCTCGGCCAACGCCCACAATCGGATGTTGCAGATCACACAAGACGCGCAGAACAATGTGACCGCTGTACAGCGCAGCCTGGCAGCCGCGCAACAGGCGTACCTGAACGCGGTGGCGAGCTACAACACGCTCAAGAACGGCGACCCCGTCAAAGTAGCCGAACTCGAAGTGCTCCAGGACGAGATCAAATTGACTAAGGCGCAAGTGGACCTGGAAGGCGCTGTGCTGACGGCTCCCTTTGACGGCGTAGTGCTGGAGGTCAAAGCCCAGGCGGGCGAGTCGGTTGGAGCAGGGACAGGATTGATTCGTCTGTCCAATCCCACCGCGCTCGAAGTCAAAGCGACAGTCGTTGAAGAAGATTATCCTCTGGCGCAGGTGGGACAGGCGGCGGAACTCTTTTTCGATGCCCGACCTGAGGCTTCCGTCCAAGGCCGCGTGACGCGCATCGTCCCCGAGCGCGAAGCGGGCTCCAGCCCAGTCTATCCGATTTACATTGCGTTGGACAATGTCCCCGATGGATTAGCCGAAGGGATGACAGCGGATGCTTCGGTCATCGTCGCCCTGCGGTCCAATGTGCTGCGCCTGCCTCGCGCGCTGGTGCGTGCCCGCGCCGACGGCACAGGTCAAGTCAAGGTATGGACTGGCGATCACACTGAAGACCGCACAGTCAAGGTCGGCTTGCGCGGCAACCAGTACGTCGAAATCCAAGATGGCTTGCGCGAAGGCGAAAAAGTGGTGAGCAAGTGATTATCGAGACGGATGGCCTGACCAAAGTTTACCGCATGGGCAACACTGAGGTCCGCGCACTGCGCGGCGTGAGCCTGTGCGTGCAAGCCGGCGAGTTCCTCGCGCTGATGGGGCCAAGCGGTTCCGGCAAGTCTACGATGATGCACGTGCTGGGCTGCCTGGACACTCCCACCGCTGGACGATATTGCCTGGAAGGTCGAGACATCAGCACACTCTCTGGCGACGAGCAAGCGCGCATCCGTAACACGCGCATCGGCTTTGTCTTTCAAACGTTCAACCTGTTGCCGCGCCTCACCGCGCTGGAGAACGTCGCGCTGCCGTTGTTGTATCGCGCTGCCTCACGGAGCGAATTGCCGCAAGTGAATTCGCGGCCCGAGCCTCGCCGACGGGCCTCTGCAGCGATTGAGCGCGTCGGCCTGGCGCAGCGCGCGCATCACCACCCCGCCGAGCTTTCGGGCGGCGAGCGGCAACGTGTCGCCATCGCCCGCGCGCTCGTTTCCGAACCTGCCGTTATCCTGGCCGACGAGCCAACCGGCAACCTCGACAGCAAGACTGGCGCCGCCATCATGCGCCTGCTGGTTGAGTTGTGCGGCGAAGGTCGGACCATTCTCGCGGTCACGCACGACGCGAATGTCGCCTCCTACGCTCACCGCATCGTTCACATGCAAGATGGACAAATCGTGGAATGACCGCCTCGCGTACGGAGCATTGAATGTCGTTAACCAACACACTCTTGACCGCACTGCGCAGCGTTACAGCGAACAAGCTCCGCGCCACGCTCACAACGCTGGGCGTCATCATCGGCGTCACGTCAGTCATCGCCACGCTCGCGCTGGGCAACGGCGCGCGTGCAGCAGTGGACGCCAACTTTCGCTTCCTGGGGTCAGATCAGATTCAAATCAACGCTGCCTATAAGATGAAAGACGGCAAGCTGGAAGCCGCCGGCAAAAAGCTCACCTTTGAAGATGGCTTGCTGATGACAGAAGCCGTCAACCTGATTGACCGCGCCGAAATGTCCATCGGCGGCTCGGTCAAAGTCAGACATGGCCGAGCGGCGCTGGATGTGTCGTTCACTGGAGCGGATGCAGACGCGCTCAATACTCTCGCCGCCCAGTCGCGTGTGCAGCCGGTGGGTTGGCCCGAAGGAAAAAAACTGACACCCGAAGCCTTTATCGCACGTGGTCGCTCCTTCACGCCGGCTGAGGCACTGGCCCAGGCCGACGTTTGCATTCTGGCGTACCAGACAGCCCAGGACTTGTTCGAGGGCGACGAAGCATTGGGCGAAATCGTTTGGATCAACCGGCGGCCCTGCGAGGTGATTGCCGTATTGACCGAGCTAGAGCCGATTGACCCGGACGAGCGCAATCGCAGCCGTGTGAACGATGGCCTATTCTTGCCCATCAGCACGGCCATCCGCAACTTGTACGAAGAGGAACCCTCGGTGAACATTATCGCGCACGTCACCGACCCAAATCGGATGGACGAGGCCAAAGCACAGATCGCCGAATACCTGCGCCAGCGGCACACTATCGAGCCGGATGCCAGCGGCGCATACGAATATGATTTCCGCATGACGACAAAAAAGGACATGCTCGGCGCGCAACAAGAAGCCGCCCGCACATTTTCGTTGCTCCTGACGGCGCTGGCGGCTGTGTCGCTCGTCGTCGGCGGCATCGGCATCATGAACGTGATGCTGGTGAGCGTCACCGAACGCACGCGCGAGATCGGCGTGCGGATGGCGATCGGCGCGCGGCGGCGTGATATTGTAGCGCAGTTTCTCACAGAGGCGGTCGTCATCAGCGCCAGCGGCGGCGTGCTGGGCATCGCGGCAGGTGTACTGTCCATTCCTGTCGCCGCTACCTTTAACAAGGACATCGTCCTGTTCGATCCGCGCAGCATCCCGCTCGCGCTGGGCGTGGCGCTGCTGACGGGTGTGGTGTTTGGCCTGTATCCGGCCCTGCGCGCGTCGCGGCTCAATCCGATTGAAGCGTTGAGATACGAGTAACCTGTGATCGGCAATCAGTAACCAGTGAACAGTTCCGAATCTGTAAAGGAGGCAAAAGATGCAAGACCATCTAGATCCAGAGGGTGTTGTAGAGTCTCAACCGCCTAAGAAGCGCCCCACCAGGTTGATCGTCGGTGGGATAGTGGCGCTAGTAGTCGTGCTGGCTGCCGCGGCGTTCGTCGCCGGGCGGTTGATGAACGCCCAAGCCCAGCCCCAGGCAGCCGGGGGCAATTTTGTCGTCTCCAGCAGTGGCGGTGGCGGCGCGCCAATGACGAGAGGCTTTTCGATGCAGAGTGCACCTGAACTACCTGCCTCTCAACCAGATATCGCGGGCGTCTTTGTGCGGCGCGAAGACAAGAGTATTTTTGTCGGCACAGGCAACGTCAGAGTTATGATGAAAATCAGCGGCGCGGGCGCCAAGCCCGAAACGAGCACCGACTATGACGGCCCGGTGAAGGAAATTGTTGTCACACACAACACCCAGGTCTACCAGGACATGACCGAAATGTCATTCGACAAGATGCCGGAAAACGGCAAGCTTCAACAAGTCGTCCAGCTCGGTTCGTTGGACGATATTGGCGCAGACAGCACTGTGCAAGCTTGGGGCGAAAAGCAAGGCGACCGGCTCGTGGCGCGCGTGTTGGTCTTTCGTTCTGGCTGATGGGGAGTAGCCATGCGACTTGACAAGGCGGCCAGGTGAGCTAAGCTGTGCGGAAGAGGTGACGTATGATGACCCAATCCATTCGATGGCGGCTTACACTCAGTTTTGCGGCGATTGCTTTGCTGGCCGCCCTGTCGCTGGGCGCGGTCCTGCTTATGATCTTGCGAGATTATTATACGCAGCAGGAAAAGAGTTATCTATTTAGCAACGCCGTGGCGATCAGCGCCGACATGGCCCAGCTTGTGCAAGAAGATGCGCCGCCAGAAGCCATCCAATCTCAGGTGGAAAACCTGGCGTTCCTTTCGCAGACGCGCGTCCGCCGGTTGGACGCAGACAATCAAGTGCTCAACGACTCGGGCCAGGTCGGGAAAGTCACCGTGGCCGTGGGCGCGGTGTCGCGCAGCGTTTTCCAGTCCAGAGTGGAAGTGTCGCGCACTCAGGACTATGTTCGTTTTATCTCCATCGGCGACGAGTTCACGCCGCTGGACTCGGCCATCCTAGCTCTGGACCGTGTGCCACGGCCTAGAGAGGCGATCACAAACTTGCGCTCTCTCATCACAAGGACAGTGGTCATCTCTTCAGGGATGCCTGTGACGATTCCCGTGCCGCCAGACTCGGTTGAGCGGCCAGTCGTCATCGCACTCAAATCAATGCCCGTCGCAGGCACTCTGTTCGGCTTTGGCCTGAATACAGAGAAGTCGTTGAGTGGTCGCCGATCAAATCATAGCATACAGTTGCCTATCCACGACGATACAGGCAAGCTCCTGGGGTATATTGAGCTTTCGGAAGGCCCGGCCTACGGGCGCGACGTTCTTGAAAGTGTTGCCTGGGGCTGGGCAATTGCGAGCCTAGTGTCTGTAGTGCTGGCGGCCGGCGTGGGATGGCTCATCAGCCGCCGCATCAGCGCGCCGATTCTGGCCCTCACGGCAGCCACAACTCGTATTGCCGGTGGCGAGCTTACCACGCGGGCAGATGTATCCGGTCGGGACGAGTTTGGACGACTGGGGCGCTCGTTCAACGAGATGGCCGAGCGGGTGGAGGCCACCGTCGTGGCGTTGCGCCGATTCGTGTCGGATGCAGCACACGAGCTGCACACGCCGCTCACAGCGCTGCGGACGAATCTGGAACTGGCATCAAACGAAAGCGACGAGACGGTGCGCCGCAGCTTTATTGACCGCGCGCAGGCCCAGGTCGTCCGGCTCGAGGTGTTGACCCGGGAACTGCTCGACCTATCACGCATCGAAGCTGGCATAGAGCAAGCCAGTCGTGAACGGCTCGATCTGGTTCTGCTCACACGAGAGGCCAGCGAGCCGTATGCGTCGCAGGCGGAACAAGGTGGGATTACGCTTTCGCTCGATCTGCCAGAGCAGGTCGTCACCGTAAACGGGAATGCAGTCCAATTGCGCTCTGCGCTCGGCAACCTGCTCGACAATGCGCGGAAGTTCACACCCGAAGGCGGCACCATCAACGTCACCCTGCGGCAAACCGGTGAGAGTGCTGAGCTGTGTGTGCAAGATAGCGGCATCGGCATCCCGGCTGAAGACTTGCCGCACTTGTTCAGCCGCTTTCATCGGGGGCGGAATGCGACAGCTTATCCGGGCAGCGGGCTGGGGCTGGCCATCGTCAAAGCAATTGTCACAAGTCACGGCGGACAAGTGATGGCAGAGAACACATCGCCGGGGACGCGGTTTTGTGTACGGTTGCCCATCACCTTGCCGGAAACGGAATAGGCTGTTATACTTGCCTTCACAGTCTTTGACAGGGAACAAGCGCCGCTGGCGGCACAGAGAGTCGGGTACAGCCTTTTCAGTGATGAGGCTGTCGGTGTGAACCCGGCGCCAACACCAACGGCGTTCGCCGCCCTAGAGATGCGAGAAGAAAGCCTGCTCGGCAAGTAAAGCTCGCCGGGAGTTCCCGTTACAGAAGGACGCCAGGGTATCCTGGCGCACGAGGCCCGCCACGCAAGGGCTGGGCGAACCGAGGTGGTACCACGGGATCAACTCGTCCTCACATGGAGGGCGAGTTTTTTGTTTGGGGAGATGAAAAAGATGTTGGCGCGCGAACTCTGTGAAAGCTATCAACAGTTCTTTGAGGCGAAGGGTCACAAGCGGATACGATCAGCGTCGCTGCTGCCGGAGAACGATCCCACGGTACTGTTCACCACGGCCGGCATGCACCCGCTGGTGCCTTTCCTGCTGGGCGAGCCACATCCATTGGGTCGGCGGCTCGTCAACGTCCAAAAGTGCATCCGCACCAACGACATTGACGAGGTAGGTGATACCTCACACCTTACGTTCTTTGAGATGTTGGGCAACTGGTCGTTGGGCGACTATTTCAAACACGAGTCGTTGGCATGGAGCTTTGAATTTCTCACGCGAGTGCTCGGCCTCGACCCGGCGCGCCTGGTGGTGACGGTTTTCGCCGGCGATGCGGACGCGCCACGCGACGACCTATCCGCCGGCATCTGGCGCAGCCTGGGTATTCCGACCGAGCGGATTTGCTTTTTGCCCAAACGAGACAATTGGTGGGGTCCTGCTGGTGCCACCGGTCCCTGCGGGCCGGACTCGGAGATTTTCTACGACACCGGCAAGCCCGATCATCCGAACTGTGGGCCGGGTTGTCCGTGCGGCAAGTGGTTCGAAATCTGGAACAATGTCTTTATGGAGTACAACAAGACAACTGACGGACGCTATGTGAAGCTTCAACAGCGCAACGTTGACACCGGCATGGGCGTTGATCGCACCGCCGCCGTGCTTCAGGGGCGCGACGATGTGTTTGCCGTCGAGACTCTTCGCCCGCTAGTTGACCGCATCGAGCAACTTGCGGGCCGCCGGTATTCGGACAACCCCAAGCCGTTCCGCGTGATTGCCGATCACGTGCGAGCCGCAACCTTTGCGATTGCCGATGGTGCGTCTCCCTCGAACGTCGAGGCTGGCTATGTGGTGCGGCGACTCATTCGGCGCGCTGTGCGCTATGGCCGCGACGTGGGCATCCGGCAAAGCTTTTGCGCCGATCTCTCGAATGTCGTGGTG
>Ga0316628_100001266_pt1 | contig 17651 bp, 12 predicted proteins | sample OWC_Aug_M2_C1_D5_FD_207648 | JGI IMG/M metagenome (GOLD analysis project Ga0316628, IMG submission 207648) | Wetland soil microbial communities from Old Woman Creek delta, Ohio, United States - OWC_Aug_M2_C1_D5_C | ecosystem: Environmental > Terrestrial > Soil > Wetlands | place: USA: Ohio... | reverse complement strand
CATGTCGGCGCTCCTGGGTGCTGAACTCACGCCGATTACGACGACGCTCGGCAACCTCGAGGCGAAGCGGATCGCGACGAAGCCGGCATGGGCGAGTGCGCTCGTGCTGCGCCTCGATCGCGCCGGGTTGCGCGGCGGCGACGTCGTGGCCGCCAGCCTGTCGGGGTCGTTTCCCGGCCTCGACCTCGCGCTGGCGGCCGCCTGCCAGGCGCTCGACCTGCGGCTGGTCGCCATTTCGTCGGTGACGGCATCAAGCTGGGGCGCCAACCAGCCGGGCTTCACGTGGCCGGAGATCGAAGCGCGGCTCGTGCGCGCCGCGGTGATCCGCCGGTCAACGATCGCGTTGAGCACCGGGGGCGCCGAGGACCGGGCAGCCGACCTCGAGCCCGAGGGACGCGCCGAGGCGGTGCGCATTGCCGAGGCTGTCGGCGTTCAGCTTGGCGTACCGGTGCTCAGGCCTGCCAACTTCGAGCACGCAATTGTCCTTCATCTGAAATCGTACAACCGGGCGGCGGGCGACCGGCCCATCCGTCTCTACGCGAACGTCGGCGGGGCAGAAGCGAGCCTGGGCCGCTCCGCCGCCGTTCTGCGCCTGCGCAACGGCTTCCTGCCGGGGGTTCCCTTCGATTTTTCGCCCAATCGCGGCGTGCTCGCCCGCTTTGCCGAGCGCGGCGTCCCGGTTCTCACGTTGCTGAACGTCCGCGACCTTGCCCTCCGCTGGGGCATCCTCTAGCTCCGGCAAGACAGCTCTGTCATCGGGCACGCCGCTCGCAATCCCTGGTCAGCCGAGGAGGTATTGATGAATCGGTTGCCAGTCCTCGGGATCGCGTTGTTGTCCGCCGCGGTCCTCGGCGTCGCGCCACCGGCGTCGGCCGACCCCTTCCTGGTCACGTCGGCAATGCTGCGCCAGGGCGGCTGGACGCCCACCCTGACCCCTTTGCCGGGACCGGACTGGGCGCGGCACGGCCATGACCTCGATGCGGCACCGCTCACAAGCCTCGGGAATCGCGAGCAGTCGTTCAGGGTCTTCACGGACGATTTTTCGCAGCTCGACCGCGGCGGGCAGGTGAACGCCGCGTCGGGCGGCATGTCGTTCGGCGGCGGTTTCGGGTCGGGTTTCGGCGGCTCGGCGCCCTTCCACGGCGGCGGAAGCGGCGGGGGCAAGAGCCATTCGGGCGAATCGCACGCGAGTTCCGGCAGCGGCTCAACGAGCGGCAGCCAGACGGCCACGCCGAGTGCGCCACCCCAGGTGGCCCTGCCTCAGTCCGCTGCACCTGCAGCCGTGTCGGCGGTCACGACGGTCAGCAGCGTGTTCAGCAGCAACGACAACCTCAGCAGCAACGCGAACGACAATGCCCACCACGTCGCCGGTTCGTCGTCGGTGGTGACACCGGAGCCGGCGTCGCTGCTGCTTCTCGGTTCCGGGCTGGTGTTCGCGGGAGCACGTCGCCTGCGAAAACGTTCGGCCTGAACACGATCCGGTCGCGTCAGCTCCTGTCCATCCGTCCTTTCCGGCGGCGGGGCCGCCGGATCCGCTGGAGCCGGGATGCCCTCCCGGCTCCCTCCCTCCCGGCTTCCTCACTCGCGGGCGTGCGATGGTCCCTTCTCACCAGCGCGACGATCCGGGTGCCTGCGGCTTGCCGTGGTGCAGCCTGTGTCCTTGAGCCCGGCGGCCCGGGCGGTTATGCTTCAAGATCTCGCTGTGGCGGCGGTCCAGGCGGTCGCGGCGCAGCGGGCCCATTCAGTCAGGAGGAAGCATGCTTCGACGCCTCGCGCTCGCCTTCGGGTTGCTGCTGTCCTTTGCCGCCGTTGGCGCTGCGCAGACGGCCGACGACATCGTCGCCAAGTCGATCGCCGCACAGGGCCTCGGGAAGATGAAGTCGGTCCAGACTCGCCGGATGACGGGGACCATGACGTTCACCGTACCGGGAGCGCCGGGAATGGAGGCGACGATCGTCATCGAGAACAAGCGGCCGATGAAGACGCGCGCCGTCCTCACCATCCAGGGCACCGAGAACATCCAGGCCTACGACGGCGAAAACGGCTGGACGGTGATGCCCGCGCAGGGCAAGACGACGGCGGGCCCCGCGACGGCCGACGAGCTGAAGGACCTGCGCCAGCAGGCCGACATGGACGGCGAGCTCGTGGACTACAAGGCCAAGGGCCACACGATCGAGCTCGTGGGCAAGGAAGCGGTACAGGGCACCGACGCCTGGAAGCTGAAGGTCACGCTCAAGGACGGCGACGTGCAGTACCAGTACTTCGACGCGGAGCACTTCCTGCCGATCAAGATGGAGACGACGCGCACCATCAACGGCGCGCAGGTGAAGACCGAGACCTTCATCGGCGACTTCAAGGACGAGGGCGGCGTGATGATGCCGCACTCGCTCGAGGTCACCGTTCCGATGCAGGGCGCCACGGTCAGCCAGAAGATCGTGGTTACGAAGGTCGAAGTGAACGTGCCGCTCGAGGACGCGCTGTTCAAGATGCCGGCGGTGAAGTAGACCCGCGCGACGAAGCGGAGCGGGGCGGGCGGGCCCCCGCGAGCGAGGAGCTTGGCGGGGTGCAGGGGTCCCCGCCATTCAAACGATGTTACGAAGGTCGAAGTGAACGTGCCGCTCGAGGACGCGCTGTTCAAGATGCCGGCGGTGAAGTGATTACGCAGCAGGCTGCCGTTCACGTCTGCCCTGGCCGACTGACATGACCACCCGCCTGTTCGTCGCCATCTCCATCCTCGCCGCGCTGGGCGCCGTGCCGGCGGCCGCGCAGGCGCAGGCCGTGAAGATCGACTCGGAGACCATCGGTGGCCTCGAGCTTCGGTCCATCGGGCCGGCGGCGATGAGCGGCCGCGTGGCCGCGGTCGAGGGCTGGGCGGGCGACCGGCTGACGATCTACGCCGGAGCCGCGGGCGGCGGCGTGTGGAAGTCCGACGACGGCGGCGTGAAGTTCGCGCCGGTGTTCGACAAGTACAACCAGTCGATCGGCGCGATCGCGATCGACCCGTCGTCGCGGAACACCGTCTGGGTGGGTACCGGCGAGCCGTGGGTGCGCAACAGCGTGTCGGTGGGCGATGGCGTCTACAAGTCGATCGACGCAGGCGAGACCTGGGTGCGGGCAGGGCTCGAGGCCTCCGAGCGCGTCGCGCGCATCGCCGTCCACCCGAAGGACGGCAACACCGTCTTCGTGTGCGCGCTCGGTCACCTGTTCGACGATCACCCGCAGCGCGGGGTGTATCGCACCTGGGATGGCGGAAAGACGTGGGAGCAGGTGCTCTCGGTCGCGCCCGACACGGGCTGCGCCGATCTCGCCATCGACCCGGGGAACCCGGCGACCGTGTACGCCGCCATGTGGCAGGTGCGCCGGCGTCCGGACTTCTTCACATCGGGCGGGCCTCGCAGCGGCTTCTTCAGATCCACCGACGGCGGCAGCCACTGGGTCCGGCTGACGAAGGGACTGCCCGCGGGCGAGGTCGGCCGCATCGCGATCGCGATAGCCCCGTCGCAGCCGTCCACCGTCTACGCCACGATCGAGGCAAAGAGGAGCGGCTTGTACCGGTCCGACGATCGCGGCGAGAGCTGGACGGAGGTCAACACGACCTCCACCGTCGGGCAGCGGCCGTTCTACTTCTCGCGCCTGGTGGTGGATCCGACCGACGCGAACCGCCTCTACAAGATGGGCACCATCCTGCAGTGGAGCGAGGACGGCGGGCGGACGTTCCGCATGATGGGGGTGAGCGGCGCGGGCGTGAGCTACCACGCCGACGTTCACGACATCTGGATCAACCCGAAGCACGTGGCGGATCTCGTCATCGCGACCGACGGCGGCCTTTACATCTCGCACGACCGCGGCAACGCCTGGCGCTTCGTGGGCACCCTGCCAGTTTCGCAGTTCTACCACGTCAGCTACGACATGGCGTGGCCCTACAACGTGTACGGCGGCCTGCAGGACAACAGCAGTTGGTACGGGCCGTCGCGCCGCGCGGGCGGGATCGGCAACCGGCACTGGCAGTCGCTCACCGGCGGCGACGGCTTCTGGGCGTTTCCCGATCCGACCGACGCGGACATCGTCTACAGCGAGTACCAGGGCGGGAACCTCTTTCGCGTGCGGCGCTCGACGCTCGAGAGCAAGGACATCAAGCCGTCGCCGCGCCAGGGCGAGCCGAAGTTCCGCTTCAACTGGAACACGCCCATTCACCTCAGCCCGAACACGCCGGGGGTCGTCTACTACGGCGCGCAGTTCCTCTTCCGGTCGCGCGACAAGGGCGAATCGTGGGAGCGAATCTCGCCGGACCTCACGACGAACGACCCGGCGAAGCAGCGTCAGAGCGCGTCGGGCGGCCTGACGCCGGACAATTCGTCAGCCGAGAACCACTGCACGATCTTCGCGATCGCGGAGTCGCCGAAGAACGCGAACGTGATCTGGGCAGGGACCGACGACGGGAACCTGCAGGTGACGCGGGACGGCGGGCGAACGTGGACGAACGTCGTGTCGAACGTGCAGGGGCTCCCCCCGACCACGTGGGTCTCGAGCGTCGAGCCCGGGCACTTCGATGAGGCGGTCGCCTACGCGACGTTCGACGGTCACATGTCGGGCGACATGGCGACCCACGTGTACCGCACGGCGGATTTCGGCAAAACGTGGGAGCCGCTGTCGGCGGGGCTGAAGCCCCGCCCTTCCGCTGAAGCCACGGGCGGCGCGAACGAGACAGCGGCAGGCCAAGGCTCCAGCCTTGCCGGGCTGCGCGGTTACGCCCACGTCATCAAGGAGGACCTGGTCGATCCCGACCTGCTGTTCCTCGGCACCGAATTCGGGCTGTTCGTCAGCATCGACCGCGGCCGCCGGTGGGCGCAGGTCACCTCGGGCATTCCCAACGTCGCGGTGCGCGATCTCGCCATTCACCCGCGCGACCACGATCTGATCGTCGCCACGCACGGCCGCGGCATCTACATCCTGGACGACCTGACGCCCCTGCGCGCGCTCACGCAGCAGGTGCTCGACGCCGACGCCGCGTTCCTGCCCTCGCGGCCGTCGGCGATGGTGATGCCCGTCGCCGACATCTCGTTCAACGGCGACGCCGAGTTCGTGGGCCGCACGCCGGGCGAGACCGCGGTGATCTGCTACTACCTGAAAACCCGCCACGTGTTTGGCGACCTGCGGCTCGAGGTGTACGATTCCGCCGGCCAGCTGGTGGCGACGCTGCCGGGAGGGAAGCGCCGGGGCATCAACCGCGTCGAGTGGCCGATGCGGTCGAAGCCGCCGCGGATGGCGCCGGGCGTCGGGATCATCCCGAGTCTCGCCGCGCTGTCGGGTCCCCGCGTCCTCGAAGGCACTTACACGGTGAGGCTCGTTCGAGGCAGCGACACGCTGGAATCGCGGGTGGAGCTCGTGCCCGACCCGCGTTCGCCCCATTCCGCGGCGGACCGTGCGGCGGCCCGCGAGGCCGCGATTACCTTGCACGGGCTCGTCGAACGCCTGGCGTCGCTCGTCGTCGGCATGGACTCGGTGCGAAGCCAGGCGCGCGCTCGGGCGGCGAACCTGAAGCCCGGAGACGATCTCGGCAAGCGGCTCGACGCGTTCGCCGGCGGGCTCGACGATCAGCGCAGCCTGCTCGTGTCGATGAAGCAGGGTGAGGGGATATCGGCCGACGAGAAACTGCGCGAGGAGCTGGGCGCCCTGTATGGCAATGTGAACGGGTACGAAGGGCGGCCGACCGTTTCCCAGCTGAACCGGATGGCGGTGCTCGGGAAACAGCTCGACGAAGCCGTCGCGCGCTTCGATCGGGCCGTAGGCACGGAACTGCGCCGGCTGAACGAGGCGCTGACGGCGAGGGGGATGAAGGGGATCGAAGCCGTAGACCGTCGTCCGTAGACTACGGTCAACGATTCAGCGTCAGGAGAGATTGATGCCGTTATTCGAGTACGAGTGCAAGGAGTGCGGACACAAGTTCGAGGTGCTGGTGCGGGGGAGTGAGCAGCCGGGCTGCCCGAAGTGCGGAGGGAGTCACATCGAGAAGTGCCTGTCGGTGTTCGCCGTGTCCACGAAGGCGGCGGCCGCGCCGCAGTCCGCGTGCGCCGCGTGCCCGCACGCGTCCGGCCCGGCCGGCTGTGGGATCGCGCATTGACGCGTCCCGCCTTCGCGCCGAGCGCCTCGGCGGGCAAGCCGACGGTCAGACCGCATTCATACCTGTCGCCCCTCTTGCGGCGGCCGACCGATGCCGGCCGGTCAGGAGAGTTGCCATGAACGAGACTCTGCAGGACAAGCGCGACGTCCGCGCCCAGTGGTCGTTCGATACGCGTCCTATCCTGGGCCGCTTTCACCTGTGGCTCGAGGACGTGGACGTGGAGTGGATGCGGGGCAGGCCCGCGAAGGAATTCACCTACCAGCTGTCGTTTCCCGACGGTCGGACCGAGCGGCTGCTCGCGATGACCGCGGCGGTCACCGCGCTGGGCACGCGCCTGTTCGGGCGGTTCGGGGCGGGCGCCACGCTCGACAAGGCCGGTCTCAACCAGGTGAAGAAAGACGCCGACGCGCTGTCCGCTTACGCGATGAGCGAGAGCCTCTGGTACCTGACGCGGAATCTCCCCGAGAACCACGCGATCATGGTGTGCCTGGGCGAGGGCCTGATGCCGAAGGCGGGCGAGACGCCGGAGATGGGCGCCAACCCGCAGCTCGGCTTCGGCCGGGTGTACGCCCGTCCCGAGGTCGCGCGGTGGCTCGACGAGCACGTCGTCAAGCTGCTGAACGATGCCGAGTACGGGTGGGAGACTTTCTACCGCGACGTCAAGGCGTCGGGCATCACCGTCTGGGGCGCTGCCATCGACACGCTGGAGAACACGTCGCGCTTCGCGAAGGGCAGCATCGACGGCCCGATGACGGTCCTGCACCTGTTCAACCAACCGGTGCGCATCGCGCGGCCGTACGAAGGGTACATCGGCACCTTGTTCCTGCCCCGCGAGGTGACGTGCGTCGCGGCCGAGCACTCCATCCTGCTCACCTTCCGAACGCCGCGGGACCTGGTGATGAAGGCCATCCAGATGACCTACCCCGGCATCAAGCCGCAGAACGTCCACGTGTGGACGCTCGGCGGCAAGAGCCGCGTGGCGCGCATCGGCACGCTGTGGAAGACGTGGCAGGCGCTCGGCGCCCACGTCGTGGAGGAAGGCTGGACGCTGCCGACGGGCCTGACGGTATTCACCGAGTCGGGCACCTACGCGCCGACCTACGCCGTCCGCGCGTGGAAGGACGAGGCGGGCGAGTGGCACCTCTTCTTCGTCGACGGGTACGCGGCGTCGGCCGAGGCGGTGCAGGCCGCGAGCCTCGCGCCGGTCCTCGGCCTCGACGCGTCGCTGGCGGTGTTCACCTCGAAGTTCAGCCTGCCGTACGAGCGCGAGCAGGACGTCATGTCGCTCAACCCCGACGCGCCGGGTTTCACCGCGCGGCTGGCGAAGGTCGTCGGCGAGCCGGTGAACGCGGCGACCCGCGACGACTATCGGCGCATGATCATGGAGGGGCGGACGGCCGGGATCGATCTCTCGAAGCAGGCGCTGACGGCGGACGACTTCTTCCAGGAGCGGAAGTGGGAAGTGCTCGCGGTGACCGGGTACATGGGGCCGGATCCGTACTCGGGGATCGAGGGCGTCGAGCAGATCGCGCCGGGCGTCTATCGGTCCACCGTCAGGCTGTCATCGGAGCGCGGCGACAAGCGCATCATCTTCACCCTTCGTCTGATGGAGACGTTCGACCAGAGCCGGCTGGTGTTCAGCCCGCTGCTGAACCGGTTCCTCGCCGGTGAAGACTACGAGACGCGGCCGGTGAAGATCTCCGACTCGGGGCGCATCCGGAACGAACTGCAGACGCTGTGCGCCGAAGCGTTGGAATTCTACGACGCGGATCACATCCGCGTGCACTTCGACAAGATCCCGCCCGAGGTGATCTCGCTCGACAACCAGCGCAAGCTGCTCGAGGTGCTGCGCTGGTACAAGTCGCGCCACCCGATCTGGTTTTCGTGGCTGGAGATTGTCGAAACGCCGGAGCGGGTGACTGCCTGACCAGATCACTCCATCCTGAGTGCCCTGGTCGGCGCGATCTTCATGGCGCGGCGCGCCGGGAAGTAGCACGCGAGCAGCGTGGCGATGGCCAGCAGCACGGGCGTGGCGGCGAAGGTGAGCGGATCGAGGGCGCTCACCTGGTAGAGCAGGCTGCGCACGCCCTGGCCGACGAGGACGGACAGGCCGAGGCCGATCGCGACGCCCGCGATGGTCAGCACGATCCCTTCGCGCAGCACCAGCCACAGCACGTCGCGCGGCGTGGCGCCGAGCGACATCCGGATGCCGATCTCCCGCGTGCGGCGCGACACCAGGTAGGCCTTGACGCCGTAGACGCCGACGAGCGCGAGGAAGACGGCGGCCAGCCCGATGGCCGTGAACATCCTGGCCGCGGTGTTGACCATCCAGAGGCTCATGCTGGCGTCGCGGTGCTCGGTCATCGTGCGCAGCGACAGCACGGGCACACGGTCGTCGAGCAGCCGCAACTCCTGGCGGACGGCGCGAAGCACCGCCGGCTCGCCGCCGGCTCGTGCGACGCGCAGGTGCACGTACATGCTCGCCTGGTAGTTCTGGCCGAACGGGACGTAGATCTGCGGGCGGGGCTCGCGGTCCAGGAGGCTGTGGCGAATCGGCATCGTGACGCCGATGATCTCCATCGGGGCCAGGCGGGCGGCCGCCGCCGGGTCCTGGCGTAACTCGGCATCGACGAAGCGGATGTACTGCCCCAGCGGATCGGCTTTCGGAAACAGGCGCCGCGCCAGCGTCTCGTCGATGACGGCGTGCCGCGCGCCGGTCGCCGACTGTTCCTCGTCGGCGTTGAACCCGCGGCCGCGCACGACCTTGATGCCCAGCGTCTCGAAGTAGCCGGCGCCGACGACGTAGTAGTTGGCGCCGATCGAGTTGCCGCGATCGCGCGGCGCGCCACCGCTGCCGATGCTCATCGACGACCCGCCGGTCTCCTCCGATGATCGGCTCTCATCGCCGCCGACCTTCTGCACGCTGCGGCCCATCGACATGTCGCCGAACGGCACGACCGAGGCGATGCTCGCGGAAGCCACGCCGGGCACGGCGCGCATCCGCTCGAGGAGGCGCCGGTACAACTCGCGCCCCTTGGCCTCGTCGTAGCCGGCCATGCTCGGGTCCACGTTGGCGACGACCGACTGCTCCAGGCTGAAGCCAGGGTCGGCGGCTCCCGCCTTGCCGGCGCCCCGTATGAACAGGCCGGCGGCGGTCAGGAGCCCGAGCGACAGGGCCACCTGCGTGACCACGAGCGCGTTGCGGAGGCTGAAGAAGCGGCGCCGCGGCGACCGTCCCGTCTCGCCGCCCTGGTCCTTCATCTCCGGAACGACGTCCGTGCGCGAGAGCTTCCACGCGGGCCCCAGGGCGAACACGAGCGTGGCGAAGGCCGTGAAGGCCAGCGTCGTGAGCAGCACCCGTGCGTCCGGCGTCGGATCGAGCGCCACCATGATCATGCCCTGCATCGCAGGCGCGATGGACGCGACGAGCAGACGCGCCGCCCAGAACGCGATCAGCAGGCCGACAACGCCGCCGGCGAGCGCGAGCAGGAACCCCTCCACCAGCAACTGCCGGATCACTGGTCCGCGCCCGCTGCCGAGCGCCAGGCGGATGGCAATCTCCTTGCGACGTGTCGTCCCGCGGGCGAGCAGCATGTTCGCGAGGTTCAGGCAGGCGATCATCAGCACGACCGCCGTCATGCCCATCAACAGGACCCCGACGTTGGCCGTCTGGCTGTCGTCGTTCGGGCTGTCCGAGATCGAGAAATGGGACAGACGATTCGCCGAGAGCACCTGGTTCTTGTTGTCGGCCGGAAACGCCTGCTCCATCTGGCGAGACAGGCCCGCCAGCAGCGACTCGGTCTTGCCGACGTCGATGCCGGCCTTCAGCCGGCCGAAGAGGATCAGGCTCCTGTTGAGGCGATCGCCGAGCAACTGGTGCTCGGGCGTCCGCAGCATGTCGTTGGACACCAGTTCGTAGGCGCCGGTCGGCAGCCAGAACTCGGGCGACACGATCGAGCACGCGGCGCTGAACCCCTTCTGCGCGACGCCGACGATCGTGAACTGCCGGGAGTTGAGACGGACGGTCTTGCCGACGATCTGCGGATCGAACGCGAGGCTCTTCCAGTGTTCGTAACTGACGACCGTCACCGGGATCCCGGCCCCCGGCTTCTCTTCCTCGTCGTTGAATCCGCGGCCGACGGCCACGCGCGACCCGAACGTCGCGAAGTAGTTGGACGTGATGATGCCGCTGAAGACGCGGCGGGTGCGGTCGCCTTCCGTGTACCCGACGAGCGCGAACGACATGGCGGCCATGTCGGAGAAGATCGGGTTGCGGGCGCGGATGTCCCTGTAGTCGGGATAGGAGAAACTCCGGTAACTGCCGGGCTTCGTCTTGTCACGGCTGTACAGCCCGACGACCGGCTCGGGCCCGCTCTCGCCGGGCGTCGGGCGGATGACGGTCGCGTTCACGATGGTGAACACTGCCGCGTTCGCGCCGATGCCGAGTGCCAGCACGATGATCGCAACCGCCGTGAAGCCGGGTGTTTTGAGGAGGCTGCGGAGGGCGAACCGGATTTCGTTGAAGATCATGGAGTTCCCCCGGAGCGGCAGGACCAGAGACCGACCGCTACGAAGGAAGACGGACGGTGCGTCGGTTTAGTTCCATCCCGACGCACGGCTTACGACTCAGAACTCAAGGCTTTAGTCGGCTCGAGCCGGCTTGAGTCTTGAGCCCTAACCTAAGTCCCAAGCCGCAGCGTGCCGTCAATGTGCGCTGCCTCCTGCCGCGTTGGCGATCTCGACGACGGACAGGTACACGAGCCGCGCCAAATCCTCGAGGATCTCCGGGTTCACGTAGTCCGGCGTGTCGTGCGTGGTGTGGTAGGTGGGGACGGGAATCGGGCGCCCGCCCCCGGCGCCGAAGCCGAGGGTCGGAACGTTCGCCCACATGAAGTGCGCCGCGTCCTGCCGCGGCCGCGCGAGGTTCGCGTTCGGCCTCACGCCGATCTGCCGGTGGATGTACTTCGTGTTGTTCCGCTCGAACGAGGCCCAGGCGACCGCGTAGTTGCCCCCGCCACCGCTGGCCGTGATGCGATCGCCGTGCCCGACGCTTTCGAGGTTCACCATCAGCTTCACGCGGCTGTTCGGCACGACCGGGTGCGCGACGTAGTACTCGGACCCCTTCACGCCCTGCTCTTCGGCCCCGAACAGCACGAAGACCACCGTGCGCTTGAGCGCGATGCCGGGCCGCGCCAGCGCCTGCGCGGCCCCGAGGAGCACCGCGACGGCCGACGCGTTGTCGTTCGCTCCCGGCATCAGGGTGTCGTTGAGGCCGAGGTGATCGAGGTGCGCGCCGATGACGATTGCGTCGTTCTTCAGCGCGGGATCGGCACCGTCGATCGCCGCCACGACGTTCAGCCCGATGCCCTCGGGGTGGTGCTCGGTGACGTTCTTCACCGTCATCGTCTTCGCGAGATCGAACGAAGCCGGCTTCCTCGCCTTGCGAATGGACTGGACGACCGCGTCGTGCTTCTTCCCCGTGGCGGCGAACAGGTCGTTCACGACGGTCGTGCCAACGTAAGAGAGAAGGAAATTCTTCACGAAGACGCAGTTGGGGTTGGCGATGTGGTAGTTGTAGATCATCCCCGCCGCGCCGTGGCCGCTCGCGTTCTTCACCTTGTAGTCGTGGAACGTGTACGGGCGCCACTTCTTGAACTCCTCGGGGTTCGGGTCGGGCGTGACCGGCGCTTCGGGCTCCATCAGCACCAGCTTCCCTTTCACGTCCACGCCGGCGTAGTCGTCGTAGCCGAGCTCCGGCGCCGTGATTCCGTACCCGACATAGACCACGTCCGCCGTGACGGTCCCCGAATCCGAGGTCGAGCCCGGGAAGAATTCGTCGTCGTAGACATAGGGGCGTTCGATGAATTCGTCCTTTCCGACCGGGACCCTGAGGCTCAGCCGTTCGCCGGGAAGCACGAGCGTGTACGGGTTCGGGAAGGCCTGCTCGTAACTGCCGTTGTCACCCGCCGGCCGGATCTTCCATTCCTGCAGGAGCTGCTCGGTCCACTTCGCCGCCGCGTTATAGCCCGGGGTCCCGGTGAGCCGCCCCTGGTACTTGGGCGAGGCGAGTTCCTTCACGTAGTCGAGCAGCGTAACGCTGGAAATCGAGTGCATCGCGGCGAGCAGCGGCTGCTCGCTCGAGGGTGCCGACGCCTGCCGGGCGGCGAGGACGGCAATGCTGGCGACGATGATGAGTGCGAGAGCGGCGTTCCTGCGCAGCCCCTTGGGATGCATGAGTCCTCCTCGATGCGGGTACCGGCACACAGGAGATACCACGACCGGCCGCTGGATGCAATTAGGGCGGGTGCGGGAGGTGCGGCAGGTGGGGGGCGGGTGCCCGACGCGCTATCATCAATCCACGTTCATGGTCATTCGCCGAGAACTCGACGGCGCTTCGTTCACGATCAGCCTGACCTCGCGCGCGCTCACGCTCGGCCGCGACGAGCACACGATCGCCGCGTGGGACCTGGGCGGGCGACTGTACAGCGTCGTCGAAGGCGATATCACGAGCCGCCGGGGCCTGCACGGCCGAATCCTGATCAAGTCGCGAGAGCACGGCGTTCGGCGGCACCGGTGGGCGTCGCAAGAGGAAGCGTCGGCCATCGTGGACCGCGCGGCGGCGGTCGCGAACGACGTGCTGCGGGTGGCGGCCGCCGTGCCGGAACAGGTAACGTCGGCCCTCCGGCGCGCCGCGCGTTTCACGAGCGAGGCCGCGACGGCCGACGCGTCGCGGTTCAGCGAGATCTACCGGCCAATCGGCATCCTCCCGCCCGACCAGTATCTTTCTCTCGTGCTGCAGGCGACCGAAGGCTGCTCGTTTCGTTCCTGCACGTTCTGCGAGTTCTACCGCGAGCCGTACCGCGTGAAGCGTCCCGATCAGTTCGGGGAGCACGTCGCCGAGGTGCTGGCTTACCTGGACGGCTCGCTGTCGCTGCGCGATCGCGCCATCTTCCTCGGATCCGCGAACGCCCTGGCCGTCCCGATGACGGGCCTCGTGCCGATCTTCGACGTCCTCGCAGCGCGGTTCGGGGGACGGCCCGTATACGGCTTTCAGGACGGCTTCACCGGCACCCTGAAGACGGCCGCCGATTACGCCGCCCTTCGCGCCCGCGGCCTGCGCCGCGTGTACATCGGGCTCGAGTCGGGCCACGACGCGCTGCTGGCGCTGGTCCGCAAACCGTCGACCAGTCAGCAGGCGATCGACACCGTTCGCGCGATCAAGGCGGGTGGCGTGAACGTTGGGGTGATCGTGATGGTCGGCCTGGGAGGTGCGCACTTTGCCGAGGCCCATGTCGCCGATACCGCCGAGGCGATCAACCGCATGAAACTGGGAGCGGGCGACCTGCTGTATTTCAGCGACCTGGTTGCCGTGCCCGGGAGCCCGTACTTCGACGGCGCGGAGAGCGCCTCGCTCGCTCCGCTGGACGAGGGCGAACGCGTCGCCCAGCGCGCCGCGATCGTCAGCCGCCTGGTGTTCGCGTCGTCCGCGCCACAGCTGGCGACCTACGACATCCGGGAGTTCGTGTACTGACCCGAGGCCTACAGCCCAAAGCCTGAAGCCGAAGGCCCAAGGCCCAAGGCCTGTACAATGATTCGTATGGCCCTCGCCGTTGATGAGAAGGGCGTGATCGCCGACTGCTCGAGTTGCGGTCAGAAGGTGCGCACCTCGTACGCGCGCCTGGGCGAAGCCGTACGCTGCGCCCGCTGCAAAAGCGACATTCCACCGCCGGGCGAGCCCATCGAGATCCCGACAGCGGCCATGTTCGACGCGCTGGTATCGGCTGCGGCCCTGCCCGTCGTCGTCGACTACTGGGCGCCGTGGTGCGGCCCCTGCCGCATGGTCGCCCCAGAGCTGAAGAAGGTGGCCGCGAAGCACCGCGGGCAGTTGATCGTCGCGAAGGTGAACACCGAGGCGCTGCCGGATCTTGCCGTGCGGTTCGGCATCCAGTCGATCCCCACGATGGCGCTTTTCAGCGGCGGCAGGGAGGTGTCGCGTACGGTCGGAGCGAGGCCCGCCGCGGGGATCGAGGCGTTCATCGAGCAGGCAATCGGGCAGGCGCGGTAGGTGAGGTTAGAGGGACCTTGGCCATCGACACGCTCTTTCTGGATGCGGGCGGCGTCGTCGTGTTTCCCAACTGGGTCCGCGTGAGCGAGGCCCTCGCGCGGCACGGCGTTCGCGCAGATCCGGCGGCGCTCGCCGATGCCGAGCCGTACATCAAGCGCCAGATCGACGTCGCGCACACCATCTCCACCACCAATGACAACCGGCTCGGCTTTCTCTACCTGGACCTGATACTCGAGCGGTTGGGCATCGCGGCGACCGAAGCGACGTCGGCAGCCGTGCGCGAGGTGTATGAGTACCATCAACACCTCAACCTGTGGGAACGCGTGCCCGAGACGGTGGAACCCACGCTCCAGGAATTCCGCCGGGTCGGCCTTCGCCTGGTGGCGGTCTCGAATGCCAACGGGCGCCTGAACGTGCTGTTCGACCGGCTCGGCCTGTCGAAGTACTTCGACTGCCTGGTCGATTCGTTCCTCGAGGGCGTCGAGAAGCCTGATCCCCGGTTGTTCCGCATCGCGCTCGAACGGGCCGGCGCCTCGGCCGAAACGACCCTCCACGTCGGCGATCTCTATCACGTGGATGTCGTCGGCGCCCGCGCCGCCGGCCTTTCCGCCGTGCTGCTCGACGCCGCGGACCTGTATCGCGGTTACGACTGCCAGCGGATCCGGACGCTGGGCGAACTCGTGCCGATGCTGATCCATTCGAGCAATGACTGAGCGCCTGCCGTACCGCGCGACGCACGTTGCAGCCGGCTACGACCTGGTCCGCGTGCTGCCCGTGACGGTCGTGCTCGACGACGTGCGCAGCGCGCACAACGTCGGCGCGTTCTTCCGCGCGGCCGACGCCGTCCGCGCCGAACGGCTGTACCTGTGCGGCATCACGGCCAGACCCCCCAACGCGAAACTGACCAAGACGGCGCTGGGCTCCGAATCGACGGTGGAGTGGCAGGGCGAAGCCGATGCGCTGTCGGCCATCCATTTGCTGCGGCAGCGAGGCTGCGAGGTAGCGGCGATCGAAACGAGCACGCGTGCCGTCGATCTTTTCGAGTGGTGCCCTTCCTTTCCCGTCTGCGTCGTGTTCGGGCACGAGGTGGACGGCCTCCGTGCGGACGTGCTGGAGGCGTGCGACGCGCACGTTCGTCTGCCGATGCTCGGCTCCAAGCACTCCCTCAACGTCGCCACCGCCGGCGGAGTCGTGCTGTACGAACTGCTCCGGAAGTACCGTGCCCTGGTCGCACGGCAGATCTGACGCGGGCAACCGCTTCGTGAACCACGGCCGCGCGGTTTACAGCCGCACGAGTTCGGCAATTTTCACGGTACGCCGCTGCTCGACGCTCGTCCGCGCCGCGATGCCGGTCAGGCACGACATCGCGCCCGCGCGCGAGTCGGGCAGCTTCATGTGGTCGGGGACCGCGACCTTCCGGAAGATCAGATCGCGCAGCCGGTCGTCGCCGCCCGCGTGGCCGCCCTCGGCCGCCGGCACCGGCAGCAGGCGGCGCTGGCCGAAGCTCTTCGTCAGCGCGACCTCCGTCTCCGTTTCGGGCTTCCACGGCTGCCGCTCGTAGTCGCGGATTTCCAGCCGACCTTTCTCGCCGTTGAACGCCACTCGATAGCCTTCGAACGGCATGAACGCGTTCACCGAGTAGGTCATCGTCACGCCGTTCGAGTAGGTGACCAGCGCCGACATCGTGTCGTAGATGTCCACGTCCTCGCGAAAGACGCAGCCGTCACGGTAGTAGTGATCGACGTCCTCGCACCCGGCATAGAGCTTCATGCGGCGTTCGTTGGTCGTCATGTCGTAGTGGAACGCGCAGGTCGCCTTGTGCGGGCACGCGCGGCAGTGGGTGGCGCGGACCGTGCCGTTCCTGCCGTACACTTCCAGCGCGGCCCGGGCGGTCACTTCAACGGGATCGGAAGCCAGCCACCAGTTCATCAGATCGAAATGGTGTGTCGCCTTGTGAACCCACAGGCTGCCGCTTCGGGCCCGCAGCCGGTGCCATCTCCGGAAGTAGTCGGCACCGTGGTAGACGTCCAGGTACCAGCTGAAGTCGACCGACAGGATTCGGCCGATCTCTCCTGACGACAGCGTCTCCTTGATCAGCTGGTGCTTCGGGGCGTAGCGGTAGTTGAAGGCGACGACGATCTTGCGGCTGTTGCGCTTCTCGGCATCGACCACGGCCTGGCACTGCTTCTCGTCGATCACCATCGGCTTCTCGGTGAGGACGTCGATGCCGCGATCGAGCGCCTTGGTGATGTACTCCGCGTGAAAGCCGTCGACCGTGGTCACCATCAGCAGGTCGGGCCTGGCGCTGTTGCACATCTGGTCGAAGCTCGTGAACGTCGGGCAGTTGACTTGCAGGAACTCTCTCGCGACCGCCGCCCGTTTCGGGTTGACGTCGCACAGCCCGACGAACTCGAGGAGGTCGGAATACCGCTCAACGAGAGGAGTCCCCCACATGCCGGTGGCCCGATCGCCCGTGCCGACGATGGCGTAACGGCGCTTGGCGGGCGCCGCGTCGGCGAAGAGAGGATTGGCCGGCAGCAGCGATGCGGCCGCGGCGACACCCGCTGCCTTCACGAAGTCGCGTCGATTCCAGCAACAGGACTCAGACATGTCGGCCTCCTCCTCGTCCTTCTCGGCCGTTCGTGCCGACCGTGTCTCGAACCACGAACGGCGGCTCACACCTCAAAGGTCGCCATCACCGGCGCGTGATCGCTCGTCCCGACGTCTGCGAGCACCGGGCACGACTGCACGGACGCCGCCATGGCATCGGCGGCGAGCACGTAGTCGAGGCGCCAGCCGATGTTGCGCTGCCGCATGTTGCGCCACGGCGCCCACCAGGTGAACATCTGATCGTTGTCGGGCGCGAGCGCGCGCCCGAGGTCGACCAGGCCTCGTGACAGGATGCGTTCGAGTTGCTCGCGCTCCTCGGGCCGTTGGCCGATGATCCCCGGCTTGCGCTCCTTGGGGTGCACGTCCATGTCGGTGCGTGCCACGTTCAGATCGCCGCAAATGACGACGCGTCGGCCCTCGGCGCGCAGTGCCGCCACGTAGTTCTCGAGCGCCGCCAGGAACCGCATTTTAGCCGGGAAGTCCTTGCCGCCGTTCGGCACGTAGACCGACGCGACCACGAGGTCGCCGCGCGACACGACTACGATGCGGTTTTCGAAGTCGAAGGGCGGATGGGAGAAGTCGGGCCGGTCAGGGAACGTGTCGCGACGCAGGTGCATCGCGACGCCCGAGTACCCCTTCGCGCCGTGCCAGTAGCACCAGTACCCTTCCATTTCGCACAGGGCGGCCGGCACCTGGTCAGAGGTTGCCTTGATCTCCTGCAGGCAGACGATGTCGGGGCGGTCGCGTTCGACCCAGGTCTGGACCTCTGCCTGCCGGGCACGAATGCCGTTGACGTTCCAGGTGGCGATCTTCAGCATGGCGAGAATGCTAACAAATGACGCAAGTACCGGGTAA
>Ga0316628_100001265_pt1 | contig 17668 bp, 16 predicted proteins | sample OWC_Aug_M2_C1_D5_FD_207648 | JGI IMG/M metagenome (GOLD analysis project Ga0316628, IMG submission 207648) | Wetland soil microbial communities from Old Woman Creek delta, Ohio, United States - OWC_Aug_M2_C1_D5_C | ecosystem: Environmental > Terrestrial > Soil > Wetlands | place: USA: Ohio... | reverse complement strand
CTGGATGGGCGAGTTGGCCGGCACCCAGCCGGTGTCGTAGTCGAAGTCCGCCGGGCCCTTCTCGAGCTTCGAGACCGCGAGCGGCCCGCGCTCGCACTGGGGCTCGAGCGCCGAGCACATCGACGCCACGACCGGGGCCGCGCTCGCGACGGCCGGCGCTCCGACCACCACCGCCACGACGGCGACCGAAAGACCCCAACGACGACCCACGCGGCCATTGGAGCGCGCGCCGCCTGTGCGGTCAACACCCGACTCACCTGGCCAGGAGCGCGCGCACGTCGGGCCTGCCGTCCTTGGTCGCGGGGCAGAAGTAGCCGAGGATGACGAGGCCGAGCTTCCGGGCGAAGGCCGCTCCGAGGCCGAAGACGCCGCGATCCTGGGGCAAGCGCTCGAGGATGCGGTCGATGGCGGCGAGCGCGTCGCCCGACTGGAAGTCGAGCTCGATCGAGTAGCCCGAACGCCCCACGGGGGCGAGGATGGCGGCCTGCGGTGTGCCCATGGCGCCATCGTATAGAGGCGCGGCCGGCGTGCGATCCCTAACGCCACGCCTCGAAGGCAGCCTTTTTGCGGGGTGGCGCGCGTTGGCACTCCCATTGCTGAGCAGGGTGAAGATGCGCGAGACGCCCCGCCCGAAGGTCCGCGACTGGCTCGCGCTCGACCGCGCCGTCAGCTCCCAGGTCCGCGTGCACGGGTGGGTCAAGGAGTGTCCGCTTCCGTTCGCCGCGGCGCCCGGCGCGCACGACACGATCGAGATCGCCGTCATCCAGTCCGGGGCCGTGAGCTACACCGTGTCGGGCCGCGAGACGGTCGTCCCCGAGGGTCACGTCATCGTGGTGCCGCGCGGCGTCGAGCACCAGACGACCTTCCACACCGCCGTCCGGGGCATCGCGCTGTGGCTGGGCCCCGACTTCGTCGCCGAGATCGCGGACGCGATGGGGCCCGAGATCGCCGGCCTCGCGCTCCGTCCCGGGCTGCTCGGGACCAAGAGCCCGCGTGTCCTCACGCTCCTCGGCATCCTCGCCGACGAGGTCCGCGCGGCGGCCCCTGGCCACACCCGCGCCGCCGAAGCGCTCGCGGAGAGCGTCGTGATCGAGGTGCTGCGCAAGGCCCCGCGGCCGGCGAACCAGCCCGGCGGGCGCGATCCGCGCGTCGCGCAGGCCATCGCGCAGATGAACGCGTCGTTCGCCGAGCCGCTCGGCATCGACGACCTCGCGAAGACCGCGCGAATGAGCCGCTTCCACTTCAGCCGCCTGTTCCGGGACGAGACCGGCCAGGCGCCGTACCAGTACCTGCTGCGCGTCCGGCTCGCGAAGGCGGCGGAGCTGCTGCGCGGCGGGCATCACTCGGTGACGGAAGCCGCGCTCGCGGCTGGCTTCACCGACCTGAGCCGGTTCGCGAGCATGTTCAAGAAGCACACCGGCAAGCGACCGAGCGACCTGCTCCGCGAAGCACGATCGGCGTAGCGAACCGCACGAAACGCGCAGCGCGAGGGCGTCGCGGCTGGCAGCGTGGAGCTCATGAAAACTCGCTCGCTGATGGTCCTCTTCCTCTTCGCTCCTTCCCTGGGCTGCGGGGCCGTCGCCCCATCCGACGCCCCCGACGGCTCGCCGCCCGACTCCGGCGCGGACGCACAACCCGCCGGCGATGCCTCGATCGACGCGACCGCCGCGCCGCTCGCGGCGATGGAGTTTCCGCGTAGCGTCTTCGGAGCGGCCACGGGCAAGGACGGTCGCGTCCGCGCCTTTGGCGGCCTGAGCACCGTCGGCCTCGCGAAGTCGGCGGAGGCCTACGACGAAGCGACCAACGCCTGGTCGCAGGGGGCCTTCGCGACCGTCCCGCGCTACGGGCACACGGTCACCGAGGACGCGAGCGGCCACGTCTACGTCCTCGGCGGGACCTCCGACGGCGCGAACCCGATCGCGAGCGTCGAGGTGTACGACCCCGCGTCCGACTCCTGGTCCGCGGCGCCCGACATGCCCACGGCCCGCCTCGGGCTCGCGGCGGCGACCGCCAAGGACGGGCGCATCTTCGCGATCGGCGGCGGCGTCCCCGGCAGCCCGATGAGCGTGGTCGAGATCTACTCGCCCGACACCAAGGCGTGGTCCGCGGGGCCGAGCATGCCCACCGCGCGCCTCTCGCTCCAGGCCGTCACCGGCCCCGACGGGCTCATCTACGCGATCGGCGGCCGCGACGCGAACACGACGCCGCTCGCGGTCGTCGAGGTGCTCGATCCCGTGAAGGGCACGTGGACCAGCGGGCCTCCGATGTCGAGCGCGCGCTACTGGTTCGGCGCGACGCTGGCCCACGACGGCCGCATCGTCGTCGCCGGAGGGATCGGCGACACCGGCTTCCTCGACGGCGTCGAGGCGCTCACCGTCGGCGTCGGCTGGTCGAAGCTGGCGCCGCTCCCCGAGACGCGCGCGTGGCTCGCCACCGCCGTCACGCCCGCGGGACACGTGCTCGCCATCGGCGGCTCGCACCCGAGCGGCCCCGGCCAGCCCGCGCCGCTGGCGACGATGTTCGCCTACGACCCCGCCGCGAACGCCTGGTCGCAGTAGCGCCGGCGTCAGGCGGGAAAGACGAAGTGGAAGAACTCGGCGCGGCTCGAGACGCCGCACTTCTGGTAGATGCGCGTGATGTGCTGGCGGATCGTCTTGTCGCTGTTGTTCTCCAGCTCCGCGATCTCCACGCTCGTCAGGCCCTTGAGCACCTGGCGCGCGACCGTTCGCTCCTTGTCCGTGAGGGCGGCGTGGGCGAGCGCGCGCTCGACGTAGTGCGAGACGTCGGCGTCGACGACGCGCTCGATCACCTCGAGCAGCTCCTGGGCGCGGAAGGGCTTCTCGAGCAGGAACGAGGCGCCGTTGTTGAGCGCGGTCTTGACGTTGCCGAGGTCCGCGAAGGCGGTGATCACGACGACCGGCGCCCTCACGCCGCGGCCGCGCAGCTCGGGGAGCAGCCGGAGCCCGCCGTGCTCGTCGTCACCGAGCACCACGTCCGTGACGACGACGTCGAAGAACTCGCCCTTCTCCACGAGCGACAACGCCTCTTCGACCGAGGCGGCCGAGCTGCACCGCCGCCCCGCCTTGACGATGGCCCGCGTCAGGCTCTCGCGGACGTCGCCCTCGTCCTCGACGAGCAGCACCCGCTCGCTCATGCGTGACCTGCGCCGCGCTCGCGCGGGAGCTCGAGGACGAACGCGGGGCGCTCGTCGACGTCGTAGCGCACGTCGCCGTCCATCGCGCGCGCGAGCTTGCGCGAGATCGACAGGCCGAGGCCCATCCCGCCCTTCTTGCTGGAGCTGAGCGGCCGGAACAAGCCTTCGCGCTGCGCCTCGGGGAGCCCCGGGCCGTCGTCGCGAACGCGCACCCGCACGTGGCTGCGCACGCCCCCGAGCTCGATGGTCACCTCGCCGCGCGCGCGGTGGGCCTTCATGGCGTCGATCGAGTTCTCGACGAGGTTCTCGAGGATCACGCGCACGTACGAGGCGTCGCAGACGGCCACCGTGTCTCCGTCGGCGCGGACGGTGAGCTCGATGCCGTCCCGCCGCGCGAGCGGCGCGATCTCGCTGGCGACCTCGCGCGCGAGGTCCCCGAGCGGCGTGGGCGCGATCTCGGGCAGACCGCCCCCCGACAGGCCGCGCAGCTCGGCGAGGCGGTCGGCGATGCGCTGGACGTGCGTCCGCGCCTTCTCGAGGAACGCCTCCCGCTCGGCGCCGTCCTGCGCCGTGGCGACGTCGTCGATGAGCAACCCGAGGGCGTGGAGCGGGTTCTTGACCTCGTGCAGCACCGCGGCCGCCAGCACCCACACGGCCTGGTCGCGCTCGACGTGAGCCAGGCGCTGGCGCAGGTCGTCGGCGCGCCTCTTCTCGACCTCGACCAGCCGCTGGTGGACTCGTATGTAGTGCACACATACTCCGAGGAGCGTCCCGATGAAGACCGGCAGCACGAGGTCCACGAACTCGTGCGCGGGCTCCAGCGGGCCGACGACCGCGCCGTGGGCGGTGCGCTGGTCGATGAACCAGTTGGTGAAGGAGTACACCGAGCCCAGCAGCGCCCCGGCGACGAGGTGCAAGGTGAGCCTGCGGCTGGTGACATCCATCGCGTAGCAAGGATACCGGCCCCCGAGCCGCGCGCACGTCGGACATTTGCCCGATGGGCTGCGCGGAGCTGGGCCGGTAGGGTCTCGCGCGTGCGACGCCTCACCGCGCTCCTCGCCGCCGCGTGCACGCTGACGGCGCCGCTCGCGTCTCGGGCCGATTCGCTGACGCGCGACGCGGCCATGACGCTGGCGGCAGAACGCGGCCCAGGCGTGGCGGTCGCCCGCGCGCCGGAAGCCGCCTACCGGGATGCCCTCGATGAGTCTCGAGCGTTGTTCATCCATTCGCCTCGGGTCATGGCATCGGCCGGGCAGCGCTTCTCCCCGGTGCTGGGGAACGGCCTCGAGGCCAACGTCACGGTGCTGCAGGACATCCCGCTGCGCGCCGTGGGCGCGCGGCGCGAAGACTCGGCGCGAGCGCTGCTCGCCGGTTCGAAGGCCGAGGTCGCGGGCGCGCGGCTCGACGCGGCGGCGCGCGCGGGGCTCGCCTGGGCCACGGCGCGAGAGGCCGAGGAGCTCCTGGCGCTCCGGCGTTCCGCGACGGCCGAGGCCAGGGAGCTCGAGCGGCTCGCGGGCGCGAGGGTCACGACGGGCACGAGCATGCCCTCGGACGCCGCGATCGCGAGCGGTGAGGTCGCGCTGGCCACTGCGGCGGAGCTCGACGCCGAGGGGACGCTCACCGAGGCCATGAACGAGCTGCGATTCTCCGTGGGCGCGGCGCCCAACACCGACCTGGACCCCGACGGCTCGCTCGACTCGCCCCGGGAGCCTCCGCTGGACGAAGCCGGCGCGTTGCGGCTTGCGCTCGAGCGCTCGCCGTCCGTGTCGCTCGCCTCGTCGCGGCGCGCTCTCGCGCGGAGCGACGCCGCGCTCGCGCTCGCGTCGCAGGCGCCGACGCTCGGGATAGGTGCATCCTTCACGCACGAAGGCGTGGGCGACAACGTCTGGACCGCGATCGTCTCCTTCCCTCTGCCGCTCTCGCGTCCCGGCGCCTACGACGCCGCGCGGCAGATGGGCGCGGCCTTCGCCGCCGACCGCGAGATCGAGCTGGTCCGCGCGGACCTGGCGCGCGCGGTCGCCCTCGCCGTGCACGAGTGCCACCACACGCGCGAGACGCGCGACGCCTTCGACAGGGCGATCGCCCCGCTGCAAGACGCCGTGCGGATGGCACGCGCGCAGCTCGTAGCCGGGACGAGCGACGCCACCACGCTGGTGTTCGCGAGGCAGCGCCTGCTCGTGGCGCGCGAGCGCTCGCTCCACGCGACGGCCGAGATCCTGCGAGCGGACGTCAACCTTCTGCGCCTCGCCGGCACGTTGCTCGGGGGTTCGTCCTGAAGCGCCTCGCCGCCGCGGTCTGCGTCCTGTGCGCTTGCAAGGGCGCGCCGTCCACGGCGGCGGCGCCGGCCGCGAGCGGCTCGGCGGCCCCCGCGCTCACGTTCACGACGCGTACCCTGCACGTCGACCCAGCCCTCGTCGCCGAGGGCCGCGTGCGCCTCGTGACGGCCGAGCTCCGCGCGCCGCGCGCGGAGGCATGGGTGCCCGGCGAGATCGTGCCCACGGAGCAGGGCGAGGCGGACGTGACCGCGCTGGCGCCCGGCCGCGTCGCGACGCTCGACGCGGCGGTCGGAGACCTGGTTCGTCGCGGGCAGGTCGTCGCGACGATCGACTCGCCCGACGTCGGGCGCGCGAGCGCGGACGTGTTGCGCGCGAAGAGCCGCGCCCTGCTCGCCGAGCGCGCGCTGGCGCGGCAGATCGAGCTGGAATCGCAAGAGGCAACGAGCAAGGCCGCCGTGGACCAGGCTCGCGCCGACGATGCGGCCGCCCGCGCCGACCTGCTCGCGGCGCGCACGCTGCTCGCGAGCCTCGGCGGCTCCGAGCCCACCGACCTCGGCGCTCGTGCCACGGTCGCGCCCACCCGCGTCGCGCTGCGCTCTCCGATCGACGGCGTCGTGACCCGGCGTATGATCTCGCTGGGCGCGCCCGTCTCCCCGGACAAGGCGCTGCTCCACGTCGTCGCCAGGGACTCGCGCGTCGCCATGGCGAAGGTCCCCGAGACGCTCCAGGCGCCGGCGACCGCGGGGACTCGCGTGCGCGTTCGCCCGCGCTCGGCGTCCATCGATCACGGCGGCGAGTGCGGCGCGACGATCCTGAGCAACCTCGGCGTCGTCGACGAGGCGCGCAACATCCCGGTCCGGGTGGGTCTCGACGACGCTTGCGCGGCGCTGCCGGCGGGCCGCTTCGTCGAGGTCGCGATGCCCCTCGGCGGAGCTCGGGCCGACGCCGGCGCGACGCTGCTGCTGGTCCCCGAGGCCTCCGTCACGGACGTCCGGGGCTCGCCGACGGTCTTCGTGGCGGACGGAGCCGACGGGGCGTTCGCACCGCGGGTCGTCCGGGCGGGCGCGGTGATGGGCTCCGACGTCGTCATCGAGTCGGGCCTGTCGACCGGCGAGCGCGTCGTGGCCGACGGCGCGGTGCTGCTCAAGGGCGAGCTGCTCAAGGCCGAGCTCCAATGATCGCGCGCGTCGTCGAGTGGTCCACGCGCAACCGCCTGCTCGTCGGCCTGCTCGCCCTGGGCCTGGTGCTGGTGGGCTTCCGCAGCTACGCGACTCTCCCGGTCGACGCCGTCCCCGACATCACCAACGTGCAGGTGCAGGTGCTCACCAACGCGCCGGGCCTTTCCCCGCTCGAGGTGGAGCAGCTCGTCACGCGGCCCGTCGAGCTGTCGATGGCGGGCCTGCCGGGAACGAGCGTCGTGCGCTCGATGTCGCGCGCGGGCGTGAGCGCGGTGACGATCGTCTTCGACGACTCGGTGGGCCTCATGACGGCGCGCGAGCTGGTCGCGCAGCGCTTGCCCGCCGCGCGCGAGGCGATCCCCGCGTCGGCCCGGAGGCCCGACATGGGGCCGCTGACCACCGGCCTGGGCGAGGTCTTCCATTTCACCGTCGCCTGGCCGGGCCACGACGCGCGTGAAGCCCGCACCCTGCTCGACTGGGACATCGCCTACGCGCTCAAGGCCGTGCCGGGCGTCGTCGAGGTCAACTCGTGGGGCGGGGAGGTGCGCGAGGTCGAGGTCCGGCTCCGGCCCGACGACATGCACGCGCTCGGCGTCTCGTTCGCCGACGTGGAGCGAGCGCTGCAGGCTGGCGGCGTGGCGACCGGCGGCGGCGCGCTCTCGCGCGGCGGTGAGCAGGTGCTGGTGCGCGTCGACGGCCAGTACCGCTCGCTGACCGACGTGGCGTCCCAGATCGTCGCGACACGGCCGGGCGGCATGCCCGTCACGATCCACGACGTCGCGACGGTGCGCGACGGCGCCGCGTTCCGGCAGAGCGTGGCGACCGCCGACGGAAAGGGCGAGACCGTCTACTCGATGGTGCAGATGGTCGCCGGCGGCAACGCTCACGAGGTCGTCGGCGCGGTGAAGACGCGGCTCGCGGAGATCGAGAAGCGGCTCCCGGCCGGCGCGAAGATCGAGCCGTTCTACGACCGCGCCGCGCTCGTCGACCACGTGCTCGAGACCGTGCGCCGGTCCTTGCTCGAGGGCGGCGCCATCGTCGCGGTCGTGCTCCTGATCCTGCTGGGCGACGCCGCCGCGGGGTTGGTGGTGGCGACCGCGATCCCTCTCGCCATGCTCGGGGCCTTCGCGCTCATGCGCGCCACGGGCCAGACCGGCAACCTGATGAGCCTCGGCGCGATCGACTTCGGCCTCGTCGTCGACGGCGCGGTCGTCATCGTCGAAGGCGCGCTCGCCACGATGGTCGCGCGCGAGTACGGCGCGAAGGAAGCCCTGGTACACGAAGGTCACGCCGTGGGCCGCCCCGTCGCGTTCGGCGTCCTGATCATCGCCATCGTGTACGTGCCGGTGCTCTTGCTCGAGGGCGTCGAGGGCAAGATGTTCCGCCCCATGGCGATCACGGTCCTCTTCGCCATCGGGACGGCGCTCGTGCTCTCGTTCACGTGGATCCCCGCGCTCGCGTCCATCGCGCTCCGCAAGGTCCACCGCTCGGAGCCGCGGGTCGTGCGGGCGATGCGTCGCGTCTACGAGCCGCTGCTCGACCGCTTGCTGGACCGGCCCGTCGTGGCCGTCGTGATCTCGCTCGTGCTCGTGACGGCCGGGGTCGTCGCCGGAGCCACGCGAGGCGCGGAGTTCACGCCGCGCCTCGAGGAGGGCGACCTCGTCGTGCAGCTGACGCGTCCGCCGAGCGTCTCGCTCGAGGAGGCCGCCCGCGGGACCAGTGAGCTCGAGGCGGCGCTGACCAAGTTCCCCGAGGTGCGAAGGGTCATCTCGCGCACCGGGAGCCCCGACGTCGCCACCGACATCATGGGGATCGAGCAGAGTGACGTGTTCGTCATCCTGAGGCCGCGCGCGGAGTGGACGACGGCGAGCTCCACGGACGAGCTGGTGGCGAAGCTCGATGCCGCGGCCGTGCGCGCGCTGCCCGGGGCTGCGCTCGGCTGGACGCAGCCCATCGAGATGCGCGAGAACGAGCTCCTCGGAGGCACGCGCAGCGACGTGGGCATCAAGGTGTTCGGAGACGATCTCGAGACGCTCGGCCGGATCGTCGAGGACATCAAGCGCATCCTCGGCAGCACCCCGGGCGCGGTGGACGTGCGCAGCGAGCCGCTCTCGGGCCTCTCGCAGGTGTCGGTCCGTCCGGACACGGCGCGCATGGGGAGGCTCCAGGTCGCGAGCTCGGACATCGCGATGCTGACCGAGAGCTTGCGGGCAGGCCGCCGCGTGGGTCTGTTCGCCGAGCGAGAGCGCCGCTTCGACGTCGTGCTCAAGATGGAGACGCCGCCCACGCCCGACGAGCCCGCGCTGGCCCGCACTCCGCTCCTGCTCGACGGAGGCCGCGTGGCCCTGCTGGGCGACGTGGCGACCCTCACCACGAGCGACGGCCCGGCGCTGATCGGACGCGAGAACGCGCGCCGCCGCGTCCAGCTCGAGGCCAACGTCCGAGGGCGCGACCTTGCCTCGTTCGTTCGACAGCTCGAGCAGGAGCTCGACGCGATGCGGCTCCCGCCCGGCTACTACGTCCAGCTCGCCGGTCAGTACGAGCACCTCGTCAGCGCGACCGAGCGCCTGGCCATCGTCGTCCCCCTCACGCTCGCGCTGATCTTCGCGATGCTCTACTTCACGTTCCACGATCTGCGGTCCGCCGCGCTGATCTTCCTGAACGTGCCCGTGGCCGCCAGCGGCGGCCTGCTCGCCCTCGCCGCGCGGGGCTTGCCGTTCTCGATCTCCGCGGCGGTCGGAATGATCGCGCTCTTCGGCGTGGCGACGCTGAACGGTGTCGTGCTCCTCTCGGCCATCCGAGCGCAGGTCACCGCCGGCATCCCCACCCACGAGGCCGTCCGCGGCGGCGCGCACGAACGGCTGCGGCCCGTCATGACGACGGCCATCGTCGCCGCGCTCGGGTTCTTACCGATGGCCATCGCGCGGGGCACTGGCGCAGAGGTGCAGCGGCCTCTGGCCACCGTGGTGATGGGCGGCCTCGTCAGCTCGACGTTGCTCACGCTGCTCATCCTCCCCGCGCTGACCATCGCCGTCCATCGCAAGGGCCGCTGAGGCGGCGCGGTCAGCGCAAGACGACAGAGTCGCTGAACGGCGCGCTCTTCACCGTGCCGGCGGCGACGTCGAGGGTGAAGTCGAACGTCCCCGCGGGCGTCGTGGCCGGGAGGTTGATCGTGAGCGCCGCCGAGCCGGTGGACGCGGGCGAGAGCAGGGGCCCATGGTCGATGGTGACCTTGCTGCTGCTGAAGTCGAAGGAGTCGACCACCGCGGCGTCGTCGGTGAACCAGACGGTGGCGTTCAACGTATAGGTACCGTCCGGGTTCGGGTCGACCGTGGGGGGGAGCCCGAGCGAGGTGATGATGGGCGTGCCGCGCGCGGTCGTGCACGTGCTGTTGGCGCAGACCTCGCCTTTCGAGCAGCGGTGACCGCACGCTCCGCAGTTGTAGACGTCCGTCGCGAGGCTCGTGCAGATGCCCCTTCCGTCGCAGTCGATGAGCAGCAGGTTGCAGTAGCCCGACATCGAGCACCCAGGGGCGGCGGCGAGCGCGAGCGCGGTCGCGGTCACGATCAGGGTGGACACGAGCAATCTGCGCATGGGAAGTCCTCTCGGCGCCACTATAGTCACGTCAGCGCATCGCCGTCAGCCAGCGTCCCACGGCGCGGAACGCGTCGCCGCGGCCGAACTGGAGCAGATGGCCGCCCTCGAAGCGCACGATCTCCGCGCCAAAATGCCGCGCGAGCCGCTCGGCGTGGGCCGGCGGCGTGATGCGGTCGGCTTCCGCCGCCACGACCAGCACCCGCTCCGGGGGCACGAGGCTGGGCCTCGCGAACGGGCTCACGATGCGGTTCGCCTCCTCGAGCGCGGCGTGCTGCAGGCGGGCTTGCTCGCCCTGCCCGAGCCTCCCCTGATCGCGCGCGAAGTCGGCGAGCGACGCGAGCGGGATGATCGGCACCGCGAACGAGAGGCTGCGCTCCACCGTCGCGAGCAGCGACGTCGTGTAGCCGCCGAGGCTCATCCCCATCACGCCCACGCTCGGCACGCCGCGCCTTCGCAAGAACCCGACGAGCGCGCGCAGGTCGAACATCGCCTGACGGAAGCCCTCGTTCGTGAAGCGCGGATCGGCTCCGGGGAACGGCGGCGGCCCGCGGCGATCGCGCGCCGAGCGCAGCGCGTGGAAGGGCAAGAGGGCGAGCGCCAGATCGTAGCGCTGCGCGAGCCACGCGATCGGCCACGCGCGCTCCTCGATGGCCCACTGTCCGGCGAGGTAGCCGTGGATGAGCACGATCGCCGGTCGCGGCGACGCTCCGAGGTACAGCCTCGCCCGCGCGGTGCGGTTCGCAACGTGGGCGAGGTACTTGTCGCGGAGCTCGGGCAGGTAGGGCTCGAAGTGGCTCGGCCACGCCGCGTCGTAGACCGTGACGCCGTCCTTCATCTCGCGGACGAGCGCCAGCGAGGGGTCGATCGGCGCGGGCGGCGTGAAGAACGCGTCCGGCTCTCGCCACAGCTCAGGCGTGCCGTACGCGTCGCGAATCGCCGCGAGCGCGCGCATGCGCTCCTCGTGCGGCAATTTCTCGGCGCGCGAGCTGCGCGTGCGGTTGCGGCTCTGGACCGCGAGGGTCGCGGCCCGATCGAACGCCGCGGCGGCGGCACCCAGCAGGCTCATCGTGGCGACATCCTAGCGTGCTTCCGGAGTAGAGTCGCTCGCGTGGACATCGGCATCTCGTACAAGCAGAGGCCCATCTCCGGCAACTACGACGCGATCGTGATCGGCTCGGGCATCGGCGGGCTGACGGCGGCAGCGGTCCTGGCCAGGCGCGCGCGCAAGCGCGTCCTCGTCCTCGAGCGCCACTACACCGCCGGAGGCTTCACGCACACCTTCACGCGGCCGGGCTACGAGTGGGACGTCGGCGTGCACTACATCGGCCAGGTCGGCGAGCACGGCCCGCTCCGCGCTCCGTTCGACTACATCACCGAAGGGCGGCTCGACTGGGCGCCTCTCCCGGACGTCTACGACCGAGTCTATCTGGGAGACCGCTCGTACGATTTCGTGGCCGGGACCAAGCGCTTCCTCGCCACGATGAAGGACAGGTTCCCGAGCGAGGCTCGCGCCCTGGACCGCTACGTGGATCTCGTCAAGGCGTGCGGGCGCTCGGGCACGCCGTACTTCCTCGACAAGGCGCTCCCCAGCGCGGTGTCGCGCGTCCTCGGCCCGGTGCTGCGCGCGCGCTACCTGCGCCACGCGAGGGCGACGACGGCGGAGGTCATGGCGTCGCTCACGCGCGACCGGGAGCTCGTATCGGTGCTCACGGCGCAGTTCGGCGACTACGGGCTGCCTCCGCGCCAGTCGAGCTTCGCCATCCACGCCGCGGTCGTCGGGCACTACCTCGGCGGCGCGTACTTTCCGGTCGGCGGCTCCTCGGCCATCGCTCGCGCGATCGCGCCGACGATCGAGTCGGCGGGCGGCGCGATCTACGTGAGCGCCGAGGTGGCCCAGGTGATCGTCGAGGGCGGGCGCGCGCACGGCGTCCGCATGACGGACGGTCGCGAGGTCCGCGCGCCCGTCGTGATCAGCGACGCCGGCATGGCGAACACGTTCGGCCACCTCGTGCCGGCCGCCTCGGTCCCCCGCGCGGCGACCCAGGCGCTGTCGCGCGTGAGCGCGTCGGTCGGGCACATGTGCCTGTACCTGGGGTTCGAGCACACCGACGAGGAGCTGGGCCTGAGCGGCACCAACCTGTGGATCTACCCCGACGGGAACCACGACGAGAACATCGCCCGCTTCCTCGCCGACCCGGAGGCGCCGCTGCCGCTCGTCTACGTCTCGTTCCCGTCCGCGAAGGATCCGACCTTCCGGGAGCGCCACCCCGGCCGCGCGACCGTCGACGTGATCACGCTCGCCCGGTACGACTGGTTCGAGCGCTGGAGCGGAAGCCGCTGGAAGAAGCGCGGCGCCGACTACGACGCGCTCAAGGAGCGCTTCACCGAGCGCATCCTCGAGGTGCTCTTCTCGAAAGTGCCGCAGCTCCGCGGAAAGATCGCGTTCAAGGAGCTGTCGACGCCGCTCACGACGCGCCACTTCGGAGGCCACCCGCACGGCGAGCTCTACGGCCTAGACCACACGCCGGCGCGCTTCCGCCTCCCGCTGCGCCCGGCGACGTCGATCCGCGGGCTCTTTCTGACCGGCCAGGACATCAGCACGTGTGGAGTCGCGGGCGCGCTGCTCGGCGGCGTGATCGCCGCGGCCGCGATCGAGGGGCCGCGCGTGCTGGTCGAGGTGATGAGGCCCTAGCTACTCCTCGAGCCCGGAGAACCTCCGCAGCGCGCGCGCGTCGGGCGTCCGCTCACCGGCCGCGTCGCGCAGCGTCATCGACGACACGGCGGGCTCGCGCGGCGCGCGGCCGAGCGTCCAGATCGCGAAGAGCGGCTTCTCGTGCTCTCGAGGGATCACGTCGCAGCGCGCGTGGACGGCGAGGCCCGCGGCCGCCGCGCCCCGCTCGACGCGATGGACCGCGCGAGCGTCTCCGCAGACGACGGCGGTACCGTCCTCGCTCATCACCTTCCCCGCCGTCGCGAGGTAGTCCTCCACGCCACCGCGGTACTCGATGCGCGCGTAGGCGCGTTGCTCGTCCATCGCGTCGGACGCCGCGCCGGGCGGGAAGTAAGGCGGCGTGCCCGTGACCAGATCGAAATCGCGCCCCAGCTTCGCGATGGCGCTCTCGTCGCGCAGATCGCCGTGATGAATCGCCACGCGGTGACCGACACGCGCGCGCGCCACGTTGCGCGCGAGGAGCTCGAACGACATCGCCTGCGCCTCGATCCCGACCAGGCTCGCGTCCGGCATCTTCCACGCGAGGTGCAGCAGCACCGAGCCGAGCCCGCACCCGAGATCCAGCACGCGCCTGGCCGATGGGCGCGCTCGCCACGCGAGGTACGCGGTGGCGAGGTCGTCGGAAGAGAAGCGGTGGCCCTTCGCGCGCTGGTAGACGCGGAAATCCCGCGTCAGCGCGTCGTCCGTGAGCGGGCCGAGGATCGGGTCGACGTGGCTCATGGGCGGCGGGCGGAGTAGACGTCCCAGTCGGCGCTGGCGTCGGCGGCGGGCCCGTGCGTGAAGTACAGCGTGCACCCGTCGGCGCTGATCCACGAGGGCGCCTCGAACGACGGAGTGTTCAGCTCCGTGACCGGGACAGGCGTCGACCACGGGTTGGCCACGGTCGCGCGGGTGGCCATCCAGATGTCGTAGCTGTCGGGGTTGGTGCGATCGAAGACGGCGAAGTAGAGGAGCGTGTCGGTGGGGTCGACCACGGGGATGCCGACGTCGTGGCTACCGGGCACCGCGAGCGTGACGGCAGCGACGGTCGGCGAGCCACCGAGCTTGGCGCGCGCGATCTGGATCTTCGTGCTGCTCGTCCCGTCGGAGTAGTAGAGCACCTTCCCGTCGGGGCGCACGTAGGGCTGCTCGCCGGCGGCGATCGGGAACGGCATCATCGACGGGGTCCCGAACGACGCGAGCGAGCTCGCGCGGGTCGCCGTGTACATGTGATCCGCGCCGCCCTGGTCGGTCACCAGGTAGGCGGTGAGCCCGTCCCCCGTCAGCGTGACGTTCCACGTGTCGGCCCCCGTGAAGTTGAGCGAGGCGAGCGGCGACGCCGGGCCGAAGGGGGAGGTGCTGTCGGGGCGCGCGGCCGTGAAGACGTTCAAGCCCGTGTTGAGCCGGTCCGACTCGAAGTAGACGGTCAGCTGGTCGGGGCTGAGCTCCGCCTGCCCCTCGATGCGCGTCGTGTCGATCGAGGAGACCTTCGTCGCGGGGCCGAACGGAGCCGCGAGGTTGCAAGGAGCCGTCGCCGTGTCGGACGGGGCATCGAGCGGCGTCACCTGATCCGCCGGCGCGTCGGCGGAAGCCTCGGGGCCACCATCGACCACGGAGGCGTCCGACCCGGAGGTGTAGCCGTCGAGCCCGTCGAAGGTGCAGGCCGCCGCCCAGACGAGCGCGAGCCCCGGCACGATCCATGGTGCTCGAGCACGCATTCGCTCATTGTACACGCTTACTTCCGCGCGGCATCCAGGGCCTGGCTCAGGTCCGCGGCGAGATCCCGCCAGTACTCGACGCCGATCGACAGGCGCACGAGCCCCTCGGTCACTCCCCCCGCGACCAGGTCCTCCTCGGACATCTCGGAGGCCGTGGTCGAGCGCGGGTGGCACGCGAGCGACTCGACGCCGCCGAGCGACACCGCGAGCCGCACGACGCGCAGCGCGTCGAGGAACCGGAACGCCGCCGGGCGGCCCCCCTCGAGCTCGAGCGCGATCATCGACCCGGGCGCGGTGCACTGCCGCTGGAAGATCCGGGCCTGCTGGCCGACGAAGAGCGTCGGGTAGTGGACGTGCTTGACGGCGCGGTGCATCTTGAGCCCCTCGACGAGCCTCGACGCGTTCTTCGACTGCTTGATCATCCGAAGGTGGAGCGTGGCCATGCTCCGCTGGAGCATCCACGCGGTGAACGGTTCGCAGATCGTCCCGAGGAACGCGCGGGTAGCGCGGATGCGGTCCGCGAGCTCTTCGTCGTTGCTGGTGAGCGCCCCCGCGACGAGGTCCGAGTGGCCGCCGAGGAACTTCGTGGCGGAGTAGACCGCGACGTCCGCGCCGTGCAGGAGCGGCGACTGGAACACCGGCCCGAGGAACGTGTTGTCCACGACGATCGGCACGCGCCGGTCCGGCGCGGCGCGGCGCACGGCCGCCGAGATCGCGGCGATGTCGATCATCCGGAGCGTCGGGTTCGCGGGCGTCTCGAGGTAGACGACGGCCATGTCCTTCGCGTGCTCCTTCAGGGCACGCCCCCAGTCGCCCTCGCGCACGGGCACCGGCTGGACCTTCCAGTCCCCGAGCAGGTGATGGAGCACGTGGTCGGTGCCGCCGTAGACGGGCCTCTGGTAGAGGACCGACGTGCCCGGCCGCGCCAGCGTGAGCAGCGTCGTGGTGATCGCGGACATCCCGCTCGTGAAGGAGATCGCCGCGCGCGCGCCCCGATCGATCGATCTCAGCGCGTCCTCGTACATCTCGGCGTTCGGGTTGTTCAGCCGCGCGTAGATGAGCCCGACGGTCTCGCCCTTGCGCGCGGGGGTCTTGCCGAGGACCACCTCGAACCAGTGCGCCGCGACCTCCGCGGTCGGAAAAGCGTAGGTCGACACCGGGTAGATCGGCGGCCGGACGGCCATCACCGACAGCGACGGGTCGAAGCCCTCCGAGATGGAGCTCGTCTCGGGGTGGACCTGCCGCTCCTGCTTGCTGGCGCGCTTCGGCGCGCTTTTGCTCCCACGACGCTGGCTGCTCATGTCAATACCTCCAGCCGAGAAGGCCCATGCCGACGACGTTGCCCAGGACCGCGACCCCGTAGATCCCGCCGACGGCGACGAGCCTGCGCCTCATCGATCGGAGCGTGAGGACGAGGATCACGGCGACGTAGAAGTGAAAGTAGCCGAACAGGAAGATCAGCCACACGCCGGCGACGGTTCCGTTCCAGAACGGGTACTCCCAGACGAGCAAGCCGCCCTTGTTGAGCACGAGCTCCACGAGCACGCAGAACGCGGAGTACGCGATCGCCCAGAACCACCGGTCCGGCAGGCCGAGGAGGCGCGCGCGCGGGTCGTCGGACCAGGAGTGGTAGAAGACCAGACCGGCCAGGGCGAACATGAACATGATCTCGATGTTCCAGCCGACCATCGTGCGTAGCGCGGTCTCGCCGGGCGCGGTCCAGAGCGCCGACCGCTTGGTGAGGCACAGGATCCAGCCGTTGGCGGTCTCGTTGACGAAGTCCATGCCGAACAGCGTCAGGCCCGCGAGCACCGCATCCCAGTTGCCGGTCTGGCGCGCCGCCTTGATCTCGCGGACGTACACGTAGAACACGATCGCGAGCAGCGGGATCACGTACCACTTCAGCGTGGACGGATCGCGCAGCCCGTCGAGGGCGCGCTGGCTCGCGGGGGTCATCGACTGCGTACCATACCAGTCGGTGGTCGCAGAGGATTCATCAGCTCGGCCACGAGGGTTGGTGCTCGGCCTCGATGGGGTCGATCCTCCGAGAAACGAGCGCGAACGTCGTCTTGTTCCCGGCGGGACCGGACGCCTGCCGCCAGAGGCTCGGGCGCCTCCGGTGTGGCGCGTGGCCCAGGTCTTGCTCGGCCTTTGTACGGGAATCGCGATGAAAGTGAGCACCACCGCAGTCGCAAGCTCGGGTCTCTCGAGGCTGAGGCAGCTGGCCGCGCGGGCTGCATCCGTCACGGCGGAGGAGTTCCACGTCGACGTCCACGCGCTCGCGGCGCGCACGTTCTCGAGCGTGCTGCCTCACTTCTGCTTCAACCGGACGCGCAGGCTCCTGCTTCGCGCGACCGGCGTCCGGATCGGCGCAAAGTCCATCGTCATGGGGCCGCTCGACATCACCGGTCCCGGCGACATGCGTGAGCTCTTCTCGATCGGCGAGTCCACGTTCATCTCGGGTCCCTTGCACGTCGACATCGGGGCAGAAGTCCGCATCGGCAACCACGTCCAGCTCGGGCACCACGTCTTCCTGCTGACGGTCGAGCACGAGATCGGCCCTCCGGAGGACCGGTGCGGGCGTCTCGTGGCAGCGCCCATCTCGATCGGCGATGGCAGCTGGCTGGGGTCGTGCGTGACGGTCCTCCCCGGCATCACGATCGGGCGTGGTGCGATCGTGGCCACGGGCGCGGTCGTCAGCCGCGACGTGGCGCCCAACACGCTCGTCGGTGGAGTGCCGGCACGACTGATCCGCCCCCTCGACGGAGAGGCTCCGAGGAGCCAGCGCTGGAGTCGCGCCATCCCGCTCCACGCGTGAGCGGGCGGCCCCGCATCGGCACAAAGTGGCATCCTCGGAGCTCGAAAACTCCGTGATTTGGCGTGCACGCAGCGCGGCACACCGGTTGCTCTTGGTTCGGGCATGCGTTGGATTGCCATCCTTGTCATCGGGGCGAGCACGGTCGCGTGTGGTGGCGTGACCGACGGAGGCGGGGACTCCGGCAACGGAGATTCGGGCAGCGACGCCGCAGGCGACG
>Ga0316628_100001264_pt1 | contig 17673 bp, 11 predicted proteins | sample OWC_Aug_M2_C1_D5_FD_207648 | JGI IMG/M metagenome (GOLD analysis project Ga0316628, IMG submission 207648) | Wetland soil microbial communities from Old Woman Creek delta, Ohio, United States - OWC_Aug_M2_C1_D5_C | ecosystem: Environmental > Terrestrial > Soil > Wetlands | place: USA: Ohio... | reverse complement strand
GGCGTCTTCTCGCCGGACGGCCGCCTTCTCGCCCTCGAGGGATTCATCGCCGACATCTCCGAGCGCCGGAAGGCGGAGGAGGCCCTCCGCCAGAGCGAGGAGCGGTACCGGCTCGCGCTCCAGGCGACCCAGGAGATCATGTACGACTGGGACGTCCCCAACGATACGTTCTTCTGGAACCCGAACCTCACCGGCGTCCTCGGCTACAAGCCGGAGGAGATGGCGAGCCTCGAGCAGGCCCTCTCCAGGGTGCACGCCGGGGACGCACCCCGCGTGCGACGGGAGGTGGAAGCGGCCCTCCACTACGGCGAGGTGTTCTCGAGCGAGTACCGGCAGCGCCGGAAGAGCGGCGAGTTCGCGATCCTCCTGAACCGCGGCCTGATCCTGCGCGGCCCGAACGGCACCGCGACCAGGATGGTGGGGGCGATCTCGGACCTCACCGCCAGCAAGCAGCTCCAGGACCAGCTCCGCCAGGCGCAGAAGGTGGAGGCGGTGGGGCGACTGGCGGGCGGGGTCGCCCACGATTTCAACAACCTGCTCACGGCGCTGTTGGGGTCCACCGAGCTCCTGCAGCGCCGGCTCTCCCACGACGACCTCGCGCAGCAGGAGCTGGCGACCATCCACCGCACCGCGAGGCGCGCCGCGGACTTCACCCAGGGCCTGCTGGCCTTCGCGCGCCGCCAGGTGCTCGAGCCCGTGAGCCTGGACCTCAACGCCTTCGTCGCCGAGGCTCTGCCGATGCTGCGCCGGATGATCCCCGAGAACATCCGGATCGATTTCCATGCCGGGGAAGGGCTCGCCGCCCTGCGCGCCGACCGGGGCCAGCTGACGCAGATCCTCATGAACCTGTGCGCCAACGCTCGCGACGCGATGCCCTACGGCGGCACGATCACGGTCTCGACCCGGGATGTCACCGCCGACGCGGCCTTCACGGAGACCCACCCAGGGGCAAAACCCGGCCGCTACGTAGGCCTTGTCGTGGCGGACAGCGGCACCGGGATCGAGAACGAGGACCTGCGCCAGATCTTCGAGCCCTTCTTCACCACCAAGGAACGCGGCAAGGGGACCGGCCTCGGCCTTTCGACGGTCTATGGCATCGTCAAGCAGCACGGCGGCTACATCTACGCCGACAGTCGTCCCGGCGAAGGCTCCACGTTCTCGGTGTACTTCCCCGCGATCGCCCTGGCCGGACAGCTCCCGGAGGCCGCCACCGGCCGCGCCGCGCGCGGCGGCCGCGAGACCATCCTGGTGGTGGAGGACGAGGCGGAGGTCCGGCAGATCCTCGTCCAGGCGCTCTCCAGCTTCGGCTACCGCGTGTACGAGGCCGCCGACGGCGTGGACGCCCTGTCCCTGCTGCGCGGCGACAGCCTCAGCGTCGACCTCGTGCTCACCGACGTGGTCATGCCGCGCATGGGCGGCATGGAGCTCTGCCAGGCCGCGCGGGCGATACGGCCCGGGGTGCGGTTCCTCTTCTCGTCGGGCTACACGGAGGACTCCGTACACGTGGGCTTCGTCAAGAAAGAGGGGATCTTCTTCCTCGCCAAGCCCTACGGGATCGACACCCTGGCGGGCAAGGTGCGCGAGGTCCTCGACAGCGACCCGCACGCTGCGTAGCACGGCCGGCACCCGGGTGCCGGCGACCGAAGACTCCCGTCTCAGGCGCCGATGCCGGCGAGGAACAGTCTGGCGACGTCCTCCTGGCGGCGCGGCCCGACGCGACGCTCGAACGTGACCGTGACCTTGCGCCGCCGCCTGTCCGCTCCCGAACGCTCGACCCACCCGCGCCGCGAGCGCCGCCGCGCTCCAACCAGGTACCGGCCGCCGAGGAACAGGCCGATCGCCAGCAGCACGCTCCCCAGCAGCAGCGCGACCGCCGTGATCATCGCCATCGCGATCTTCCTCCTCCGCCGCCCCCGGGAACCGCACCTCACGCTCCGCGGGGGTGATCGGCGTCCGGGGGTACGCCCGATTCACCGCGATCCAGCGGTTGCCGGTCGCACTATGGCAGTTGGACGGAAAAAAGCAACCCCGGCGGGGAAGGGACGGCCCCGGCCACCGGAAACGCCGACGCCCCCAAGCCTTTGGCGGGGGCGCCGGCGGCTTACCGCGGAGGCAGCCTCATCGGCGCTGGAAGGACCGCTTGACGACTCTCTTGATCACCGACGCGGCCGGGATGGTGACGCTCTGGAAGTCACCGGAAGCGACCACGGAGGCCGACGAATCCTCGAGTTCCAGCTGCATGAGGGCGCTCACCGGCATCAGCGAGTCGGGAAGCTGCAGCTGGTCGCCGTTCGGCGTGCTCGAGTACTCGGCCTGCACCCGCCCCCGGGGTGAGGCGGTCAGCGGGCCGACGGTGCTGCCGTCGATGACCAGGGTGTACGTCTGCCCCGGCATCAGGCCCCAAACGCTTAGCGTCAGCTGCTGCTCGCTGCCCTTGATGGTCGCCGAGGCCATGCCGACGACCTGCGAGGAGGGGTTCTCCAGGATCGCGATGCCGAGGTAGTCGAGTCCCGGGTGCTGGTGATCCACCGTCCTGGCGTTCGCGAAGAGACCGGTGAGCACGGTGGTCCCGCCGGAGGCGTTTATGTCCACTTCCACAAATGTGCCGAAGTCCTGCAAGGTCGGGGGCAGAGGCTCGGCCCCCGGGATGTCCGCGGTCGAGAGGAACAGCAGCCCGTCGCCGTTCTCGTTGGTCATGATCGGGCCGGCATCCACGGCGTCGATCATGACCTCGTAGGCGGTGTTCGCCAGGAGGTGCTCGACGGCGACCTTGAGGTCCTCGCGCGTGCTCCCGTCGGCGAACGTCATCATGCGGGTCAGGACGACTCCCTCGGCCCCTTCCGGCGCGTCGGCGGTCGGGGTCAGGTGCAGGATGGAGAACGTCATCGAGGCCGGCTGGTTGAAAGCACCGCACTGGCCCGGCAGCACCACGATCGCGGTCGCGCTGACCGAGGCGTCCGCCTGCACCGTGCCGGTGACGCGCACGGAGGCGTTGATGGCGACCGCCCCCTTGGTCTCGTCGATCGTGGTAGAGGCGGCGACATGGACTGTCAGCCCGTCCACGGTCCAGTCACCCACGAGGCCGGTCGTCGGCAGGGCGGTGACGAGCCCGCAGAAGGTGATGTTCTTTCCCGGCGTTCCAGGCCGTTTCATGACCTGGATGCTCGTGGCGTCCACTGTCTGGTCGGGCCTGGCCGTTCCCCGAACCATGACGGGCGCGCCGACCGCGACGGCCCCATTGGTCTGGTCGGTCGTGGTTGCCGGGGTCACGTGGACGGTCACGCCGCCCACCACCCAATCCCCAACCCACCACGCCGCCGCGGGAAGGCTTGCGATCGCCCCCGCGACCACCCTCGGCGTGGTGGCAGGCGGCCCCACCCACGCCTTGACCTGAATCTGGATGGTTTCCGCATTGATCGAGCCATCGTTGTTCCAGACGCCCCGGATCCTGGCGACGGCGCCCACCCTGGCGGAGGCCAGGCTTTGGTCGATCACCGTCTTGGCGGTGACGTGCACAGTTGTTCCGAACACCATCCAGTCCCCGATCAGACCCGCGGAAGGCAGCGTCGCGATCGGGCCGGTCAGGTACGCGGTCTCTCCCGCCGGGAACCGATCCGTGCCCGCCTGCGCCGCCGCGATCGCGGGGGTGAACATCAGCGCAGCGAGAAGAAGGACCACGGCGGCCCCGAAAGCAATGGTCTGCACACCGACTTCGAGACGACCTTGGCGCTGGGCAACGCTCAACCCCCTCTTTCTCGCCATGCTCCACCTCCGATGTCATCATCCTGGGTTGCGACGTTCCTTGTTTCAGTGAGCCGAATCACCCTGGCGACGTTGCGGCAGTGCTTCCGGTTACATCTCGGCCACCTCGGGTGTCCAAGGTGACATGAGCGGCCAAACCGCCACCCCGCCTTCCCGACCAGCGCGAAAGGAGACGACCATGCCACGCACGAGACCACGGCATCACCGCACCTTCCTGGCGGCTCTCGCCGCCGTCGCCGCGCTCGCGGCGGTGGCAACCGCGGCGCCGCGGGCCGCCGTCGCACCACCCGACCGCGGCGACCGCACGCTCTCGCCGTACTTCTACGTCACGGGTGGGGACCCCGGGGTCGACAGCCTGCCGCTCAAGGCGACCGCCGCGGAGGTGCGGATCGCCGGCGTGATCGCCGATGTGACCGTGACGCAGACTTACCGCAACGACGGCCCGCGCGCCGTCGAGGCGATCTACGTCTTCCCCTGCTCGACCCGCGCCGCGGTTCACGCGATGACGATGACGATCGGTACGCGGACCATCACCGCGGTCGTCAGGGAACGCCAGGCGGCGCGCGCCGAGTACGAGCAGGCGCGTGCCGAGGGCCGCGCCGCGAGCCTCCTCGAGCAGCAGCGGCCCAACGTCTTCCAGATGAACGTCGCCAACATCATGCCCGGCGACCGGATCGACGTGCGGCTCTCGTACACCGAGCTTCTCGTCCCCACCACGGGGGTGTACGAGTTTGTGTACCCCACGGTGGTAGGCCCCCGTTACTCGAATCGCCCGGCGGCCGGCGCGCCCGACACCGAGGCGTGGGTGGAGAACCCCTACCGCCCCGAGGGCGAGGCGCCGGACTACGCCTTCGACATCAAGGCCACGCTCGCCGCGGGAATGCCGATCCGCAGCATCGCCTGCCCCTCGCACCGGACCTCGATCAGCTACGAGGGTCCGGCGCACGCCACCGTGACGCTCGATCCCGCCGAGCGGCAGGGCGGTAACCGGGACTTCGTCCTGCGCTACGCGCTGGCCGGCGGACATGTGGAGTCCGGGCTCCTCCTCTCCGGCGACGTGAACGGGGAGCGCTTCTTCCTCCTGATGGTCGAGCCGCCGGCGCGGATCGTGGCGGAGCGGATCCCGCCACGCGAGTACGTCTTCGTGGTCGACGTCTCCGGCTCCATGCACGGTTTCCCGCTCGAGACCTCCAAGCGCCTCCTCGCGGAGGTGATCTCCCACCTGCGTCCCACCGACACGTTCAACGTCCTCCTCTTCTCGGGCGGCTCGCGGTTGCTGGCCGGACGCTCGCTGCCGGCGACGCCCGAGAACCTCGCCCTCGCCATTCGCGTCATCGACGGCGAGCAGGGTGGGGGCGGCACCGAGCTCCTGCCCGCCCTGCAGCGCGCCCTCGCGCTGCCGCGCACTGCGGGCGTCTCGCGAACCGCTGTAATCGTGACCGACGGGTACGTCGCCGTGGAGAAGGAGGCGTTCGACCTCATCCGCGCCAACCTCGACCGCAGCAACGTCTTCGCCTTCGGCATCGGCACGGCCGTCAACCGCTTCCTCATCGAGGGCATCGCGCGTTCGGGGATGGGCGAGCCGTTCGTGGTCACGGAGCCGGAGGAGGCAGCGGCAGCCGCGGAGCGCTTCCGCGACTACGTGGCCTCCCCGGTGCTCACGGGGGTGACGGTCGCGGCCGAGGGCTTCGAGGCCTACGACGTCGAGCCGCCGTCCGTGCCCGATGTCCTGGCGCAGCGCCCGGCGATTGTCTTCGGCAAGTGGCGCGGCCGGCCGACGGGACGGCTCGTCGTGCGCGGCTTCACGGCGGATGGACCCTACCGCGCGTCGTTCGACGTCGGCACCGTGAGGCCCGAGCGCGACGCCTCCGCCCTGCGCTACCTGTGGGCCCGGCACCGGATCGCCACTCTCTCCGACTACGCCAGACTTGCGGGCGACGACGAGCGGACCAGGGAAGTCACCGCGCTGGGGCTCGGTTACAACCTGCTCACGGACTACACCTCGTTCGTCGCGGTGGACCGCACGGTGAGGAACACGGACGGCCAGCCCGAGACCGTCACCCAGCCGCTCCCCCTCCCGCAGGGCGTCTCGGACCTCGCCGTGGGCGAGGCCAAGATTGCGGGGGCTGCCAAGTTCGCGGTCGCCCCGCGGGCGGCGGACGTCGGGCGCAGCCTGGGCGAGGCCCGGCAGGCCGACTCTCCGACGTCGGCCACCACGGGACCGGCGACCCCGGCCGAGACCGGTTCAGACGGCCGGGGCAGGGAGCAACCCGGGCAATCGGAGGCGTGTCGCGCGCTCGCGCTGGCGGCCCGCGGGTGGCGCTTCGACGCGGCAAGCGCGGCCTCCACGGTCACGGTGCGCCTGGCGCTCGGGAGCGGCGGACCCTGGATCGGGACGATCAAGGTCGCAGGCCCGCTCTCGCCGACGGCCGCCGAGCGCGTGATCCGCGCCCGCCTGGCGGAGATCCGGGCATGTCTGGCGGCGGCCCCGGGAGGCGGACTGGTGCTGGTGTGGCACGTCGGCGCGGATGGATCGGTGGACGGCCTCGAGATCACGCGACCAGTCTCGTGACCCCGGGTCCCAGGGAATGCTCCGGGGAGGGGGGGGCGCGGCCCTCCCCTCTGTCGCGCCGGTTGTGCTGGCCGCGGGTTCTGTGTCTAATGATCATGAGCACCGGATCGGCGGCGCGGCTGCCGCGGGGTGAAGGACGGGAGGCACCGTTGGCGGAGCCGGCGGAGGAAAGGGCCCTGCTAGCTTCCCTCGCTGCGGGGGATCGCGAGGCCGCGAACGCCCTGGTCGAGCGGACCTACCGGAGGGTGTTCGCCCTCCTCTGCAAGCTCTCCGGGGACGCCGACCTCGCCGCCGACCTCACCCAGGAGACCTACCGGAGGGCGTGGGCCGCGCTCGGCTCGTTCGACGGCCGGGCCCAGTTCTCGACCTGGCTCTACCGAATCGCGACCAACGCGTTCCTCAACCACGTCCGTCGCCCGCGCCCCGTGCAGCCGCTCGACGAGGAGCACGAGCGCACCCTCCCGGACAGCGGCGTACGCCAGGACGACGCCGCGATCGCGGCGCAGATCCAGGAGAGACTGCGCAAGGCGGTGCTGGCCCTCCCCGAGGAGCTGCGGTTCACCGTCGCGGCGCGCTTCTGGGGAGATGCGCCGGTCGCGGAAATCGCGCGGGCCGAGGGGATCAGCCAGGTGGCGATCCGCAAGCGGCTCAACCGCGCGTACCGCATGCTGGCGCTGGTGCTTCAGGAGGCGGCATCATGACGAAGCTCACGACACGCGAAATCAAGCGGCTGCTGGCGGCAAGGGGGACGCCCCAGCCGCCGCCGGGCCTCGCCGACCGCATCAAGGCGGAGATTCCGGACGTGCTGCAGCTGGGAGGGGTCGGGCCGCAGCCCGAAGGCGTCCGCGGGATGCCGCCGCGGGTGCCAGCCCTCCGACCGCTCTGGCTGCTCGCGGCCTCCCTCCTCATAGTCATTGGCGCCGGCTTCGTGGCGGTGCGGTTCTTCGCGCCCACCTCGGACCTGGCTCGGGAGATCGCCCTCGGCGGCGTGGTGCGCATCGAGGACGTCGTGGTGACGGTGCCGGAGCGGAGCACCGTCGAGCGGCAGAAGGCTGGGAAAGGCATCGCCGAGAGCGTTGACCTCGACCGCCGGGTGCCGGCGCCCGCGCGCCCCGGGACGCACACCCAGGTCGCCTCCTCCCGGCCGGCAGCCCCGGCGGGCGGCCCGGCACCGGTCGGGGCGCTGGCGGTCACGGTCCGCGACGGCAAGGAGCCCATCCCGGGCGTGACGATCACGGCGGCGCGCGTCGACGCGGCCGCGGCGACGCCGCGGACAGCGGAGTCCGGCGAGGACGGCCAGGCGGAGATCGCGCCGCTGCCCCCCGGCGAGTACACCGTGCGCGCGGAGCGCGAGGGGTTCGAGGCGCGCGAGGCGAAGGTACGGGTCGCCGCCGGGGCCGAGGACCGGGTGAACGTGGCCATGAAGCCGGAAGCCGCAGCAGCGGCCGCCCCGGCGGCCGGGAAGCGCGCGGCCGCGGATCGCGGGGCCGCCGGCCTCCCCGCTCCGGAGACCGCGAAGGGGAGCATCCTGGTGACGGTCCGCGCCAGCGATGGGAGCCCGGTTCCGGGCGCCACGGTGCTGTTGTCCTTCGCCGACCGGCCGGACGTGGGTTGCGGGTTCCGCTCCGCGGGCAGCGCCGGAGTGGCGACGTTCTGCTGTGTCGCGCCCGGCGCCTACAGGATCTGCGCTCAGAGCCCGGGGTTCCTGGCCGCGTCGGAGGAGAGGGTGGCGGTACCCGCGGGACGGCAGGTCACGGTGGAGCTGCGGATCGAGCGCCAGCCGGCGGACGGGACCGCGCGGCCGTGGACATGCCCGACGCCAAGGCCCGCCGGAACACCGTGACGGAGGTCGTCAGTCCTTCTCCCGCACGACGGCGGAGAGGACGACGGTCACGATGCTGACGATCAGCGCGCCGAGCAGCGCCGGGACGAACCCGTCCACGAAGAAGCCGATGTGGAGCGCCTCGGCGAGCCGCGCGGCGATCAGCAGCGTGACCGCGTTGATCACCAGCACGAAGAGGCCGAGCGTGAGGACGATCAACGGGCAGGTCAGCAGCTTGAGCAGCGGCCGGATCACCGCGTTGACGAGGCCGAGGATCACAGCCATTGCCGCGTACGCCACCCACGCGTTCCCCACCACGCGGATCCCCGGCACCAGCCATGCCGCGGCGAGGAGCGCGAGCGCCGAGATCAACCAGCGGACCAGGAGCTTGCCCATGCCGTTCCCCTCTCGAAGACGGGGGAAGGATAGCGCCTGCCGGCGCGCCAGCCAATCGGAGCCCCTGGCCGCGGCGAGCGCCGCGGTCTAGACTCACCGGCGCGGACGCGTCATGGACGTCGGGACGGCCTCGAGGGGTGTGCAAGGTCCGGATCCCTACGACTTCATCGTCGTGGGCTCGGGGTTCGGGGGGAGCGTGTCGGCGCTGCGCCTCGCCGAGAAGGGGTACTCGGTCCTCGTGGTCGAGGCCGGCAAGCGGTGGCGGGCCGAGGACTTCCCGGAGACCAACTGGCACGTGCGCAAGTACCTGTGGATGCCGGCGCTGTTCTGCCACGGGATCCAGCGCTTGACGCTCCTGCGCGACGTGCTGGTGCTCTCCGGTGCCGGGGTCGGCGGCGGCTCCCTCGTCTACGCGAACACCCTTCTCGCACCCTCCGACGAGGTCCTCGCGGGGACCACGTGGCCGCCGGGCCACGACTGGAAGGGGGAGCTCGCCCCCCACTACGAGACCGCGAGGCGGATCCTGGGAGTCGCGCGCACCCCTCGGATCTGGCCGGGCGACGAGCGGCTGCGGGCGTTCGCCGAGGAACTCGGGCGCGCGGACACGTTCGAGCGCACAGAAGTGGGAGTCCTTTTCGGTGAGAAGGGGGGCGAGGAGGTCGGGGACCCGTACTTCGGTGGCGAGGGGCCCGCCCGCGCCACCTGCACCTACTGCGGCGGCTGCATGGTCGGCTGCCGGTTCAACGCCAAGAACACGCTGGATAAGAACTACCTTTTCTTTGCCGAAAGGCTGGGTGCCGAGATCCTCCCCGAGACGCTCGTCACGTTGCTCGAACCCGACGGCGAGGGCGGGTACCTCGTCCACACCAGGAGGTCCACGCGGAAGCTGCGGAGGGAGCCGAGGGTGCTCCGCGCGCGGCGAGTCGTGCTGGCGGCCGGCGCCCTCGGGAGCACCGAGTTGCTCCTGCGCTGTCGCGACGCGGGAACCTTGCCGAACCTCTCGCCCGCCCTTGGCTCGTTCCTGCGGACGAACAGCGAGGTGCTGGGCGGGACAACGGCACGTCGGGGTGACGTGGACTACTCGGAGGGGATCGCAATCGCGAGTGGCTTCTTCGCCACGCCCGAGACCCACCTCGAGGTGGTGCGGTATTCGGAGGGCTCGGACTTCATGTCGTTCCTCGCCACCCTGCAGGTCGGCGACGGAACCCGGCTCACCCGGCCCCTCAGGTGGATCTGGACCTGCCTGCGTCACCCGCTGGACTTCCTGCGCTCGCTCAACCCGCTCGGGTGGGCGCGCCGCACGGTAATCCTCCTGGTCATGCAGACGCTCGACAACTCGATCCGGCTGGTCCGGGCGAGGCGCTGGTACTGGCCTCTTGCCAAGACAATAGCGAGCCGGCGGGACCCCGGGCAGCCTCCGATACCCAGCTACATCCCGGTGGCAAACCAGGCGGTGCGCTCGATCGCCGAGTCCATCGGCGGCTATCCCGGAAGCGCCATCAACGAGGTCGCCCTCGACATCCCGCTCACCGCCCACATCCTGGGCGGCGCGCGGATGGGAACGGACCCCGCCCATTCGGTCGTGGACGATAACAACCGTGTGTTCGGCCACGAAGGGCTGTGGGTGGTGGACGGCGCAGCAGTCCCGGTGAACCTGGGGACCAACCCGAGCCTCACGATCGCGGCGATCGCCGAGCGGGCGATGGCCGCGATCCCGCCCAAGAACCCCGAGAGGGGCCTTCTCCCGCTGCCGCCGCAGGCGCGGGCGGCACGCCTCTGAAACCCGGCCGACCGCGGCAACCGGCTCAGCCGCGGGCGGCGGCGAGTACCACGCCGAGCAAGCTCGAGAGCGAGGGCCGCGCCTCGAAGCGGACGAGCCGGCGGCCGGTCAGATGGGCCGTCCGGCACGTGACGAACCAGGGAGGCGCCGGCCACAGGCGGAAGGGCATGCGGAAGACCGTCTTCTGCACCCGCGAGAACATCAGCGTGTCGTGTACGAACCCAATCCCGGACTGGACGTCGAAGACGTCGCTGCCGGCGTACGCTCCCCACGGGGTGCCGACCCCGTACCCGGCGGCGGACCACTGGTTGATCGCCACGGTGCCGTAGCGCAGGTCGGCCACCGCTCGCTCCACCGCTGCCTCCAACCCGGGGTCGCGCTGCGACGAGGGATGGACGATCAAGCCCGCGGCCAGTGTGCCCCACACCCTGTCGTTGACGAAGCCCACCGCCCGGTCCAGGAACGCCGGAACGTCGGGCGCGGCGACCGCGGTCTCCGCGAGGACGCCGCAGAAGGCCTCGGTGGTGAAACAGATGTCCTCGCTCTTTCCGGGGTCGAGCCCCGGGACCAGGACCCAGGGTGGATGCTCCCCGTCACCCTGGCCATATCGCTCGGCCTCCGGGTGGAGGGCCAGGAAGGCCGCGAGACGCTGCTCGGTGCCGGGGTAGTAGGCCAGGCGCGGCGGAACGGCGGCGAGCGCCCTGCGCAGCGCGACCAGGAACGTGTCCCTCTGCGGCCACCCCGCGTGCGTCACGACCACGTGCGTGGTGACGCAGTTGAAGGCGGCGTTGTAGGTGAGCATGGTCGCGAGGTTGACCGCCTGGAGCTCCAGATCCGCGGTGCTCCACGTCCCCGGGACGACGATCAGCGGGCTCACGTTGCCGAGCTCGCTGGTGACCCGCTTGGCCAGCAGCGGCCGCCGCTCGGTCCTGCGGCGCAATCCCTCCTTCCCGGGGCCGAACACGATCGCGTCGTGTGTGCGGTCGGAACCGGTGATGTGGATCTCGTCCACCCCCTGATGTCCGCACAGGTACGATCCCTCGGCCACCCCACCGTAGACCACGTGGAGGAAACCGCGCTCCACCAGCGGGCGGAACCCCTCGGCGATCACCGGGCCGAGGTACGCGTTGACCGGGTTCATCTTGAGGAGCACCACCCGCTTTTCGACGAACAGCTTGTAGAGCGCGTCGAGGGGCGCGATCGAGGAGATGTTGCCGGCCCCGAGGACCAGCGCCACGGCCCCCTTCCTCCCGGTCTCCTGGTACGCGGTCGCCTGGGTTGCCGGCAGCTCATCGGCGGTCAGGCCGGGAAGCATCCAGACATCCGCCTTGAAGCCGCGGTACAGGAGACGATCGGCGAGATCGCTGGGGAAGACGCGCGCCACCACTTGACCGTCCCCCCGCACCGTCACCGGACCGGGGATCCGCGGGTGGCCCGCCGAGGCGATGTCGGAGAGCGAGCGCTGCAGCAGCCGCAGGTTGCGGAGGACGAAGTACGGTCCGGTGATCCACTCCTCGCCCGCCATCGGCTCGTCGGCTTTCACACCCTTGGCCGCGAGGGAGAGCTCCACCCACCTGTCGGCCACGCGCGCGACATCGCGCCGCATTTCCCCCAGGAGGGCGATCCGCTCGCCGATCGGCAGGGCGGCCCACTCCCCGGCGTGCGCCCCCACCTCCTCGACCGCGGTGTCGAGCGTCTGCCGCGAGGACGGCGGCATGATCCCCGCGATCTCGGGAATCGCCGCGCTCCCGTGCCGGACCGCGATGCTCGCCATGTTGTCTCCTTCCCGAATGCCGAAACGCGACTATACGCCAAGGATTATTTTCGCCGGACCCGGTAGGCCGGCCGTAAGCCAGCTCACGTGCGCGCGGAAGGGCGGGCCCGGCGGCCGCGTCTTCTGGAGCAAATGGGGCGATCCACAGTCGCCACAGGAGGCGACGGAAAGGGGGCAGTCATGAAGAGGTTCACGACGCTCGTGGCGGTCATCGCGTTCCTCGCGGCCGGGGCCGGCCTTGCCGCGGCGAATCCCACGAGCTTTCTCATTGTGGCCAAAGCGCAGGGCCAGGGCAGCGCCGATCTCGAAGACCTCGTGGCGTTCGCCGGGGGCACGATCACCGCCAAGATCCCGCAGATCGGCGTGGTCGTCGCGTCATCGGAGAACCCGGACTTCCTCTCCCTGGTGACCCGGGATGCCAGGGTGCAGGCGGCGGCGGAGGACGTCGATGTCCAATGGCTGCCGGCCGACGAGCCGGTGGTCGAGGTCGGACCGATCAATCCCGTCCAGGAGGCGGTGAACGCCGAGCCCCTGAGCGCCCTGCAGTGGAGCCTTCACCAGATCCGCGCTGACCAGACGGCCGCGAACGGCGACCAGGGCTCGGGTGTGGTGCGGGCGCGCGTGGCCGTCCTCGACAGCGGGATCGTCACCAACCACGAGGACATCGCCGCCAACCTGAACCTCGCGCTCAGCAAGTCGTTCGTCCCCACGGAGCCCAGCCTCGATCCACCCCCCAACACGTTCAACCACGGCACCCACGTGGCCGGCATCATTGCCGCCCCGATCAACGACAAGGGGATCCAGGGTGTGGCACCACAGGCCGAGCTCGTGGCGATCAAGGTCCTGCGGGCGAGCGGCAGCGGGCAGTTCTCCTGGCTGATCGAGGGGCTCATGTACGCGGCGAGCATCCACGCCGACGTCGCCAACATGAGCCTGGGAGCGACCTTCGACCGCATCAACGGGGGGGACGGCGGTGCCGGTCCCCTGATCGCCTCCCTGAACAGGGCCATCACGTTCGCGATGGCCAACGGCGTGCTGTGCGCCAGCGCCGCCGGCAACGAGGGCGTGAACCTCAACAGCCAGATCTGGCCGATCCCGGCTCAGTCGGGGGACGGCATGGCGATCGCGGCCACCGGGCCCTACGGCTTCGGGGAGTTCGGCTTCTCGGCTGTCTTCGATCGTGCCGCGTCCTACACGAACTTCCGGCAGTCCGTGATCAACGTCACGGCCCCGGGTGGCGACGCCGCCTTCCCGGTGACCACGAACTGCACGGTCGGACCGGTCACCCGGCCGTGCTACGTCTTCGACTTCGTCATCGGCCCGGGCGGATCCCCCAACCTCTACTACTTCGCCGCCGGCACCTCGATGGCCGCGCCGCACGTCTCCGGGGTCGCGGCGCTGATCGTCGGCAAGTATGGGCACATGAACCCCTCGCAGCTCGCGACCATCATCGAGAACTCGGCCGTGGACATTGTCAAGCCCGGTGCGGACCCCTACTCCGGGAGGGGTCGCATCGACGCCCTGGCCGCGCTGCAGTAGTCAGCTTCACGGCAACGCAGGTGAGGGGCCGGGGTGCGCCGGCCCTTCCGCGCGTCCGGCGCGCGGGGCGGACCAACGCCCCCGTGAGACAATCGGACCGTGCCCGCGCGTTTCGCGGCGATCGCAGGCTGCTTGGCGCTGACGGCGATCGGGGCCATTGCCGGGCAGCCGTCCCGCCCCGAGATCGCGCCGTTCGTTGGCTACCGGTTCGGTGGCGCGGTGACCGACGCGACGACCGGCGCCGGGGCTTCGCTCGACGGCGCCGGCGCGTTCGGTCTGATCTTCGACGTTCCGGTGCAGCGCGGCGCCGACCTCGAGGTGCTCCTCTCCCGCCAGAGCACCGGGGTGGACCTCGAGCGCTACCCCGAGGTGACGCGGTTCGACCTCACGGTGGACCACCTCATGGCGGGGGTGCGGGCCCACTTTCCGACGCGGCAACGGAGCGTCCACCCCTTCCTCGCGGTGTACGTGGGCCTCACCCACTTCTCCGGCGACAGTGGGGAGGTCACGGCCGACACCCGTTTCGCGGCCGCCCTCGGCGGCGGCGCCGTCTTCGACCTGTCGCCCCGCGTCGGCGTCCGCCTCGACGCCCGCGTCTACGCCTCGTTCGTGGAGAGCGGGGCCGGGCTGTTCTGCGGCGGCGGAGGGTGCTCCGGGGTCTTCGGCGGCAGCGCGATGGTGCAGGGAGAGATCGCCGCCGCTCTCGTCGTCAAGCTCTGAGCCCGGGCCCCCGCGACCCGTTCACTCGTGGACCAGGTCCCCCTGGCGTACCGGGCGCATGGCGAACCCCGGACCCTCGATCCACAGCTGCAGCGCGGGGGCGAGCCTCCGGTGCAGGTAGCGGACGCTGATCGGGTGAAGTCCGGCGGCGAGGGCGACCTCGCGCCTGTCGTCGCCGCCGCCATTGGCGTCGGCCGCGTCGATGAGGGGCGCGCCGCCGAGGTCGAGCTCCGCGGTGTCGTCGCTGCGCAGCGACAGCACGGAGAAACCCTACCCCGGCCCGCGCAGGAACCCCCTCAGGACACCGGCGAAGTACTCCTGGCGCGCGAACGCGGGCGCCGCAATCTCCGGTACGACCGCCTCCTTCGCTGGCGGGAGCTCCTCCAGGTCGGGCAGCGCCCTCCATCTGCCTTCGACGTAGCGGCAGCGCAACCCGGGGTCGGTCCGCGACGGCGACGCGGCGGCGCGTAGCGGGACCCGGGTGAACGTGGCCTCGGCGACGAACGAGTCGTCGAGACCGGCGGCGAAGGCGCGTGCCTTGAGGGTGACCGAGCGCGTCAGCCTCACGGGCCCCCGTGCGACCGGCGACCCGGCGGTCGGCACGCTGCCGTCCGTCGTGTAGCGGACGGTGGCGCCCGGGTTCGGCGAGGTGACTCCCACCTCCACCGAGTCGAGGAACGTGAGGCGGGGGGCGCGAATCGTCACCGACGTCCGGGCCGAGACGTCGCGCAGCGGACTCGCGGGCCCCACGGCGAATGCATCATCCGCCGCGACGGTGGCCGCCAGGACGAGCACCCCCGGATCGTCGGGGAGCACGACCGCGTCCACCCCACGCGGGAGGTCGAGACGGTACAGGAAGAAGCTCGTCAGCGCGTAGGCCTGGTCGCGCCCACGTTCGTCGTGGCGGTGGGTCCCCAGCCAGCCAAGGCGGGCGGGCTTCGTGTACGCCGGCACGATCCCGGACGGATCGTCGTGCCTGACGCCGCACTGGAGGCGGTCGTCCCACTGGCCCACCGGCTCGGCCCAGTCCTGGACCCACAGCCGGATGCTCGCGGGGCCGATCCCGAACGCCGCCTCCCGGTCTCCGCCTACCGCCGCCGCGAGCACGTAGAGCGCGTCCCAGCCGCCCGCCGGCAGCGGCACGCGCTGGCCCCGGCACGCCACGAGGTTCGCCCGGCCAGCGCCCGTCGGCCCCATCCGGAACGGCAGCCCTGCAACCACGATCGCCCCCGGCACGAGTTCCGCCGCCAGCGAGTGGCCGCGTCCGTCGAGGTCGCCGTCGGTCGCGCCGCGGGCCGTGATCCCGTCGAGGTCGTAGGGGAGCGGGACCGGCTCGCCGCGCGGCGGCGCGACCCGGACCGGCGGCGGCGCCAGCCGCAGCGCGAACGTTCGCGGCTGATACGGAGCGAAGGTCACGACGAGCTCGCCGCCCGCGAGCCTGGCGGGCAGGGCGGTTCGCGGGTCCGCAGCGGCGAGCGGCTCCTCCGCTGCATCGAGTTCGCGAAACGCCGCGATCGGTCGTGCCATCTCCAGGCGGACGCCGTTAGCGCTGCGCCCGTGCAGCTCCTCCATCCGCACCACCAGCTCCTCGGACTCCTCGGCGAGCTTGAGCGCCCGGATCGCGACGGCCGGGAGTGTCCCCGCGCCCGCCGCGGCGGAAAGGCGGGCGAGCGCGAACGACCGCCCGAGCGCGCCGGGGTGCGGCGCCGCCTGCCAGGCCAGCAGCGGTTGATTGAGCCTGTCGGCCAGCCACGGGACGTTTCCCTCGCGCCAGCCCCCGGTGTGCCCCGCCACCGCCATCACCACGCGGTGATGGCCGAGATCGAGCGAGGCCTGGTCGCCCACCCATTGCCACTTCTTCTCGACGATCGCCGGCGTGTGCACGAGCGTGAGCCTGAGCGTCCCCGGGTCGGGGTGGTCCCAGCCGTACTTGCTGTCGTTCAGAATCGCCACCCCGTAGGACCCGTCGGGCGACGTCAGGTCCGCCCAGCGCTGTCCCGGCACCTCGTACAGTCTGGGCGTGTTGACCCCGCGCTCGACGGTGCCGAGGCCGAGGTCGTAGGTGGCCGCATCGCTCGCAGCGGCGAGCGGGAAGGCCGCCTTCAGGAGGGTGCCCTTGCTCCGCCAGTCGATCTCGGTGGCGATCTCCACGCGGTCGCCGGCGCCGCCGGCCGCCAGACGAATCGTCTGGACGAACGACGAGCCGCCGGTTTCACGGCTCACCTGAAGCGCGACCCGTGCGGGGCCCGATTCGGCGACCTGCAGACGCGGGGTGCCGCCCACGACGGCCCGCGGGCTGTCCGCCAGGTCGGCGTACTCCACCTCCCACGCCGGCCACCGGGATGGCTGATCGCGGAGCAGCTGCAGCTGCAGGGGGCCCGACAGGAGCTCGCGGCCCGCCCGCACGTCCCGTACCGACACGATGTCGCCACCCGCGCCCACCTCGACCCGGTAGCGCTCGTTCTCGAGGACGCGGCCCGCGAGCGAGAGGCGCGCCGCCGGGCGCCCTGCCTCGTGTGCCGGCCGCACGTCGAACACCGCGAACCCCACCGCCGGCACCGCCGCGAGGAAGACCACGCGCGCCGTGCGCCCCTCGCGCCGCGTCACCTGGGCCGGGACCTCGCCCCCGTCGGGCGCCATCACCCGCACCGCGTCGGGAGCGCCGCCCGCGAAGTCGACATCCGCCTCGACGACGTCCTCGCGTTCGACCGACAGCGGGTTGAAGACGACCAGCGGAATTCCGGCGACTCGCGTGTCGAGGGCGCGGGTGACCGCCGCCACCGCGTCGGAGAGGACGCCGGCGAACTGGTTCTCCACGATCGCCTCGTCGTTCCAGGAGATCTCGTACGCCTCGGGGATACTCGTGCCGGTGATGTCATCGTGGAACTGGTGCCAGAGGAGGCGAACCCAGGCGTCGCGCAGCGCCTGCCGCGGGTACGGCAGGCCGCCGAGCCAACTCGCAGCCGCCGCCGCGCGCTCCGCGGCATCGGCCAGCACCTCGTTCCTCCGGTTGAACCGCTTCATCGCCGCCTGCGACGTGTAGCAGCCCGCTCCGTGGCTCGTCATGAGGAGCTCGCCGCGATAGCGCGGGAGCCGCGCCAGGGCACCCCGCGCCACGAGGTCGCGGGCGAGCTCGTCGGACCCCGCGCTCCGCACCGTGACCGGCCCTGTCGCCGCCGCGCTCCTCTCGAGCCGGCTCACCGAGGGGCCGTCCGGCGCCCCGCCGACGTCGCCGGTGCCGAAGTAGCGCATGCCGGCGTACACGCCCGACGCCGCCCCCGCCCGGTCCAGCGCCGCGATCACCGATG
>Ga0316628_100001263_pt1 | contig 17681 bp, 16 predicted proteins | sample OWC_Aug_M2_C1_D5_FD_207648 | JGI IMG/M metagenome (GOLD analysis project Ga0316628, IMG submission 207648) | Wetland soil microbial communities from Old Woman Creek delta, Ohio, United States - OWC_Aug_M2_C1_D5_C | ecosystem: Environmental > Terrestrial > Soil > Wetlands | place: USA: Ohio... | reverse complement strand
GCGGTGAAGCCGAGGATGGAGAGCGGCAGGATCAGGATGGCGAGCATCGCCATCTTCACTTCCTTCGCCTCGATCTTCTTGCCGAGATATTCCGGCGTGCGTCCGACCATCAGCCCGGCCACGAACACGGCAACGATCGCGAACAGCAGCATGCCGTACAAGCCGGAGCCGACGCCGCCGAAAACGATCTCGCCGAGCATGATGTTGACCATCGGCACCATGCCGCCGAGCGGCATCATGCTGTCATGCATGGTGTTGACGGCGCCGCAGGAGGCGTCGGTCGTGACGGTCGCGAACAGCGCCGAATTGGCGATGCCGAAGCGGACCTCCTTGCCTTCCGTGTTGCCGCCGGCCTGGAGCGCCGACGGCGCCTGGTCGACGCCGAGCGCGGCAAAAGCCGGGTTTCCCGGCGCCTCCGCCCAGTATGCGGTCGCGATGCCGCCGAGGAACAGTATCCCCATCACGGCGAAGATCGCCCAGCCCTGGCGCTGGTCGCCGACTATGCGGCCGAACACGTTGGTAAGCGCCGCGCCGATCGAGAAGATCAGCACGATCTGGGCGAGATTGGTGATGGCATTCGGGTTCTCGAACGGATGGGCCGAATTGGCGTTGAAGAAGCCGCCGCCGTTGGTGCCCAACATCTTGATGGCTTCCTGCGACGCCACCGGCCCCTGGGCGATAACCTGCCTGACTCCTTCGAGGGTCGTCGCCTCGGTATAGGCGTTCAAATTCTGCGGCATGCCCTGCCAGACGAAGAACAGGCCGACGACGATCGAAATCGGCAGCAGCACGTAGAGCGTGCAGCGAACGAGATCCACCCAGAAATTGCCGACGCCTTTCGCGGAGCGCCGCGCGAAGCCGCGGACCAGCGCGATCGCGAGCGCAATGCCCGTCGCCGCCGAGACGAAATTGTGCACGGTGAGGCCCGCCATCTGCACGAGGTAGCTCATCGTGGTCTCGGGCACGTAGGACTGCCAGTTCGTATTGGTGACGAAACTGACCGCGGTGTTGAACGCGAGGTCGGGCGTGACGGCCGATTGACCGGCAGGATTGAACGGCAGCGACGCCTGGAACCGCAGCAGGGCGTAAAGCGTGACGAAGCCCGCCAGGCTGAAGAACAGCATGGCGACGGCATAGGTTACCCAGTGCTGGTCGGCCTTTTCATCGACGCCGCAAAGTCGGTAGATGCCGCGCTCGATCGGCCCGAGCACGGGCGAGAGGAATGTGCGCTCGCCGCCGAAGACCCGGGCCATATAGCCGCCGAAGGGCTTCACCAGAAGCGTCACGATCACGCAAAAGAGCGCGATCTGTAGCCAACCGTTGATCGTCATGGAATCGGCTCCTCAGAACCGCTCGGGGCGGACCAGGGCGTAGACGAGATAGACCAGCAAGCCGACCGTGACGGCCCCGGCCAGGATGTAGTCGATCAGCATGGCAGGCTCCTCAGAGGCGGTCGCAGGCGATGGTGTAGAGGACGGCAAGCGCGAAGAAGCCGGCACCGATGACGATCAAGATCGCGTCGAGCATGGATGACCTCCGTCTTTCGATGCCGCGGCCGAATGAGCCGTCGGATTCCGCCTGCACACCGGTACTGCGTGTCAGCGGCGACAGGAGCATGCGGCTCCCACGGCGACGCCGCGCTCATCGCTCGCGTCACCGGGAAAGATCATCAACGATGCATATAAAATCGAGAGAGACCGCGATGGTCGAAAAATAAAAATCGTATATAGGCGGGGGACAATTCCTGATCTGAATCGCGACACTCGCCTCTCACGCGGCAGGCGGACATGCGGCGCAGTGCGATCGACGCCGTCTCAGGGCGATCGGTGAATCGAGAATGACCGCCAGAAGCGGCCGGCAACGTCCCGTCCGCGTGGCAAGCCGATGGGAAATTCGCGAGGCGTCCGCTACATGCCGAGCTCGGCCTCGGGCCCCGGCTCTTTCCTGGGCTCCGGGATTTCGGTCATGGTCGCTTCGGTCAGCAGCAGCACGCTCGCCACCGACACCGCGTTTTCGAGGGCGATGCGCACGACCTTCGTCGGATCGATGATTCCGGCCTCGACCAGGTCGACATATTCCTTGCGCGCGGCGTCGAAGCCAAGATTGCCCTTGCTGTCCTGCATGCGCGCCACCACCACGCCACCGTCGACGGCGGAGTTTTCGGCGATCTGGCGGGTCGGCGTCTCCAGCGCCCGCCGGAGGATCTGTATGCCGGTCTTCTCGTCGCCCTCGGCCTTCGCTTCTTCCTGGGTCACCGCCGCGGTGCAGCGCAGCAGGGCGAGACCGCCGCCCGGCACGATGCCCTCGGCGACGGCGGCCTTGGTCGCGCTGATGGCGTCGTCGAGCGCTTCCTTCTTCGATTTCATCTCGGCCTCGGTCGGCGCGCCGACCCGGACCACGGCCACGCCCCCGGCGAGCTTGGCCAGCCGCTCGCGCAGCTTCTCCTTGTCGTAGTCGCTGGTGGTCTTGTCGATCTCGCGCCGGATCTGCTGGATGCGGCCGTCGATCTCGGCGCGCACGCCCGCGCCGCCGATGACGGTGGTATTGTCCTTGTCGGCCACCACCCGCCGTGCCCGGCCGAGCTGCGCAAGAGTCGTATTTTCCAATTTGATGCCGAGCTCCTCGGAAATCACCAGCCCGCCGGTCAGCACCGCCATGTCCTGCAGCATCGCCTTGCGGCGATCGCCGAAGCCCGGCGCCTTGACCGCGCAGCTCTTGAGCGCGCCGCGGATCTGATTGACGATCAGCGTCGCCAGCGCCTCGCCTTCCACGTCCTCCGCCACCACCAGCAGCGGGCGGCCGGACTTCGCCACCTCGTCGAGCAGCGGGATCAGGTCCTTGAGGATGGCGATCTTGCGGTCCGAGAGCAGCACGTAGGCGTCCTCCAGCACTGCCTCCATCTTCTCCGCGTTGGTGATGAAGTACGGCGACAGAAAGCCGCGGTCGAACTGCATCCCCTCGACCACGTCGAGCGTCGTCTCCGTGGTCTTCGACTCCTCCACCGTGATCACGCCGTCATTGCCGACCTTTTCCATCGCTTCGGCGACGAGCTCGCCGATCGCCGGGTCGTTGTGCGCCGAGATCGTCGCCACCTGCGCCTTCTCCTTGCGCGTCTTGACCGGACGCGATATCGCCCGTAGGGCTTCGACCGTCACCTTGGTCGCCCGGTCGAGGCCGCGCTTCAGGTCGATCGCGCTGGCGCCGGCGACCACGTTGCGTACACCGTCGGCGAAGATCGCGTGGGCCAGGATGGTGGCGGTGCTGGTGCCGTCGCCGACCAGGTCGCCGGTCTTCTCCGCCGCCTGTCGCAGCATCTGCGCGCCGAGATTCTCCTCCGGGTCCTTGAGATCGATCTCCTTGGCGATCGTCACGCCGTCATTGCATACGATCGGCGCGCCCCACTTCTTCTGGATGAGGACGGATTTCGACCGCGGCCCCAGGGTGACGCGGACGGCGTCGGCGAGTTGGGTGGCGCCGCGCAGGATCTTGTCGCGGGCGGCAGATCGGAACAGCACTTGCTTGTGCGCCATGGCGCGCGCTCCTTGATTGTCGAGTCACCCAGATTGGAAGATAGCATCAAGGCAAGCGGCGCGCTCGGTCCGCCATCCCGGCCGCGTCCTGCCAAAGACGCAGGACGCGGCCACGCCAACCCCGGACCGGAACTTCGCTATGACGGCTCGTCGGAAGAGGTTTTTTCAGCTCGCCTTGACGGCAATCTTCTTCTCCTTCGTCTGCGCCTGCGGTGTCTTGGGCAGGACGACGGTCAGCACGCCCTTCCTGAATGTTGCTGCGATCTTGTCGGCGTCGACCCCCTCCGGGACCCGGAAGGCGCGCTCGAAGGCGCCGTAGCGGCGCTCGGATAGGCAATAGTTCTTCTTCTTTTCCTCCTTCTCTTCCTTCTTTTCGCCCTTGATCGTCAGCACGTCGTTGGCAAGCCTGATCTCGATGTTGCTCTCGTCCATGCCGGGCAACTCGGCGGTGATCTCATAGGCATTGTCCTTCTCGGCAATGTCGACAGCCGGCGGCGCGCTCCAGCTCGTCTCGCGCCGCCAGAGCGGCTCGATATCGAAGAGCGAGCGCCGCGATGGAACGCGCCAGAAGCCGCCGTCGAATTCTTCGAACAGACGGTCGACCTCGCGGCGCAGGCTTTCGAACGGCCGCCAGTCGCGGAATTTCGTCGCCGGCGCGGTTTCCTTGCCCTCGGTCTTCACCGGTAACCTGGTTGCTGCTTCAGCCATGGCTCTCCCTCCGCTTGCTCGTTCGAAAGCCATTGCTAAGGCGACGCCGGCAGGACTGCCTTGATTTAAATCAACGGCGGCCCGGCGGTTGCGATCGGCTTGAACGCTTCGGACGTACGATGTCGACAATTGTCACGCCGGCCGGTCGGATCCGGATATATCCGGCACCCCTATACTGCCGGAGCCGGAGAACTCGCCGGAAATCCGGGGAAATCCGGGAACCGGGCTTTGATGCAGGTCAATGTCTCGGCCGGGGGTTGCGTCAATCTGTATGGCCTCGTGGCATGAGGTTGGCTATGGACGTCTTCGACGCGATTCGCGACCGGCGCGCAGTCCGCGAATTCACGGACCGGCCGGTCGACCGCGCTACGGTGCAGCGTCTTATTGACGCAGCGGTCCGGGCACCGAGTGCGATGAACCTCCAGCCGTGGGCGTTTCTCGTCGTTCAGGACCGGCCAGCGCTGCGCCAGATATCCGATGCCGCCAAGACATACCTTCTGGGCACAATCGTTCCGTCGTCGCCGCTCGCGAACTATCGGCATATGTTGACCGACGCGGCGTTCGAGATTTTCTATGGCGCACCGACCCTGATCGTGGTCTGTACCGATGGCTCGCCGTCGACCGAAGCGACGCACGCGGCCGAGGACTGCTGCCTCGCCGCCGAGAATCTGATGCTTGCCGCGCACGCAACCGGCCTCGGGTCGTGCTGGATCGGCTTCGCGCGCCCCTGGCTGTCGACGGGAGCGGCGAAGTCGGCTTTGGCAATTCCAGAGAACTGGGTCCCGGTAGCGCCGGTCATCGTCGGCTATCCGCGCCAGGCGCCGGCGCCAACACCACGCAAGGCGCCATCGGTCATCTGGTACGAACCGCGGTCCTAGGTGGAAAATCCGAGCACATACCTGCCCGGCACGCTCCCGACGCTTCAGGGCGAGCTCGATCCGGGCCGGCAAAAGGTTCGGGGCGGTCGCGCCGACGTGATCCGCCCGAATCGAAAAATAGTTCAAAATATGAGCCGTTGCCTTATCTTGACGAGCGGCCGCCTTTGATTTTCACATCCTTCACACTGGACAAGCTCACGCCAAATCCGCTAGGCGATAGACACGGCTCGGGCTCAACCGGAACGGGCCGGGGGAGCGTTCCGATTTTCCGTCTGGCGAACCGGCAGCCCGGCAATACATCGTGCGAGATTGACCGACCGTGATCAGACCCCTTCTTTCCCTCGGCCAAGGCAGTGTTTCCGACGAGATCCAGTTTCTCCGGCTGTGGCTTCGTCGGCCGCGGCGGCTGGGCGCCGTTCTCCCGAGCGGTCGGGCGCTTGCCACCGCCATGGCCGGCTGCCTCGACATCGATAGAGCCGGATCGGTCGTGGAGCTCGGCGGCGGCACGGGCAGCATCACCAGGGCGATCGTGGCGGCAGGGGTCGTACCAGGCGATCTCTTCGTCATCGAGCGTGAAGCGGCGCTGTGCGACGTCATCGCGTCGCGCTGCCCGGGCGTGCGCGTTTTGCGCGGTGACGCACGCGACCTGCAGTCGCTTCTGCGCCATGCCGGTGCATCGAACGTCAAAGCCATCGTTTCCGGCCTGCCGTTTCTTTCCCTGGAAAAACACGTCGGCCGCAGAATCCTGAACGCGGCTTTCGCCGTGCTGGCGGAGGACGGCGAGTTCGTGCAATTCACCTACGGCCTCAATCCGCCGATCGGACGGGAGACGCAGGCGGCCCTCGGTATCGTCGGCCGCCGGTCGGGATGGGTGCTGGCGAATCTGCCGCCCGCCGCCATCTGGCGATTTCGGAGAACGGCTTCCGCGTCGCATGAGCGGTGCGTCGCCTGAGTCGAGTCCTTCCAGAGTCTGCCTCCGTCGAGCCGACCTTGTTCCGTCGGTTCGATGCAGCTTCGCGTGCGTAGACGCTAAACCGGCGACGAACCGCGGCGATGGCAGAGCGCGTGGATGTCTTCGCCACCGACGGCGCAAAAGGCGAAGTCGGCGGCCGGATGTTCAGCGCGCCGCTCAGTAAGTTCCGCGATCGCGCACGTGGCGGCGATCTCTATCGCCCGCCCGGCCATCGGCCATGCCCCTGCTTTACATCGCGGACCGGTTGCGGCAGAGTTTTACTCTGCTGGGTGGCGTGTTCCGTGCGTGCCAAAGTCAGGGGTCGGAATCGGACCATGATGGGAGGCTTCCTCGATGCGACACAACTCCACAGCGGCCAATGGCATTCGTCGTGACGGCGCCGTAACGCGTCGGCGGTTTCTCGGCAGCGGCATCGTCGCCGCGACCTCTGCCATCGTCGCACCCTATGTGATCCGCTCGGCGGCCGCAAAAGGCGAAACGCTCTACATCAACACCTGGGGCGGCAGCTGGGAGCGCAGCGCGTCCGAATCCTTCTTCCAGCCGTTCACCAAGGCGACCGGCGTCGAGATCAAGACCCAGTCGCCGGTCACGTTCGCCAAGCTCAAGGCGGAAGTCGTGACCGGCCAGTACGAATGGGACGTCACCACGCAGGGCCAGCCCGATTGCGTGCGGGCGCTGCGCGAGAACCTGCTCGAGCCGGTGAATTACAAGATCGTCGACCCGGCGAAGCTGTCGCCGAACGCGATCACCTATAACGGCATCGCGTCGCACGCGCTCGGCACCTGCCTCGCCTATCGCAAGGACAGGTTCCCAAACGGCGGCCCGCAGTCGTGGAAGGACTTCTGGGATATCGCCAGATTTCCCGGCAATCGCTCGATGTACAAGAATGCGGCGCGGGTGTTACCGGCGGCGTTGCTCGCCGACGGCGTGCCGCGCGACAAGCTGTTTCCGCTCGACGTCGATCGGGCCTTCCGCAAGCTCGATCAGATAAAGCCCCACATCAAGGTCTGGTGGCAGGACGGCTCGCAGTCGGAGCAGCTGCTGCGCGACAACGAAGTCGACATGATCCAGATCTGGAACGGCCGCGCCGCACAGCTCATCCGCCAGAAGGTCCCGGTCCAGCTCGTCTGGAGGGATGCCGAAATCCTCACGGTCAACTGGATCGTCGTCCGCGGCACGCCGCGCGCCGACCTGGCCTGGAAATACATCCAGTTCGCGCACCAGCCGGAGCTGCAGGCGAAGTTCGCGCTCACCATGGACTACGGCCCGGCGAACCCGAAGGCGTTCGAATACATCCCCGAGGCGGCGGCGAAGCAGCTGCCGACCTGGCACGAAAATGAGAAGGTCGCCTATCATCCGGATCCGGAATGGACCGGCGCGCACATGAACGATATCGCCAAGCGTTTCAACGCCTGGCTCGTGAGCTGACGCGGGCCGACGCGCGCCGAGCCGCTGCGGGGGGACGCAACCGGCGATGACGCAAGCGGCGACCGGCACGGCAACCATCGGAATCGATCGGGGCGGAACGCTTCGGGCATGGTTCCTGGTCGGGCCGGCAATGTTGTTCATCGGCGTGCTGTTCGTCCTGCCGCTGATTCGGATCGTCGTGACCAGCGTCACCGACCCAACCGTCTCGCTCCGCAATTACGTCGAGTTCTTTTCCGCCGGCCTCTATGCGCGCGTGCTCGCGAACACGATCTATACCGCGCTCACGGTCACCGTCTGCTGCCTGCTGCTCGGTTATCCGCTGGCCTACGTCATCGTCCGCCGGGGCGGCACGCTCGCGGTGATCCTGCTGCTCGTCGTCGGCATGAGCTTCTGGACCAGCTTCCTGGTTCGTACCTACGCGTGGATGGTGATCCTGGGAAATCGCGGGCCCGTCGTCGCGGCATTCCACTGGTTCGGCGTCGATCCGGCGCCGCAGGTGCTTTACACGCGGTTCAGCTCCACCCTCGGCATGGTGCACATCCTGATACCCTACATGGTGATGTCGCTCTACGCGGCGATGCGGAAGATCAACCCCGACCATTTGCGCGCCGCCGCGAGCCTCGGCGCCTCGCCGTTCCAGGCATTCCGCAACGTGTATCTTCCGCTCAGCCTGCCGGGCGTGGTCAACGGCTGCACGCTGGTCTTCATCATCTGCCTGGGGTTCTACGTGACGCCGGTCCTGCTGGGCGGACCGCGCGACCAGATGATCGCCGGGCTGATCGGCGAACAGATCCAGGAGCTGCTCGAATGGGGCCTCGCCTCGGCGATGGCCGTCGTCCTGCTCGCGACCACCCTCGCCCTGCTGGCGATCTACAACCGGCTCGTCGGGCTGGACAAGCTGTGGGGCTGAGCGGCGGCGATGCGCATCCTCATCGTCATCGCGATCCTGATAGCGGCCTTCATCGTCGCACCGGTCCTGGTTGTCGTGCCGATGTCGTTCAGCAATTCGCCGTCCTTCGCCTTTCCGCCGAGCGGCTACTGGCTGGGCTATTACAAGGCGTATTTCACCGACCAGCGCTGGACATTACCGACCATCAACAGCCTGATCATCGCGACCTCGACCATGGTACTGACGCTGGCGCTGGTGATCCCCGCCTCGTTCGGGCTGGTACGCCTGCGGTTCCGCGGTCAGGGGCTGGCCAATCTCCTGCTGATGCTGCCGCTGATGGTGCCCCACATCGTGCTGGCGCTCGCCTATTACGGCTTCTTCGGCATGCTGCGGATCACCGGGACCCATCTCGCCGTGATCATCGCGCATACCTGTCTCTCGGTGCCGCTCGCCTTCCTCATGGTTTCGGCGACGCTCAAGGGCTTCGACCGCAACCTGGAGCGTGCCGCCAGCAGCGCCGGCGCGAACGCCTTGCAGACCTTCCTTTACGTCACCCTGCCGATGCTCCGGCCCGGCTTCCTGGTCGCCGCGCTCTTCGCGTTCGTCCATTCGTTCGATGAAACCGTGGTGGCGATCTTCATCTCGGGTCGGGCGGCGGCGACCTTGCCGCGCAAAATGTACGAAAGCGTGCGTCTCGAAGCCGATCCGGTCATCGCCGTGGTCTCCACGCTTCTGTTCACCATCGTGCTGGTCGGCACGATCGTCACGGCCGTGATGCGCAGGAAGGAAAAGCCGAGCTATGCGACTTGACCGCCTGATGGTGCCGAAATCGATCGCGATCTTCGGCGCATCCGAGAACCCTTCGCCCGGGCGCCGTATCCTCGACGCGCTCGCGCTGCTCGACTATCCCGGCGAGGTCTACCCGATCAACCCGAAATACGAGAGCGTCGTCGGCAGGCGCTGCTACCCGTCGATCGCCGCCTTGCCCAGGGGCGTCGACGCCATCGTCTTCTGCGTCAATCACGAGCTCGTCCTCGCGCCGTTCCGCGAAGCTGCTGCGCACGGCATGGGCGGCGCAGTCATTCTCGACCACGGCTTCGCGGAAAAAGGCGAAGACGGCCGCCGGATGCAGGCGGAAATCGTCGCGATCGCGCGCGATGCCGGCATGGCGGTGTGCGGGCCGAACTGCATGGGAATCCTCAGCCCACATCATCGGACCAGTCTCTATACCGGCACGATCGTCGACAAGACGCCGGTCCCCGGCAATGTCGGGCTGGTGGCGCAGAGCGGATCGATCGCGATCGGCTTGCTGACCGACTGCCGGCGCTTCGGCTTCAGCCATGTCGTCACGGCCGGCAACGAGGCCGTCACCTGCACGGCGGACTACATCGACTATCTGTGCGACGACTCCCATACGCGGGTGATCGCCACCTTTACCGAAACGGTGCGCAATCCCGAGCGCTATGTGGCCGCGCTCGACAAGGCCGCGTCCTGCGGCAAGCCGGTCGTGGTTCTCAAGGTGGGACGCAGCGAGCGGTCGGCCCGCGCCATCAGCAGCCACACCGGCGGCCTCGCCGGCGAGGGCCGCGTCTTTTCAGAGGTTCTCCGCCGTCATCGCGCGATCGAAGTGCGCGATCTCGAGGAGATGACCGAGGTGCTGGCATGCTGCCAGGGGTCGCGCTGGCCGAAGGGACGGAATATCGGCGTCGTCACCGCATCCGGCGGCCAGGCGGAGCTGATCCTCGATATTGCCGCCGATCTCGGCCTGTCGCTGCCGCCGCTGTCCGATGCCGGCAAGGAAGAGGTCGCGCGCGTGATCGGCCCGGTCAGCGGCGACGGCAATCCGCTCGACGCCTGGGGCAACGGGAAATTCCAGATCAACATGCCGCACGGCATCAACGTGATGGCCAAAGAGCCGGGCATCGATGCCGTCGTGCTGATCAGCGACACCAATGACGGCCAGCCGATGGCCCCGACGCGCTACACCGGCTTTCTCGCCGATGCGGCGAAGTCGACCGACCGTCCGTGCTATTTCATGAATTCGCGCCATGGCCTGTTCCGCCGCGAGTTCATGGAGAAGCTGCGCGAAAGCGACGTCGCCATGATCTCCGGAATCAAGCCCGGTCTCGGCGCCATCGACCGGCTGGCGCGCTGGAATGCACCACCGCCGGCGCCGCGGACGCCGCGGAACGTGGCGGCGGTCGATCCGGCGACCCTGAACACCGGCAAGACGGCGGCGCGGCACAGCATCAATGAGGTCGACGCCAAGCGCCTGCTCGCCGATGCCGGCCTGCCGGTCGTGCCCGAGCGCCTGGTGACGGGCGCCGCGTCGGCGCAGGAAGCGGCCCAAGCAATCGGCTATCCGGTCGTTCTCAAGGCCGTCTCCGACGACATCCCGCACAAGACCGAGCTTGGCCTGGTCGCCGTCGGTCTGCGCGACGCCACGGCGCTGGCGGCGGCGTTCGCGGCGATGAAGGGCCGGGTCGACGCGCTGCCAAAGCCGCCGCGGGAACTGGCGTGGACCGTGCAGAAGATGGTCACCGGCGGCATCGAGGTCTTCGCCGGCGTCAGCCGCGATCCCGATTTCGGACTCACCCTCGCCTTCGGCCTCGGCGGCATCATGATCGACGTGCTGAAGGAATTCGGCCTGCGCACCTTGCCGCTCCGCGCCGGTGACGCCGAGGCGATGCTGGCTGGAACCCGCGCGGCGAAGGTTCTCGCCGGCGTGCGCGGTGCGCCTGCCGCGGACGCACCCGCCGTCGTCGACTGCCTCTACGGCCTGGCGGATTTCGCCTGGGCCAACCGCGACTGGATCGCGGAGATCGACCTCAATCCGATCATCGTCCTGCCGAAAAGCGGCGGGTGCGTGATCGTCGACGCGCTGATCGTGCCAGACAAGGCGTCATGACCGTGGACGGCTATCTCTGCCTCAGAAACCTGGTCAAGTCGTATGACGGGCGCGTCAACGCCGTCGACGGCGTCAGCATCGACATCGCCAGGGGCGAGTTCCTGACCTTCCTGGGACCGAGCGGATCGGGCAAGACCACGACGCTGCTGATGATCGCCGGATTCGAAAGCGCGACCTCCGGCGACATCGAGCTCGGCGGCCGCTCGCTCGCGCGCATCAAGCCGTACAAGCGCAGCATCGGCATGGTGTTCCAGAACTACGCGCTGTTTCCCCACATGACGGTCGCGCGCAACGTCGCCTTCCCGCTCAGGATGCGCAAATTCCCGAAGGACGAGATCGCGCTCCGCGTCGCCAGGGCGCTGTCATTGGTCGTGCTCGACGGCTACGCGGACCGGCATCCGCGCGAGCTGTCAGGAGGGCAGCAGCAACGGGTCGCCCTCGCCCGGGCGCTGGTGTTCGAGCCGGCGGTGATGCTGCTCGACGAGCCTCTCGGCGCGCTCGACAAGAACCTGCGCGAACAGATGCAGGTCGAGATCCGCCGCATCCACGGGGAAATCGGCATCACGACGATCTACGTCACCCACGATCAGACGGAGGCGATGACGATGTCGGATCGCATTGCCGTCTTCAATCGCGGCCGCATCGAGCAGATCGCCTCGCCGATCGAGATGTACACCAGGCCGGCGACCCAATTCGTCGGCAAGTTCATCGGCGACAGCAATTTCTTCGACGGCTTCGTGCAGCCGGCCGGCCGGTTGCTGGTCGACGGGCTCGGCGAAATCCGCGGCCCGGCCGGAAATGCCGGCTCACCGGGCGAAAAGGTTCACGTCCTGATCCGGCCGGAAAACGTCCGGATGATCGCCGACAGCGAGCCGGTCGACGGACTCGACGTCTTCGATCTCATTGTCGAAGGGGCGGTAAACTACGGCGACAACGTGCTGTTCATGGGTCAGGTCAACGGTCGGCCGCTTCGTGTCCGGACGCCCGGCGCCCGCTCCGGCGCACTGGCGCGCGACGGCCGGCTGCGCGTCGGCTGGCGGCCGGAAGACGTGCACGTCATCCGCCGCGACTGAGCCGCCGATTTCGCGGCGGTCAGTCCTCGAACTCTGCATTCCGCTGTCTTGCCGCCGCCGCCGGCCCTTCGCGATCCGCGATGGCGCGAAACGCCGCCTGCGATTCCAGCGGGGTGAGATACCCGAGGGTGACGATCGACGCGCCGGCGTCGAGCGCATTGCGAAAGCCGGCCGCGTCGATGCCCAGATTGACCGCGATCTTGGTCGCCATCAGCACCTCGCGCCCGATCTTCGCCAGACGCTTGGCGTATTTCAGCGTTTCGGCTTCGAGCTTTGCCGCCGGCACGACGCGGTTGACCATGCCGTATCCGCGCGCGGTCTCGGCCGAGATCTGGTCGCCCATGTAGAGCAGCTCGCGCGCCCGCTTGTGGCCGATGATCCACGGCATGACGACGGCAGAGCCCGGCGGGCCGAAGCGGACTTCGGGCTCGCCGAACTTCGCCGTATCGGCGGCGATGGTCATGTCGCACATCATGGCGAGCTCGCACCCCGCCCCAAGCGCATGGCCCTGCACCGAGGCGATGACGGGCTTCTTGAGGCCCCAGACGGCGCGGTGAAAATCCAGCGTCTGGCTGTAATAGACGTAGGACCTGAGCCCGTTGCCGGCACGCTTGGCGCGATCCGGATTGGGCGACAGATCCGCCCCGGCGCAAAACGACTTGCCGGCGCCGCGCAGCACGACGACCGCGATCGCGTCGTCGCCTTCGGCGCGCCGGAGAAGGCCGATCAGGGCGTCTTTCAGTCCGGTGTCGAGCGCATTGCGCTTCTCCGGACGGTTCAGAGTGATAATCGCGACATTGCCGTCGACGTCGTACAGGGCGGGCGCCTCTGTCATCGTCTTCTCCTTCGAGGCGAAAAGCGAGCTGGAGGGGGCTATTTGCCCATGATCGGCAGGATCGCCGCAGCGGCCGCGAACATCGCCGCGTCGCCCTCGGTGAAGCCGATCAGCTGCAATCCGAGGGGCAATCCTTCCGCCCTCAGAACCGGCAGCGACAATGCCGGGGCTCCGAGCAGAGACGACGGAACCGCAAAGGTCGGGTCGCCGGTCGATGTCAGGCCGACGGGTGCGGGCCCCGGTGCCGACAGCGTGACGCACACCTCGCAATCGCCTTTCAGTGCCGCGTAGGTTTCGCGCACCCGATCGCGTTTGACCAGCAGGCCCTGATATTCTTCCTGGGTCATCTTCTCGGCTTCGGCCAGCCGGTCCTGGGACGGACGGCTCAGTTTCGACCGGTCCATGTCGCGCGCGTAGGTATTCAGCGGCCAGCGGGTCTCCCAGGCATTGATCCGGCGCGACAGCATGTTGGCGTCGGCGAGCGCCGCCTCCGCCGCGGCGACCTTGGCCGATGCCGAACCGTCGACGACCGCAACGCCGGACGACCGCAGCCGCTCCAGCGCGCCCTCCAACGCCTGCTTCGCCTCCGCCGTGGCGACCTTCCACCCGGCCGTCTGCAGCACGGCCACCCGGCGCGGCTTCGCCGCTTCCGGCGGATCGAGCGGGCCGGAGAGCCCGGGATAGCCGGGATCGCCGCCCGCGCGCGCCGAAATCGCGCGCGCCATGATCCAGGCCTCGCCCAGGGTCGCGGCGATCACGCCGGTGCAGCTCTGGCTGAACACGTCGAAGCTGCCGCCGCGATTGATGCCGCCGACGCTCGGCTTGTAGCCGAAGCAGCCGCAATAGCTCGCCGGACGGATGGTGGAGCCGATCACCTGCGAGCCGAGCGCGCCGGAGACCATGCCCGCGGCGACGGCGGCGGCCGAGCCGCTGCTCGACCCGCCCGGCGTGCGCGCGAGATCCCACGGATTGCGCGTGCCGCGCGGCTCGGTCGCGGCGAACTCTGTCGTCACCGTCTTGCCGACGATGACGGCGCCGGCCTCGCGCAGCGCGGCGACGGCGGCGCAATCGCGCCCACCCCGCCAGCCCACGAACAGCGGCGAGCCCTGCTCGGTCGGCATGTCGGCGGTTTCCATGATGTCCTTGACGCCGATCGGCATGCCGTCGACCGGCGACAGCGTCCGCCCCGCCTTCCAGCGGTCGCCCGCCTTGTCGGCCGCGGCCCGCGCGCCCGCCAGATTGGTGGCGACGAACGCGCCGATATCGGACTCGATGGCCGTGATCGTCTCGATGCAGCGTTCGAGGAACGCCCGCGGCGTATCTTTCCCGGATGCAAAGGCCTTCGAAGCGGCAATGAACGATTTTGCTTCCGGGGTCCGTGTTGCGCGCTGCACTGTTGCCATGTCCTGCCTCCCAAGTTCGTGGTACCGAGCGTATCAAATTTCACCGCCGATGCCGATGGCGGATGAATCCGGCGTAAGCTAGCCTGAAAGAAAGTGGATGGCGAACCAGGCAGGAGAGGAATCGTGGCGCAGCACATCGAAGGACCGCTCTATTACGAGCGCATGGGGCGAACCGGGCCGGTGATGGCGTTCGTCCACCCCAACCCGATGGACCAGTCGTGCTGGATCTTCCAGATGGCGCATCTGTCGACCTGGTACCGCTGCATCGCCATCGACATTCCGGGCTATGGCCGTTCGCCCAGGGCCACCGCCGGCCTCACCACCGCCGACATGGCCGCGGCGTGCTGGGAAGCGATCGACGACGCGCTGCCCAATGAGACCGCGATCCTGGTCGGCTGCTCGGTCGGCTCGTCGGTCGTCCCCTACATGTATCATCACCGGCCGAAGAAGACGGCGGCGATGGTGCTGTCCGGCACCGGCTACAATCCCGGCAAGGAATTCGCCGTGCGCCGCATTCAGGAATACACCGCACAGGGCATCGACTATCGCTGGCCGTACACGTTCGAGGATTTCAGCCCGGCCTTTCGCGCCACGCCGATGGCGCATTACTTCGCCAACCTGTTCACCGAGCGCAACGCATTCGCCGACCTGCCGTCGATCCTGCATCAGTTCGAGGCGCTGCGGCAGCCGGAGCCGGAGGGCCATCACCAGCGCATCGCCTGTCCGACCATCATCCTGACCGGGACCGAGGACGCCAGCCACCAGCGCGCCTTCGCCCTCAAGGCACGGATTCCCGGTTGCGAGCTGAAATCCCTGCCCGGTGCCGGCCATGCCTGCCAGATCGAGCAGCCGTGGCTGTTCAACCGCTTCATGATCGAATTCCTCGCGAAGCACGGCCTGTTTCCCGGCAAAGCCGCGCCGGCGCGGACGATGTCCTGAGCGGAGGCCGGTGTCCGAGACATGATCCTCGTCACGGGAGCGCTGGGGCAGATCGGCTCCGAGCTCATACCCGCATTGCGGGAGCGCTACGGCGCGGACCGCGTCGTCGCTTCTGACCTCCGCGTTCCGCCGCAGGGTGCGCCGGTCAGCGAGGGACCATTCGAGCACATCGACTGCACTGCGGTGGAGCAGATCCGTGAGGTTGTGCGCCGGCATCGCGTCGACGCGATCTATCACCTGGCCGCGGTCCTCTCGGCCGTCGCCGAGGAGAAGCCGCAGGCGGCCTGGCATCTCAACATGGACAGTCTCTACGGCGTACTGGAGATCGCCCGGCAATATGGCTGCGCGGTGTTCTTCCCGAGCTCCATCGGCGCCTTCGGCCCGACCACCCCGCGCGACCGCACGCCGCAGGACACGATCCAGCGCCCGACCACCATGTACGGCGTGACCAAGGTCGCCGCGGAGCTGCTGTGCGACTACTACGCCCGGCGCTTCGGCGTCGATGCACGCGGCCTGCGGCTGCCCGGGCTGATCTCGCACGTCGCGCCGCCGGGCGGCGGCACCACCGACTATGCCGTCGAGATCTTCTACCAGGCGATCCGCTATCGCCATTATACCTGCTTCCTCGGGCCCGATACGCGGCTCGAGATGATGTACATGCCGGACGCGGTGCGCGCGATCGTCGAGCTGATGGCGGCGGACGCGTCGGGGCTGAAGCACCGCAACGCCTTCAACATCACCGCGGTGAACTTCACCCCGGCAGAGCTTGCGACGGCGATCCGCAGGCACATTCCCGACTTCGCCATCGATTACGAGGTCGATCCGGTGCGCCAGGCGATCGCCGATTCCTGGCCACGCACGATCGACGACGGCGCGGCGCGCGCGGAATGGGGCTGGTCGCCGCGCTACGACCTCGATGCGCTGACCGCCGACATGCTCGACAAGCTGCGGGCCCGGCTCAAGCCGGCGCGGTGAGCCGGCCCGTCACCCGAACGGAGGGCAGATGACCAGCCAGCGTCTCGAACAGGTCCTGTCGGCCGAGCTCGACGCCATGGCCGCAGCGGGCACGCTCAAGGGCCGCGAAACCGTGCTCGCCGGCGTGGTTCCGGCAAGCGGCGACAAAGGCCCGCGCTATCGGATCGCCGGCGAGGGCGATCGGCCGTTCCTGCGCATGAACTCGAACGGCTATCTCGGCCTGTCGCTCAGAGCCGAGATCATCGATGCCGAGTCGTCGGCGGCGCACGAATTCGGCGCCGGCCCCGGCGCGGTACGCTTCATCAGCGGCACCTGGGCGCCGCATATCGATCTGGAGCGGCGGCTCGCCGACTTTCACCGGCGCGAAGCGGCGATGGCGTTCAGCTCGGCCTATGCGACGGTGATGGGAATCCTGCCGACGCTGATCAGCCCCGAGACCGCGGTGATCAGCGACGAGCTCAACCACAATTGCATCATCAATGCCGTCCGGCTGGCACGCCCGAAGGAACGGCATGTCTATCCCCATCTCGACGTGGGCGCGCTGGCGGACCGTCTCGACGCTGCGGCCAAGACGTGCCGCCGTGCGATCGTCGTCACCGACGGCATCTTCAGCATGCGCGGCGATCATGCGCCGCTGAAAACGATCGTCGATCTGGCGCGCAAGGCCGATTCGGCGTTCGCCGAATGCGTGCTTGTCGTCGTCGATGATTCCCACGGCGTCGGCGCCTTCGGCGAAACCGGGCGCGGCACCGAGGAAGTCACCGGCTGCGGCAAGGTCGACATCCTGATCGGCACGCTCGGCAAGGCATTCGGCGTCAATGGCGGCTATATTGCGGCCGGCGCGACTATCGTCCGCTATCTGCGGGAAAAGGCGCCGTTCTATGTCTATTCCAATCCGATCACGCCGGGCGAGGCGGCCGCCGCCGCCAAGGCGATCGAGATCGTCGATGGCCCGGTCGGCCGCGTGCTGCTGGCGCACTTGCGGAAAATGACATCGCGCTTCGCGCGCGGCCTGGTCGATCTCGGCTTCGAGACCATCGCAGGCGAGCATCCGATCGTGCCGCTGATGGTCCGCGACACCGCCAGGACCGCCGCGCTGGTCGCACATCTCAGGGCGAACGGCATCCTCGCCACCGGCATCA
>Ga0316628_100001262_pt1 | contig 17683 bp, 13 predicted proteins | sample OWC_Aug_M2_C1_D5_FD_207648 | JGI IMG/M metagenome (GOLD analysis project Ga0316628, IMG submission 207648) | Wetland soil microbial communities from Old Woman Creek delta, Ohio, United States - OWC_Aug_M2_C1_D5_C | ecosystem: Environmental > Terrestrial > Soil > Wetlands | place: USA: Ohio... | reverse complement strand
CCGATGACTTTGTCGATGCCGGGGATTCTTTGCGGGTCGCCGCCGATGACGGTGCATCCGGTCTTCTGTTTCAACTCGGTCACGCCGGCGGTGTGATCGTAATGATGATGCGTGACGAGAATCGCCCCAAGGCTCAGACCATGCTCCTTTAGAATTCGCAAGACCGCTGAAGCGTCGCCCGGGTCCACCGCAAGGGATTCGTTTTGGCCATACGGATATACGTAGATCAGATTATCGCCAAGAGCGGGTATCGTGATGACTGAATCCATGATCGTTCGAAACTTACTCAAGCTCCATCAGTATTCTCCTGCACTGCTCGACGTGGCTTCGGCCAGCGGCCATGCGCCCCCCGCGGGCGGTGCGGATAAACGCATATTTTATCAGTTCATAGACGACGTACAGCCTCTGGCGAATCTGCGCCTTGGCATCGACGGGGCGAGGCTTTCCATACCCCTCGAAAAAGGCGGGCGTGCTGTAACCATACGTGTCGAGCACCGCGAATTCCAGCTCGGGATCGCCGTACAGGCCCCGGTCAAAGTCGAGCAGCGCTGTTATCCGGCCATCGACGGTCAGGATGTTCTGCGTCCAAAGATCAAGGTGAAGGAGCGATGGCGGCGCATCGACAATCACGTCTCCATACCTGTCATAAACCGCGAGGAACTTCTCACGTTCGGCACGGTCCATGACGCCGCATAAGAGACAATCGTCAAGAATGAGCCCGACGTACAACTGAAACAGGGCAGGCCAGGCTTCGCCCCTGGGGGTCGCCCGTTCGGGATAACCGTACTCATTGGATTCGATAGCGTGTATCTGCCGCACGTAGCGGCCCAACTCTCTCTCGTCGAATGGCCCGGAGCAGCCCTCCAGATACTCCATGATAAGGTAATCCCGGTCGATGACCTTCTGGGAGAAATCGTGATAGACAATTTCGGGAACGGGGGCATTGGTCTGCTCCCTGACCAGACGATGGATGGTGACTTCGGATTTCATCATGCCGATCTCGTAGAACAGTTTCGGCGTTTCATCTGAGGGAGCGATTCTCAGCACGAACCGGTCCCTATTCGTATCAATATAGTAGGAATCGTTATAGTGGCCAGCCCCGATGGGGCTCACGGTACACTGGCCGAAACCAGCTTTGCGAAGCAATTGATCTATCTTGTCATCAGCGAGCATCATTTCGAAAGTCTTTGACAACTTACGACGTTTGAGGCAATATTACTCCAAGTGCCAGGAGGAGTAAATTACAAGAAAGGAGCACTTTATGCGCACCATGCTGACTGTCTTGACGACTTCAATCCTGTTTGCTTCTGCGGCTTCTGCCAGCGGCGATTACTTCCCGCTGAAAGAAGGCAATCAATGGTCGTATTCCATGTCGAATGGGACGGAGATGACAATGACCGTCAAAGAATCCGCCGACGTTGGCGGGGTCCGCTGCTCAATCGTCGAGACAACGACGGGCGTGCAGACGAGCCGCGAGTATCTGGCGGCTGACGCCCAGGGGCTCAAGGCCTACATGGCCCAGGTCCAGGGTCAGGAATTTCGATATGACCCGCCGGTGCTGCGCATCAAGCTGCCTTTCGAGCAGGGACAGACCTGGACTTCGACGGTGAACCAGTTTGGTATGGTCTTTACGACCACGTATGAGTCCGTCGGCACCGAGCGGATTCAGACCCCCGCCGGGGATTTTGAATGTATCAAGGTCAAGTCCTCTCTTACCACCATGCCCGGCCAGCCGTCGATGGTCTCGGTCGGTTACTACGCGGCCGATACGGGTCTGGTCCGCCAGACTATACAGGCGGCAGGCCAGGAGATGACCATTACGTTGACCTCAACAAACGTCAAGCCGGACCAGTCCGGGAGATCTGCCGGATCACCCACCCCGAGGCCGGACTCTGCTTCGCAGATGCGTTGTCCCAAGTGCGGCGCCCTCGTGAGTGCAAATGCACCGTTTTGCCCCCAGTGTGGCGCCCCGATAGCTCCGCCTATTGCGCCTGCGGCACCAACGACGTGTCTGAAGTGCAACGCCAAGCTCCCGGCCGGCGCGAAATTCTGCCCCGCTTGTGGAGAGAAGGTTCCAGCCACAACTGCCGCGAGTGGCCAAACACAGCCAAATCAACCGCCCGCGCCTCAAGGCCCCCCTCTCGAAAAATACCAGTCACAGGACGGCAAACTGGTTCTGTACAAGCCACAAAGCTGGATGGTTCAGGAACAGAACATCGCCGAAGGCGTCCGCGCGGTATATGTTATGGAGCCGCAAGAGGATGCTGCTGTTGTCTTTATGAACTTTCCCGTGGATGAGCAGATCAAGGACTCCGTGGCGCTGTCGGCCAAGTGCGTGGCGGCGTTGCGCGAGGAGCTTTCCGATTTGAAGGTGACAAAGATCAGCTCCACACCCGAGCGGGACCGCACGATTGCAGAGCTAACCATGACGGACGAAGGCGAGAAAGGCATCGGGCACGGCTATTTCTTCTACACCCAGCGGATTGGAACCGTTTATATCCTGGTCGCCCGCGAGCGCAGGTGGAACGAGCTTCGCCCCACACTGACGACCGTTGCGGCCAACCTCGCTTTTGCCCCGGAGGGCGTAGCGGCCGTCCAGGAACGGGGGCAACAGCTTGCCGCCCAGACCGCCGTGCCCCAGGGCCAAGTTCTCTCCCCGGCGGCCATGATCAAGCAGGCCTCGCAGCGAGCCGGCAGACAAATGCCGCTTCAGCAGGCGGCGCTGCCCGATCAATCCGCGTCGATGCAGATCCCGCAGGGTTGGACCCTGGAGGGCCAGAAGATCCAGTACATCCTCGTGGACAATCCACAGACCAGAGCGCGCGGCATGGCCGGCGTATGGCATACGATCATCCCGATGGACATGCAGATGCCGGGTGTCATCAACGCACCGTATCAGCCGCCGCCACAAGCGTTGAGCTTGGTGCTCGAGTTCGGCCGGACCAGCAGGAACGTGCAGGTCATCGGCCAGTGCGCAGCCGAGCAGGTGTCGCCGGAGATGGTTCAGACGATTCAGCAGATGCGTGGTCAGGGATCCCAGGTCGATGCGCGCCTGCTGCACGTACGATTCCAGAACGTCCCGACAGGAACAACGCTGCGAGGGCTCTTTAGCGTCATGTGCTCGACCACACCCATGAGCCCCGTCTGGCAGGTCACGGTGCAGGGCAGTTGGGCGCCCGAAGCGGAGTTCGACGAATGGCTGCCGCTGTTTCTGCGAATTGAAAAAACCATGCAGCTCAACGAGCAGTGGTTTGGCCAGGAGATGCAGAGCCGAGCGGTCCATCAGCAGCAGTTGAACCGCAATCTGCAAAGGTCAATCGCCGAGTCGAATCAGGCGTTTGACGACTACCTGGGCAGTCTGCAGAACGCCAGCCGCAGCCGCGACTACACCGCTCACATGTGGAGCCAGACCACGCTCGGCCAGGGCACGTGGGTCGCAGAGAATGAAGGTTCTCGCGTTTACCAGACGGATTCCTGGGGCATCGAAGGCCCCGAAGGAAGAGTTGACAATCCAGCCTACAACACGACCCACTTCGACGGCCAAAGCCCCTGGGGCGGCCAGCTTGAACAGGTGGACACGCGTGCGGAGTACGAGAAGTACATCGCAAATCGCAATTGATGGGCCTCATACGGAGTCGGACATGGCTCAGGACCTTACACGCAGACGTTTGCTGAAACAATCTGCCGGTGCAATCCTTGGTATGTCAGCGCTCGGCGTTCCGCTGCACGGCAGCGAAAGTCCCCGCCCGAAGCAGCCTAACATCGTCATGTTCATCTCCGACGATCATGGGATAGACTTCGTCGGCTGCTATGGGAACAAGGACGTCAAAACGCCGAACATCGACGCCATGGCAAGAGACGGCGCTCGCTTTACAAATGTGTTCGCCGCGTCGCCGACGTGTGCGCCGTCCCGCTCGGTCCTGTGGACGGGGCTGTATCCTGCCCGCAACGGCTGCATGGGAAACCACACGATATGCCGCAGCGACATTACCGCCCTGCCGACCTATCTGCGGAAGCTGGGCTATCGCGTTGCCCTGATGCACAAGGTTCATGCCAGGCCGAAGGAGGTCTTCAATTTCGAATACATCGAGGCCAAGCTGCCCGCCCGCCCCGAGCGTCACCGAACCTATCGCATGGAAGGCCTGGACACAAAGGTCGTCGATGAGTTTCTGGCCGAGCACGCCAAGAACAGGTCCCAGACGCCTCTGTGCCTGATCGTAGCCGACAGCAGCCCGCACGTAGTCTGGGAGCCCAACAGGATTTACGACCCCGGCAAGCTCCGCCTACCACCCTTCATCGTCGATACGGAGCTGACCCGAAAGGCGATGGCCAACTACTATCAGGACATTACGACAATGGACGAGCGCCTCGGGCAGGTCCGTGCCTCGCTGAGAAAACACGGCTTCGAGCAAAACACCCTTTTCATCTACACGACGGACCAGGGCGCAGAATGGCCTCACTGCAAATGGACGGTCTATGACACCGGCCTTCACGTCCCCTTCGTCGCCGTGTGGCCCGGCAAGATCAAGCCTGGGACGGTTTGTGAGGTGATGATCTCGTTCGTCGATGTCACGCCGACCTTCATCGACGTGGCCGGTGGCGAGCCGCCGCGGGACCTCGACGGAAAGAGCTTCCTTCCCGTGCTCGTGGGCAAAGAAAAATCCTTCCGCGACGCCATTTACGCCACCCACACCCGCGATGGCGACATGAACGTCTTTCCGCAGCGTTGCGTTCGGGACAGCCGCTACAAGTATGTCCTGAACCTCAATCCGGAAAACCTCTGGACGACGCATTTTACGAAGGTTCCCGGCATCCCCGAAAGCCACAAAGAGGTTTGGGATACGTGGGTGCAGAAAGCCAGGACCGACCCGCAAGCCGCCAAACTGGTCGATACCATCGAGCATCACCCGGCCGAAGAGCTGTACGACTTGCAGGCTGATCCCTACGAGTTAAACAACATTGCCGGCAAGCCCGAAGTCGCTTCTATCCTTGCGAGAATGAGGCAGCAGCTCAAAGACTGGATGGTCTCGCAGAACGACCCAGCCCTGTGAACCCCTGCGGCAGGAGAAATGAAGGCAGACACCGAAACGCCATTGCAAGTCTTAACGATTGGCCACTCGAACCTTCCCTTCGAGCAGTTTGTATCGCTGCTCAAAGAGTTCGAGATTCGGCTCGTTGCGGATATCAGGCGCTACCCTTCCTCGCGGAAGTTCCCGCATTTCAACGGGTCTGCCTTGCGCGAGCAGTTGGCCGCCGAAAGCATCAACTACCGGTGGCTGGAAGCACTTGGCGGTCGCAGACATACAGCGGCGGGTGATAAGTCTCTTAACATGGGGCTGCGGAGTCCCGGATTCCGCAGCTACGCCGACTATATGGCCACGGGGCAATTCCGCAACGGCGTCCGCGAACTTCTCTCGGCGGCGGCAGGGTCGCGTACTGCCATTATGTGCGCCGAGAAGCTGTACTGGAAATGTCACCGCCGGCTGCTGAGCGATTATTTGACCAGCCAGGGTGTGCAGGTAATCCACATCTTAGATCCCGGCAAGACCTCGATTCACACGCTCACGCCCGACGCCGTCGTCACGGAAAGCGGGATCATCTATCCTCCGCCGGCCCGCAGCGAAGGACAAGGGACCCTCTTCGACCTTGACGCGTCGCCTGATTCAGGATAGTTTCAAATCGCAATGAACGATGCCCAGAGTCAACAGCACGTGATCAAGGCAGACAAACGAACCAGGATGTTCTTCATCCTCGCCTGGATTGCGTGCGTATGCGCCGGCGTGGCCTTGATAACGTGGGGATTGCCCTGGGGTCAGGGGCGGCTTGAGAAGGCCGAGCCGGCTAAAGCGTTGCTCGTCATACAGCTTGTCACTGGTTTTATCTTTCTGAGCATTATTCCATTCGGCGTGTATCTATTCCGGCTTGGCTTGCGGGCGGTCCGGTGCCGGCAGATGCCGCCGCCTGGAACCAGGGTCATCACGGATATGAAGGTGCTCGAAGGCGACAAGGCGGTGACACGAGGCCGGCTGATGATGGTCCTGGCCCTGCTGCTGGTCGCGCTGGGCTTCGCCGGCGGGCTGTATCTGCCCTATAAGCTTGGAAAGGTGTTCGGCGAACAAAGCGGGCAACCCGTGCCGCAGGCGAGCCAAGCCGAATGACGAATCGCGCGAAGTATAGCTCTCAGAGAATATTTGGGAGGATTGAAGTGACACATTCGACATTTCGTACACAAGAGAACACCGCCGTCGTCAGGTTCAGAGTTTGCACGGTTCTATTGTGTCTGGTGCTGCCGGCTTTCTTGGCAACCGGCGCATCGGTGCAGGGCAGCGACCAAAGGGCCGCCGGGGCATCCGAAGTGAAATCAAGGGCGCCGCGACCGAGGCTGTTCTTCACGGTAGAAAAGCTGGACCGCTTGCGACGTCGCATTGCCGAAGACCAAACGTTCCGCGGCGCCTGGAGTAAGCTTCTGGCGAGGGCGGATCGGCAGCTTGACGAGAAGCTGGTTTCAAAGGAATACTCCGAGGGCGGTACAGGCCAGCATGGCAACTACGGCCGGCCCAGCGCACAGATCAGCAGCATGGGGGCTACGCTCGGATTAGCCTATCGCATGACCGGCGACAAACGCTACGCCCAGAAACTCCGCGACGCGCTGTTCCATTACGGCCAACTGAATCGCTGGGCCGGCGACGCGGGCAACGACCCGCCCTGGCATTCGGAGCTGAACACGGCCCGATTCTGCTATGGCTACGCCGTGGGATACGACAGCATTTACGATTTCCTGTCGACGGACGAGAGAAAAACCATCGCCGCAGCGATGGTGCGGCTGGGCATTTTGCCCACGCTGGATGACTGGATTCTGGGCGAGAAACGCATCCACGCCCTGGATTCAATGGGCCATAACTGGTGGAGTGTGTGCGTATCGATGGCGGGTCTGGCGTCGCTGTCGCTGCTGGATGATGAGCCGCGAGCCGAGTCGTGGGTCCGGCGCGTTTCGGATGGACTTCGCGAGTGGTTCTATTACCAAGGAAACGTCCTGCAAAACAAGCCCGCCAATTTCGACCGCAACGGGGCTTTTTACGAGAGCCTCAATTATGCCAACTACGCCCTGTCGGAATATCTGCTCTTTCGCCTGGCGTACTGCAACGTCTTCGGCAAAGCATCGGCACCCGAGATTCGACTGCTGGAACAGACGGGCAACTTCTTCGTTCACGACTGCTATCCGGCCTCAGACTCGATCATGTCGGCGGATTTCGGCGACAGCAGCCTCCGCTCGTCGGGAGCCAGGACAGTCCAACTGCTGATGGCTATTGGATACGACGCGCCTCAGTATCACTGGTACTTGACCCAGACCGAGGCGGGCATGGACGATCCCGTGGGCCTGGTCTATTGCGAGCTGCGTCCCGGCGCAACGCTTCCAAGCGATTTCGCAAGGTCGATACTATACCCCGATATCGGCTGGGCACTACTTCGCTCGTCGTGGCAAAATGATGCGACGATGCTGGCGATCAAGTCGGGCTTTGCGTGGAACCACGCCCATCCCGACGCCGGGTCGTTCATCCTCTTTCATGGCGGCAAGCCCCTGATTATCGATTCGGGTACCTGCTCCTACAGCCGGCGTGAGTACACCAGCTATTACCGCCAGAGCAGGGCCCACAATGTTGTCCTGACCGACGGCTATGCCCAAAACCCCGAGGATTGCGGCGGAGGTGACCGCGGAACCGTCACGCCCGGCCGAATACCCATGCTGATGGATACCGCCGGGCTCAAATACGTGTTCGCCGACGCCACGGGGCCAACCTCGTGGAAATTCTCGCGGAATTACCGCCATTTCCTCTGGCTCGACAAAGTGATCCTGATCTTCGACGACGTGCGCACGCATGAAGAAGGGCAGCTCGAATGGCTACTGCACTATCAGGACAAGGCCGAGAAACGCGGCGAACAGATACTGCTGTCCAGCGGCGACGCTCGCGCGATGGTTTGGCCGCTATTTCCCCAGGGCGTACAGACCATCGAGAAGACAGGACTCAAAGACCACGAGCCTGACGTCGAGGTAACGTACCTTGCTTTTGCGCCCGCGGAAAAAACACGGGAGAGCAAATTCATTACCGCCATCTTTCCGCTCGAAGCCAGCGGCGAGGCGCCCGCTGTCCAAGTCGAACGGCTGACAGCCACCGACGCGATCGGCGTTCGGGTCAGTGACACAGATGTGGTGACAGAAGTCTATCTGAACCTCCGCGCAGATGGCCGCAGGATGCACCGCAACAGTTGCAACGTGATCGACGGCTGGGACACCGACGCGTACCTGTTCGCCGTCACCCGGCCCAAGCAAGCCGACAAGAATGACCCTGATGCGGTGACGCGATACTTTGTCGCCTGCGGCAGCTACTTTCGTAGAGATGGTAAGGTGCTGCTCGATTCGCTCACGAAGGTTTATACCGTCTTCGCCCCCGGCAAGCCAATGCACCTGCAGTTGGAAGAGAAGCCCTGACAAGCCTGTGAAAGACAGCTATTTGTCTATCGGCGATGTCACTCGATCTTTTTGTAGAAATCAGCCTCTTTGTCGGAAAGTCTCTTTTCGCTAATCATGGTGCGGACGCGCTGCAGATCGACGTCCCTGGGCTGGCCCCCCGACGCAGAGAGGGCAGCGCCTTCGGCCCCGGCGGGAATCACTTCGAGAAACCGACTGACCGACGCGGCGGACACAAGCAGCGCCACGACAAGCACACAGGCGATAAACGCCCTGGCGGTTTCACGTGGCCGTGTCTTTGTCCGCTCAAAACCCTCGAAGCGGCACTTGTCGCACTGGATGCAGTCGGCATTGTCGCTGCCGGTAAGACCGAAGGGGCATCGGCCGTACTTCCTGGCGGGCAGGTATCGCTTGAGCGGCGCCACCGCGTTCAGCAGCGACAGAAACGCACCGGCGGGGCACAAATACCGGCACCAGAAACGGGTGAAGAAAATCGAGCCGATCAGACCCGCCGCCGCAATCCACAGAACGGTCGAGCGGATGTCCTGACCCGTAAGATGCAGGCCGAAAACGCAGATGAGCGGATCGCTCGCCAGCGTCGTCCGGTTTCTGGACGCGAAGAATACAGCGATCACGACAAGCAGCATAACGTACTTGACGAAGCGCGCCTTGCGCATGGATTCAGCCGACAGCAGCGGCTTGAATCGTCGCGGCACGATATAGCCAAGCAGCTCCTGGGCGGCGCCGAAGGGGCAGATGTAGCCGCAGTAAACGTTGCCGACGAGGATCGCAACCAGTGGAATTGCGACAACGAACAAGAACGCGCCGGCCAGGGCCGCCGCAGGGGTATGCCACGACAGCAGGGTGACAATCTGGTCGCTGGAATACTGGGCGTTGAGCCACAGTCCCCCCGCTATGAGGCTGCCGCAAAGAACCACCAGCCGGCTCCAGAACCCACCAGTGTAGGTAACGATGAAGGCAAGCACAAAAGCACCAATCAGATATATCCCGGCGACATCGGGCACGTGCTTAGCCCCTTCCTTCGCCCGTTCGGCTACAGGTTCCACCTGCCGGCCGAGAACCTGCTCGGCGAACCTTCGGCTCGATATTTGCAGCGCCGAAAGGATCGCTTCGGAGCTGATCGTCGCGCCGCTGACGGCGTGAACGCCGGCAAAAGGCTCGCCCTTGAAAAGAGCATGGCCGGACAGGGAATTGCACCATTGCCTCAGTAGCTCCAGATACGCAGGCGTCTCGTTTGAGCGGACGATCTGGAAGCCGGCGAGTCTGCCATTCGGATCGTCCAGGCGGATGGCAAGATTGATTTTGCCGCCAAAGCCGCGAGCTTCGGGGGCGAAATCTTGCGAGCTAATAATGTATCCGACTAACTTATCGTTGGCGTCCCGGACGCTGAGGTAGTCGGCTTTGCGGGCCTCCTTGCCGATAGTCGCTGATTCCTTCTGTGTGCGCAGTTCTGCGGCCAGTGCCGAAACTGCGTACGGCGGCAGGCCGACCGCAAGACGTGCGCCGGCAGCCGCGAGCAGGTTGGAGCACAGAACCAGCGATATCCCGACACCAAGCAGGCCATAACCCAGGCCGTGCAAACGGATAACGGTCGTATCGGCGGTGCGTACACTATCGGGCCGCAGGATTCTTAGGATCGCAGGCGGAGCATTGGCTAGAATGAGCGCAACAAAGACCAGCAGCGTTGTCTCGGCACCGAGCACGGGAACAAGAGCCAGACTTGTCACAACCCCCCCGACCACAGCTCCGAAGTGGTCGGCGCTCTCGAGCGAGCTCGCGGCCCGGCCGGTCTCGAAGCCATAGGCCGCCAGCCGCCCGGCGGCGATGGGAAAGTAAAAACCCGTGCACAAGCCGCACAGGACAAAAGCAAGACCGAACATCGGGTGCGACCACGGCTCGCTCGGCCGCGATGCGATCGCGCACAGAAGCAGCGAATGGAGAGAAACCACCACCAGTAACAGGGCCTCGACGCGGCTTTCTCTGTGCGGGGTCAACAAGAGCCTCGCTGCAGTTGCCCCGACGGCCAAGCCCGCCATGAAAAGCGATGAGACCACGCCGATATGCAGATACAGCGAGCCGAAACGCGTCTGGTACAGGTACATCAGCACGATCACGGCGCCGATGCCCGCCGCACCGGTTGAGAAGACCAGAAAGTCACTGTCGAAACCGGATGGATCGCCTTGTCGAGCAGGTTTGCGAGCATAGATGATTCTGAGCACCACCAAGACAATGATAGGAACCAGGAACGGCAGTGGGCCCGCCAGCGCAAGATGCTTGACCAGCCTTGCCGCCGGAGCGCCGGATTGCTTGGCTGCGAGCAACAGGCTGTAGAGATGCGTTAAGGGTCTGGAGTCATGATTGATCAGGAACCGCTCGGGCAAGTCCGCGCGCGCATAATTTTCCATGGCCGCCCCAGCGCGGTCTGGCAGATAGACCGAGAGCAGTGCGTCCGGCGCAAGAATCCGGTCCGCCCCTTTGATCGACGCGAAACGGTCGCGCAGGCTGCCCGGCTCGCCCGTGATGGTTTTGGAATCGCTGGCAATGAACCAGGATTCTTCCCCCGGGGCCAGGACGAGCCTGGAGAAGACCTGCTCGAGGGTCCGTTTTGTCGAAGCGCCGAGATTGACCAGCTCGGTGCCCATGATGTTCTCCCCCCCTGCCACTCGTACGGCCAGTACGCCGTCCGCGGTCAGGGCCTGCTTAGCCTGCTGATAGAATTCAGCCGTGTAGTACCGGTTCAGCACGGAGGTAGTTGCTTCAGGCAGGTTGAGAATAATCAGGTCATACGAGTCCCGCCTTTCTGCCGGCACAGCGCGCACGTCCCCGGCGAGCAGGTGCAGCCGCGGGTCTGTCACTCGAAGCTCCGCCGGGATGAATTGATTGACCTTCTGTTCGTATTGCCTGTCAGAATGCGCCCAGGTGACCGTTTGAATCTGGGGCAATTTCAGAAGTTCGCGGCAAAGGCCCAGCCCTGACCCGACGACAAGAACGTTCGCGGCATCAGGCTTCTGGCACAGGGTGATGGCGGCAACGCGCCCGGCGGCACTTTCGTCGGGCAGGGCCTCGGCCACGCCGCCTTCACGAATGGCGACCCACTGGCCCTCGTATGTCCCATAGAGATATTCGGCCTGGGCCGTCTGAAACGAACCCGTAAGTGCCTCCTTCGGCAGAAGCTTGCTCCATTTGACGGTTCGCACATAATTCATCAAGGTCTGATCGGTTCTGAGGGCCAGACACAGACAAACACCGAGCACTACGAAAAATGAAAAGGCACAGGTGATCCTGTTCGGACGGATTTTCACCTCGGCCTTCGCAAGGTTTCCTGCAAGCTGAACAGCAAAGACTGAGGCGGAAAGAATAAGAGCCAAGACAAAGGAAATGGCGGCCAGGCTCACGCCCAGACCCAACAGGATTGTCACCCCGATTCCGCCGGCGAAACTTCCCGCGGCTTCCAGGCTGAACACATTAGAAATGGGCAACTTGTCACCCTGTTCGGCCGAGCCGGTCCCAAACCATCGGCACGCCATGGGAAACAGCGCACCGGTCACGAAGCTGACGGGCGCATTGACGACTGCGGACACAAGCAGGATGTCACGGATGGACCACAGCGCGTATGATTCGAGACCGGCAAGCTCCCGTGCCTGGACCGTTAAGACAGCTTGCAGAACGAACGCAGGCAGGTACGCAAGAAACAAAAGCTCCGTCGGCCAGCCGGTCAGCGTCTCGGCAGTCCCCACCCAACGAACGGCCAACGCACCGGCTCCGATCCACAGAAACCATGAAGCGAAGAAAACGCCAACGCTGATATCGTTGCCTTCGAACGTGGTGACAAACTCGCGGAACAGTAGCGTCTGGGCGGCGATGGAAAACAGGCCGTAACTGAATATCAGCAACCCCCGCGCGAGCTTCATTGTTCATTCTCGCCGAAAACCACCGCCTGGAAGACCTGGAAGCTCGCGCCCTGTTTCCATCCGTCTGGGGGCAATTGCGCCTTGCGGGATAGCTGCGCGAGCATCTGCTCGACGTTCCAGCCCTGTTCGGGCGCCACTTGCGGCAGAAAGACAGCGGAATGGCCTTCTTTGTTCAAGATGACGCCGTCGATGCCGATTCGGATCTGGTCGGGCGAGGCAATCGGTGAAGGGAGCGTCAACGCCGAGATTTCGATATGAATGTCTCTGAGCTCGTCCTCCGAGACGGGGGGAAACCGTCTGTCGTTCACGCAGGCATGGATCGCATTGATAATAACCGACTTGTAAAGAGGCCGCTGCGGGAAGATGTCACCGATGCAGCCTCTGAGCATGGAATCTTTAGTCAGCGTGACAAAGGCCGCTCGCGGGCGCTGCATCGCAGCGCTGATGGTGACATCCAAATCGGCGGCCTCCGGGACCCGGCGGTTTTGTAAGGCGTAAACCATTGTCTTGCGGGCCAACGTCAGAAGCTGTTTTTTGTCCTGCTCCGTCAGCTCCGCAGCGTTCGGCTGCGGTTCGCTCTGCCGCTGCGCTTGCCATTGGCCGGTGAAGACCACAGCCAGGTAGCTTACGGAATTAGTAAAGTCCCCTGTCAGCTCGCCCGAGGTGGCATACTGCGCCAGGTGCGCCTCGGCCGTTTTACCCAGCATCGAAAGCAGTATCGCAATCGGTATTCTGCCGCATATTGTTGCGCCGGTCTTCTGCGTGTACTCCATGAAACCCTTGGCATCCAGTGCGGCGATACGCTCATACGCCCCCATATCAAGTTTCTTGAGCTGCCCAGGCACATCTTTGTCGAAGGGAACGTAGCCGTAGTTTGGCCCGTAGTGGACAAAATCAGAGCTTGCGATGACGAGGGTGTCGCCATCCACAAGGCTCCTTAAGGCGGCGCCGATGCGTTCTATCGTCTCGAACGAACATTGCCCGGCCACAATGGGCACGAGTTTGAAATCGCCTTGGCGGTATTGCGTGATAGGCACTTGTATCTCAATGCTGTTTTCACCCTGATGGGCAGCCGGGACGTTCTGGACCATCGGAAATTTCAGAAGCCTGTTCATGAACTCAGTATCTAGTGGAATCTGTCCCAATGGCGTTTCATAGTGGGTCGCTTGGGGGACGCTGACTATCTCTTCCATGTCGGTACGATGGCTTGGGCCAATAACGACGACTCGCTTGTATTGTTTCTCGGTCGTCTTGAGTCCGAAGGCGGCGGTTTGCCCCGACCAAGTGTAACCGGCGTGCGGCAGTATTAGAGCAACGACGTTTTCTGTCGGTTTGACATCGGCTTTTTGAAAGAAGCCGTCGAGCTGCTGCCTGAGCGCGTTGGGGTCGTCGGAATACCAGGTGCCGGCAAGCGACGAACGCAGAACTGATCGGGCAGGCTCGCTGCGCACCTCGGCGGCAGGAGCATTGGCCATGTTTGCCTGAGCCGGTGTTTCTCGTTTACACGTGCCCGCCGAGACAAGAGCGAGGATCGAGAAAAGCAAAAGGCTTCCGCTGCGGCGGGCGTTGTTTGATTGTCTATTCATATCAGCCACTCCATTTGCCTTGCCTGGAAATATCCTGCAGGGGCTTCACGGGACCGGGATACTGGTTCATGCGAGCGGCGCGAACGAACTTGCGCAGCCTTGCCTTTTGCGCCGAGGCCTTGTGGGCAAGCGCCGACGCACCGACCGCGACAACCGACCAAGCCTCAATCAATTTGCGAACGAATGTTCTTCGCGTCATGTCCATACTCCGTAAATCTCTTTGCCGCAATCGGGGCAGAGGCCGTCTTTGAGCCGGTTCTGAAGGACGGTATAGCCGCTGCGTTCGATAAGCAGCTTCTTGCAGCTTGGGCAATACGTGTTCTGACCCTCTGTGCTGGCGACGTTACCGATATACACATAGTGGAGCCCTTCGCTCATTCCGACTTGACGAGCCATTTCCAGGGTTTTCAATGACGTCGGCGGCAGATTCCGCATCTGATAGCGAGGATAGAATCCCGAGAAATGCAGCGGTGTTTCGCTGCCCAGGTTCGCTTTGACCCAATGGGCAAGCTCGCGAATTTCCTCGGGCTTATCATTGAGCGTTGGAATCACTAAGTTCGTGACTTCGACGTGCGCGCCTGCCGCCTTGGCCAGGATCAGGGCGTTCAGGACCGGCTTCAACGTCCCCGAACAGACCTGGCGGTAGAAATCTTCGGTAATTCCTTTGAGGTCCATCCTTGCCACATCCACGTACTTGAGCAGGTCTTTCCATGGCTGTTCGTTGATGTAGCCGGCTGTGACAAGAACGTTGCGTATGCCAGCCTCCTTCGCCAGCTTGGCACTATCATACGTGTATTCGTAATAGACGATTGGGTCGGTGTAGGTATAGGCCAGCGAGGGACAGCGGTACTCTGTGGTCAGGGCCACCAGCCGCTGCGGCGGACAGAACTCAGCGGGAACGGTTCCGTCTTCCGGATTGGCCTGAGATATTTCCCAGTTCTGGCAGTTCTTGCAGTGCAGGTTGCAGCCGACCGTTGCAATGGAGAGAATACTGCTACCCGGCAGGAAGTGAAAGACCGGCTTCTTCTCGATCGGGTCAATATTGATCGAGCAGGGATAGCCGTACACGACGGTTCGCAGCACGCCATCGACGTTGATCCGCACCCGGCATTCGCCGCTTTGGCCTGGCTGCATCAGGCACATCTTCGGGCACAATTCGCACTGAACCTTCATTGTCGTCGCCCTATGGTATCTTAGCCAGTCTGCGAATAATGTCAAGAGGCAGACGCACGTGAGCTTGCGCGAGCTTGCTGACTCGGCGTTTTGCGGCAACGCAGAAGATGTGCGGCAGTTGCGGCGATCAGACCTGACAAAAACCCGAACAGCCCGTACGACAATGGCCGCATAAGAACGTCCGCCCCGCCGAAGATATCGTGAGGCGTCAGACCCGTGGGAAGAAGCAGCCTTTTCGCACAGCAGATGAGATTCGCCAGCATCGCACTGAAGGCAACGGCAGCGATAGTCGTCGCAGCGGAGGCTTTGCATTTTTCAAGGTGGGCCACTGTTACGTCGATCAGCACTCCGGCGGCCCCAACCAGAGGCAATCCCGACAGGCTCCCGGCCACGTTGCCGCCCATGCCGATCGAGACAAACGCAGCGGTAAGCGCCCCGGCGGTGGTTCCTGCTCTGCATCGACCCAGAAGACGCGCCGCAATGACCGGCGTCATCCAGAGCAGCGCCTTGTGGCCTGGCAGGCCGAGGTGAAGCTTCAAACCTGCAGCCAGAGCCCCCGCGATGATCCCGGCGATTAGCGAAACGGCCAGACCTCGCACGCCTTCAGGACCGAGAACCGCCCCTATCGGAGTGACCCTGCTTTCTATCCAGAGGTATCCACGCATTCTTCTGTTCACACCATTCGAGGGGTAGTACCGCTTTACCCCCCACGAGCCTCGGACGCACCCAGTCGAGCGTCTCAACCGAACAGATTTTCGATTGTCGATTTGCGATTTTCGATTGAAATTGGCATTCGGCATTCGGCAATCGGCAACGACCATACTCGACCACCACACCGATTCTATCAAAAGTCGCGACATCGACGCAACCCTCGAGCTCGCGCAGGCCGGGCAGATCGATGAATCGGCCGTCGTTGCCGGCAGCCCGCAGGCCGACCGAGCCAAGAGCCCCGATGACGCCCTGACACGTCCCGCCCAGGCCGCGAAGCGCAATCGCGGCCCGACCCGCCAGATCGTAAGCTTCGTCCATCGCAACAACCTGCCTTGTGGCAAGATGTGCGAATTCGCTAATGTAATCAGGAATATCCGACGCCTTTGCCAGACAGACGCCCGGATCGGAGCCATCGGCGCTGTTCCGCGCGACGAAGTCAAAGATGAACTCGGCCAGGTCCCACGCAATCGCTAGGGACGCCAGCGCGCGCAGGCCCGAAAAGCACGGACCGCGTGCTCGGCGGTCTTGTGATTCGAGGGCGATGCAGGCGCCGCTGTTGTGGGACGTGTACGGGATAGCGGGATGGACAAGGAACTGGTGCCTGGTCACGCCAAGCGGACGCATACGCCGATTGGCACACTCCTCGGACAGTCTTCGTGCGAGCCAGCCAGTGCCGCGGCTGTTCTGGTTGTCTGTGTCGTCGATGCCGATAAGAAAGATCGCCATGCTCACCCCCTATTTGAATTGTTCTCTCGGGCTTTCTACGACCATCCCGGCGGCACCGCCCAGAGTGACATAGTTGACGCCCTTTTTATAGTAGCGATGCGCCGTGGGAGCATTGCTGAACCAACTGTCACTGGCCACCCACGTTTCGCCGGGCATGGTCGTCTCGAGAACACGGGGCCATTGTATCGTTTTGCGCAGAAAGTTGCTGAGGTAGCGGCTGGTGGGCCGTTCGGTAAAGCTGTAATAGAAGTAGCCGATGTTGCCCGCTTCGAAGTTCTCCCGGCTGCGGCGCAGCTCAGGACGCCGCTCGCTCGGACAATAATAGATGTCCATCGGCTCCGCGCAGCCACCTTTGCCCAGCAGACATATCAGACCCGTATGCGGATTGTCCAGGGTCGGCTCAGTCGGCAGAAGTGAATCGTTGTCGCCCGCGTACGCCAGGCACGCTAATGCCAGCGAGCGCAGATTCGCGCGGCAGGCGACGACATTGGCTTGATCTCGCGCCCGCCCGACCGCCGGGACGGCTACCGAGATAACCAGCGTGATAAGAGCCATGACCACGAGCAGCTCGACCAGGCTAAACGCGCGTCGGTTGGATGTTACGTGCAAAGAAGATGCTTGGCTATTGTGCTGCACTATTTCAAACTCGTCAGTGTCAATTTGTCCCAATCATCCAGTTCTGTGCCAGCGTCGCCAGATCGGCAAAATCCACGCGGAGGTCCTTATTCACGTCGCCGGGCACAGTGACGGCAAAAGTCGAAACGGGATTGCGCTGGCTGTCGTTTGCATCGACGAAAGCGCGGTTCGTGTGATAAATGCTGGCCTGCGGATCCGTGCCGATGTAGCCGTAGGCGCTGAACACCGCCGGGCCGGGCAGATTGACGAAGCGATAGTCAATCCGCACGGATCGCCCCTGCCCCAGCGATGTAATGCCTTCGACGGCATAAAGCGTGACCATCGCCTTATCGAAGGCGTAAGCAATCGGCTCGCCCGGCGGGTTGGTGGTGTGCGGGTCAGCCGGGTTCGTTGTGAAATAGTACCCGCTGGGTCTGCCGAACGGATTATCATAGAAGACGAAGTGATTCGGA
>Ga0316628_100001261_pt1 | contig 17685 bp, 15 predicted proteins | sample OWC_Aug_M2_C1_D5_FD_207648 | JGI IMG/M metagenome (GOLD analysis project Ga0316628, IMG submission 207648) | Wetland soil microbial communities from Old Woman Creek delta, Ohio, United States - OWC_Aug_M2_C1_D5_C | ecosystem: Environmental > Terrestrial > Soil > Wetlands | place: USA: Ohio... | reverse complement strand
GGTGGAGGTGGAGTTGATCACGCCGATTGCGATGGAAAAGGGCTTGCGGTTCGCCATTCGTGAGGGCGGTCGCACGGTCGGCGCCGGCACCATCACCGAAGTCATCGAGTAGGTGCGGCTTCAAGCCGCGCTGACGGGCGGCCCGCGGCCGCGAAGGGTTTGAGTGATGCGCGAAAACATTCAGCTTGCGTGTGGTGAGTGCAAGAGGCGTACCTACACCGCTACCCGGAACAAGAAGAAGCAGACCGAGCGACTCGAGGTGAAGAAGTACTGCAGGTTTTGCCGCACGCACACGCTGCACAAGGAAGTGAAGTAGTTTGCGTCCCGGGAAGGCCAGTAGCTCAATTGGTAGAGTCCCGGTCTCCAAAACCGGTGGTTGGGGGTTCGAGTCCCTCCTGGCCTGCCAGAAACCCCTAGCGCCAGGGAGGCGCGGCGAATGAACTGGTGGCAAAGGCTCAAGACGTTCCTCCGCGAGGTGGCTGTCGAGACCAAGAAGGTCACGTGGCCGGCCCGTGACGAGGTGGTGGCCACGACGGTCGTGGTCATTGCGGCGTCTTTCATATTCGGGATTTTCCTGTACGTCTGCGACCTGGGGTTCTATCGGCTGGTGCAGTTGCTGATCGATCTCCTCAAGTCGTAGCGGGGGCGAGACGCATGCCGAAGCAGTGGTACATCATCCACACCTACTCGGGCTTCGAGGAGCGCGTTAAGAAGACGCTCGAGCAGCGCATCGACGCCCTCGAGATGCTCGACTTCTTCGGCGAGGTCCGCATCCCGACCGAGACCGTCGTAGAGGTGCGCAACGGCAAGCGCCGTGAAGTCCAGCGCAAGTTCTTCCCCGGCTATGTCCTGGTGCAGATCGACCTGGCCGGCGAGAAGGGGGACGAGGCCTGGCACCTGGTGCGCAACACGCCCAAGGTGACCGGTTTCGTGGGATCCGGCAAGAAGCCGACTCCGCTGACCGAGGAGGAGGTCAACCAGATCCTGCACCAGGTGACGGTGGCCAAGGAGAAGCCTAGGCCCAAGCATGTTTTCGAGAAGGGCGAGCAGGTCCGCATCACGGACGGTCCCTTCTCCAACTTCACGGGAGTGGTGGAGGAGGTCAACCTCGACCGCTCGACGCTGAAGGTCATGGTCACGATCTTCGGGCGCTCCACCCCCGTCGAACTCGAGTTCAGCCAGGTCCAGAAGACCGCGTGAGGTAGCAGATGGCAAAGAAGATTACCGGTTACGTGAAGCTGCAGATCCCGGCAGGCCAGGCGACCCCGGCGCCCCCGGTGGGGCCGGCCCTCGGCCAGCACGGCCTCAACATCATGGACTTCTGCAAGGCGTTCAACGCCAAGACGCAGAAGCTCGCGGGAACCATCATCCCGGTGGTGATCACGGTCTACTCCGACCGCACCTACACGTTCATCACCAAGACCCCGCCCGCCTCGTTCCTCCTGCGGCAGGCGGCAGGCGTCGAGAAGGGTTCCGGCGAGCCGAACCGCAACAAGATCGGCAAGGTGACGCGGGCGCAGGTGGAGGCGATCGCCAAGACCAAGCTGCCCGACCTCAACACCACCTCGCTCGATGCGGCGATCCACATCATCGAGGGCACCGCGCGCAGCATGGGCATCGAGGTGGTGGCGTAGAGGGGGTTTGGCATGAGCCATTCGAAGAGATACGTTCAGGCAAAGTCCAAGGTCGAGCAGCGGCGCTACCAGCTGCGCGAGGCCGTCGAGCTGGTGCGCGAGATGCACTACGTGAAGTTCGACGAGACGGTCGAGGTCGCGCTGCGCCTCGGCGTGGACCCTCGGCACGCGGACCAGATGGTGCGTGGCACGGTGGTCCTCCCGCACGGAACGGGCAAGAGCAAGAAGGTGCTCGTGGTGGCCACGGGAGACCAGGCCAAGGAGGCGCAGGAGGCAGGCGCCGACTTCGTGATGGGCGAGGAGGCGATCGAAAAGATCCAGGGCGGTTGGCTGGACTTCGACGCGATCGTGGCCTCCCCCGACATGATGCGCGGCCTTTCCAGGCTCGGGAAGATCCTCGGCCCACGTGGCCTGATGCCGAACCCCAAGACGGGGACGGTGACACCCGAGGTGGCCAAGGCGGTGCGCGAGATCAAGGCGGGCAAGGTCGAGTTCCGCGTCGACAAGACCGCCATCATCCATGCTCCCGTGGGCAAGGTGTCCTTCAGCGCGGACGCCCTCGAGGAGAACGCGCGCTCCCTGATCACGGCGATCCTGAAGGCCAAGCCCTCGAGCGCCAAGGGGAAGTACGTGCAGTCCGCATACATGAGCTCGACGATGGGGCCTGGCGTGGCGCTGGACCTCACGCCGCTGGAAGCGAAGTAGGGGGTAGCGAATGTTCACGCGCGCACAGAAGCAGGACCAGATCGACGCCCTCAAAGGCATGTTGGCCCCGGCGCACGGGCTCTTCGTGATGGACTTCACGGGGCTGTCCGTGGGCGAAGTCACGGAGCTTCGCCGCAAGGTGAAGGAGGCCAAGGGAAACTACCGCGTGGTCAGGAACACCCTGGCGAGGCTGGCGGTAGCGGAGACGGGGCACGGTGCCCTGAAACAGCTGCTGACGGGCCCCGCGGCGGTCGCGTACACTGACCAGGACGCGGTGCTCCTCGCCAAGACCCTGGCCGATTTCGCCAAGACCCACGAGAAGCTGCGCTTCCGGGGCGGGCTCGTCGAGGGGCAGCTCCTCGACGCCGCGCAGGCCAAGCAGGTCGCCGCGCTGCCGTCCAGGCAGGAGTTGGTGGCGAAGCTGCTGTTCGTCCTGCAGTCGCCGATGCGGCGGCTGGTGACGGTCCTCGACGCTCCGGTGCGCGGCCTGGCCGTGAGCCTCAAGGGGATTGCAGACGACAAGGAACGCCGGGAGAAGGCGTGACGACCCTGGAAGCATGAGACTGAGCAAAGGAGAAACGAGATGGCACAGATCCAACAGTTCGTGGAGCAGATCAAGGGGATGACGGTGCTCGAGCTGAACGAGCTGGTCAAGGCCTTGGAGACCGAGTTCGGCGTCTCGGCCGCCGCGGCGGCGATGCCGATGGCGACGGCGGGCGGGCCCGTAGCCGGGGCCGCCGAGCAGGTCGAGGAGAAGACCGAGTTCGACGTGATCCTCGAGGATGCCGGCGACAAGAAGATCAACGTGATCAAGGTCGTGCGCGAGGTCACCTCGCTCGGTCTCAAGGAGGCCAAGGACCTGGTCGAGGCTGCCCCCGCCAAGGTGAAGGAGGGCGTCTCGAAGCAGGAGGCCGAGGAGATCAAGAAGAAGTTCACGGAAGCCGGCGCCAAGGCCAAGGTTTCATAGGCCGTCGCGACCGGGAGCAGGTTCGACGGAGTCGGATCTCAGAGGCTGGCGCGGTGCCGGGTGGGGGGACGTCCTCCACCGCGGGCTGCGTGGGGCACTCGGGCTTGAGCATGGCGGCCCGGGAAGGGGGGCATCCGCCCCCCATGAGCCTTTTGTGCTGGTGCGCCGCTGGGGCGACGCATCCGTGAGGGCTTTCGCGCATGTCGGCGCGAGGAAAGTCGCGGGCGGGGAACGATGGCAAACGTGAAGAGCTCGAAAAAGAAGACCCCGGAGAAGCAGGCGGCGGCAAAGAATCCTGCGGCCAGGAAGGCTGCCGAGAAGAAAGCTGCGGCGAAGCGTGTTGAGGAGAAAAGGGTTGCGTCTGTCAGCAGCGCGGCGAGGAAGACCGTCGTGAACCTGGGCCCGGGCAGGAAGAGCGCCGAGAAGAGGGCGGAGACGAGGCGCGAGGTGAGCAAGCTCGACCTCGGCCAGATGGTCCAGAGCGGCGAGCGGATGAACTTCTCCAAGATCCGCACCACCATCCCGCTCCCCAACCTGATCGCCGTCCAGCGTTCGAGCTACGAGCAGTTCCTCCAGATGGACCTGCTGCCCGAGGAGCGCGACAACAAGGGGCTTCAAGCCGTCTTTTCCAGCGTTTTTCCGTTCTCGGACTTCCGCTCGTCGTGCGAGCTGCACTTCGTCCGGTACGAGCTCGGGACGTGGGAGTGCAAGTGCGGCGGGCTGAAGGGCCTCGAGCGCCTGCGCATCGACTGCTCGCACTGCGGGACGCGCATCAAGTCCGCCGAGACCCACGAGAGCACGGTCGTCTGCCCGTCGTGCGGCCAGGGCACGGCCAACGCAGTGCCCCACTGCCCGACGTGCGGTAACCCGGTGGGCCTGCGCCTCACCTACACCGAGAGCGACTGCCGCGAGCGGGGCCTCACCTACGCGGTACCGCTCAAGGTGACGTTCCGCCTCGTCCTCTTCGAGGAGGGTTCGGGGAGCGAGCGCCAGATGAGGGACGTCAAGGAGGAGGAGCTCTACTTCGGTGAGCTTCCCCTCATGACGGAAACCGGTACCTTCATCATCAACGGCACGGAGCGGGTCATCGTCTCCCAGCTGCACCGCTCGCCGGGCGTTTCGTTCACCCGCGAGACGCCGACGACGCTTCTCGCCAAGGTCGTGCCGTACCGCGGTTCGTGGATCGAGTTCGAGTTCGACAAGAAGCAGGTGCTGTACGTGCGGATCGACCGCAAGCGCCGGTTCCCCGGGACCGTGTTCCTGCGCGCCCTGGGCCTAGAGTCCAACGCCCAGCTTCTCGCGGACTTCTACAACCTGTTCGAGGCGAAGGTGGGGGCCGACGACGTCACCCTCATGCTGGACGACCGGGTGCTGGCGGCCGAGGATGAGCGCGCCGCGGCCCAGATCGGCCGGCGTGCCGCGGCCCCGGACCTGTTCGCCGGGCTCAAGCTCGACCAGAACCTCCGCAAGGCCCTCAAGGGTCGGGGACAGACGAAGGTCAAGGTGGCGCCCGAGGCGCTGGTCGACGCGGTGCTCGCCGAAGACCTCGTGGACCCGAACACCGGCGAGGTGATCGCCGAGGCGGCCAACGCGGTCTCCCCGGAGCTGCTCGCCCGCGCCCGCGACGTGGGCCGCGCCGAGCTGAAGCTCGCGTTTCCGGGCTGGGACGTGGTCGGTGAGATCCTCACCAAGACCATCGAGAAGGACCAGATCCGGGCCAGGCTCGACGCCATCATGGAGGTTTACCGGAGGCTGCGTCCCGGCGACCCGCCGACGGAGGAGTCGGCGACGACGCTGTTCGAGGGGCTCTTCTTCGACGAGCGCAAGTACGACCTCTCCGAGGTGGGCCGCTTCAAGTTCAACGTCAAGCTGGGCCTGAAGAAGAACCTGAAGCAGCGCGTGATGGATCAGGAGGACTTCATCGCGGTCGTCCGTTACCTGCTCAAGCTCTCGCGCGGCCTCGGGCGCCTCGACGACATCGACTCGCTCGCCAACCGCCGCGTGCGCGCGGTCGGCGAGCTGCTCGAGAACCAGTTCCGGGTGGGCCTCGTGCGCATGGAGCGCGCCATCAAGGAGCGCATGACCATCCATCAGGACATCGAGAACGCGATGCCGCGCGACCTGATCAACGCCAAACCGGTGATCGCCGCGGTGAAGGAGTTCTTCGGCTCCTCGCAGCTCTCGCAATTCATGGACCAGACCAACCCGCTCGCCGAGGTGACCCACAAGCGGCGGCTCTCCGCCCTCGGGCCGGGCGGCCTGTCGCGCGAGCGCGCCGGGTTCGAGGTGCGCGACGTGCACTCCACCCACTACGGGCGGATCTGCCCGATCGAGACCCCGGAGGGTCCGAACATCGGCCTCATCTCCTCGCTGTCGTGCTACGCGCGGATCAACGACTTCGGCTTCATCGAGTCGCCCTACAAGAGGGTCGAGAAGGGACGGGTCCTCGAGCACGTCCAGGTCACCGAGCGCGGCGACTCCGCCTTCGAGCTCCGCCAGGTCGTGCTGCTCGAGGAGGCGGAGGCGGCCAACGCCGGCCTGGCGGGCAGGCGCAAGCGCCAGGTGCGCTGGATGCCGCACGCCTTCTACCTCTCTGCGTGGGACGAGGAGACGCTGAACATCGCCCAGGCCAACGCCGTGGTGGACAAGCGGGGGCACCTGCAGTCCGAGAAGGTGATCGCGCGGTCGGCGGGCGAGTTCGTGCTGATCGACCGTGACAAGGTGGACTACATCGACGTCTCCCCCAAGCAGGTGGTCTCCGTGGCCGCCGCGCTCATCCCGTTCCTCGAGCACGACGACGCCAACCGCGCGCTCATGGGGTCCAACATGCAGCGCCAGGCGGTGCCTCTGCTCCGCTCCGAGGCGCCGCTCGTCGGCACCGGTCTCGAGCCGGTGGTCGCGCGCGACTCCGGGTCGGTCATCGTGTGCCGGCGCTCCGGCGTCGTGGACACGGTGGACGCCCGCCGCATCATCGTGCGCGTCGAGGCGGAGGATCCGGTGACGGGGCGCCCGCGCGACTTCGGCGCCGACATCTATCAGCTCACCAAGTTCCGCCGCTCCAACCAGAACACCTGCATGAACCAGAAGCCGATCGTGCGGCCCGGCCAGAAGGTGGTCAAGGGTCAGGTGCTCGCCGACGGCCCCAACACCGACCGCGGCGAGCTCGCGCTCGGGCGCAACGTGCTCGTGGCCTTCATGCCCTGGCGCGGATACAACTTCGAAGACGCGATCGTGGTCTCCGAGAAGCTCGTCAAGGAGGACTACTTCACGTCGGTGCACATCGAGGAGCTCGAGATCGCGGCGCGCGACACCAAGCTCGGTCCCGAGGAGATCACCCGTGACATCCCCAACGTCTCGGAGTCGGCGCTCAAGGACCTCGACGAGGCCGGCATCGTCCGCATCGGCGCCCACGTGCGGCCCGGCAGCATCCTCGTCGGCAAGGTGACGCCAAAGGGCGAGACCCAGCTCACGCCGGAGGAGAAGCTCCTGCGCGCGATCTTCGGTGAGAAGGCCGGCGACGTGCGCGACGCCTCGCTGAAGTGCCCGCCGGGGATCTCCGGCGTCGTGGTGGACGTCAAGATCTTCGCCCGCCGCGGCACCGAGAAGGACGTCCGGGCCCAGGCGATCGAGAAGGAGGAGATCGGGCGCATCCGCAAGAACTCCGAGGACGAACGGCGCATCATCCTGGAGGAGCGCAACAAGAAGATCGGCGAGCTGCTCGACGGCGCCAAGGTGACCGCCGAGGTGGCCTCGGCGCGCACCGGCGACGTGCTCGCCAAGAAGGGCGGCACGCTCAGGGCCGAGTCCGTGAGCGAGCTGACCCGCGCCGAGCTGCTGGCGTTGCCCCTGAAGGACTCCACCGTGCGCGAACGGGTCCGGATGCTTGTCAACCAAGCCGAGTCGCAGATCGAGGTCCTCGAAAAGCTCAACGACGAGCGGATCAAGCTCCTCACCGCGGGCGACGAGCTGCCGCCCGGCGTCATCAAGCAGGTGAAGGTCTACGTGGCGATGAAGCGCAAGCTCCAGGTCGGCGACAAGATGGCCGGCCGCCACGGCAACAAGGGCGTCATCTCGGTGGTCCTCCCCGACGAGGACATGCCGTACCTCGAGGACGGGACCGCAGTTGAGATCGTTCTCAACCCGCTCGGCGTCCCCAGCCGCATGAACGTGGGCCAGATCCTCGAAACGCACCTCGGCTGGGCCGGCAAGGCGCTCGGCCTGACGTTCGCGACGCCGGTGTTCGACGGTGCGAGCGAGGAGGAGATCCGCGGGCTGCTCTCTCGCGCCGGCATTCCGGAGGACGGCAAGACCGTCCTGCGGGACGGCGTGATCGGCGACCCGTTCGAGCAGAGGGTCACCGTCGGCTACATCTACATGCTCAAGCTCTCCCACCTCGTGGACGACAAGATCCACGCGCGCTCGATCGGTCCGTACTCGCTGATCACCCAGCAGCCGCTCGGCGGCAAGGCTCAGTTCGGCGGCCAGCGCCTGGGCGAGATGGAGGTTTGGGCCCTTGAGGCGTACGGCGCCGCCTACACGCTGCAGGAGCTACTGACCGTCAAGTCCGACGACGTCGAGGGACGTTCGCGGGTCTACGAGGCGATCGTCAAGGGCAAGGTCCCCGAGCAGCCGGGCCTGCCCGAGTCGTTCAACGTGCTCGTGCGCGAGCTCCAGAGCCTAGGGCTCGATGTGGAGCTCGTCAAGCACGAGGCAGAGTAAGGGGGTCTGGAATGAGCAGCATGCAGAACGAACCCCGCGCGTTTTTCACCAAGCCGAAGGCTATCAACGACTTCGACGCGATCCGCGTGTCCCTGGCCTCGCCGGAGAAGATCCGTTCCTGGTCGCACGGCGAGGTGACGAAGCCCGAAACGATCAACTACCGCACGTTCAAGCCCGAGCGCGACGGCCTCTTCTGCGCCCGCATCTTCGGCCCCGTCACCGACTGGGAGTGCCTGTGCGGCAAGTACAAGCGGATGAAGCACCGCGGCGTGGTTTGCGACAAGTGCGGCGTCGAGGTGACCCGCTCCAAGGTGCGGCGCGAGCGCATGGGCCACATCGAGCTCGCGGCTCCGGTCTCGCACGTGTGGTTCTTCAAGGGCCTGCCCAGCCGCATCGGCCAGCTGCTCGACATCACGATGCGCGAGCTGGAGCGGGTGCTCTACTTCGAGGCGTACGTCGTCATCGACCCCGGCGACACCACGCTCGAGGAGAAGCAGGTCCTCTCGGAGGAGCAGTACCGCGAGGCCAAGCAGGAGTACGGCGAGAGCTTCGTCGCCAAGATGGGCGCCGAGTCGATCCAGGAGCTCCTGCGCCGCATCGACCTCGACGAGATGGCCGGCGAGCTTCGCCTCCTCATGCGCACCGAACCCTCGGTCGTCAAGCGCCAGAAGGCGGCCAAGCGGCTGCGCGTGGTCGAGTCGTTCCGCAAGTCGGGAAACCGCCCGGAGTGGATGATCCTCGAGGTCATCCCGGTCATCCCGCCCGAGCTGCGCCCCCTCGTGCCCCTGGACGGCGGCCGGTTCGCCACCTCGGACCTCAACGACCTCTACCGGCGGGTGATCAACCGCAACAACCGCCTCAAGAAGCTCCTCGAGCTGCGGGCGCCGGAAGTCATCGTGCGCAACGAGAAGCGCATGCTCCAGGAGGCTGTGGACGCTTTGTTCGACAACGGCCGCCGCGGCCGCGTGATCAAGGGCTCCAACGGGCGGCCCCTCAAGTCGCTCTCCGACGCTCTCAAGGGCAAGCAGGGGCGCTTCCGCCAGAACCTCCTGGGCAAGCGCGTGGACTACTCGGGCCGCAGCGTGATCGTCGTCGGTCCGGAGCTCCAGCTTCACCAGTGCGGCGTGCCCAAGGAGATGGCGCTCGAGCTGTTCAAGCCGTTCATCTACCACGAGTTGGAGAAGAAGGGGCTGGTCACGACGATCAAGATGGCGCGCGAGCTCGTAGAGCAGCGCACGCCCGACGTCTGGGACGCCCTGGAGACCGTGATCCGGGAGCACCCGGTCATGCTCAACCGCGCGCCGACGCTGCACCGTCTCGGCATCCAGGCGTTTGAGCCCGTGCTGGTCGAGGGCAAGGCGATCCGCATTCACCCGCTGGTGTGTGCCGCCTACAACGCTGACTTCGACGGCGACCAGATGGCGGTACACGTGCCGCTCTCGCCGGTAGCGCAACTCGAGGCCCGCGTCCTCATGCTGGCCTCGCAGAACATCCTTTCGCCGGCCTCGGGCAAGCCGCTCGCGGTGCCGTCCCAGGACATGGTGCTCGGCATGTACTACCTGACTTCCGAGCGGCCGCTGGCGGAGAAGCAGAAGCGCAAGCTCTTCGCCTACCTCGACGAGGCGCTGCTCGCGCACTCCAACAAGCGCGTGGACACCCTGCAGCCGATCGAGGTCGTGTACACCGGCAACCTGCTCGACATGACCGTGGAGGCCGACCAGCAGGACATCCTGCACGCCGAGCCTCAGTGGGTGGAGAACTTCCACCTCGAGACCACGGTCGGGCGCGTTATCTTCAACTCGACGCTGCCGCCGGAGCTGCCGTTCGTGAACGGGCAGCTCAAGAAGGGCGGGCTGCAGAGCCTGGTCTCCTTCGCGTACCTGCGTTACGGGCACGAGGTGACGGTCCGCCTGCTCGACGCCCTCAAGAACCTCGGCTTCACCTGGGCCACCCGCGCCGGGATCTCGATCGGCGCCGGCGACATGATGGTCCCCGACGCCAAGGAGGGCCTGATCGACAACGCGCTCAAGGAGGTCGAGGAGGTCGAGCGCCAGCGCTCCGGAGGCATCATCACCGCCGGCGAGCGCCTCAACAAGATCGTGGACATCTGGCACCGCGTCACCGAGCGCGTCTCCGACGAGATGTTCCGCGAGATGCGCAAAAGGGCGGACGAGAGCGGCGAGCCCAACCCGATCTTCATCATGGCCGACTCGGGCGCGCGCGGCTCCAAGGAGCAGATCCGCCAGATCGCCGGCATGCGCGGCCTGATGTCCAAGCCCTCCGGTGAGATCATTCCGACCCCGATCACGGCGAACTTCCGCGAGGGGCTGTCGGTTCTGCAGTACTTCATCTCGACCCACGGCGCGCGCAAGGGTCTCGCCGACACCGCGCTCAAGACCGCGGACTCCGGCTACCTCACGAGGCGCCTTGTGGACGTGTCGCAGGACGTGATCATCACCGAGGAGGACTGCGGCACCGACCACGGCATCTTCGTCACCGCCATTACCGAGGGCGGCGAGGTCCTGGAGAAGCTGCGCGACCGCCTGGTCGGCCGCGTGGCCGCCGAGGACGTCGTGGATCCCCTCGAGGGGACCACCATCTGCGAGGCCAACACCGAGCTCACGGAGGAGCTGGCCGCCGCCATCGAGGACGCCGGCTACGAACGGGTAAAGATCCGCTCGTTGCTGACGTGCGAGACCCGGCGCGGCGCCTGCCGCAAGTGCTACGGGCGCATGCTCGCCACCGGACGGCTGGCGGAGCTCGGCGAAGCCGTCGGGATCATCGCCGCGCAGTCGATCGGCGAACCCGGCACGCAGCTCACGATGCGGACGTTCCACTACGGCGGCACCGCCACCCGGGCGACCGAGCAGTCGCGCCACCAGGCGAGCCGCTCGGGCACGGCGCGCCTGTTCGGAGTGCAGGCGGTCACCAACACCGAGGGGAAGACGGTGGTCGTCTCCCGCAACGCCAAGGTCGCGATCTCCGACGACCGCGGGCGCGAGCGCGAGCGCTACAACCTGGTGTACGGCTCCGTCCTCCAGGTCAACGAAGGCGAGGAGGTGGAGCCGGGCACCGTGCTCTCCGAATGGGACCCGTTCACCTCGGCCGTGCTCACCACCGTGGCAGGCAAGGTCGAGTTCGTCGACCTGATCGAGGGCGAGAACGTGCGCGAGGAGATCGACAAGCTCACGGGCCACTCGCACAAGATCGTCATCGAGCCGATCGGCGCCGACAGGCGCATCCCGACCATCGTGGTGCGCGCAGGCAAGAAGTCCGAGAGGCGCTACCAGCTGGCCATCGGTTCTCACCTGATGGTCGCCGAGGGGGAGCACGTCAACCCGGGCGACGTGCTGGCAAAGATCCCGCGCGAAACCACCAAGACCAAGGACATCACCGGCGGTCTGCCGCGCGTGGTCGAGCTCTTCGAGGCCCGGCGGCCGAAGGATGCCGCCGTGGTCAGCGAGATCTCTGGTGTCGTCCACATCGGTGAGGCCACCCGCGGCACCCGCAAGGTGACCGTCGAGGGCAAGGAGGGCACGACCCGGGAGTACACGATCCCGAAGATCGCCCACCTCATCGTGCAGGACGGGGAGTGGGTCGCCAGCGGCGAGTCGCTCACCGATGGCCCCGTGGATCCCCACGACGTGCTCGCGGTGCTCGGCGAGAACGAGCTCCAGCGCTACCTGGTGGACAAGATCCAGGAGGTCTACCGCACCCAGGGCGTGACCATCAACGACAAACACATCGAGACCATCGTCAGGCAGATGTGCCGCTTCGTGAAGGTCACGGACCCCGGTGACACCGAGTTCCTGCTCGAGGAGCAGGTCCCGCGGTACCGCGTGCAGGAGGAGAACGAGCGGATCGAGAAACTCGGCGGCCAGCCGGCACGCTTCGCCCCGGTGCTGCTCGGTATCACAAAGGCCGCGCTGGCGACCGAGTCCTTCGTCTCGGCGGCCTCCTTCCAGGAGACCACCCGCGTCCTGACCGAGGCCGCGGTGTCCGGGCGGATCGACGACTTGTACGGTCTCAAGGAGAACGTGATCGTCGGGCGGCTGATCCCGGCTGGCACGGGAGCCAAGCATTATCATCACTTTGCGGTCGAACCGGTACCACAGGAGGAGATGCCTCAGCCGCCTGAGCCCGAAGCCGAGGGGCCCGTCGAGTTCGAAGGGCTCAACCAGCTGCTCCCGGGGCGCCCCGAAGGCAGTTGACACTGAGGCAGCAGTTAACTAGAATCTCCAGGCTTTGCCGGCAGGGCCGGCAGGCGGGAGCCGGGGCCAAGCACCGGAACACGCTTGGCCCTTGTTGCCTGGAGTCGAGAGAGGAAACGATGCCGACGATTTCGCAACTGGTCCGAAACGGACGCGAACAGCTGGAGAGCAAGACCAAGAGCCCGGCTCTGAAGGCGAGTCCGCAGAAGCGAGGCGTGTGCACGCGCGTCTACACGACCACGCCCAAGAAGCCGAACTCGGCCCTCCGGAAGGTGGCCCGCGTCCGTCTGACCAACGGCATCGAGGTGACGACCTACATCCCAGGCGAAGGTCACAACCTGCAGGAGCACTCGGTGGTGATGATCCGCGGCGGTCGCGTCAAGGACCTGCCCGGTGTGCGCTACCACGTGATCCGCGGTGTGGTCGACGCTCAGGGCGTGGCGGGCCGCAACAAGAGCCGCTCGAAGTACGGGACGAAGAAGCAGAAGCAGCAGCAGGGGAGGCCGTAGGATATGCCGCGCCGTCGTTACATCGCCAAGCGCGAGGTGCTGCCGGATCCGGTCTACAACTCGCAGCTCGTCACACGCTTCATCAACTCGATCCTCCGGCGGGGCAAAAAGAGCACCGCCGAAGGCATCTTCTACGGCGCGCTCGACATCATCCAGGGCAAGACGCAGGACGACCCGCTCAAGGTCTTCAAGCGCGCGATGGACAACGTAAAGCCGCAGCTCGAGGTGAAGTCACGGCGCGTCGGCGGCTCGACGTACCAGGTCCCTGTCGAAGTGCCACCGGCACGGCAGCTGTCCCTGTCCATCCGGTGGCTGATCGACTTCGCCCGGGCGCGCGGCGAGAAGTCGATGGTCGAGAAGCTGGCCGGCGAGTTCATGGACGCCGCCAACAGCCGCGGCGGGGCGATCAAGAAGAAGGACGACACACACCGGATGGCCGAGGCCAACAAGGCGTTCAGCCACTACCGGTGGTAGGAGGCAGTTAACAGCTCAGAGCCGCCGGCGCAGCAGGCCTGGCGGTGCACGGCAGAGAGAGAAGCAGGAAGCGCTGAAAGGTTCTTTGAAAACATGCCACGACTTGCACCCCTCGAGAGGACTCGGAATATCGGCATCATGGCCCACATCGATGCCGGTAAGACCACGACTACCGAGCGCATCCTCTACTACACGGGGGTGAACTATAAGATGGGGGAGGTCCACGACGGGACCGCCACCATGGACTGGATGGAGCAGGAGCAGGAGCGTGGCATCACCATCACATCCGCCGCCACCACCTGCTTCTGGCGCGACCACCGCATCAACATCATCGATACCCCCGGGCACGTCGACTTCACGGCCGAGGTCGAGCGCAGTCTTCGTGTGCTCGACGGGGCCGTGGCCGTGTTCGACGCGGTGAACGGCGTCGAGCCCCAGTCCGAGACCGTCTGGCGCCAGGCGGACCGCTACCGCGTGCCCCGCATCGCGTTCGTCAACAAGATGGACCGCGTCGGCGCCGATTTCTTCGCCACCATCGAGCAGATGCGGTCCAAGCTGCGCGCCAACCCCGTGGCGGTACAGATCCCGCTCGGTTCCGAGGAAGGCTTCCAGGGCGTGATCGACCTGATCGAGGGGTGCGCTTACGTCTACCGCGAGGAGACGCTGGGCGCGGAGTTCGAGCGCACCGACGTTCCGGAGGAGCACAGGGCGGTTTACGAGGAGTGGCGCGAGAAGATGCTCGAGGTCGCCGCGGAGTTCGACGAGGAGCTCCTCGAGCGTTATCTGGCCGGTGAGACGCTGGATGTCCAGGCGGTCCGGGCCAGCCTGCGCGCCCAGACCGTTGCGCACCACATCGCGCCGGTGGTTTGCGGATCGGCCTTCAAGTATAAGGGCGTGCAGCAGTTGCTCGACACGGTCGTGGACCTCCTTCCATCGCCGCTCGACATCCCGCCGATCGAGGGACACACGCCCTCAGGCGAGCCCGAGACGAGGCCGGCGGACGACGATGCGCCGTTTGCGGCGCTCGCGTTCAAGATCATGACTGACCCGTTCGTCGGCCAGCTGACGTTCCTGCGGGTCTACTCGGGGCAGGTCTCGACCGGCGACCAGGTCCAAAACGCCCGCACCGGGAACAACGAGCGGATCGGGCGCCTCCTCAAGATGCACGCCAACAAGCGCGAGGAGATCAAGGAGGTGTTCGCCGGGGACATCGTCGCGCTGGTGGGGCTGCGCAGCGTCGCCACCGGCGACACGATCTGCTCGCCCAAGCACCCCATCGTGCTCGAGGCGATGCAGTTCCCCGAGCCAGTGATCGACGTCGCGATCGAGCCCAAGACCAAGGCCGACCAGGACAAGCTCGGCATGGCGCTCGGGAAGCTCGCGCAGGAGGATCCCACCTTCCGCGTGCACACGGACTCGGAGACCGGTCAGACCATCATCTCGGGTATGGGCGAGCTGCACCTCGAGATCATCGTCGACCGCCTGGTGCGCGAGTTCAAGGTGGAGGCGGCGGTCGGAAGGCCGCAGGTTTCCTACCGCGAGACGATCAAGAAAGAGTCCCAGGGCGAAGGCCGCTTCGTCCGGCAGACCGGGGGACGCGGCCAGTACGGACACGCCAAGATCCGCATCCGGCCTCTCACCGACGGGGAAGATTACGAGTTCGAGAACGACATCGTCGGGGGCAGCATCCCCCGCGAGTACATCAAGCCGGTGGATCAGGGGATCCGCGAGGCGCTGCAGCGCGGTGTGCTCGCCGGTTACCCGATGATCGGCGTCGGCGTGAGCCTGTACGACGGCTCCTACCACGACGTGGACTCCTCGGAGATCGCTTTCAAGGTTGCCGGCTCGCTGGCGTTCAAGGACGCTGCGGCGAAGGCAGGTCCGGTGCTCCTCGAACCGCTCATGGAGGTCGAGGTCGTCACCCCGGACGACTACATGGGGGACGTGATCGGCGACCTCAATTCGCGGCGCGGCAAGATCACCAGCCTCGAGCAGCGTTCGGGCTCGCGGGTCATCAGCGCCTTCGTTCCGCTGGCGGAAATGTTCGGATACGCGACGCAGCTCCGTTCCATGACTCAGGGGCGCGCCACGTACACCATGCAGTTTGACCACTACGACGAGGTCCCAAAGAGCGTCGCGGAAGAGGTCGTTTCCCGTGCGCGGGGCCTGGTGTAAAGGGGGCGGATATGGCCAAGCAGAAGTTCGACCGGACGAAGCCGCACGTCAACGTAGGGACGATTGGGCACGTGGACCACGGCAAGACGGCGTTGACGTCGGCGATCACGAAAGTGATGTCGCTGAAGGGGTTCGCGGAGTACAAGTCGTACGACGAGGTGGCGAAGGCGTCGATTGCGCACGGTCGTCGGAACGAGATGAAGATCTTGACGATCGCGACCTCGCACGTGGAGTACCAGACGGGGGCGCGGCACTACGCGCACGTGGACTGCCCCGGGCACGCCGACTACGTGAAGAACATGATCACGGGGGCGGCGCAGATGGACGGGGCGATCCTGGTGGTGTCGGCGGAGGACGGTCCGATGCCGCAGACGCGCGAGCATATTTTGCTGGCGCGGCAGGTGGGGGTGCCGTGCATCGTGGTGTTTTTGAACAAGGTGGACAAGGTCGAGGATCCGGAGCTCTTGGACCTGGTGGAGCTGGAGGTTCGGGAGCTGCTCTCCCAGTACGAGTTCCCCGGGGACGAGGTGCCGGTGATCCGGGGGTCGGCGTTGAAGGCGGGTGTGGTGGGGTCGGCGGAGGATGCGGACGCGAAGTGCATCCTGGAGCTGATGGACGCGTTGGACAAGTACGTGCCGCAGCCGGTGCGGGACATTGACAAGCCGTTTTTGATGCCGATCGAGGACGTATTCACGATTTCGGGGCGTGGGACGGTGGTGACGGGGCGGGTGGACCGCGGGATCGTGAAGGTTGGGGAGGAGATGGAGATCGTCGGGTTCCGGCCGACGTTCAAGCGGGTGGTGACGGGTGTGGAGATGTTCCGGAAGCTGTTGGACCAGGGGCAGGCTGGGGACAACATCGGGTTGCTGCTGCGCGGGACGGAGAAGTCGGACGTGGAGCGCGGGCAGGTGGTGGCGAAGCCTGGGAGCATCACGCCGCACACGAAGTTCAAGGCGGAGGTGTACGTGCTGACGAAGGAAGAGGGTGGTCGGCACACGCCGTTTTTCGCGGGGTACCGGCCGCAGTTTTACTTCCGGACGACGGACGTGACGGGGTCGGTGAAGCTGCCGGCGGGAGTTGAGATGGTGATGCCAGGGGACAACATTGCGGTGGAGGTGGAGTTGATCACGCCGATTGCGATGGAAAAGGGCTTGCGGTTCGCCATTCGTGAGGGCGGTCGCACGGTCGGCGCCGGCACCATCACCGAAGTCATCGAGTAGGAGTGGCCATGGTCAAGGACAAAATCCGGATCCGACTCAAGGCGTACGACTTCCGTCTCCTGGACCAGTCCACGGCAGAAATCGTGGATACGGCGAAGCGAACGGGCGCGAACGTGTCGGGACCCATCCCGCTGCCGACGCAGATCCAGCGCTTCACCGTGCTGCGCTCTCCGCACGTGGACAAGAAGTCCCGTGAGCAGTTCGAGATCCGCACGCACAAGAGGCTCCTGGACATCCTCGACCCCACGCAGCAGACCGTGGATGCGCTCATGAAGCTCGAGCTCCCGGCCGGCGTGGACGTCGAGATCAAGGCCTACGGCGGGAAGAAGTGAGGCCGGCCATGGTCCAAGGAATTCTCGCCAAGAAGATCGGAATGACCCAGGTTTTCGACGACAACGGGGAGGTCGTCCCCGTGACGGTCGTCCAGGCCGGCCCGTGCGTGGTGGTCCTGCGCCGGACGGCCGGGAAGGACGGCCACGAGGCGGTCCAGCTCGGCCTGGTGGCCGGCAAGCCGCCGCGCCGCGTCAGCAAGCCCATCAGGGGCTCGTTTGCCAAGGCCGGCGTGCCGCCCACGAGGGTGCTCGCCGAGGTGCCGGTTTCCTCCGGCTCCGAGGTCAAGGCCGGCGACACCGTGCTGTGCGACATCTTCACCGTCGGCGAGGAGGTCCGCGTGGTCGGGACCTCCAAGGGCAAGGGGTTCCAGGGTGCGGTCAAGCGCCACCACTTCCGGGGCGGCGCCGCGAGCCACGGTTCGATGTTCCACCGTGCGCCGGGCGGCATCGGCCCGTCCGCGTACCCGTCGCGCGTCTTCCCGGGGACCCGCATGGCGGGGCGCATGGGCGGCGACCGCGTCACCCTCAAGCGCGTGAAGGTGGTGAAGGTGGACCTGGAGCGCAACCTGGTGTTCCTCAAGGGTGCCGTTCCCGGCGGCCGTAACGCGCTGTTGCAGCTGGTAAAGGCGTGAGGGGGCGGACATGAAGCTTGACGTTCGCAACTGGGACAACAAGGTGGTGGGTGAGATCGAACTCCCGCAGGAGGTCTTCGCCTACCCGGTCCGCCAGCACCTGGTCT
>Ga0316628_100001260_pt1 | contig 17698 bp, 12 predicted proteins | sample OWC_Aug_M2_C1_D5_FD_207648 | JGI IMG/M metagenome (GOLD analysis project Ga0316628, IMG submission 207648) | Wetland soil microbial communities from Old Woman Creek delta, Ohio, United States - OWC_Aug_M2_C1_D5_C | ecosystem: Environmental > Terrestrial > Soil > Wetlands | place: USA: Ohio... | reverse complement strand
GTCACGGGTGGAGTGTGGGCTTTGGCCGGTTGGCTCGTGCCGCTTCCCACCAGCGCCTCCGCGGATGGGCCGACCCTCCGCCTCTACGCCGGCGCGGATGAGATTGCCGTCCTCCACGGCCTGAGCCGCCGGGCGCAGGTCTGGCGGCCGTTGGAGGAGTTCCCGCGGGGCGTCGTCGACGCGGTGCTGGTCGCAGAGGATCGACGCTTCTTCCAACACCGCGGCATCGATGTCCCGGCGGTGTTCCGCGCACTCGCAACGAATGCGCGGCGGGGCGAAATCCGGCAGGGGGCCAGCACGATCACCCAACAGTTGGCGCGGACGCTCTTCCTCACGCGCGAGCGGGGTTGGGGGCGAAAGCTCCACGAGGCCGCGCTCGCGTTGGTCCTGGAGTTCCGCTACTCCAAGCCTCGCATCCTGGAAGCGTACCTCAACACGATCTACCTGGGTCAGGACGGCGATGTCGCCGTCCACGGCCTGCCCGCCGCCGCCCGGCATTACCTCGGCAAAGACCTTGCCGCCGTCCGCGCGGACGAAGCGGCGCTGTTGGCTGGGGCCATCAGCAGCCCCAACAAGACCCTCGGCGACCGGCCGGACCGCGCTCGCACCGCCCGGGCCAGCGTTCTGTCGGAAATGCGGCGTCGCGGGTTGCTCGATGAGGCGCGGGCCCGGGAGGCGATGGCGCGCCCGCTTCCGGCCGAAACGGGCCGCACTCGCTTGCGGGCACCGTATTTCGTGGACCTGGCCCGCGAAGAGATCGGTCACCGCTTGTCCCTGCCTGCCATGGGGGAGGTCCGCATCGCAACCAGCCTGGACCCGACGCTGCAGCGCGCGGCCGAGCGGGCCGTCCAGGAAGGCCTGGATCGAATGGAACGCCGGCGTGGGGGTCGGCCCGGAACGATCGAATCGGCGCTTGTCGCCATCGAGCCGGCATCGGGACAGATCCGCGCGCTCGTCGGCGGGCGCCGCTACCTCGACAGCCCCTTCAATCGGGCGACGCGAGCCGCGCGGCAACCGGGATCGCTCTTCAAGCCCTTGGTCTATCTGGCGGCTTTCGAGCTGGGCCCTCGCGGGCAGTCCGCCCCGATCACGCCGGCGTCGCTGGTTCGCGACGAGCCGTTGACGGTCAACGCCGACGGACGGACCTGGACACCCAGGAACGTGGACGGCCGCCTCCTCGGGAACGTCACAGTGAGACGGGCTGTCGAAGAGTCTCGAAATGTCCCCGCCGTGCGTGTGGCGCTGGACGTGGGGCTGGACCGAATTGTGGAGGTGGCGCAGCGCGTGGGTATCCGAAGCCCTCTGGCGGCTGTTCCATCCCTTGCCCTCGGCACGTCGGAGGTGACGCTCCTCGAGATCACCGGCGCTTACGGGGCACTGGCGAACGGAGGCGTCCGCGCGGTGCCCACGACCTTTGCCGCCGGCGCTCCTCCGGCCGGGGCGCAGGTGAACGTTCCCCTTCCCGCCGCGACGCCGGCGGTGTCGGCCGAATCCGCCTTTCTGGTGACGCATCTATTGCGCGGCGTCATGCGCCAAGGGACCGGCAAGGCCAGCCTCCGGTGGGGGCTGAGCGACGTGACGGCGGGAAAGACCGGAACGACCGATGGCCTTCGGGATGCGTGGTTCGTCGGGTACACGCCCGAATTGGTGGTGGGCGTCTGGGTGGGGCGAGACGACGGGAGCCCGCTCGGCCTCAGCGGCGCCGAGGCCGCACTCCCGATCTGGGCCGCCACGATGGCGGCCGCCGTGCGGCAGACACCCCCGAAGCCTTTCACCCCTCCGCCCGGTGTCGTTCTGGTCTCCGTGGATCGGGACACTGGGAAGTCGGCGTCGTTCTGGTGTGATCAGGGGCGCACGGTCGAGGAAGCCTTCCGGGCGGGGACGGAGCCTCCTGCCGGTTGCGGCGGCGGGGCGCTCGTGAGCGCCGGTCGAGGGCTCCTGAAATGGTTTACCGGGTTGTTTCGGTGAGGACAACACGATCTCACCGTTACGTCCGCATGCATAGGGGACGCCCTTAACTTAATTATCATAGTACTGGAATACCCACCGCGAAATCCGCGGTAGAAGTGTTTTTTGGACGTTAAGTTAATTAAATTAAGGGCGTCCCCCTGACGAACTTAAGGGCGTCCCCCTGACGTGACGAACTTAAGGGCGTCCCCCTGACGAACTGGTCCTTCCGTCGTTATTCTTGTGCGCGTGTGGGAGGGCGCGTTCGGCTCGCCCGTGGCACCTCCGCGCGTGCTCTGACAACTCCACAGCGAGCACTTAGTCTGCTACCCTGTATTTCACCCGGTTTGGCCGCCGTTTGCCGCGCGGCAGACGCGGGACCATGCCTCTATACGTTCTTGACGCGAGGATGCCATGACTTTTGCCAGGTTGCCGCGGACCGTCGTTCCCAGTCGATACGATATTCAGATCGAACCCGACCTCGCCGCATCCATCTTTGCCGGCGAGGAAACGATCGAGGTGACGATCTCCGAGGCGACAGAGGAGATTGTCCTGAACGCCGCCGACCTCACGATCCACGCCGCGGCGATTGAGGGCTACGGGCGGCGGCTGGCCGGGTCGATCGAGCTGGACGAAGCCTCGGAGCGAGCTCTCCTCAGCTTCGCCGAGCCGCTCCAGCCAGGCTCTTGGCGGCTTCTACTGACATTCTCCGGCGTCCTGAACGACAAACTCCGCGGGTTCTATCGCAGCACGTTCACCGGCGACGAGGGACGCAAAGGCACGCTGGCGGTCACCCAGTTCGAGGCGACGGACGCCCGCCGCGCCTTCCCCTGCTGGGACGAGCCGGCGTTCAAGGCCGTATTCCAGCTCACGCTGGTCGTGGATGAGGACCTGACTGCGATTTCGAATACTCTCGTCTCCGGAGTGCGGCCCGTTCCCGATCGCGCGAAGAAGGCGGTGGCTTTTTCGCCGACGATCCCGATGTCCACGTATCTCGTGGCATTCGTGATCGGGGCGCTCGAGGCCACGGAAGCGGTGGACGTGGGTGGGACGCCGATCCGGGTCTGGGCGATTCCGGGAAAAAGACAACTGGCCACGTTCGCACTCGATGTAGCGGCCTTCTCCCTGCGCTTCTTCCAGGAGTACTACGGCGTACCGTATCCGGGGGACAAGCTGGACCTGATCGCCATTCCGGATTTTGCCTTCGGCGCCATGGAGAATCTCGGAGCCATCACGTTTCGGGAAACGGCCCTCCTGGTGGACGAGGGGAGCGCCACCCACGCCGAGCTGGCCCGCGTCGCCCACGTGGTGGCACACGAGATCGCCCACATGTGGTTCGGTGACCTCGTGACCATGGCCTGGTGGAACGGGCTCTGGCTGAACGAGGCCTTCGCCACGTTCATGGAGGTGCTGGCGGTCGACGCGTGGAAGCCGGCCTGGGGCCGCTGGGACAATTTCGGCGTGTCGCGGGCTGCGGCCTTTCTGACGGACGGACTGCAGTCGAGCCGCCCCATCGAATTCGACGTCGTGGCGCCCAAGGACGCCGAGGCCATGTTCGATGTGCTCACCTACGAGAAGGGTGGGGCGGCGTTGCGAATGCTGGAGCAATACCTCGGCCCGGAAGCCTTTCGCGCGGGTGTCCGGAGGTATCTCGCAACGCATCGATTTGCCAATGCCGAGACGACGGATCTCTGGAAAGCCTTAGGGGAGGCATGCGGTCAGCCAATCCCGGAGATGATGGACGGGTGGATCTTCCGACAGGGGTACCCGCTCGTGACAGTGGAAGCGGAGGGCGCTGGCGAGACCGTCCGGTTTAGCCAGCGCCCGTTCCGGTACCTCCGCGATGACGGCGACGCGGCGGCGACGTGGCATGTCCCGATCACCTATCGCGCCCGGGTCAACGGCGACATCCTCCATGGCCGGTTGCTGCTCTCTGCTGCGGAAGGCCGCGTCCACTTCCCCGGCCGGCCGGACTGGGTTGTGGCGAACGAGGGGGGACACGGGTTCTACCGTGTGCACTATGGGCCCGAGCTTCTCGCGTCGCTCCTCGGCATGCCGGCCGAGACCATGACGCCCATCGAGCGGTTCAACCTGGTCAACGATGCGTGGGCGGCCGCCCTGGCCGGCATGCTTCCGGCGCCGGCCTTCTTGGACCTCGCCGCCCAATTCACGGCGGAAACCGACCGGCACGTGTGGGCACCCCTATTGGCGTCCCTCGGCTACCTGGCGCGTGTCGTCCCGCCCGAGCTGCGGCCGTACCTCGATCGGTTGGTCCGCGCGCGGCTGGATGACGCGATGGCGCGACTCGGCTGGTCGCCACGTCCGGAGGACAGCGAATTGGTCCGAGAACTGCGAGGGGAGATTCTGCGGGCGATTGGCACCCTTGGAAACGACGAGCATGTGCAGCGTGCTGCGCGGGATCGTTACGCTGCGGGCGGGGAGCTGCCCGCGCTGGATCCCAACGTGGTCGCGGCCGTTCTTGCGATCGTCGCCCACACAGGAGGGGAAGCCGAATACACGGAATTCCTCGCTCGTTTCAAGGCGGCGAAGACACCGCAGGACGAACAGCGCTATCTTCGAGCACTCGCCGATTTCCGCTCGCCCGACCTGATTCGGCGGACCCTTGATTTGAGCCTCAACGGCGAGGTCCGGACACAGGACGCGCCGTTCCTCGTGCGAGATCTGCTCATGGGTGTGCACAGCCGGGAGATCGCTTGGGCGTTTGTCAAGGACCACTGGGGGGAGATGGAGCGGCTCTACCCCTCTCAGAGTGGACTGCGGCGCCTATGCGAGGGCATAACGGGCCTAGCCACGCCGGAGCTCGAGCAAGAGGTGCGGGCATTTTTCGAGCCGCGGAGCGTGACGTTCGGCGGGAAGACGCTCATGCAATACCTGGAGCGGTTGCGGATAGCCGTTGCGTTCCGAGAGCGTGAAATGGTGCCGCTTCGGGTCTGCCTCGCGCGTTTCTGAATGCGAGAACGAAATTGGATTGGTGTTTTCAAGAGGTGACGCCATTATGCCACGCTCTCGGCCGCCCGGGAGGCGCGGGTCATATCCCCATCGTGGGCAAATGCCCCCGCGGGAATGCCGGTCGTCGGAGAACAGAAGGATCTTGAAAGATCGTCGCTCAAGGGCTTCGTTAGGGATAACCCTTGGTTTTTTCGATAATCGTCTGGTGTCGACTCGGTGCTCGCCGCCACGGAAGTGTCTATTTCGGCCTTGGCACCCTCTTTGCTTAAGCCATAGTCCGTCCGGACACGTCGGCTGCGCAGCGAGGAACGAGTTACGATGGCTGATAGGCAGAGTCGAGCGTACGGAAAGTAGGCGGCGAAGGGGTCGCCTGAAAGGGGTGTCCCATGAAATTATTAAAGGTGCGAACGCTTATCGTGGTGTTCTTGGCGCTCTTGATCGTACCTTTCCTGGCGGATATGCACGTACCGTTCGGGTCTCACCACGCCGGCATTGCCTACGCGAAGGGCGATGGCGGCGGCGGTGGAGGCGGTGGAGGCGGGGGCGACAGCGGCGGTAGCGGAAGCGGAGGCAGCGGCTCCGGTGGTTCGGGGGGCTCCGGCGGTTCCGGTAGCGGCGACGGCGGCGGTAGCGGAAGCGGAAGCGGCGGCTCTGGAGGCGGCGGAGGTGCCGGGGGCGGTAGCGGAAGCGGAGGCAGCGGCTCCGGTGGTTCGGGGGGCTCCGGCGGTTCCGGTAGCGGCGACGGCGGTGGCCGTGGCGGGGACTCCAGCGGCCGCGGCGGTGATCACAGCGGTGGCCGCGGCGGTGACTCTGCCCGAGGTGACGACCGCGGTGGGCATCGCGGTCAAGAAGCCCCTGAGGCACAGCGTGATCGAGACCGCGATCGTGATCGAGACCGCGATCGGGATCGGCAGCACGCGGCGGACAGCGAGGATGGCATGGGTCACGGCCATCGCGGTCGAGGCTTGGGCCAGTCCGTGTCAGACGCTGCGCATCAAGCACAGACGCAGGCGCGCCAGAGCGGCGCACAAGTCGGACCGGCGGTACGCGACGCCGTGCATCAGGCACAGGAGCAGGCGCGGCAGCAGCGCGAGGCCGAAACTCGGAGCCGGCAGGAGATGGAAGCGGAAAACCGCGACCTCAGCCGGAGCCGCAGCACGACGCAGTCCCAGTAGCGAGGACAATGGGGCATGATGCGGCTGTTTCGATCCTGGTTCGCGTATTTCGCCATCATGGTCAGCGTGCCGCTCGGCCTGCTCCTCGCAGGCTGCAGCGGTACGCTGGCGCAAGTGGCGGCAAACGTCGAGAGAAGTAACCAGGCCCAGCGGAGCTATGGAGCCGGGATGGCCCGGTACAAGGCGGCCGATTACCGGGCCGCCATTCCCCACTTCAACCGCGCACTGGAACTGGATCCGACGTTCGACGACGCCGAGGCGTCCCTGGCGTGGAGCTTGTACCATGAGGGCGACTACGTCGAGGCTATCCGGCACTTTCGGCAAGCCCTGACCCGTCAACCGAAATGGGAGGGCCTCCACAGTGGGCTCGGATGGAGCCGGTATCGGATGCAACGCTACTACCTGGCCTTGGACGCCTTCCGCCAGGCGCTGGCGATCGACCCGAAATACCGCGACGCGAATATCGGATATGCCTACGCGCTGTTCGAGCTGGGCCGATACGCCGAGGCCCTGCCGCACCTAGAGCGGATGACGCGCGAGGGAGAGGGGGGCGCCTTCCGCAGTCCGTTGCCGGAAGTCGAGCGCGTCCGAAGCCGATACGCCTGGACGCTCTTCTATCTCGGGGATTACCCGCGCGCGCGGGTCGAGTTTCAAAAGGGTGTGGCCGCGAGGCCCGACTGGGCCGGTCTGCACAACGGATTGGGCTGGACGTATATTCGCCTAGGAGATCGCGCGCGGGCCAGCGACAGTTTCCGACGGGCACTCCAGCTCCAGCCGGGTCTCGCTGATGCTCAGGAAGGTCTGGCGATGGCGGCGCGGTAACGTAATCTTCGGGAGAGCGACGGCGTGGCGACGCCGGGGCCGTGCGGCTCCGGCGTCTGTATTTCTGCCGAGGCGATACATGTGCCCCGCGCAAGAGGGAGACCGGCGACATCGCGGGTCCCTGTGCTTGCATTTCCCTTTTCTCCGACTAAGAACGTGAGGAGGCGAGCGAAGCACGCGACGACACGCAGCCGAGGTGGTTCGCCACGATCTGACGGCAGGCGGGTCGTGTGATGGGAGATCTTTCCGGTCAAATGCCCACAGGTGGGCAAATGCCCACGCGAACGCACGCTCCACGCTGACGGTCTCAAGAGGCCGGAGATGGTTGGGGTTCATTGCCATCCGACTGTAACTTACAGATTTCCGAGGGGTTTGGTTAGTTGTGGAAGGGGAGAGGTCGAGAAGGAACGAGAGGCGGTCTCTTGGCATCGGGTTTGCTCCGCAGAGACCATGAAGCGTTTGACTCGGCAGGTTCGAAACCTCACACCCGTTTCCGGATCCCAGGAAAGTCGCCCCGCCGAAACGGAATCCTGTTTCCAGTCGCAGGGTCATCGCACGCGGTGTCGCCGCTCACTGCTGACGCGCATGCCCCCGATGTGGGTCCAGCGATTTCGTCGTCGCCCGCGCCAAGGATTTCAGGAAGCGGGGCGGACGCGGTGGGACAGGCGTAAGGGAATAGAAGGCGGTATCGCTGCATCAAAGAACCGTGACGAAAGGAGGCATAGTAGAACATCCGGTATTCATGCGCTCGTGAAGCGGCGCGTGCATTTTGGAGGCAGCGCCTGAGTGGCGGTGGACACGAAACGCGACCAAGGAGAGTGCTTATGAGAGAAAAATTCGACGTCAAGAGAAGAAGTGGCTTTGTTGTTGGTGGATTGCTGCTGTTGATGAGCCTCGCATTCATCGGTTCGGTGCAGGCGGCCACCAGCACTAATTTGACCGGCGAGGAGAAATATTGGCTGACGTATATGCGTGAGGAAGAGAAGCTGGCGAGAGACGTGTATCTCGTTCTCTACGACAAGTACGGGTTAACGATCTTCGATAATATATCCAAGAGTGAGCAGACGCACATGGATGCCATCAAGACGCTGCTCGACAGATATGGACTTCCCGATCCGGCAGCAGGCAAGGGGGTGGGCGAATTTAACGAACCAGCTTTGCAGAAGCTCTATGACGAGCTGATCGTGCAAGGAAGCACTTCTGAAGTTGAAGCACTCAGGGTCGGTGTGATTATTGAGGAGACAGACATCGATGACCTGAATGCCGCGATTGCGTCGACCAAACGGAAAGACATCAAGACCGTCTACAGCAACCTGCTACAGGGCTCGCTGAATCACCTCAAAGCCTTCGTCTCCAATCTGGCGAAATACGGAGTTATATACGAGCCATAACATCCGCACATGCCACGCGCACGACCAGCATACACTGTATTCGGGAGCCTTGTGCCGGGCGCTTCATGCGAGGGTGCATGAAGCGCCCGGCCTTGATGCGGTGGAGCCTGGAAAGCGAAATCCTCTTTCACCACTGCGCCACCAGACTTTGACCCGAGGTAGCTTGTCATTCCGTGCAAGAGTCCTTCCCGCCGATATCAGCCCTTAGAAGGTCAGCAATTATTGTGGTTGTTCGTGGAGGTGAAGTTGACCACGTTATCGGTATCCAGAGGGCCGATCCACTCCTGCGTGTGAATCTTGGTTATCGATTTTTTGTTTCACACCATTGGATTGAAGAACTTGGGCCTCCTCCAGCGGCGCGGCCAGAAGTTCGGCGCTGCGGAGCAGGCCGATCACGTCCTCTAGAACAAACTGGCGGCCGCCACGCGCCAGAGCAGGACGTCTGGCCTGAACGCCAATCGGTTCCGCCTCAATGCCCTGCGGAGTCGCATCCGGATGCTTTGCTCCTCTTAGGCAAGAGCACGATCCTTCACTTTGCCCGCGCTTGGCCGGACGTTCGGGGATTTCCGGTCCAATTGACGGAACAACGGCAATCTGCCATGCTCGGGCTTATATGGGAACCTGGATGCTTTCTGGGCCAAGCTCTGGAAAAGTGTTGCAGCGTCAATTCGCGTTCCTGGGTCTCGTGGTGATCGGCTTGATCACGCTAGTCCTGTCCCTCATGGTCTCCAGTGTGCTGCGCCGGGATCTCCTCGACCGGGAATGGATCACCACCGCGGACTACGTTCGAGCGCAGGTTCTCTCTCACCTCACGCCCGCCGTTATGGCCAACCCAGGATCGGCTGAGGCAGGAAAACGCTTTGAGCGATTCTTTCAACAGGTGGCCACGATGCCGGAGGTGTTTCGTGTCAAGGTATACGCCGCCGACGGCACCGTGGTGTGGTCCGATGAGACCCAGTTAATCGGCGGGCGCTTTGCCGACAATCCCCACCTGAACGGCGCGCTGGCAGGCCAAACGGTCGTGAACATGGAGTCAGGTGCGGGTAAAGCAGAAAACGTCGGCGAGCGGAACGTCTTCGCCCGCGTCGTGGAGGTGTACGTTCCCATCACGTTTCCCCAGGCATCCCGGGTTGCAGGCGCCGTCGAGTTGTACAAGATGCCCCAGCAGGTTTTCGAGAGCATCCGGCGGAGCCAAGTCACAGCCGTGGGGACCGTCTTAACATGCAGTGTGCTTCTGTATGTGTCGCTATTCTGGGTCGTCCGGCGGGCGGCCCATCGCATCGACGATCAGCATCGAAGCCTGGAGAGTCGCGGGCAGGAGTTGGCGCGGGCCAACAAGGAACTCACGGCCGTGCAGAGCCAACTTTTGGAGGCGGAGCGCTTGGCTGCAATCGGTGAGGTCGTGACTGCCGTGGCCCACGGTATCCGAAATCCCCTGGCGAACATCCGCGCGGCCGCTCAGGTGGCGGGCTTGGGCTCGCGCGACAGCGGTCTGTCCGCCCCGACGACCAAGCACCTTGTAAACATCATGGCCGAGGTGGATCGGCTGGAGAGCCGACTGAAAGAGTTGCTGCAGTTTGCGCGGCCGGCCGACCGGCAGGGCGTGCCGGTGGATCTCAACGCGCTTGTGCGGGAGGCCGCGAACATGGTAGCCGGGCGGATGGCTGCGGGACGCGTCAAGCTGGCGCAGACCCTCTCGCCAGACTTGCCTCCCGTCAGCGGGAACGCAATGCTGTTGGAGCAGGTCGTGTTGAGCCTGCTCGCCAACGCCGTCGAGGCCATTCCTAGCGGAGGCGGCGATATCGCGGTGACGACGGGGACGACGCGGATGGAGTCGGGGGCATCGGCTGTTTTCGTCGAGATCGCCGACAGCGGCGTCGGGATTCCGGCCGAACGGTTGCCGAAGCTTTTCACGCCCTTCTACACGACGAAAGCGCAAGGAACGGGCCTAGGGTTGGCGATTGCGAAGAAGTTCACCGAAGCCCATGGGGGGGTCATCGCCGCGTCCAATCGGCCGGGGGCGGGCGCCTCCTTCCGCGTCACACTCCCGGCGCTCGTGGAGAGCTAAGGAATGTCTCCTCTCATATTGGTGGTGGACGACGAGACCATTCTCGGCGATTCCATCTGTGCGTACTTGGAGCACCACGGTTACACCACGGCGATCGCCCGTTCCGGCGAGGAAGGTATCCGACTGGCCGAGGAGAATAGCCCGGATGTGGCTCTGGTGGATATTCGACTACCCGGACTGGATGGCCTGAGCGCCCTCCGCAAACTGCGGGACATCTCGGCCGGGACCGAGGTGGTCATGATGACGGCGCATGCGTCAGTCGGATCCGCCGTCGAGGCCATGAAAGCGGGCGCCTTCGACTACCTCACGAAGCCGTTGGACCTGGACGAGGTGCGGGTGGTGGTCGACAAGGCACTGGCCCACCAGCGGATGCGTCGCGAGTTGAGCTACTTGAAAGCGCGCGAAGAAACCGGCGGCCACACGGCGGAGATCGTGGGCGAGTCCCCGGCGATCCGGGTGCTCCGCCAGCAGATCGATCGGATCGCGGCCCTGGAGTCGACAGAGGGCGCCGCCCCGACGGTCCTGATCCGCGGAGAGACCGGGTCGGGCAAGGAGATGGTCGCCCGCGCCATCCACTACGGAAGCCCACGGGCTAAGGGTCCCTTTGTCGAAATCAACTGCGCCGCCATCCCTTCGTCACTCCTGGAGGCGGAGCTGTTTGGATACGAGAAGGGCGCCTACACCGATGCTCGGACTGCCAAGCCGGGCCTCTTCGAGGCGGCGGACGGCGGCACGCTGTTCCTGGACGAGATCGGGCACATGGAGCTCGGCCTCCAGGTGAAGGTGCTCAAGGCGATCGAGGAGAAGTCTGTCCGCCGAGTGGGGGGGCTCCGCGCGAAGGCCTTCAACGCCCGCATCGTGGCGGCCACCAACCGCAACCTGGAGGCCGCCATCGCCGAGGGAGCGTTCCGCCCGGATCTCTACTACCGCATCAAGGCGCTCACACTGGAACTACCGCCGCTCCGGTCGCGCGGATCCGACATCACGCTGCTGGCGCGGCACTTCCTGGATCGCCTCACGCGGCAGTACGGCCTGCCGGCCAAGCGCTTGACGCCGGAGGCAGAGGCGGTGCTCCTGGCGTACTCGTGGCCCGGGAACGTGCGAGAGTTGACCCACCTGGTCGAGCGGGCCATCCTTCTCCACGACGGATCGACGATCGCCGCAGAGCATCTCGGCCTGTCCGCAGGCGCAGCCGCGGCCACGGTCCACGTCGATTCCGGCGGCGTGCGCGTGGATTTTTCCGTCGGCGGCATCCAGTTGGACGAGGTGGAACGCCGCCTCATCCTGGAAGCCCTCCAGGCATCGGGCTGGAATCGGGGACGCGCGGCGCAGCTCCTCGACATCTCCAAGGAGACCCTTCGGTATCGAATGGAAAAGTATCAGTTGCGCCCGCCGGCCTGACCCATGCTCCCCGCGCGTATCCCCGCAACCAGGCCCTTTGGGCTCCGGCGTCGATCCCCCGGGCGGCCAGGCTGCACGGTCCGGGTCACGCCTCTGTGCCACCCGTGCACGAGATGGGCGGCGGGGCGCCCGATGCCTGAGGGGGCACCGCCCGCGGAGGCCGGGCAAACTCGGGCATGGGGAAGTCCTCTCCGCGAGCCCTGACCACTTCCTGCTTCTGCGGGGTGAAACCGATCTCCTCATCCGTGAGGTAGCAGGCCGGCTCCGGCGCCCATGGGTCGTTGTAGACGAGGTCAGCGCGCACCCGCATGGCGCCGCCGCAGGCGTCGAACCACTTGCAGATGCCGGGTGCGCACCGTCCTTTGATCTTGGCCCGCCGGTTCTTCAGGCCGGCCATGAGCGGATCGGAGGTGTCCGTCCAGATCTGGCTGAAGGGTCGCTGCCGAACCGTGCCGAACGAGTGGTGCATCCAGAATTGGTCGGCGTGCACGTTTCCCAAGAAATCAATGTCAGCGATTCCCACCCCCGAACTATACATACCGCCGCCGTTCCACGTGAGGAGCTTCAGGACCTGTTCCGCCCGCACCGGATCCTTGGCGAGCAATTTCATGTAGAGGTAGATCCCGTCCACGTGGTTGTCCACGGTCAGGATCTCCTTATTCAGGCCTCGCCGGTGGAAGTCCTCCGTTCTCTCCAGGACGATGTCGAGAGCTTGGCGGGTCTCTTCGCGGGAGAGGTCGTCGCCGACGATCTGTCCGCCCCGGCCCGAGTAGACCAGGTGGTAGAAGCACGCCCGGTCGATCTGTTCGCGCTCGATGAAGTCGAATATGCCATGCAGGTTGGCGAAGTTGTGCCGAGTCAGGGTCAGGCGCAGGCCCACCCGCTGGCCTACGCCCACGCACGCCTTGAAGCCGCGCACCGCGCGCTCGAACGCGCCGCCCACGCCGCGAAACCGATCGTTGATCTCGCCGATCCCGTCCAGGCTGATCCCGACGTACGTGAAGCCCGCATTCTTGATTTGGCGGGCCGTCTCGTCGGTGATGAGCGTGCCGTTGGTGGAGAGGGTCGGACGGATGCCCAGCGAACGGGCGTACGCCACCAGGTCGAACAGGTCGGGCCGCGCCAGGGGCTCGCCGCCGGAGAAGAGCAGGGCGGGAATCTGGAAGCCGGCCAGGTCCCGAATCACCGTCTTGCCTTCCTCGGTCGTCAACTCTCCTCCGTATTTTTTGGCCTCGGAATCCGTGTAACAATGGATGCAGCGGAGGTTGCAGGTGCGCGTGACATTCCAGACGGTGACCGGACGCCGTTCCGCGGCGGTCTTGGAGGTGGGCGGCGCGCCGGCGTCCACCGTCGGACCTTGTCCGCCATGGCCGTACCGCAACCCGTCGCTTTCCGCCGTCCCGCCGCAATACAGCTTGCTGATGCTGATCATAGCCTCTCCCGCGGTTCTCTGGAATGTCAAGAGGGCAGGCGTTGCCCGTTCGGATACTTCGAATCCTATTGCAGTAACCCTGGAACGGCAAACGTTTTGCTCGGTTACGATGCGTTGAGGCGACCGCGTGGGGTGCGGAGGACGGGGTCCGATGCGCGGCGACGTCGCAGCACACCCAGTTCCGCGACATTCCACTTGACACGGCGGCAGAAGGAAGACATCTTGCAAGGAGCCAGGCTCACCGCTGAGGGGCGGGGGCGCCAGTGAACTCGGCCGATGCGCGAGAATTTCTCGCCTCCCCCCTGGTGGTTGCCGCTGTCCGAAGCCTCCCACGTGAAGGCCTGCGATTTCTGGCCCGACCGGAGGATGCGGGTGCAGGTCATGTACACCGCGCATTTTGGACTGACCGAGCCGCCCTTCTCCCTCACCCCCAATCCGCGCTACCTCTACATGAGTGAGCGGCATCGCGAGGGGCTGGCTCACCTGCTCTATGGCATTCGGCAGTCCGGCGGATTTGTGCAGCTCACCGGCGAGGTCGGGACCGGCAAGACCACGCTATGCCGGTGTCTGCTGGAGCAGCTCCCGCCCGAGGTCGACGTCGCCTTGGTCCTCAACCCGCGGCTCACCGTGGTCGAATTCCTGGCGACCCTGTGCGATGAGTTGCACGTCGTCTATCCCGCCGAGCCCACGAGCGTCAAGGTGCTGGTGGATGCGCTGCACGCCTATCTCCTTGACGTCCACGCGCGCGGCCGACGGACCGTCCTGATCATCGATGAGGCGCAGAACCTGTCCGCCGAGGTGCTGGAGCAGATTCGTCTGCTGACGAATCTCGAGACGGTCGCCGAGAAGCTTCTCCAGATCATCCTGCTCGGCCAGCCGGAATTGGCTCGCCTTTTGGCGGGACGGCAACTCCGGCAGTTGGCCCAGCGCGTCACGGCGCGCTACCACCTCTTGCCGTTCTCCGCGGCGGACACCATCGCGTACATTCGCCATCGCCTGCGCGTGGCCGGTAGGGGAGGTGAACTCTTTACGTGGGCGGCCCTGCGCTGGGTGCACCGGCTGTCGGGCGGCGTCCCCAGATTGATCAACGTCATTTGCGATCGGGCGTTGCTGGGCGCGTACGCCCACGATCTGCGCCGGATTGATTCCGCCATGGTGCGCCAGGCGGGGCGCGAAGTGAGGGGGGCGGGGCCGCTGGATGGGCGTCGGAGCCGGCTGGCGTGGATCGCTGGTGTGACGGCACTCGGGATCGCCGGCGTCGGTCTGGTCGTCCTGGGGACTTCGGAGTGGATCTCGTCGCGGCAGCCCAATCAGGCGGCCTCGGGGGTATCGGGCGACCGGCGTGGGTCGCCGGCGGCCCCGGCGACGGGCGACAAGACTCAGAAGCGCGACGTCGCGCCTCTCAGTGCTTCCAAACCAGAGCCGACACGGCCGGCCGTCGCCACCACCAGTCCTGTGCCCGTCCCGCCACGGCTCGCCGATCTCCTGGGTGACCCTTCCGTAAGGGAAGATGATCACGCGGCGTTCGCCAGCCTCTCGTCCCGTTGGAGGCTTGACTACCGCATCCCCAAGACCGGCCTCGGTTGCGATGCCATACGGTCGGCGGGACTGCAATGCCTGTTCAGGTCCGGCAACTGGAACAGGATACGTCGCCTGGATCTACCCGTGATTCTCGAGCTGACCGGGCCGACCGGCGCACGGTGTCGCGCCGCCCTGGTCTCGCTCGAAGAGGAGCGGGCAACCCTGGCCGTGGGGGGAAAAGAGTACACCTATCCTCTCGATGAAATTGACCAGGCCTGGGACGGCTCGTTCATCCTCGTCTGGCAGGCGCCCCCTATTCGGTCGCGCCTCATTTCGCGCGGGATGCAGGGGGCGGATGTGGCGTGGCTCCGCGCGAGACTCGACGCGCTTGAGGGCACGACATCGAAAGGTCCCGCGCCCGATGTTTACGATGCGGCGCTGGAGCAGCGCGTCGTCGCCTTCCAGCGCAGCCGGGCTTTGACGCCTGACGGTCTCGTTGGCGATGAGACGCTCTTGCAGCTGACCCTGGCGACACGCGAACCAAGCGTTCCTTCGTTGGCGTCGCGGGTGCCGTAGCGAGACTTTGAGACCATGTCGTTCATCCTGGACGCATTGAAAAAGGCCGACCGGGAGCGGAACCTCAGTAAAGTTCCGACCTTCACGACGGTCCATATCCCCGTCTACGCGACAGGTCGGCGGGTGGCCGTGTGGGCCGTCGCTGGTGCGCTCTTGGGCGGCGCCGCGCTGGTGTGGTGGCTACAGCCGTCCGCGGAAGCGCCCGTGTCAACGGTCCAGCCCCGGCCGAGCGCGGCCGTCAACCCCCCTGCAAGGCCGACCGATCGGGAGCGCGGACCGGCCTCGGGGGCGGTGGCGAACCTGCCCCCGACTGTCTTGCCGGAGCCCGTCCCCCCATGGCCAAGTGTCGCGCCGCGGCCGGGAGATCGGCGGCAAGCGGACCGTGACCGCACGGTCCGTCAACGTCCAAACCAGCCTGCGCCCAAGCCGTTGCCACAGCCGCCAACTGCGCCGATCCAGCCTGAGATAAGGGAAACGCGGCCCGTCGAGCTGGACGCACCTGTTTTACCATCACGGCGCCCCGAAGCGCAGCCAAGCGTAGAGGCGAGCCGGACTCCTTCTTTGGTGATCCCCGCGCCACCGCCCGTCGCGCCTCCGGCCCCAGCGACCCCACGCCCCGAAGCGCAGCCACCTCTGGAGGCGAACCGGCGCCCTTCCGTGGTGATCCCGGCGGCGCCGCCACCCGCGCCCCCGGCACAACCGACCCTTCGGGAAGCACTTTCCAAAATGACGCTCGACGTTTTCGTGTATACGGATGTTGAAGTGGACCGCATGGTTGTCATCAACGGCCGGCGCTACGTCAAGGGCCAACTCGTCGATGGGCTCTTTCTCGTCGAGGCCATTAACCCTGATGGGGTAGTGCTCACGTACCGAGACGAGCGGGCCGTCCTGCACCCCTAGCCAGATCAAAGGCGATGAACGTGCACGACCCCCGGCGGGGCGGCCGGAATTCCGGACGCGCGTGAGAGGGGATCCGCATGAGAATTGCCCTCCCCATCAGTGGGCGCGAAACGGTGTGGCCGGTCCCGACGTATGATAGAACGAGTGGAGGACGGGTGACGTCATGGGCAAGACGATGTCTTTCTTCGCGTTGATCGGCGTGGGGGTGTTGTTGGTGGGCGGGTGTGCCACCGTTCCGACCGGACCGAGCGTGATGGTCCTACCCGCTCCGGGCAAACCGTTTGAACAATTTCAGGCCGAGGATGCGGCCTGCCGGCAGTGGGCCGCGCAGCAGTTCGGGGCCCAGCCGGGAACCCCGATCACCCAGAATGCCGCCATCGGTGCCGGTATCGGCACGCTGGTGGGAGCAGGCCTGGGTGCGGCCTTTGGCGCGGTCGCGGGCAACGCGGGCGCCGGAGCCGCCATCGGTGCCGGATCCGGACTCCTGCTCGGGGGCGTCAGCGGCTCGAATGCTGATCTGGCGTATGGTTGGGAAGCCCAGCGCCGGTACGACATCGCCTTCCAGCAATGCATGTACGCGAAGGGAAACCAGGTCCCTGGCGCGATACAGCAGCGCGCTCCGCAGACGCGCCGGGTACCCCCGCCCCCTCCGCCCCCGCCGGGCTACACGCCTCCACCGGCCGATGCGCCCCCGCCCCCGCCGCCGCCGCAATAGGGCGGCGGGCCGACTGGTCAACGGAGCTTCAGGCTGACCGACACTCCGTCGCGAACCGGCAGCAGGATCGTGTAGAGGTTCGGCGCCTCGAAGAGCAGACGCGTAAGCTCCAGGACTCCCCGCGTTGTGGGGTGGGCCGCGTCGGCCGCGACGCGGCCACCCCACAGCATGTTGTCGCTCATGAAGAAGCCCCCCGTGCGGACGCGGGGGATTGCCTTGTGGAAAGCGGCCGGGTACTGTGTCTTGTCCACGTCGTTGAAGATGATGTCGAAGTCGCCCGGCAGTCGGTCGAGCGCCTCGAGCGCGTCTCCGAGGAGGAACTGGACGCGGCCGCCGACCCCGCCCCGCCGGAAATACTCCTGAGATCGAGCGCTGTTCGCGGGATCCTTTTCGGTGAGGATCAACTCCCCATCGGCCGGCAACGCGCGCGCGAACCAGTAGCCGGAATATCCGAATCCCGAACCGAGCTCCAGAATCCGCCTCGCTCCGATACTCTGCGCCAGTAGAGAGATCATTCGTCCGACCAGCGGCCCGACAATCGGGAAGTCCCGCTCGGCTGCCAGCCGCTCCATATCGAGCAGCACCTCGTCTCGAGTGGTCTCCAACCCCTCCAGGTACCGCTCGATGTGAGGCAGCACGATATCGCCGCCGCGGCCGCGCGGCGACAAACCGTCCTGTCGAGAAGATCGAGGTGTCATGGGAGTCGTCTCCTGCAATCGTCGCTGCGGAGGTCTTGAACGCGCCGAACGGCTTGCGGCGCGCGGGGTTTTCCCTCGAACG
>Ga0316628_100001259_pt1 | contig 17703 bp, 9 predicted proteins | sample OWC_Aug_M2_C1_D5_FD_207648 | JGI IMG/M metagenome (GOLD analysis project Ga0316628, IMG submission 207648) | Wetland soil microbial communities from Old Woman Creek delta, Ohio, United States - OWC_Aug_M2_C1_D5_C | ecosystem: Environmental > Terrestrial > Soil > Wetlands | place: USA: Ohio... | reverse complement strand
GGTTCATGGCCAGGGTGAAGAAACTTTTCTCGAACTTCTCGACGCGCTGCGCGGGGGGCGCAATTACGAAAACATACCAGGCCTTTCTTACAAGGCGGGCGGCGGAGAAATTCGACACAACCCCAAGCGTCCGATGAAGCCGTTGGAATCTTTCCCCGCGCTGCCTTATCACCGTGTGCCGGTGGAAGATTTCCTGCTGCCCACTTTTCTCGGGAAACGAACCGCCGTCCACCAGGCGAGCATTGGCTGCCCGTTCCGTTGCAACTTCTGCGGGGTGGTGCCGTTCTCCGGCGCCCGCGAAAGGATGGAGCCGCCCGCGCGCACCGAGGCGGCGTTGCGGCTCCTGGTTGAAACTTATCGCGCCGACGCCGTGCAGTTTTACGACAACAACTTTTTCCTGCGGGAGAGTCACGCGCGCGAACTGGCCGGGCGCCTCGCGCCGCTCGGCCTGCGGTGGTGGTGCATGGCGCGCATCGACATCGTGATGAGTTATTCCGACGCCACGCTCGACGCCTTGCGTCGGGCTGGTTGCACTATGGTTTTCTTCGGCGCGGAGTCGGGCTCGGACGCAACACTCAAAGACATGCAGAAGCAATTGAAGGCCGAGGAGACGCTGGAACTCGCGGCGCGCATCCGGAGTTTCGGAATCATTCCGGAGTTTTCATTTGTGATCGGCAATCCCCAGAACCCCGAGGGCGACGTGCGGCAGTGCTTTGAATTCATCCGCAAGATCAAGCGCTTGAATCCCGACGCTGAAATCATCCTCTATCCCTACACGCCGGTGCCGCAGCGCGATCAGGCGATGTACGGCGGGCTGAACGGCAATTACGAATTCCCCGCCACGCCGGAAGAATGGGCCACGGAGCGCTGGCAGAAATTCATCATCCGCAAGGATCCCGAGACGCCGTGGTTCGGGCCCGCAACCAGACGGTTAATGCAGAACTTCGAATTAGTCCTTTCCTCGCGCTGGCCGACCGTTCAGGACGCGCGGCTCCCCGCCTGGGGGCGCCGCCTGCTGAAAACAATGAGCGACTGGCGGTACCAGCTCGGCGTGTACACCTACCCGGTCGAACTGGAATGGGCGCAGCGATTCATCGGCCTCCGCAAGCCCAAGGAGGAAAGCCTGTGAGCACGCCCGCATCGGCGCGCACGGAATCTGCCGCAGAGTTCGGCGGCGTGGCGAGAGACGAGTCGGGCTCGGTGCGCAGCGTCTCGCTCGTCGAGGCCTACGACCGCTGGGCCGCCAGCTACGACGCGCCAAATCCTTTGCATGCCCTCGAAGAGCGCGTGATGGGATTGCTCCTGCCTAGCGTCGCCGGCAAACGGGTTTTGGATGTGGCGTGCGGGACGGGAAGGTGGTTAGCGAAACTCCTGGCTTGGGGGGCGCGCACCGGCTGCGGAGTGGACTTGTCAGCGGGAATGCTTCAACGCGCTTCCGCGAAACTCCCGCTGCACGGCCGCGTGGCGCAGGGCGCTTGCCTGGCGCTTCCCTTCGCGGCGGAGAGCGCCGACCTTATCATTTGTTCGCTGGCCGCGGGGCACGTGCGAAACCTCAGCGGGCTGGCGCGGGAATTGGCGCGAGTCGCGACGCCCGCCGTTGACGTTTTTGTGACCGACTTTCACCCTCTCGCCTATGCGCACGGCTGGCGGCGCACCTTCGACGATGGCAACGAAGCCGTGGAGGTTCCGAGCCAGGCCCACACGGTCGAGCGCGTCCGGTACGCGTTCGAGGAACAGGGATTTCGGGCTGCAATCTTTGCGGAGCCGCGCATGGGCGAGCCGGAAAAGGACCTCTTCCTGCGCAGAGGAAAGACTCACCTCTTTGCGGCTGCCTGCGAGACGCCAGCCCTCTATATCTTTCGTTTCGGGCGCGCCCGCATTGCAGATCCGAGGGAGCACCGAAGTTGAATCGGCTTCTCGTTGAGGCGGAGGTTGTGGAACACGCTGAGGCTCGTCCGTCCCACGGCGTCCTGCGCCTGGCAGGCGCGCGAGTGGCGATCGACGCGCGCACCGCCGTGACAGCGGACGTCGTTATCGAGAATGCCCGCGTGCGCGAGTTGGTGGCGCTGCCGGCGCGCAAGTCCTCTTTCGTTTCCTCGGCGGAATCAACCGTCGATCTTTCGGGCTACCTGCTGCTTCCCGGTCTGATCAACGCTCACGATCACCTGGAGTTCAACCTCTTCCCCAAATTGGGAAAAGGGCCGTACGCGAATTTCCGCGAGTGGGCCGACGACATTTATCGGCCCGACGCGTCGCCGGTTCGCGAGCACTTGGCTGTTCCGAAACCCGTGCGGCTGTGGTGGGGAGCGATCAAAAATCTGCTCTGCGGCGTGACCACGGTTTGCCATCACAATCCCTACGACGCCGAGGTGTTTGGGACGGACTTTCCGATTCGGGTCGTCAGCCGCTACGGCTGGGCGCACTCGCTGGTGCTGGAAAAGAATGTCACGGCACGATTTCGCGACACGCCCGAAGACGCGCCCTTCCTGATTCACCTGGGCGAAGGAACGGACGCGGCGAGCGCGCGCGAGATTTTTGATCTCGACAAGCGGGGCGCGCTCGATTCGCGCACGGTCATCATTCACGGAGTCGGCCTCGACGAGGCGGGGCGATCGCTGGTCGAGGAACGCGGCGCGGCGCTCGTCTGGTGCCCCAGTTCGAACCTGTATACGCTGGGGAAGACGCTCGGCCGGGAGGAACTCCACTGGCACCGGCGCGTGGCGCTGGGAAGCGATTCCGCCTTGACCGCCGAGGGCGACCTCCTGGACGAAGGTCGGCTCGCCCGAAAGGCTAGTGGAGTAGGTTTAGATGAGCTTTACCGGATGGTCACGTGCGGCGCTGCGGAGGTGCTGCGATTGCGCGAGGGTGTTGGCAACTTGCAGGCCGGCGGGGTGGCCGATTTGATCGCGATCCCGGATGGCGGGCAGTCGCCGGCGGATACTTTAGCCGAATCCAGTTTTCGGGAAATCGACCTGGTGATTGTGGCAGGAAAGCCACAGTTGCTTTCAGAAATCATACTAAGCCGCTTTCCTGCAGCAACTTGGGAGGAATATTGGGCGATCGAAATCGGCGATCCAAAGCGCTGGATCCGGGCTCCCCTACCGTGGCTGTTCCGTGAAACCAGCTCCCACTTGCCTTCTGCCGTCCGACTGGCCGGTAGGTTAGTGAGGCCGGCATGAACAGCCCCACCCAGCCATTTTCGAACGGAACGACCTATTACGGGATTTATCGTATTGACTCGCTTCCCATTCTCGTCCTGCTCCCTCACAGCCGCTGCAACTGCCGCTGCCTGATGTGCGACATCTGGAAGATCCGCCAGGTGCGCGAGATCGCCGCGGCGGATCTCGAGCCTCACCTGGAATCGCTGCGAGCGCTGCAAGTGCGATGGGTCGTCTTCTCGGGCGGCGAGCCGCTGATGCACGCCGACCTCGCACCGCTCGCTGGCCCACTCCGCGCAGAGGGAATCCGCTTGACGCTCCTGACATCAGGGTTGCTGCTGGAGCGTCACACTCGGCTGGTGTCGGATTTTTTCGACGATGTCATTGTCTCCCTTGATGGTCCGCCGGCAATTCACGACCAGATCCGCAGCGTCCCGCGGGCCTTCGACCGGTTGGCGCAGGGGGTCAAGAGTCTTCGGCGCCTGCGGCCTGATCTTCCCATCAATGCTCGAACGACCGTTCAAAGAACCAACTGCGTGCGGCTTCGCGAGACCGTCCGGACGGCAAGAGACTTGAAACTAACTTCCATCTCCTTCCTGGCGGTCGACACCACGTCGCAGGCCTTCAATCGGCCCGACGGGTGGACGAGGGAGCGTCAGAACACCGTCAACATCGGGCCCGAACAAGTCGAGGATCTCGCGTTGGAGATGGAGGCCCTGATCCGTGAGCATGCCTCCGACATCGACGCCGGATTCATCCGGGAAAGTGCTGAGAAACTGCGTGGCATTGTCGCGTACTTTCGCGCCCAGCTTGGCCAGATTCCACCCAGCTCTCCGCACTGCAATGCGCCCTGGGTTTCGGCAGTGGTTGAGGCCGACGGAACTGTCCGGCCGTGCTTCTTCCATCGCGCTATCGGCAATATCCGCGACAATGCCCTAACCGATGTCCTGAACTCCGAGGCCGCCACGCGCTTTCGCGCCGAACTCGATGTCCCAAGCAATCCCATCTGCCAGCGCTGTGTGTGTTCTCTCTACGTACCGAGAGAGGATGTCACACCTGCAGCCGTCGAATCTGAGGTTGCTCCTGAAACCGCGACGGAACTACAACTCCACGTTTAAGCCGCAGAAATCTTGAACGCCATCGCCCTGTCTTACCGCAGACCGACGTATAATGGAGACTGCTGTTCGGGACTCTGGTGATCCAGGAGTGAGGCCGCATCTCGTCTTTCAAACGCAGGATCAGCATCTGCAAGCATCTTCCCCCTGACGCGACAGTGCCCAACCGGCTCGCGAAATCGTCACCGGCTTTCAGATTCTTCTCCGGGTCCCTCTGTCTCGCGGTAGCCCTTGCAGGAGCGACGCTCCCGGCTGTTGGGCAAGACTCGCCCGATCTCACGAGCTGGGGGCGGCCTGTCACTCGGATCCGGCTCGATTGTGATGCCAAGATGCGGCTCGAGGACTTTGCGGCCAGTATTGCGCAGAAAGTTGGCGAACCTCTCGACCACGGGAAGATCAGGGAAACGCTGAAGAACCTTTATGCCACGGGGCGCTTTCAGGAATTGAGAGCCGATGCCAATCCTGTCGAAGGCGGCATTGAACTTGTCCTTGGCGCGCGCGCGACGTTCTTTGTGGGAGAGGTGCGGGTAGACGGAGCGCCCGGAGTTATTAATCCCAGCGTGCTGGTCACGGGATCGCGCCTTCGGCTTGGCCAACCGATCGAAGCCAGTGGACTCCAAGAGGCGCGACAACGCCTGACGGCCGTGCTTGCCGAGAACGGTTTCTATCGCGCGAGGATTGTCCCCAATGTGCAGCCCGACCTGGAAACCCAAACCGCGGAAGTGGTTTTTTCGATCGATGCGGGCGTTCCTGCGCGCTTGGACAAAGTGGAGTTCCAGGGCAACGCGACGGTGGCCTCACCGAAGCTGGCCAGCGTCTGTGGCTGGCGCCGCGGATCTCATCTCACCTCCAGTCAGCTCGAACGCGGACTTTACAGGCTGCGTCAGTTCTATTCGGCCCGCGGCCGGCTGCAGGCAACGGCGGCGAATGTCAGCCGAATCCAAGTAAATGAGGGGCGCAGCGAGAATCTGGTTGTCCAGATTGAAGAAGGGCCTCTGGTCCGCGTCCGGGTCCTGGGAGCGCGAGTATCGAATGGCAAGATGAAGGAACTTCTACCCTTTTTCCGAGAAGGCGCCATTGACGAGACAGCCGTAGCGCGGGGGGCGGAGATTCTGCAGGACTATTTCGAGCAGCGGGGTCACTACGCTTCCAAAGTCAAAACGGAATACGTCGTCCAGCAAACGCCCCGGCAAGTCGACATTACCTATACGGTGGCTTTGGGAGAGGCTGGCGAGTTCGCGGGCTACAATTTCTCGGGCAACCGCAGCGTCCCATCCAAAGACCTTGCTTCCGCATTGTCCATCCATCCGCGCAATTTCTTTCGCGAGCGGGGGCTGTTCAGCCGCGAAATGCTGGCCCGCGATGCGGGGGCTTTAAAGGCGCTGTATGAATCTCGTGGATTCCTGGAAACCCGCGTGGACGGCCGCATCGACGAACCCAACGGACCCGCAACGGGATCCCTTTCGGTGACCTTTGTGATTGACGAAGGCCCGCGGACCGTCGTTAATCAATTGGCGCTGGAGGGTGTCGATGCGACCCTCCAAAAAGAGATGTGGCAATCGTTGCTCTGCAAGCCTGGGCAGGCCTATTCCCCTTCGCGCGCCCAAGTCGATCGGGAGTTCATCCTCAACTATCTCGCGGACCGAGGATATTCCGGGGCTGCGGCGAACTGGAAAGCATCCCCTGCGGCCGACCCTCACCAAGTCGATCTGCGGTTCCAAATCGAGGTCGGGTCACAGGAAAAGATTCAGCGTGTCGTCGTGCTGGGCAACGAGCACACGCGCGAGGGAATTATTCGACGGGAGCTCGACATCCGTCCGGGCGAGCCGCTCCGCCAGAGTAGCGTTCTGGAGTCCCAGCGCCGGCTTTATGATCTTGGAACGTTCAGCCAGGTGCAAATTGCCGCACAGGATCCCCAGGCTCCTGAAACCGCCAAGACGGTTTTGGTTCATGTGGAAGAAGCTCGGCGCTGGACCGTGGGTTACGGAGTTGGAATCGATGTGGGCCGGTTGGCAGGTAATGAGCCACAGGGAGAATTGAAGGTGAGCCCCCGGCTTTCGCTAGAATTGACACGCTTGAATGTTGGCGGCCGCACCCAGACCGTCACCGTGCGCGGGCGTGTGTCGACATTGGACAAGGGGGGCGCCATCAGCTACTTGATCCCCCGCTTTCCCACGAGGCGCGACCTGAATCTACGCCTTTCAGGGTTGGCAGAGCGCAGCCAGAACGTCCTCACGTTCGCTGCGGAACGCGAAGAAGCTTCGGTGGCCGTGGAGAAGCGTTACAGTGGGGCGGCGTACGTCCAGGCCCGATACGCCTTCCGGCGTGTGCGCGTCGATGAGAGCTCACTGCGGATCCGGCCGGAAGAGATCCCGCTGGTCAGCCGCCCGGCGCGTGTTGCCATGCTGGGGTTGAGCTATGCCAACGACCACCGCGATGAACCCACCGATGCCACCGACGGCTCGTACTCTCTTGCCGACGCCGGAATGTCCTGGAAAAGACTCGGGTCGCAATCGAATTTCGTCCGCGTGTCGGGACAGAATGCGACCTACTATCGATTGACGCCCCACCTGACGTTCGCCCGGAACACCCGGTTCGCGTTGGAATCAACCGTCGGAGCAGTGAGCGCCACGGGGGAAATCCCACTGCCGGAGCGCTTCTTCATGGGAGGCAGTGAATCGCATCGCGGCTTCTCCGTCAATCAAGCCGGACCCCGAGATCCGATAACCGGCTTCCCCATCGGAGGCAACGCCTTGTTCCTGAATTCGCTCGAGCTGCGCACTCGCTTCGCCGGGGGCCGTTTCGGAGTTGTGCTCTTTCACGACGCCGGCAATGTCTTCTCCACCATCCGCCGGATGAAGCTGCTGAAATTTGCCCAGAGCGTGCCCGCGGATTTCTATACTACTCCGCGCGAGACCGACCTCGACTACACTTCGCATGTGGCGGGGCTTGGGATTCGCTACCGGACTCCGGTGGGACCGGTGCGCCTGGACGTGGGCTACAACTTTAATCCTCCCCGCTATCAAATCATCGACAAATCTGTGAACCCTGCGGGGACTGTGGAGGTCAGACGATTATCGCATTTTCAGTTTTCACTGAGCATCGGCCAAAGCTTCTAACTCGCGCCAGGCTTGCGTTGGCGCTGGTGATAACGGCATGCGGCATTGCGTCTGCCGCCACCGAGACGCTCGATCGAGTCGTGGCCTCAGTGGGCAACGTGGCGATCACGAAAAGTGAAGTGGAGTCAGAGCATCGCCTCGAACTCTTCCTCCAGGGCTCGGCGGCAGCGGGGTCGCTGGACGGCGCGGCATTTGAGCGGGTCCGTGACCGCCTGATCGAGCAAAAACTCCTGGCAGATGAAGCCGAGGCGGAAGGGGTGGATCGCTCTGACATCATGGAAGCAGCCAAACAAGCTCTCGGAGAGGTGCGCCGCCAGTACTCCAGTGAGGAGGCTTTTCAAACCGCTCTTCGGGCGCTGAGGACGACGGAGGAGCGGATCCTCAGCCGGCTGCAAGTGCAGGTTCTGACTCTCCGCCTCATCGACCAGCGTTTACGACCGGCGGCCTGGGTGGAGCGCCCGGAGATCGAAGCCTATTACACCGGCACCTTCGTTTCGGAATTCCACCGGCAAAATTCGGGGCCCGTTCCTCCGGTGGATGAAGTAGAACCCCAGATTCGAGAAATTCTCGTGCAGAAAAAAGTCGATCAGCTTCTGGCCAACTGGCTGGCGGAACTCAAAGCAGGGCGCCGCGTCAGGATTCATTCCTTCTAACGACGCGGACCGATTCGTGCAGGGAAGTAAAGGAATGTCGAAACCGTTTCGCAGACTGCTCTATGGGCTCGGCGCTCTGGCGCTGCTGGTGATCATCGCCGCGGGTGTGCTGAGCACACCCTGGGCTCAGCGGGCCATCCAACGCCGGATCATCACTAACCTGGAAAATCTGACCGGCGGGCACATTCAGGTATATTCCTTCAGCTTCAGCCCCCTGCTGTTGCAGGCCACCTTTCGTGAATTCGTGATGCGGGGAAAAGAACCCGATTCCGCTCCTGCCCTCTTCTCGGCCAAAACCATGGTGGTCCGTCTGCACCCGATTTCCCTGGTGCGCCGAAAGCTCCTCCTGCACAGCCTCGACTGGGACAACGCGACGATTCACGTTAACTCGCAACCCGACGGCTCGACCAATCTCCCGGAGCCTCTGACTTCTCTGCTGCCTGAGATCGATGCCGCGGAGGTCCAGGTCGAAAGGCTGGCGCTGGTCCACACTCAGTTCTATTGGAACGATCAGCGAACGTCCCTGGACCTGCACGCTCAAAACGTGGCCTTCCTTCTGCGCCAGGAAGGCGCTCAGAAGTATGCGGGAAGCCTCTCCACTTCCGACTTGCGAATCACGTCCCACGACCACCCCTTCCCGGTCATCGCGCTCGCCACGCAATTTGAGCTGTCATCCAGCAATTTGAAGGTCACGTCGATCACCTGGCAATGCGCCGGATTGCAGGGGAGTGCCGCGCTCAACCTCGCCAATTGGACAAAACCGGAAGGCACCCTCCTACTTCAGGCGAGGGGTGACCTGGCCGAACTGGCACGAATTTACGCTCAGCCGGAAGTTCGCGGAGGAAGCATGGAAGTGAAGACGGCGGTGACATTCCGGAAGGGCAACTGGAGAGCCCAAGGACAATTCCATACAAAGCAGCTTTCCATCCAAACAAGTCCATCCAAATTGACCGTGCTCAACCTTGCGTCGGACTTTAGAGCGGATTCGCAACGCGTCGAGTTCCCGAACTTTACGGCATCCGCTTTGGGAGGTGTCGCGGAGGGCCGCGCCGAAATTACCTTCCGGGAGCCTGCCACGAAGTATTCGGTTCGCGCGCGGCTTCGCGGGCTGCCGCTGGCAACGTTGCTCGGATCGCTTTCCAATTCAACCGCGACCGGGAGCCCCGGATACGCCTCGCAAATCAGTGGAACTGTGGAGGCCGGCTGGACTGGCCGGTTCGAAGACTTATCATCCCAGTTCAATCTCCAATTGCAGCCCCAACCTGCCGGGCGCGCCGGTTCGGTTCCACTTTCCGGATTTGCGCGCGGCAGAGCGACATTGGAGCGCGGTCTGGCTCTCGAGATTCAAGACGCCCAGTTCCAGGCGCCGCATTCCACCCTCGCGACTCACGGCACACTGGGCTCACGCCAGGCCAGGCTCGCCCTGCGGGTTGCGACCAGCGATTTTGGAGATTTGACTCCTGCATTCAAATTCATCGCGGCGACCCCGGAAACTGACTCGATCAAGCTCAATTCCCAAGCGGTATTCGACGGGGAGCTTTCGGGAACGCCGGCCCGGCCGGAAATTCGAGGCCGTCTCGAAGCCGGCTCGTTTCAGTTCCGCGGTTCAAGTTGGGACAGCGTGGAAGCAACCGTTGCGGCGGGGCCCGACCTGCTGGAGATCACCTCCGGCCATCTTGCGCGCGGCAAAAGCGCGCTGGAATTGACGGCCAGCATTCCGCTCGACAACTGGAAAGCCGTGTCGTCCGAACCCTTCCGCGTGACGGCACGCGCCGAACGCGCGCCATTCGACGGCCTCCAGGCCGCGCTCGAGTTGGACTACCCCCTGCAGGGTTTCCTCACTGGCCGAGTCGATCTCGGTGGCTCTCTGGCGAGTCTGTCCGGAAAGGGCCAAGTCCTCATTGATCATGGCACGCTGGCTGGCGAACCATTCGACAAGCTCTCCTCACACCTGCGCATCGAGGGTTCGACCTGGTACTTCGACGAAGTTCTCCTGGAAAAAGGGGCGGGGGCAGCAAAGGGCCACGCCAGCCTCAACCCTTCGTCCCGCCAACTCGCCCTAGAATTGAGCGGAGCCGACTTTGCCCTGGCGAACATCAGACTTCTATCCCCCTCCGCGATGAATTCGAAAGTAATCAAGTTCAACGGGCAGATCGGATTCGAGCTCCGCGGCTCCGGCACAGTCGAGAGCGCCGACCTGCAGGCGACGTGGAATTGCAGGAATATCTCACTCGATGGCGCAACGGTCGGCGATTTGGAGGGGCAGGTCAACTGGCAGGGGCGCGAGATTCAACTGAAAGGCGCATCCAAGGGTGCTGCGGGCGAAGTGAGTTTCTCTGGAACAGCGCGAGCCGAGGGCGATTGGCTCATCAACCTCTCGGGTACCTATACAAATCTGCGTGTCGAACCGTGGTTGCATCTGGCGTTGGGGAAGAAACTTGAAGCCCAGGTAACCGCCAGCGGCACCGTTACGGTGACGGGGCCGATGAAAGATGCGAGCCGGATCGAAGTTCATGCGCAAAGCCAGAACCTGGAAGTCAAGTTGCCCAGCCTGACCTGGAAGAACGAGCAACCGGTGGAACTTCACTATGCCAACCACCGTTTGACCGCGAGCCGGTTTCGGGTGAGCGGTCCCTCCACGGACCTGGAAGTTGAAGGCTCGATTCAAATGGGTTCATCGCCGTCACTCTCCCTGACAGCCCAGGGGAGGAGCGACGCGACAATTCTCAGCATTCTCGACCCCGGCCTCCAAGCTTCGGGGCGGTCAGAGGTGAAACTGCGAGTGAGTGGCAGTCCGGAACATCCGCTGCTCTACGGGACGCTGAATGTCCAGAACACCAATTTGAGCTATTCCGATTTTCCCTTCCGCCTCACGGGACTAGCGGGCGAGGTCGCATTGGATGGAGACCGCGCCACCTTACGATCTCTGCGCGGGACGAGCGGTGGGGGTGCGGTCGTCCTCTCGGGCTTCGTGACGTTTGCCGATTCTCCCCGCTTCAACTTACAGGCGGCACTCGCCCAAGTCCGGATCCGCTACCCGATCGATCTGACGTCCGTCCTGGATGGGAATCTTAAACTCACGGGCAGCACAGAACGGGCGCAGATCGGCGGCGAGGTGATTGTGCGTCAGATTTCGCCCGGAGAGAATTTCAACTGGCTGGCCCGCCTCGGAGAAGCCGCCGCCATCACGGGCGTGAAACCTCCGGCGCTGGCTTCCCTGTTTGCTCCCCGGGTCCGGCTCGACATCCAGGTGAGTTCCGCTCCGGCCGTAAGGTTTGAGACCCACGACCTGCGCCTGTTGGGCGAAATCGACATGCACCTCCAGGGAACGCTGGCCAATCCCGTCCAGGTTGGAACCCTCCAGATCATCAGCGGCGAGGTGGTGTTCCGCGGCAATCGTTACAAGGTCGACCATGGTTACATCAATCTGACCAATCCTTATCGCACCCAGCCGGTCTTCGACATCGAGGCCCGCACCCGAGTGCAACGCTACGACCTGACCGTGAATGTCTCGGGTCCTCTCGAACGCATCCGGATTTCCTACCGCTCCGATCCGCCGCTCCCAACTTCTGACATCGTCTCCCTTTTGGCTTTCGGCTACGCCAGCCAGGAGGAGGAGATGGCGACGCAAACCAACCAGCCTGTACAAACCGTGGGCGCCAGCGCGCTGCTCTCGCAAGCCCTTTCTACGCAGGTTTCGGGGCGAATCCAGCGCCTGTTCGGCGTCAGCCGGATCAAAATCGATCCCAATATTGGCGGACTCGGCTACACCGCCGGCGGCGCCCGAGTCACCGTCGAGCAGCAAATGACGCGCGATCTCACCCTGACTTACGTGACGACCACGACGACATCACAACAGCGCATCATTCAGTTTGAGTGGAATATCAGCGACCGGATCTCGCTTCTGGGTCTGCGAGACCAGAATGGAATCCTGGGCATGGAGCTGAAATTCCGTCAGAGGTTCAAGTAGCCACAACGACGCGGGCCTGCTGCAGCGGCCCCGAGCCGCCGCGCTTCCGCAGACTTCACAATCTGTCCCCAACAATCTCCACTGGATGAGCACCGACTCGGCCGGATTGCGCATATTATAGACGCGCGCAACCGCCCGCCATGCGTTTTTTGGATTGGCGGCATAGCAACAGGCTATTCGGTTTTCGCGGCGGGAACTCTATAGGCGGAATTCGCCAGCAGAGGATGTGAGGACAACCATGATACGGGTCATGCTCTTGAGCCTGATGGCAGCTGTGACGCTCAACGCCCAGGAATATACGCGCGGTGTGGGTATCTATCCCGGCGATCCGAAAGAGGACTTCGGGCCGGTGATGCGTCTCGATACCACCACGTATCGTAACCTGGCGCTGCGGCGGCCGGCTTATCACTCCAGCAGTTACGATTACAACCTGACAGCTCAGCTCGTGACCGATGGCATCAAGGAAATAAAAACGCCTCGGTGGGTGGCGACCTCGACGAGCCAGCACGGCACGTTGCCCAAGAACGAGCGCGAGTGGCTGCTCGACGGCAATTGGGTAACCGGAGTAGATCTCAAGGGACCACGCGGCTGGGTGCAGATCGAACTCGGCGGTGAGCCGCCTGCAATCAATCGCGTGGACGTGGACGCGCGGGTGCTCTCACGCGGTGAGCCGGAAAACTGGGCCTGCACAGTCTCGGGTTCCGACGACGGTACGAATTGGGAGGATCTTGGCGAAACGGCCGGTATGGCACGGCCCACCGGTGAGCTACGAACAAACATCATTTTGAAAGTGACATCGCGTCACCGTTTCTACCGCATTTCCTTTGATGACCCGCGAGCGGGAGGCTGGTCTGTCAACGAGGTCGCGTTTTTCCACGGCACCAAACGCCTCGCGATCGGCGGCCCGGGCGATTTCACCAGCGCGTGGATGCCCGCGGGAAAAGGCGAAGAGTGGGTTTACGTCGACCTGGGCGCCGTTTGCACGTTCGACCGCATCGCCCTCTACTGGATTCGGCGCGCGGCGGAAGCATCCATTCAGTTTTCCGATGACGCCACGAATTGGAAACTCATTCAAACGGTCTCCGCATCAACTGCAGCCACGGATGACGTCAAGCTCGTGCCGCCCGCAAGTGGTCAGTTCGTTCGCGTGTTACTGACCCAACCCGCGTCTCCCGAGGGATATGTATTGAGCGAGGTGGAAGTGTACGGGCGCGGCGGCGCTGTGCCGCAGGCGAAGCCCTCGCCGCCCGCGCCAGCCAGCGGCCGAGTGGAGCTCTCCGGAGGTGCCTGGCGAGTGCAACGCGACTCGCTCGTGAATGCGAGCAGCGAAGTGCTGTCGAGACCGGGCTTCCACGCTGCGGATTGGGTGATCGCCACAGTCCCGGGAACTGTGCTCACGAGCTATTACAACGTGGGAGCAGTGCCCGACCCAAACTACGGCGACAACCAATTGATGATCTCGGACGCGTTTTTCTGCGCGGATTTCTGGTACCGAAACGAGTTCATAGGGCCCTCCGCCAAGCCAGGAAATCACCTTTGGCTCAACTTCGACGGAATCAATTGGAAGGCGGAGGTCTTCCTGAACGGCAAAAAGCTGGGCCGCATAGACGGCGGGTTCATGCGCGCACGCTTTGACGTGACCCCGCTGCTGCGCGCGGGCCAGAAGAACGCGCTGGCAGTACGGATTATCAAGACGGCGAATCCCGGCAGCGTCAAGGAAAAGACCTTTGAGAATCCCGACAAGAATGGCGGAGCGCTTGGCGCCGACAATCCCACTTACCACGCCACCATCGGCTGGGACTGGATTCCCACCATCCGCGGCCGCGACACGGGCATCTGGAACAGCGTTTACCTGAGCACCAGCGGGCCGGTGACAATCGAGAATCCTTTCGCCGCGGCCGCGCTGCCGCTCCCGGATACAACGCGCGCCGATGTGAGCATCACCGTGACACTGCGTAATCATGAATCGCGGCCAGTGACGGGGACACTGCGCGGTCGCTTCGGCGACGTCGAATTCGCAGCGCCCGTGACGATCGGACCAACGGCGGAGAAAATCGTGAAGCTGGATCCTTCCACGCATCCGGCGTTGCGGGTCCAGAATCCCAAGCTCTGGTGGCCGGCGGGATACGGCGATCCCAACCTGTACACGGTGAAATTGAAGTTCGAGACAGCGGATAAAACGATTTCCGATTCGAAGTCATTCCAAGCGGGTATCCGGCAATTCGCATACAGCGAAGAGGGCGGTGCGCTGAAGATGTGGATTAACGGCCGCCGGTTTATTCCTCGCGGCGGAAATTGGGGGTTCGGCGAATCGATGCTGCGTTATCGCGCGCGCGAGTACGACGCTGCCGTCCATTACCATCGCGACATGAACTTCACCATGATTCGCAACTGGGTGGGCCAGATCGGCGAAGACGCTTTCTACGAGGCGTGTGACCGCCACGGCATCGTGGTCTGGCAGGATTTCTGGCTCGCCAATCCCTGGGACGGCCCCGACCCGGACGACAACCGAATGTTCATGCGAAACGCGCGCGACACCGTGCTGCGGATTCGCAATCATCCTTCCGTCGGACTCTATTGCGGGCGGAATGAGGGCTATCCGCCCCAACCCCTCGACGACGGCATCCGCCAAACCCTCGCGGAATTGCACCCAGGCCTCCATTACATTTCGAGCTCCGCCGACGACGTCGTGAGCGGGCACGGACCCTACCGGCGAATGCCGGTGAAATCCTATTTCGGCCAGCGGTCGCAGAAAATGCACAGCGAGATGGGCATGCCAAACATCGTCACTATGGACAGCTTGCGGGCCATGATGCCGGAATTGGCGATGTGGCCGCAGGGGCGCATGTGGGGCCTGCACGATTTCTGCCTGCAAGGGGCGCAGGGCGGCGCCTCATTCCGCGAGACGATCGAGAAGAGTTACGGCGGCGCCGACAACGTGGCGGATTGGATCGAGCTTGCCCAGTTGGTGAGTTACGAAGGTTATCGCGCCATGTTCGAGGGCCTGGGCCGGAACCGCATGGGCCTGCTGATCTGGATGAGCCATCCCACCTGGCCGTCGTTCGTGTGGCAAACCTACGATTATTTCCTCGAACCGACCGCAGCGTATTTCGGCAGCAAGAAGGCGTCGGAGCCGTTGCACATTCAATGGAACCCGGCGAGCGAGAGCGTCGACGTGGTGAACTACAGCGCCGGCAACACCATGGGCCTTACGGCGCGCGCCGAAGTGTTGAACATGGATGGCACATTGAAGTGGGAGAAGACCGCCTCACTCGACAGCGCCGAGGACAGCACGGTTTCCGTGCTCAAAATGGAATATCCGGCTGGGCTGACGCCGGTGCATTTCATTCGCCTCAGCCTCGCGCGCGGCGATGAAACGATTTCGGAGAATTTCTATTGGCCCGGAGTTGAGGAAGGAAACTTCCGGGCGATCCGCGAACTCCCGAAAGCAAATCTCGAAGCGGCGACGACCCGTGAACTCGTTGGCAACCACTGGAGGTTGACGACCGAGTTGCGCAACGTTTCGGCCTATCCCGCGCTGATGGTGAAGCTGAAGGTCGTCCGGGAAAAGACCGGCGATCGAATCCTCCCCGCACTCTACAGCGACAACTATGCGGCATTGATGCCGGGCGAGCGGCGAGCCATCCGCATCGAGGTCGATAACGCGGATACCCGCAGCGAGAAGCCAAGAATCGCAGTCTCGGGCTTCAACGTGGGAACTGTGAAGGAATAAAAGCGCTCACGGCAGATCCCTTTGTCCGAAGCGTCTTCCGAATTCGAATTTGCCTGCGGTTTTGGCAGGTTTCCTGCCGCGATGCTATACTGAAAAGACAGCGCGAGGAATCAGACTCGACTCAGCTCAATGGAGGACGAGGAGCCTCGCGCGCGACGCGGAGAGGTGTCCGAGTGGCTGAAGGAGCACGCTTGGAAAGCGTGTTCTCGAGAAATCGGGACGTGGGTTCGAATCCCACCCTCTCCGCCAGACTGCTTATTCTCGTTGAGTTACATCCGATACTAGTCTCACCACAATCGATTTGACTAATAGGGGCGAGCTTTTCCCCCCGCCATCAAATTCCGGCTTGAAGAGCACATTATGAAAGCGATTGTAATTACACGATACGGACCACCGGATGTGCTTCAGTTCAAGGAGGTAACAAAACCTACGCCCGCGGACGATGAGGTCCTGATCAGGGTTTACGCGGCAGCTGTAAATCCAATGGACCGGTTTTTCATGAGAGGTGCGCCGCTGATCCGCCTGATCCCGGGGCTGCGCAAACCAAAACACAAGATCCTCGGCTGTGATATCGCAGGGCGAGTTGAAGCGGTGGGCAGGCACGCAAAGCAGTTTCAGCCCGGCGACGAAGTGTTCGGGGGAAAAGGTGTGGGAGGCTTTGCCGAGTATGTGTGCGCCCTGGGAGATAAGCTGGCGCTGAAGCCAGCCAACCTATCGTTTGAGGACGCAGCGGCCGTACCCGTGGCGGCAATCACCGCCCTTCAGGGGCTTCGTGACAAGGGACGGATCCAGCCAGGCCACAAGGTTCTGGTGGATGGCGCGTCGGGCGGCGTGGGTACGTTTGCGGTGCAGATTGCCAAATCGTTCGGGGCTGAAGTTACTGCCGTGTGCAGCACGAGGAATGTGGACACGGCGCAATCGATTGGCGCAGACCATGTCATTGATTACACCCGAGAAGATTTCACCAAGAGCGGGCGGCTTTACGATCTGATTCTTGGTGTGAACGCATATCATTCGATTTTCGCTTACAGGCGTGCGCTGAGTCGGGACGGGACCTTTGTCATGGTCGGAGGCAGTTTGGTCCAAATTCCCCTTGCTATCCTACTGGGACCATTACTGTCACGGATCGGGACCAAGAAGACGTGTTTCTTCATCGCGAACATAAACCAGAAGGATCTGGTTTTTCTGAAAGATCTTTTTGAATCCGGAAAAGTTGTACCTGTCATCGATAGACGTTACCCGTTAAGCGACGCGGCTGAAGCTCTCCGTTATCTTGAAGAAGGACATGCGCAAGGGAAAATCGTAATAACCGTTGAACATAGCGGGTAGCCGCGGCACCGGTTGGGTGCCTGCCTTCGGCGGACAGGCCACGGACCAACAAATCAGGTTCACACTACATGCTTGGAGTGAGGCGTTATGAACAATGCTCCCGCGCGGACCCTGTGGAGTCGTCCGCCTGCAGTCGTGACCACGGTGATGTTCTTTATGACCTCCGTATTCCCCGTGGCCGCAGGCTTGTCGAGAAACACCGCTTCTTTCCACAAATGGTGGGGAATACTGGACGTCGGCCTGGCTTTTGTCCTCGTGATCCTGGCGCTCGCGGTCGTGGCGGTCGCTCGCAGCAAGGTGGACAAGCAAGCTGCGGACACCACCTACCGCGCTTATCGGATTCTGATCCGTGGGATATTCAGGATGCTGGTGGTGTTCTTCCTCTTCGGGGGACCGGACTATTTGGATTAGTTGTCTGACGGGCCTCTCGTGGCGGGCTTGGCTGCTGTTGTATGGCCTGCCAGAGTGGATCGTCGGGTTCCGCAGGTAGCCTATGGCTTGTAGGCCCACGCGGCCCGGCCGCCGCAGCCCTCTTGAACGTGTTCCAACTCTGGTCGCACCGCCGTGACCAGTTCTCCCGTCTGCCAACTTGCGGGCGCGCAAAGGCACACTCCAATCTGAGGATG
>Ga0316628_100001258_pt1 | contig 17709 bp, 15 predicted proteins | sample OWC_Aug_M2_C1_D5_FD_207648 | JGI IMG/M metagenome (GOLD analysis project Ga0316628, IMG submission 207648) | Wetland soil microbial communities from Old Woman Creek delta, Ohio, United States - OWC_Aug_M2_C1_D5_C | ecosystem: Environmental > Terrestrial > Soil > Wetlands | place: USA: Ohio... | reverse complement strand
GCGAGAGCGACGCCGATCGCGGTGCCGTCGGGCAGCGAGTTGAGCTGCACGGAATCGACCAGCAGGTCGAGCATGCGGTGGTCGGTCGTCAGCGGCGCCTTGTTGATGGCGCCGCCGGCGAAGACGACCAGACCGATGCGGTCCCCGGTGCGCCGGGAGATGAAGTCCTTCACCACCTGCTTGGCGACGGTCAGGCGGTCACGGGGCTGGAAGTCCTCGGCCCCCATGCTGCCGGAGATGTCGAGCACCACCTCGATGTCGATGCCCTGGGTCAGGCTCTCTTCCCAGGCGTAGCCGAGCTGCGGCCGGGCGAGGGCGAAGGCGAGCAGAGCGAGCGCCCCGAGGCGGCTGTAGAACGGCAGGTGGAGCGGCACGCGGCTCCGGTTCGCCGCCGCCTCGGGCAGGCGGCTGTAGGTCAGCGCCCCCAGCGCGGGACGGCGGTGGTGCCAGACGGCGAGCGCCGGCAGCGCGAGCAGGAGCAGCAGCCAGACGGGATTGGCGAAGTGCGGCAGCGCGCTCACGCCGAGGCCTCCTCGACCCGCGCCGGCGGGCGCTGGTGCTCGTCGATCGCCCGCCCGGCGGCGAGCGCCGCGGCCAGGCGCTCGAGGGCCGCGGCCTGGGCCGCGTCGGTGCGCGCGAACTTCACCAGATCGCAATCGCGCAGCAGGCGCACCAGGCTGCGGCAGGGCTCGCGCGGCAAGGCGCGCCGGCGCAGCTCGTGGTCGATCTCGCTGCTGGTGCTCTCGAGCGCCGGCACCCCGGCCGAGCGGGCGAGGAAGCGGCGCAGCGCCAGGCTGAGCTCGGTGTGAAGCGCCAGCGCCGGCAGCCGGGCGGCATCGGCACGCAGCCGGGCGAGCGCCGCCTCGAGCTCCTCCAGCGGGGGAAGCGCGGGGATCGACGCTGCGTCGTGACCCGCCCGTCGCCGCCGGCGCGCCGCGAACAGCGCGGCGACGAGGCCGAGGAGGCCCACGCCCAGCGCCCAGAAAAAGCGTTCGCCCCAGGGCAGCGGCCGCGGGGGCGCGGCGGGCTTGGGCGCCGGCGTCGGTCCTTGGGCGGGGAGAACGGAGCGGATCTCGAGCGCCAGGCCGTCGGGAGTGCTCAAGCGCTGGTCGCCCGCGCTCGACGGAACCTCGACCGCGACCGGAGGGAGCGCGACCTTGCCGGTCTTGAAAGCCGCCAGCGTCACGCGCTGGCGATAGACGGCGGTGTCGCCCTCGACCGTGCGCTCGGGCGGCGCGACGGCACGGACCTCGGCGTCGCCCCAGTTCTTGCCCCAGGCCGGGAAGCGGGGCGCTCCGCCGAGCTCGGCCGGCGAGCCGCGCAGCTCCAGGGTCGCCACCACGAGATCGCCGACCTCGGCGGTCGGCGGCTGCAGGGAGACGCGCAGGGTCGGCGCGGCCAAGCCGGCGCCGGGCAGGGCGAGAGCGAGGCCGAAGAGCAGCGCCAGCGGCGGGAGCGACCGGAGCGACGGGCGCCTCATCGCTGCAGCCTCCGCCGCCGTGCCGCGAAGAAGGAGACGAGCGGCGCCAGGTACGGGCGGTCGGTGCGCAGCTCGAGGTGGTCCACCCCGAGACGGCGGGTCAGCCGGCGCAGCTCCTCGCGCTCGGCGCGGCGTGCCGCGGCGTGCCGGGTGGCGAGCTCGCGCGGCCGCACCAGAGCGACCTCGCCGGTCTCCGCGTCGCGCAGCACCACCGGGCCGCTGCGCGGCATCTGCTCGTCGCGCGGATCGACGAGTTCGATCGCGATCACGTCGTGGCGCGCGGCGGCGGCCTGCAGGGCGCGGCTGCCGGTGAAGCCGATGAAGTCGGAGACCACGAACAGCACGGCGCGCTGCTTGAGCGTCGCCAGGGTGGAGCCCAGCGCGTGATCGAGGTCGGTTGCGCCGGAGGCCGGCCGGCCGAGGATCTCGCGCACCAGGCGCAGCACGTGGGTGCGGCGGCGGCGCGGCGGCAAGAAGAGCTCGAGGCGGTCGGTGAGGAGAGCCGCCCCGACCCGGTCCTGGTTGCGCAGCGCGGCGAAGGCGAGCAACGCCGCGATCTCCGCCGCCAGCTCGCGCTTGAGGATCGCCCGCGAGCCGAAGCCCAGGCTGCCGGAGACGTCGACCGCGAGGAACACCGTCAGGTCGCGCTCCTCGACGTACTGCTTCACGAAGGGCTGCGCCATGCGGGCGGTGACGTTCCAGTCGATCGAGCGGATGTCGTCGCCGGGGGCGTACGGGCGCACCTCGGCGAACTCCATGCCGCGGCCCTTGAAGACCGAGTGGTACTCGCCGGCGACGCCCTGATCGACCAGGCGCTTGGTGACGATCTCGATGCGCCGCACCCGGCGCAGCAGGTCGCTCGGCAGTGGCGGGCGCGCCGCGCCCGGGGCGGAGCCGCGAGCGGCGGGCTGGCGCTTCAGGAAGCCAAACATCGGGAGCTCGGCGGGGCGCTGCGCTCGCGGTCCGCCTACGGCACCTCGACGCGGTCGAGGAGCCGGGCGACGAGGTCGTCGGCGGTCACTTCCTCGGCCTCGGCTTCGTAGGTCGGGATGATGCGGTGGCGCAGGACGTCGGGGGCGAGCTCCTTGACGTCCTCCGGAATCACGTAGCCGCGCCCGCGCACCAGCGCCATCGCCTTGGCGGCGCGCGCCAGGTACAGGGTGGCGCGCGGCGAGGCGCCGAAGCCGATCAGATTGGAGAGGTCGTCGAGGCCGGCGGCACGGGGCTCACGGGTGGCGGCGATCAGATCGAGCACGTAGCCGCGGAGCTTGGCGTCGAGGTAGACCGAGTCGACCGTGCGGCGCAGCGCCAGCAAGCGCTCGCGATCGAGCAGCGGGCGGACCTCGAAGTCGCGCTCGACCAGCATGCGCTCGAGGATCTCCTGTTCCTCGGCACGGCTCGGGTAGCGCAGCTTCAGCTTCAGCATGAAGCGGTCGGTCTGCGCCTCGGCGAGCGGATAGGTGCCTTCCTGCTCGATCGGGTTCTGGGTGGCGAGGACCAGGAACGGCTCGGCGAGCGGATACGTCGTCTGGCCGAGCGTCACCTGGCGCTCCTCCATCGCCTCGAGCAGCGCCGACTGCACCTTGGCGGGCGCGCGGTTGATCTCGTCGGCGAGCAGGATATGGGTGAAGACGGGTCCCTTGCGGGTCTGGAACTCGCCGCTGCGCTGGTCGTACACCGGCGTGCCCAGCAGGTCGGCGGGCAGCAGGTCGGGCGTGAACTGGATGCGCTTGAAGTCGATCGCCAGGCAGCGGGCGAGCGTCTTCACCGCCAGCGTCTTGCCGAGCCCCGGCACCCCTTCGATCAGGACGTGACCGCGCGCCAGCAGGCCGACCAGCAAGCGATCGATGAGGTACTCCTGGCCGACGATGACCTTGCCGAGCTCGGCCTCGATCTGCTTGACGACCAGCGCTTCGCGCTCGACTTCCCGGGTGATCTCGCTGACATCCGGCTGCATGCTCATCCCTCCCGAGGGCCCGGAGAGTGCAAGTGAAGTGCCAGCGCAAACCGCTGAGCGCACGGCGGCTACGCGCCAGGGCAGAGGCCGCCCGCGGTGTCCCGGCCCTGGCCGGACGCGCCCGCCGGCGCCGCCGCGCCATTCTGGCCACGGGCGCGGCGCGCGAAGGTCCAGGCGGCACGTTGATAGCGTAGGAGCATGCCTCGCTCGCCCCGCTCCCGGCCCGCTCGCCGGGCCCAGCCTCCGGGATCGCGTCCGCCGCTGCGCAAGTCGCTCGGCCAGCATCACCTGCGCGACGGCGCACTGTGCCGGCCGCTGGTCGAGTTCCTGCGGCCGCGCGGCGAGCGGGTGCTCGAGATCGGGCCCGGCGGCGGGGTGCTGACCGCCGAGCTCGAGCGGGCCGGCGCCCACGTCCTGGCGCTCGAGCTCGATTGGGCCTGGGCGATGCGCCTGCGCCGGTTGGCGGTGGGAGGTGCGCCGATCGCGATCGCGGTCGGCGATGCGCTCGACCTCGACTGGCGGCGCCTGCCGCCGGGCACGCTGGTCACCGGCAACCTGCCGTACAACGTCGCGACCGCGCTGATCGAGCGTTGCCTGGTGGCGGGCACCGGGGTGCCGCGCGCCGCGTTCCTGGTCCAGCTCGAGGTTGCTGAGCGCCTGATCGCAGCGCCGGGCGACGAAGCGTACGGATCGCTGAGCGTGCTGGTGGCGGCGTACGCGCGCCCGACCTGGCTCGGACGGGTGCGGCGCGGCAGCTTCGTCCCGCCGCCGAAGGTCGACGGCGGCTTCGTCGGTCTCGAGCGCCGGGCACCGCCGCTGCCGGCCGCCGCGATGCCGGCCCTGCTCGAGACCGTGCGCCTCGCCTTCGCGCAGCGCCGCAAGACTTTGCGCAACGCCCTCGCCGCGGGCTGGGGCGTCGCGGCGGCCGAGGCGGCGCTCGGCGGCGCCGGCCTGGACCCCGGAGCGCGTGCCGAGACCCTGAGCCTGGAGGACTTTCTGGCGCTCCACCGGGCCCGGACGCTGGCCGTGCCCGCCGCGCCTGCGGCCGCGCCTAAGCACTGAGGGTGCTACACTTTCGCGAACCCGATCGCTGCCCGAGATGCCCGCCGAGAGCCCCGACTCCCGACCGACCGCACCCCCCCGACGCCTGTCCCCGGAGAAGGGCGCCGAGCTGGTCGGGTTGATCGAGCTGCTCGGCGGCCTGCTGATCCTGATCAGCCTGGCTTCGCACCACGTCGGCGATCCGAGCTATCTGCACGAGGTGACGCCGCCACCGGTGGAGATCCACAACTGGATCGGGCGCTTCGGCGCCAACCTCTCCGCCCTCGGCTTTGGGCTGCTCGGCCTGCCCGCTCTGCTCCTGCCGCTGCTTCTGCTCGCCGCGGCGTGGCAGCGGCTGCGGCGCGCGGTGCGCCCGCGCGTCGTCGGGCGCGGCACCGGCGCCCTGCTCATGCTGCTCGGCCTGCCCGGGCTGCTCCAGCTCGTCCTCGGCCCGACTCCGTGGCGCGGCGGCAGCTTCGACTCCGGCGGCGCGCTCGGCGTGCTGACCGCGGAGCAGCTGCAGGCGCGCATGAACCTCACCGGAGCGCTGCTCCTGCTCTCGGGCGTGGTGTTGATCGGCACCGCGCTGCTCGTGCAGTCGACGCTCGGCGAGATCCTGGCGGCCTGGCGCGATCGCCTGCGCGGGCTGCGCGAGAGCTGGGTGCTGTGGTGGGCCCGCCGGCGCGACCAGCGTGAGAAGAGCAAGCTGCGCGAGCGGGTGGTTGCCAAGCACCTGCAGCGCCGCGAGGACGAGCGCGCCGAGCAGGAGATGGCGCTGACCGAGCGCCAGCCGGCGGTGCGCGTGGTGGCCCGTTCCGGCGAAGGCGAGTTCTCGGTGCGCCGGGTCAAAGGTCGAGCGGCTGAGCCGCCGGATCCCGTCGTCGCGGCTTCCGCAACCGGCGAGGACGCGCCGGCGCGGGCGCCGCGCGTCCGGCCGCGACCGCCGGCGGAGGAGCCGGCGCCGGCGCGGGCTCGCCAGCCTGAGCTGTTCGCGCCGCCGCCGCCCGGAGCCCTGCCGCCGCTCAACCTGCTGCAGCTCGGCGAGGTCCGCAGCGAGATCGACGAGACCGAGCTGGTGCGTCTCGGCGAGGTGATCCGCACGCGCTGCGCCGAGTTCGGCGTCGAGGGCACGGTCGAGGGCATCAGCCCGGGGCCGGTCATCACGGTGTACGAGTTCCAGCCGGCGCCGGGCGTGAAGGTCAGTCAGATCGTAAACCTGCAGGACGACCTGGCGCTGGCGCTGAAGGCCGAGTCGGTGCGCATCGACCGCATCCCGGGCCGCTCGACGCTCGGCATCGAGGTGCCCAACCGCTCGCGCGCCACGATCCGCCTCGGCCACCTGCTCGAGCAGGAGTCGTTCCGCCGCTCGCCGTCGGTGCTGTCGATGGCGATCGGCACCACGATCCGCGGCGAGCCGTACTACGCCGACCTCGCCACCATGCCGCACCTGCTGGTCGCCGGCGCCACCGGCTCGGGCAAGTCGGTCGGGCTGCAGGCGATGATCACCTCGATCCTCTACAAGGCGACGCGCGAGCAGGTGCAGTTCATCTTCATCGACCCCAAGCGCATCGAGCTCGGGGTATACGCCGACATCCCGCACCTGAAGACCGAGGTGGTGGTGGAGCCGAAGAAGGCCGCCAACGCCCTGCGCTGGGCGGTCGCCGAGATGGAGCGCCGCTATCGCCTGCTCGCCGAGGTGCACGTGCGCTCGATCGAGTTCTACAACCGCGCCATCCGCGATCCCGAGGTGCAGCAGCGCCTGTCGCTGACCGAGGGCGAGGCCAGCTTCCGGCCCGAGGACTTCAAGTCGCTGCCGTACTACGTGATCGTGATCGACGAGCTCGCCGACCTGATGATGGTCGCCGCGGCCGAGGTCGAGACCTCGATCGCCCGCCTGGCGCAGATGGCGCGCGCGGTCGGCATCCACCTGATCGTTGCCACCCAGCGCCCGTCGGTCGACGTGCTGACCGGCACGATCAAGGCCAACTTCCCGTGCCGCATGTCGTTCGCCACCGCCTCGCGCCCCGACTCGCGCACCATCCTCGATCAGATCGGCGCCGAGAAGCTGCTCGGCAAGGGCGACATGCTGCTGATGCCGCCGGGCAGCGCGCGGCTCACCCGCCTGCACGGCGCCTACATCAGCGAGCAGGAGACCGCGGCGCTGGTGCGCTGGCTGAAGCGCCAGGGGCGGCCGGAGCTCGACCTCTCGGTGCTCGAGGCGCCGGAGGGCGAGCGCGCCGGGGGCGGCGGCGAGGCGAGCGACGACGAGCTGTACGACGAAGCGGCGCGCCTGGTGGTCGCCGAGCGCCAGGCCTCGGCCTCCTTCCTGCAGCGCCGCATGCGGGTCGGGTTCTCGCGCGCCGCGCGGTTGATCGACATGATGGAGCGCGACGGCCTGCTCGGCCCCGCCCAGGGCAGCAAGCCGCGCGACGTGCTGGTCAAGCCCGACTACTTCGAAGAGCTCGACCGCGTGCGCCGCGAGTAGACGCCGGTGCCGCGGTGCTGCCGACGCCCGCTCTGCGATACACTGCGCCGGCAAACAGGGAGGCTTCCATGCTGCGCAGCCAGAGAGGGTTGGTCTTGGCGGGAGTCGCCGCGCTCGTGCTCGGCCTGCTCGCCCCGGTGCCGGGACACGCCGCTTCGGTGAAGAAGAGCGTCGCGCTCGAGTTCGACAAGTGGTACGACGTCGACCTGCAGGACGGGCCGGTGACGCTGCACCGCATCCGCTTCGAGCGCAAGCACGAGTCGATGCGCGCCAAGCTCATTCGTCCGGGCAACACCGAGCCCATGCAGGACGTGCAGGTGCAGTTCGAGTTCAGCAACCATGACAAGGAAGACTGGAAGGCGCTGATCCGCTTCTCGTGGATGGATGCCGATGGCAAGACGATCGATTCCTACTCGAGCGAGGAGAACCTCGACGATAGCTCCGATCACAAAGGCCAGACGATCACCGTCCCGACCCTGGCCTACGGCCTCGACCGGGCGAAGACGCTCGCCTACGAGATCTCGATCGGACGCTAGTTGACGCGCTCGGCTGCCCGGCCGCGCAGGCGGCGGTAGAGCGCCAGCAGGCCGGGCAGTCGCAGGATTCGCTCGCGGAGCTTCGAGGTGCGAGTCGCGTACGCGTGCAGCAGCTCGCGCCGAGCCTCGCCGGCGGCGCGCGCCGACTGCGCGGCTCGCAGCTCGGCCGCCGCGGCCTCCTCCGCCACGCGCTGGGCGATCGCCAGAGCCCGCTGCAGCTCGGCGGCGGCCAGGCGGCGCGCCGCCTCGACGCGGTCGCGCTGCTCCGCGGCATGCTCGGCCACGGCCTGCCAGCGAGCGGCGCTGCGCCAGAACGGCGCCCAGCGGAGCAGATACTCGGACGCGGCGGCGGCCAGGCCGGCGTGCGGATCCGGATCGGCCGGCTCGGCAAGGACGGCGGCGTAAATCGCCTGCAGGCGAGCGATGGATCCGTCGACACCGGCCACGTCGCGCACCACGTCGCGTACCCGTGCCGCCTCCGCCGGGTCGTAGCGAGAGATCTCGGCCGCGAGCGGAGCCCTGGCTAGGGGCCGATCCAGGCAGCGGAAGCCGAAGTTGTCGCGACGCAGCTCGCCGAGGTTCGCGGTCGTCACCAGCGGCCCCACTCCGGTCGCGTCGCACAGCACGACCGCGCAGCCCACCGCCATCGCCTCGAGGGCGCAGCGTCCCTTGGCCAGCACCAGGTCGTAAGCGGGCAAGGCGGTCTCGGGCGCGGCGTGGGGATGGCCCGACTCGGAGCCGATGATCTCCAGGTCGAGGCCCGCCGCCGCGCAGACGTCGCGTAGCACCTCGAGCTGCTCCCTAGCGTGCACGTAGTTGCTGAACACCAACGCGCGGCGTGGCGCCGCGGGCAGCGCGGGGCGCGGCCGGAAGCGCTCGAGGTCGACGGCGTTGGGCTCCGTCGCGACTGCGGCCGCCGGAACGCCGGCGGCGAGCAGCCGCTCGCGGGTGGCGCGGTCGACGGCTATGCAACGCCGCACCGCGCGCCAGCGCAGCGGTTCGGACTCGGCGTCGCGCGCCGCATGGCAGGTGAACACCGCAGGCGTGCCGGGAAAGCGCAGCAGGACGACGGCCAGCTCGAGATGCTGCTGGGCGTGCACCAGGTCCGGCGGCGCGGCGAGCTCGTCGAGCCGCTCGATGACCGACACCCCACCGCGACGCAACTCGTCGGCGAGCGGTCCGGTCTCCGCGCACCAGACGCTGGGGCGCTGGCCGTGGCGGGCCAACCCGAGCGCCAGGTCGCGCACGTACATCTCGGAGCCGCCGCGGTGGGTCAGGCTGCGGCAGGTGAGGAGGACGTCGAGCGGCTTCACGGCGAGGCGGCCGCCCAGTCGCGCAGGGCGCGGGCGACCGGCAGCATGTGGTTGTGGTGCCGGATCGTCTCACGATAGTGCCCCTCGCGCACTCGCAGCGAGCCGTGCGTTTCATAGAACGGGGCCTCGTCGTGGCTTGACGCGACGCGGTTGGGTTCGACGTTCCACAGCGCCTCGGTGGCGAAGGCCGCGGCCCCGTACCTCGCCAGCGCCCGCTCGACTTCCTCCTGCATCTCGAGGTAGTCGCGCGCCGCGGCGAGCTTGCGCTCGAGCGCGGCAGCGTCGAGCTCGAGCGCGACCGCCGGCGGCTGGCCGCCGAAGGTCGCGCCGGGGTGCGCGACCAGGGGAAAGGCCAGGTTGAGCAGCGGCTGGCCGCTCCGGCGCCGGCGCTCGACTGCGGCATCGATCAAGATGCGGCAGACGTCGTGGCCCGGGTTATAGCCCTCGGCGGCATCGCCGGCGACCGTCGTACAGCCGGCGTCGTCGAGGCGGTGCGCGAGGTGCGCGGCGAGCGCCACGAAGCGGGAGTCGTCGGCGCCGAGCAGCGCGTCGTACAGCTCACGATCGCCGAACGCCCCGTAGAAGGCTCCGCCGGCAGGGGTCGCGCCGGTGCGCTCGATCAGGCGGGTGGTCGAAGCGATGCGCGGGCGTGCAGCATGGCCCCCGCCGTCGGTCAGCACGAAGACCAGCGGCCGATGGATCTCGATCCAATGGTGCAGTCGCAGCTCGTGGCCGGGGTGGCCGACCACCAGCGCGACGGACGACAGGGCCACGCCGGGGAGCGTAGCAGAAGCACCGGCGCGGCGGCGACCTGGCGCGCGGCTTTGTTACGATGCCGCCGTGGAATGCCTCGAGCGCATCGCGTTTTTCGGCACGCCGGAGTTCGCGGTGCCGACGCTGGCGGCGCTGGTCGATTCCGGGCGAGCGCCACGGGTCGTCGTCTCGCAGCCGGCGCGGCCGGCCGGGCGCGGCCGGCCGCTCGCCGATCCGCCGGTCGCGGCGTGGGCACGCGAGCATGGGCTGCCCGTGCTCCAGCCGCTACGTGTTCGCGAGCCCGCGTTCCTGGCCGAGATCGGCGCGCTCGGGCTCGACCTCGCGGTGGTCGTCGCGTTCGGGCAGATCTTCCCGGCCGCGCTGCTCGAGCTGCCGCGCCTGGGCTGCATCAACCTGCACGCCTCGCTGCTGCCGCGGCATCGCGGCGCGGCGCCGGTGCAGGCCGCCATCCTGGCCGGCGATGCGATGACCGGCGTCAGCACCATGCAGATGACCGCCGGTCTCGACTCCGGGCCGATCCTGCTCCAGCGCGAGACGCCGATCGGTCCGCGCGAGACGGCGGGCGAGCTCGGCGTGCGGCTGGCCGAGCTCGGCGCCGCGCTGGTCCTCGAGACGCTCCGGGCGCTCGCGGCCGGTACGCTGGCGCCGCGCGCTCAGGATGACTCGGCGGCGACGTACGCGCCGCGGCTCGACAAGGCGGTGGGGCGCGTCGACTGGTCGCTCGACGCGGCGGTCCTCGCTCGCCGGCTGCGCGCCTACACCCCGTGGCCGGGGCTCGAGGCCGCGCTGCGCGGCGCGCCGGTGAAGCTGGTACGGGCGGCGCCGGCCGAGAGCGCTGATGGCGACGGGGCGCCGGGCACGGTGCTCGGTCTGCGCGCCGGTCGCCTGGCGGTCGCCTGCGGTGGCGCGAGCGTGCTCGAGATCGAGGCGCTGCAGCGCGCCGGTCGGCGACCGCTTTCCGCCGCCGACTTCGCCAACGGCGAACGGCTGCGGGCCGGGGAGCGCTTCGAGTGATGGCGCGGCGCGATGCGGACGCGACTCGCCGCGCGCCGCATGGCCGGGCCGCGTCCGGCCGGGCCGCGTCCGGCGTGCGCTCGGCGGCGGCGCGCACGGTGGACCGCACGCTCGCCTCGCAGGCCTCCGCCGAGGGCTTCCTGGAGAGCGCCCTGGCGCCGTTCGATGAGCGCGATCAGGGGCTGCTGCGCGAGCTGGTGCTCGGCACCCTGCGCTGGCTGCGACGACTCGACGCCGTGCTGGCGCAGGCCAGTCACCGCCCGCTCGCCGAGATCGAGCCGGCGCTGATGTCGCCGCTGCGCGTTGCCGCCTACCAGCTGCTGTTCCTGGATCGCATCCCGGCGCACGCCGCGGTCGACGAAGCGGTCGACCAGGCGTGGGCCCTGACCCATCGCGGCGGGGCGAGCTTCGTGAACGCGGTGCTGCGTCGGGTCGCGCGCGCGCCGCGCCTCGCCGCCTGGCCGGTGCGCGAGGACGATCCGGTGCGCCGCCTGGCGATCGAGTGGAGCCACCCCGACTTCCTGGTGGCACGCTGGCTCGAGCGCTTCGGACGCGAGCGGACGCTGGCGCTGCTCGAGGTGAACAACCAGCCCAAGGCGCTGCAGCTCCTGGCGTTCCGCGATCGCGGCGGCCGCGAAGCGCTGGCCGAGACGCTGCTCGAGGAGGGACTCGACGTGGTGCCCACGCCGCTCGCGCCACTCGGCCTGACGGTGCGCGGCGGCAATCCGCTGCGCAGCGCGGCGTTCGCGCGCGGCGAGTTCTACGTGCAGGACGAGGCGAGCCAGGCGGCGGCACTGGTGCCGCCACCGCGCCCCGGCGAGCGGGTGCTCGATGCCGCCGCGGCGCCGGGCGGCAAGAGCTTCGCGCTGCTGGCGCGCGAGCCCACCGTGCGCGTCGTCGCCGCCGACCTGGCGCCGGCGCGCGCCGGCGTGCTGCGCGCCAACCTGCGGCGCTTGCGCCGCGAGCTGCCGCTGGTCGTGGCCGACGCGGGCGCGACGGCGATCGCCGGCGAGTTCGACCGGGTGGTGTTCGACCTGCCGTGCTCGGGCAGCGGCACGCTGCGCAAGCATCCGGAGCTGAAGTGGCGCCTGAGCCCGGCCGAGATCGACCGGCTGGCGCGCCGGCAGGTGGAGCTGCTGCTCGCTGCGCGCCACGCGGTGCGTCGCGACGGCCTGCTGTGCGCGATCACCTGCTCGCTCGAGGAAGAGGAGAACGAGCAGGTGGTGGAGCGCTTCCTCTCCGCGGCGACGGAGTTCGAGCGGCTGCCGCTCGCGGGCTTGCTGGCGCCGCCGCTCGACCGCTACATCGCCGGTCCCGGGCTCTGGCGGCTCCTGCCCGGCGGCGATCACGACGGATTCACGGTCGCCGTGATGCGCCGCCGGGCCTGATGCGAGCGGCGCGAAAGTGGCGCGGAGCCAGTATTGACAGGCCTCTGGCCTTGCCGTATCGTCGTTTCCACTGGCTTTGAACAGCCACACAACTCAATGAAGGAGGAGAGAGATGGCAGGCAAGGCTGACATCGTTGATGCGCTGGCGGCGGGTGTAGAGGGCATGTCGAAGAAGGCGGCCGGTGAGGCGTTCGACATCGTGTTCGACACGATCTCGAAGCACCTGCGCAAGGATGATCGGATCCAGATCCCGGGCTTCGGCAGCTTCTCGGTTTCGAAGCGCGCCGCGCGCAAGGGCCGCAACCCGGCGACGGGCGCGACGATCACCATCAAGGCGAGCAAGAATGCCCGCTTCAAGGCTGGCAAGGAGCTGAAGGACAGCCTGAACAAGAAGAAGTAAGAGATCCCGGCGCGGCACCCACGCTGCGGCCGCGCTGGGTTCCGAGAAGCCCCGGGAAAGTGATTGCCCGGGGCTTCGCGCTTTCTCCGAGTCCTCCCGCGAGCGGACTCCGAGTCTTCTCCCTTCCTCCACGTTCGACACCGGGTACGCGTGGGAGCACCGGCATGACGGCGGATCGCGATTTCAGTCATCTCGACGCGGCAGGCCAGGCGCGCATGGTCGACGTCTCGGCGAAGCCGGTGACCCGGCGGGTCGCCGAAGCCTCGTGTCGCGTCCGGCTCGCGCCGGCGACGGTCGAGCGGCTGGCCCGGCTGCCGAAAGGCGATGCCTTCGCGGTGGCGCGCCTGGCCGGCATCCAGGCTGCCAAGCGCACCGGCGAGCTGATCCCGCTGGCGCATCCCCTGCCGCTCGATCAGGTGGAGGTCGACGTCGTGGCGGGCGAGGCGGAGGCGATCGTGCGCAGCCGCGTCGTCTGCACCGCGCGCACCGGCGCCGAGATGGAGGCGCTGGTGGCGTGCGCCACCGCCGCCCTGGCGCTGTACGACATGGTCAAGGCGATCGACCGCGCCGCGGTCGTCACCGACCTGCGCCTCGAAGCGAAGAGCGGCGGCAAGAGCGGCGACTTCCGCCGCGATCCGAGCGCCTGAGCCCGCAAGTGATCGGATGATCGCGACCGGCCTCGACCGCCTGCTTTCCGAGCCCGGCCGGCTGTCCGGCCGCCGTTTCGGCCTGCTCGCGCACGGCGCGTCGCTCACCCGCGATCTGGTGCCGGCGCACCTTGCGCTGCAACGCGCCGGCTTCACGCCGGGCGCGCTGTTCGGCCCCGAGCACGGCTACTACGGCGTCGAGCAGGACATGGTGCCGGCGGCGGACGCGCGCGATCCGTGGACGGGAGCGCCGATCCTGTCGCTGTACGGCGACGCCGAGGCGAGCCTGCGGCCATCGCCGACCGCCTTCGCCGGCCTCGATCTGCTGATCGTCGATCTGCAGGACGTCGGCGCGCGCTACTACACCTTCGCCGCCACCGCGGTGTGGGCCGCCGAGGCGGCGCTCGCCGCCGGCTGCGAGGTGTGGGTGCTCGATCGTCCCAATCCGCTCGGCGGCGAGGTCATCGAGGGCAACCTCCCCGAGCCGGGCTGCGAGTCGTTCGTCGGCGCTTTCGCGCTGCCGGTGCGCCACGGCCTGACGCTCGGCGAGATCGTGCGGCTCGAGGCGCGGCGTCGGGGCTGGACGGGCAGGCTCGAGGTGCTGGCGCTCGACGGCTGGCGGCGGTCGATGCTGTGGCCGGACGTTGGCCGCCCGTGGATCGCGCCGTCGCCCAACATGCCGGACTTCGCGACCGCGCTCCTCTATCCGGGGCTGTGCCTGATCGAGGCGACGGAGGTCTCGGAGGGCCGCGGCACGACCCGTCCGTTCCGGCTGGTGGGTGCGCCGGAGATCGATCCCCTGGCGCTGGCGAAGCGGCTCGCCGCGGCCGCGGTGCCGGGGGTCGTGGCGGTGCCGACCTACTTCAAGCCGCAGCACCAGAAGCATCGCGGCGCGGCCTGTGGCGGCGTCGAGCTGGTGGTGACCTCGGCCGAGAAGCTGCCGGCCTATCGGCTCGGAGTCGAGCTGCTGCGCGCCCTGCGCGACTGCGCTCCGGCGGCCTGCGCCTGGCGCTCGGCGCCCTACGAGTTCCGCAGCGACCGGCCGGCGATCGACCTGCTGACCGGCACGGCCGCCTGTCGCCGTGCGCTCGAGCAGGGCCACGGCCTCGAGCGGTGGATCGCGAGTTGGGCGGCCGACGAGGCGACCTTCCGTGCCGCGCGGCGCCCGGCGCTGCTGTACCCGGAGACCGCAGCATGAAGATGCCCCACGTTCTGAGGGTCGACGAGGCGCCGGAACGATTCGCTCCGCTGGTCGCGGCGTGCGCGGCGGCCGGGGTGCGCTGCGGCTGGCTCGACCTGCGGCCGCCGGCCGGGGCTCCCGCCGATCTCCTGGCGGCGGCCGGTGCCGGAGCGCTGCGTGCCGTCGCCGTGGGCGGCGGGCGGAGCGTCGCGGTGAAGGCGCTGCGCGGCGAGCCGGTGATGCGCGACCTGATGCGCGAGCACTTCGCGGGCTGTGCAGTCGTGCTGGTGCGCGGCGAGGTCGATGGACCGCGGCTCGCGGCGAGCGGCGACGGCTGGACGGTTGCTCCGCGCGGCGCCGCGGCGCGGAGCCTCTCGACCGCCGAGCTCGTCTCGGCGCTGCGCTCGCCGCGTCCTTTCGGCGGCGAGAAGCCCTAGCCCGCACTTCTCGCCAGCCTTCTGCTGCGGCGCCGCAGCTGCGCATGCCTGCTGCGTTGCGCTCGGTCGGCCTGCTCGACGTACTCGCAGTACGTCTGCGCGGGCCTCGGTCGCGACGCCTTGCAGGCCCGCGCATCTGCGGTGCCTCGCGACGAACGCTGGTGAGAAGTGCGGGCTAGAACCGGTAGCCGAGCTCGAGCAGCCAGCGGCGGCCGGCCAGGCTGCCGCCCCGCGCGTACTCGAGCTCGCTCAGCAGGTAGAGCCGCCACGGCAGCTCGATCGTTCCTGACAGGCGCGCCCAATGGGTGGTCTGGCGTCCGCCGATGCCGACGATCTCGACCACCGACTGGCCAACCAGCAGCCCGATGTCGTCGCCGCCAGTGAAGTACTTGCGGATGCGGAACATGGCGAGGTTGCCCTGCGCGAAGCCGCCCTGGTAGAGCTGGGCGTCGAGACCGAGCGCCAGACCGAGGCCGCCGACATTGTTGTCGTACAGGGAGGCGCCGTAGCTGCGCGTCGACGGCGGCAGCGACACGCCGACCGGCAGCTGCGAGGCGGATTCGCGGCGCAGGCCGGCGGACAGGGTCAGGTTGAGCCCGATCGGCCGGCCGAGGAAGAGCGTACCGCTCAAGCCATCGTTCAGCAGGTCGATGAAAACGTCCTCGGGATTGCGAACGTCCTCCGCCGTCGGGACGTTGCGCCGCCGGTCGTAGGAGACCGACAGGCGCGCCGCTTCGGTCAGCGTCCATGCGGACGCGACGACGACGTTCGACAGCTCGATCTTGCGTCCGGTCATCTGCAGCCGGTAGTCACGGTTCAGGTCGACCTCGGCGCGCTCGTAGAAGGACCAGCGCGAGCCGTTGCCGAAGCGGCCTTCGAGCGAGACGTACTCGCGGTCGAGCTGGTGGCCGTTCAGGTAGTCGCCGACCAGGGCGAGCGTGGCTTCCGAGTAGCGCGGCTCGCCGCGCGGCTCGTCGTCGAAGCGCAGGAAGAGCCCGTAGCGCTGGCCCGAGGTCTTGAGGTCGAGGTTCTCGATCTCCGGACGCTTGCCGTAGAAGAGCCCGCTGTACCAGTGGCGAACCATGCGCACCTGGCCGATGAGGCCATCGAGGTAGGGCAGGCCGACGAACGGGCTGGCGGCGATGCGGCCGAGCTGGAACGCGAAGCGGCCGCCGTCCTCGGGTGGGTCGTAGGTCAGCGACACTTCGTACAGGCGCTCCGTCGTCAGGCTGCCGAGGCTGGAAGAGAACGGTCCGGTTGGACTGTTCTGCTGCGCGCGCAGGCGGATATGGAGATCGAGCGGCAATCCGTCGATGTCGCGCGCGTGCAGGCTGAGGCGGGCCGCGCTCTGATCGTAGCCCGGCGCGCTGGAGTCGCTGGCGCTGAAGCGCTGGGTGTTGAAGGACAGCGAGCCGTAGACCCGGCCCCAGCTCGGGTTCGGGCGCGTCCAGCTCGGGGAGTAGGGCGTCTGGACCGTGACCTGCGGCGCTGCCGGCGGTGGCGGCGGCGCGACCTGAGGCGCCGGGGCAGGAGCGCTCGCTGCGCTGGCAGGCGCTGCCTGCGCCAGCTCGGCGACGTCGCCGGGGCGCGCCGTCCCGGTCTGACTCAGGATGCGGCAGGAGGCGGAGTGCTCGGCCAGGAAGGCGACCTCGACCTCGCCGAGCTTGTCGCCGCTGCGCGTCAGGCGGTACCGGTTGCCGAGGGCCACTCCCTCGGCGCGCCCGGCGTCGAGGTACACCGCGGTCGCCGAGACGTAGCTGACCGAGATTGGACGCGCCGCGGCGCGCGCCGCAACGCTGCCGGCGAGCGTCGCGATGGCGGCGAGCAGGACACGCGCCGCGACGCGGCTCGGCGGATCGCCCGCGCGCCGGCTTCGCCGCGGATCAGTCACCCGCCCTCCCGGTTGGATGGCAGGCGTAGCAGGCGCGGCTGTCGTAGCGATAGCCCGCCACGTCGGTGTGGTGGCTGTCGGTCGTCGACTTGGCGTGGGCATGGCACTGGATGCACTCGAACGCGGCGTAGTTGCCCGGGGTCGTGTGGCAGTCCGTGCAGGCGCTCCAGACCCCGGCGTGCGATCCGCTGTAGATGGGGAAGAAGCCGTCGTGATTGAAGGTCGCACCCGACCAGGTCGTCGTCGAGTGGCAGGTCTGGCAGGTGGTGGGGAACCCCGCCTGGGTGTGATTGGGGTTGTTGGTTCCCTGGTAGTCGGTGCGGTGACAGGAGTAGCAATCGGTCGGCGTTCCGGCGTAGCCGCTGGCGTGGCACTGGGCGCAGGCGACGGAGGCGTGCGCGCCGGTCAGCGGGAAGCCGGTCGAGCTGTGGTTGAAGGTCGCTCCGCCCCAGGTGGTGGTGGTGTGGCAGACCTGGCAGGTGGTGGGGAATCCGGCCTGCGCATGGTTCGGGTCGCGGGTGTTCTGGTAATCCGTGCGATGACACGAGTAGCAATCGGTCGGCGTTCCGGAGTAGCCGTTCGCATGGCACTGGGCGCAGGGGACGTTGGCGTGCGCCCCGGTCAGCGGGAACGCGGTCGAGTTGTGGTTGAAACTGGCGCCGGACCAGGTGGTCGTCGTATGGCAGACCTGGCAGGTGGTGGGGAATCCGGCCTGGGCGTGGTTGGGGTCACGCGTGTTCTGGTAGTCGGTGCGATGGCACGAGTAGCAGTCGGTCGGCGTTCCGGCGTAGCCGTTCTTGTGGCACTGGGCGCAGGCGACCGAGGCGTGCGCGCCGGTCAGCGGGAACGCGGTCGAGTTGTGGTTGAAACTGGCGCCGCCCCAGGTGGTCGTCGTATGGCAGACCTGGCAGGTGGTCGGGAAGCCAGCCTGGGCGTGGTTCGGATCGCGGGTGTTCTGGTAATCGGTGCGGTGGCACGAGTAGCAGTCGGTCGGCGTTCCCGCGTAGCCGTTCTTGTGGCACTGGGCGCAGGCGACCGAGGCATGCGCTCCGGTCAGCGGGAACGCGGTCGAGTTGTGGTTGAAACTGGCGCCGCCCCAGGTGGTCGTCGTATGGCAGACCTGGCAGGTGGTGGGGAAACCAGCCTGGGCGGGGTTCGGATCGCGG
>Ga0316628_100001257_pt1 | contig 17719 bp, 16 predicted proteins | sample OWC_Aug_M2_C1_D5_FD_207648 | JGI IMG/M metagenome (GOLD analysis project Ga0316628, IMG submission 207648) | Wetland soil microbial communities from Old Woman Creek delta, Ohio, United States - OWC_Aug_M2_C1_D5_C | ecosystem: Environmental > Terrestrial > Soil > Wetlands | place: USA: Ohio... | reverse complement strand
TTCCTCACGCAGAAGGCTCGTAACTACTTTGACAATGTCAAGTCACAGCGAGAACTCTGCCAACTTGTATCACTGGCAAATTGGTCATTCCCGCGCAAGCGGGAATCCAGAAAGCTACAACTGGATGCCCGCTTTCGCGGGCATGACCGATGAGCGATGTTAGCAACTTGCACGCGCACTCCGAATACCTAAAGCTACCAAGAAGATCAAGAGAATCACACAGGCATAAGCAAACCAATCCCCCCATCGAGAATATAGTGTCCGTACTCCTCTTGTCGGCAATTCCGTGATGACAGTCCTGTTGTCCAGCGTGAGATAATAGTTCATTTGTGAGAGAACACGCCCCTGATAGTCCATGCCCATCGTCAGGCCCTCCAGGGTAGTCCGCAGCATGGAGCACCCGTTCTCGATGCAGCGGAACATGGAAAGCTCCGTATGTACGATGGCATTGTCCTTCGACGGCTCATCGCCTGGGACGATGAGGATATCCACATTCTTTTCTCCCACCTGACGGATGAAGCGATGAAACTCCATCTCGAAGCAAATCGGCGAAGCGATTCTTCCGTAAGGGGTATCAATCACTTCGATCAGGTTGCCCTGATAATATCCGGCGTTCGGGTTTCTGCCTTTGAAATGAGTGTATTCGATCTGCCCGTCGGGTCGGATGGCAAGCACCCGGTTACGATCAGACCCTTTGTAGTCGCCAAGCACCAACAGACTCGGGAAAAAGTAAACCTGGTGCTCCTTGGCGAAATTCTGCATTCGTAGGATTAGGTCCGCTTCATCCTCCGCGAACACAACCGCGTTTCCGCTGGCCCAGGCCAGGATATTGATCCCCGAGGGGATGATCTGCTCCGAGGTGGCGAACAGCTTATCCTGCACTTCTCGCGACCACTGCCGGTATCTTTCCTTTTGATCGAGCTGAGCAGCCTTGGGCAAGTCGAGATACATGTAGAACAGGTTATCTTCCGGTAGGCCGACGACCACCGACCCGACTTTGACGGTACCAGGGCCGGGAGCAAAAAAGACCATCCGAATGCCGCCCCACAGCATAGCGGCTACAAAAACTCCACTCCAGAGAGCAGCCGGCAGCTTGACCTTCTTGAGGTCAAACTGCCCTTCCCAGAGCGTGTTGACGAGTGACGCAAACCAGCCAACCAGGAAAGATGGTCCCCATACCCCCGTAATCGAAACGAGCTGGATGAGAGGTTTCACCGAGAACAAGGAACCCGTCCAGTTGAGCACGGTGCCCAGTTCTTCGATGTAAGACAGCAGGAACTGGACGACGATCAAGGCGGCCGGATACACCAGCGTTGACAACAACGGGTTGTTCATTTTTTCGTGCAGAAGCCGGTCAACCAGGCACGGTATCATCACGTACAAGGTGTAGCTGACTGCGATGAGTATCTGGAACCCGACGGTCACCTGCACGGCGAGGCCGAGGAAAAAGACGTGTGATGCAACGAGGATGAAGGGCAGAGACAGGAGAATGCCCCAAAAGTCGCGTTGCGCTCTGAAGTATCTTACAAAGAAAATCGAACCCATCCACGTGGCGATCAGGATGTTCCACTTGCCGCCCATGAATAAGAGAAAGGCACATCCAACGATAAGCCAAAGAAAGCTGAGATCCAACCGTCGATTTTCCTGATTGCTCATAAAGCCTCCGTCGTTCGACGCTGCATGCCACAAAAGGTGCATTGACTAGAGATTTCTGAACCGCCTGGCCAGGATCGAATCCACCACACGCTGGGGCAGGAATTCAAGGAAAGCAGCCGCTCCCGCCATGTGGCCGATGGAATATCTCCGCTTGGGCTCTTTGGCACACAATGCCTTGAAAACGACCTCGGCCACTCGTTCCGGCTCGGTCCGTTTTGCGTCAAACCCGGCCATGTCCTCTTGCCACCGTCGCAGCGCCGGCTCATAGTACGCGGAGCGCTCCTGTGGCCATATCTTGAGCGATACGGCAAGCTCGGCATCCGATCTTGAACTTGCGGCTGTCTGGGTGCCTCCGCAGCGGATCATGACGTTCGGTATCTTCCAAGGCTGAAGCTCGATCTCGAGTGTCCGAGCAATGCAGTTGACGGCAAAATCGCAGGCGTGGATGCTAGTCACGTAAGGCGTGGGGATAATCGCCGGAGTCACGATCCATACGATCCTCCCCCTACCCCGCCGAATCATCGGCAGGCAAGCCTGCACCATCGCCACCGATCCGAGCACACGAGTTTCCAACTCGGTACGAAAACCGCGCAAGTCCATCAACTCGACAGGTGCGACAGAGCCACCGCCCGCGTTACTGATCAACGCATACAAGCCCTCTTGGCCCTGGCGCTCGAGTTCGCTGGCGACAGCCTCTATCATTTGAGGGATCTGTTCCAGCTTGGTGAGGTCGAGGGGGCAGATGGGAATAAGATTTGGCTCTCTCAAGCCACGCAAGCTTTCGGCATCGGCTTCTTTACGCACAGTGGCAAACACTGTGAACCCACGTTGTGCCAGGTGGATGGCCGTCGCACGGCCAATCCCCGACGAACACCCCGTGACCAAAACACCTTTTCGATCGGGAGAACAATCCTTTGACACGCGAGTGACCATAGCGACTCCTCAAAAATTCTTAGAAGTGACCTACCCATGATTATGCTTCCAGTCTACTTGAAAGAGTATGGATTGTCATGTGTCAAAGGGTACATCGGGGGGCACATTCAAGGGCAGCACGGTCAAGCAGAAATGTGCCGCCTGAATGTCTACTTGGATTGACGACATTGCACCCCTTTGTCGAGTATCCTGGCTGACGTAAGCAATCCAACAGTCAGCGAGGTAAATAATGTCACAACAAGCCTGGTACTCAATGGAACGCTCCGCCGTTGCCATGTACGCGCAATTAGCGCTCCAGATGAACATCTCGCAGCACGCACCGCTGCCGCGAGGCCCCAAAATCATCGCCGCCAACCATCCGACGACAACCGACCCAATTCTAATCACATTGGCGACGACTGAGTCGATGCACATCCTGATCACAGAGATGTGTTTCAAGGTTCCGGTGGTAGGTCATTTCCTGCGACAAGCGGGCCACGTGCCCGTAGTTGACGGCAACGGACGCGCAGCGTTCGATGAGGCGATCCAGTTGCTCAAGGATGGAAAGACAGTGGGGATTTTCCCGGAGGGTGCGCTCAGCCCGCTCGATGGCGGCACATGCCACCCGCACACAGGCGTCGCGCGCATGGCGCTGACGGCGCAAGTACCCGTGATCCCGGTCGGCATTCACCTGGAACGTGAGCGCATCAAGTTTGTCGAAACGACGGTGGACGACAAGACCGAGACTGCCCGTTGGTATCTCCGTGGACCATACGCAATGACGGTAGGCGAACCGATGCGGTTTGATGGCAACGTCGAGGACCGGCAGCATGTGCGCTCGGTCTCAGACCGCATCATGCAACGCATCGCCTGCCTTTCCCGCGAGAGCGCGCAACGCATCGGCGTGCTACAGGCAAGCCGATTTAGCGACTGGCTTCCCACCCGACTGGCCCGTGCCCACTAGGAGGAGCATGATGACCGAACAAGCTGTCGTGCTGATAGAACCAGTCAGGCATACGGTCCGGCTTGCTCCTCAAGAATCCTCGCACGCTATACGCGCACTTGTGCGCAACCGTGATTTCCGGTTGTTGATGACGGGCCAGGTTGCCTGGCTGTTGGGCGGTCACTTGTATTTGATTGCATTGCCCTGGCTGGTTCTGCAATTGACGGGCGACGTCGTCGCGATGGGAACGGCCATTATCTTGTCCGGCGTGCCACGTATCGCCTTGATGCTAATGGGGGGCGCCGTGAGCGATCGCTTTTCGAATCGAACGGTGATGGTCAGCGCAAATATCGTCCGCGCGTGCCTGCTGGCTCTTCTGGCATGGCTCGTGTTCTCCGGGCGGATTGACCTCTGGCTGTTGTACGGCTTTAGCTTCACCTATGGCCTGATCGACGCGTTCTTGACGCCCGCGCGCACTGCAATCGTGCCGCTGCTGGTGCAACAAGAGCATCTCCAAACGGCAAACTCGATCGCCTCCGGCCTGGAACAGCTTTGCGGACTGGTTGGGCCGGTGGCCGCGGGGTTCATCATCGCGTGGGCAAGCAGTTCCGTAATAAGAGCCGATGTCGAGACGTTGAGCCTGTACGGAATCGGCGTAGCTTTGAGCCTGGACGCCCTGGCGACCCTGGTCGCTGTGATGGTTTTGTGGCTCATGACGCCGCGCCCGCACAAGCTGATGGCAAAACAGGTCTCACCCAAGCAGAACCTGATCCTGTCCATCACAGAGGTGACGACCTACATCTGGCGATATGGAACGCTCCGCGCCCTATTCCTCATGGTCGTTGCAATCAACGTGCTGACCACCGGCCCCGTATGGATCGGGCTCCCGGCGCTGGCCGCGACGCGCCTGAACGAAGGCGCTGCAGCCCTGGGAGTTCTCACTTCGGGGCTGGGAGCCGGGGCCTTGTTAGGCGCTGTGTTGGCGGGCCTATTGCCTCCGCTGGCACCAAACCAGATGACGCCGGTGTTTTCGCTGACGGTTGGCGTGTGCAGCGCGAGCTTGTTGACCTTGGCTTTCACTGCATCCACCTCTACCGCTGTCCTCACGACCTTGATTATGGGAATCTCGATCAGCTACACTCACGTCGCCGCAGTGACATGGATGCAGCGCCATACTCCACCGCTTCTCATGGGCCGCATGATGAGCCTGGTGGCGATGAAATGAACGGAGAAAGACGAAATGCAAAACAATCAACTTCAGGCCCAAAAGGTGTACTTTGAAGTGACCAATCACTGCAACTTTCGCTGCGACTTTTGTCCGATGACCGAGTCGAAGCGCAAAAGGCAGCATATGGACTATGCCCTGTTCACCAAGGGCATCCGCGACGTCGTGAATGACAACATCGCGGACACGGTGGGCTTTCACGTCCTGGGTGAGCCGCTGCTCAATTCCAGAATCTTCGAAGCCGTCAGCTATGCCAAGAGCAAAGGGCTGCGGACCGAGATCAACACCAACGGCTCGCTGCTCACCGAAGAACGAGTCAAAGCGCTCGTCCAAGCCGGGCTGGATACGCTATGTGTTTCGGTGCAGGTGCTTGACGCGAACGAACATGCGTCGAGAGGCTCGAGTCTGCCATTCGACGTATACTATCGCCGGGTGATGGATGCGGTCCAGTCCATTCAAGCATCCGGCTGCAACATGAATATCGTGTTGTGCGCAATGGACACTTCGACCAGAAGGTACTTTGACATTGACAAGCTCATGCGCGTCAGCGGCACGCCAAGTGATTTTGAAAAGAACCTGGTCAGGTTCATCCTTGACATTTATTCGTGGTCGGGCACGACGATGAGCCGCGGACAGGTGGAGGCCGCGTTACATCGGTTGAACTTGAACTATCCGCAGTTCGTGCAACTGGACGAGCACATCAAGGTCTATGCCCAACCACTGGCCGACTGGGGCAATGCGTTCACGGCTCGCAAGGTCTTTCCGGCCAGGTTTGGCGCATGTGGGTACGCGCTGAGCAACGTGGGCGTGTTGAGCACGGGTGAGGTCACTATCTGCTGTGCAGACTATGACGGCAGAACATCGCTGGGCAACCTGCGCAGCCATTCTTTGGCAGAGCTTCTTGCGTCAGAAAAAGCTGAGACCATTCGAGAGGGATTCAGGCAAAACAAGATCGTCCATCCCTATTGCCAACGATGCATCGGCAGCCCCAACCCAGTCAAAGCTTGGTTCAAGGGGCTGATGAGCATCTATCTGTTCAAGTGGCTCGACTTTGAGCCGGCGCGGGTCAAACAGGTGCCTTTGTTCCAAGCGTAAAGGCAGTGATGAATCACAATCGGCCAACGTGTGTGTCAGAGAGTAAAGATCCTCGTAGAAAGTGATAGTCGGCTGTTAGTCGGCAGATAGGCGGTACAGCCGAAAACATGGTATCCTCACGTGGCAAGAAAGGATCATCAGCTAGCATCCAGGCTACCTACGTGGGGGTCTTACTACTTTCTAACCGAATAGGAATGCACTGCCGTTCCAGTCCTTCAAGGCGAGCGTCTACAGTGCGGCGGGCAAAATGCCTGTTGGCAGCAGGCACTTTCTGCTCTCGTGGTGATAGATTGGCTCGCCATGTTGGCAACAACCGTGAGCATCGGGCAGGAAACTGTCAGCCTGGCGGGTAGACAAACAGCAACCGCTGTAGTAAGATGCAAGCCGTTGACATTGTCAATCACGTCAGGCTAACATGAGTCGCTTTTACCTTCTCGCGTTCCGCAACCTGTGGGTTCGCAAGTCTCGCACCGTGTTTACGCTATCGGGCGTGGCGTTGGGCGTGGCGCTCGTGCTGGCCGTCAGCATCACCAACGCCAGCGCTAAGCGATCCTTCGAAGCGTTCTTTGCACAGACATCGGGCAATGCCGACCTCACCATCGCCGACGCGGCGAGCATGAGCGTGCAAAAGGGCTTTCGTGCCAGCCTCTTGCGTGAGGTCAAAACTTTTCCCGGCGTCGCCACCGCCGTCGGCATCACATCCGACTCGGCACTTCTGACGGGCAAGGACAACGAGATCACCAGTCTGACCGTCGCCGGCGTGGATCCGGCTGACGATGTGCAAGTCCGCGCGTACGTGCTGGCGGAGGGCCGATTCCTGAGAGGGCAAGATCGCTCCTACGACATCGTACTCCCCAAGCCGCTCGCCGAAAAGCGCGGGATCGCCCTGGGCGACAAGATTGATCTGACCATTGGCTCCGAGATCAAAACCTTTACCGTCGTGGGACTGCTGACCGACAAAGGTGCGGCTCGCATCTATAATGGCACAGTCGGTTTCGTCACGCTCGAAGTTTCAAGAGAAGTGTTCGAGCGCGGAAACAAGTTCGACCAGATTGACGTGGTGGCCGATTCGTCTATCGCCGACAAGCCCGACCAGCTCAAGCAGCTCAAGGCCAGCCTGCAAGACCAACTGGGTGACAATTATGTCGTGGACTATCCTTCTGCTACCGGCACATCCATCTCCGATGCCATCGGCGGCCTGACGACGGCACTCAGTATGTTCACGGTCATCGCGCTGATCGTGAGCGCGCTCCTGACGTACAACACCTTTTCCATGATCGCGCTCGAACGGACGCGCGAATGGGGCTTGCTTCGCTCGCTGGGCACGGGCCGCAGTCAGCTTTTGCGGCTGGTGCTGATCGAGGCGGTGTTCATGGCCTTATTCGGCACAGGCTTGGGGCTGGCGGGCGGCACGCTGTTGGCGATTCCCCTCACGCGCATGATGGAGGTCATGTTCGGCGGGCTGCCCATTGAGCGAATCATCGTGCCGCCGGCGGGCGTCGTCAGCGCCGCCGTGTCTGGCGTGTTGGTCACCCTGTTTGCATCGTTCGTGCCCGCTTGGGGCGTCACGCGCATCACGCCGATGGAGGCGCTGCGCGTGCGCGGCGCAAAGCGCGAAGGCTTTTTGATTCGCCACGGGTGGAAACTCGGGCTGATTTTGCTCGCCGTGTTCATCGCCAACGAAGTCTTGTCCTTTTTGCCGGGTTCTGGTGAATTCTCGCTCATCCTCGCCTTTTCCAGCGTGACGCTGCTCGTGCCGATCACCATCAGCTTGTTGGAACGCGTCATTCGATACGGCATGTCGGCGCTGTATGGGATGCCAGGCCGACTGGGCAGCTTGAATATCCAGCGCAACAAGAGCCGCGCCACACTCACCGTCAGCGTGATCGTCGTGGGTGCGGCGATGACGATCGGCATGGGCGGGATGCAAGTCAGCTTCAAGGCCGAGCTGGAGCGATGGATTGACTCGGCAGTGGGCGGCGATTTCTGGATCAGCGGAGTGTCGTCCATGCGACCCGAAGTGGGCCAGCGCATCGCCGCAACCGAAGGTATCGGCGCGATCACGCCGGAGCGTTGGATGTACGTCAACGTCACCGGCGTGATGACCTCCCCGGTATCCACCAAATCCGGTGTCGCCGTAGCCAGCGCGGAAGATGGGAAGCACTTTACAGAGAAACGCGAGCTTATCCTGTTTCGCGTGATTGATCCGGTCACTCGTCCAGACGTGACCTCGGTGCGATTTAGCGAAGATCAGGATAAGGCTCAGGAACTCTGGAACGATTTCGCTGCAGGAGATGCCGTGCTCGTCGCCGGTTATGTGCAACAGGCCTTTGGCCTCAAGCGCGGTGACCTGCTCCGCATCCGCACGGCGCGCGGCGAGCATGATTTCCGCGTGGCCGGCATCGTCACCGACATTATGCAGGGCGGGCGCTCGATCATCGGCTCGTGGAGCGATATGCGCAAGTATTTTGGGCAAGACAATGCCAGCTTTTACATCGCCCGTCTTGCGCCCGGCGCAGACGCCAAGATGGTCGAGCAGAGGCTCAAGGACGACATTGCCAAAAGCCGCCACCTGACGATCCAATCCGGCGACGAATGGCGCGCCGAAATGCGCGAGATGTCGTTACAGTTCTTTATGCTATTCGACGCTATCGTGTATGTCGCCATCATCGTCGGCGCGCTGGGCGTGGTCAACACGATGACGATGAGCGTCCTGGAACGCACTCACGAGATCGGAATGTTGCGCGGCGTGGGCATGACGCGGACGCAGGTGACGTGGATGGTAATGGCGGAAGCCGCAGCGATGGGCGTCATTGCAGCACTGTTCGGCGTGGGCGCAGGTCTGGGACTGTCGTTCATTATGGTCACCGGGATGAAACAGGGCACAGGCTGGAGCGTCAGTTGGGTCTTTCCCACCCAGCCGCTGTATGCCAGCATCATCATCGCACTCGTCGTCTCGCAGGTTGCGGCGATATATCCCACCTGGCGCGCGGTCAGGACGGTGATCGTGGAGACGATCAAGCATGAATGAGTTCACAGGTTCATGAGTGCGATAGTTCAGTAGTGCAATAGTCGAAACACCAATGGCGATATAAGGAACACGCGCATGAGAACGACCGAAAGAATGTCAGATACGTCCTTCAAGTTCATGAACCTGGCCTTTAACTTCTTGGATTTGTTTTTCCCCTACATTGACAATCGGGTGAAAGGCTTTGGCATTCAACCGGGCATGACGGTCGTGGACTATGGATGCGGGCCGGGGCGGTATACCGAGCGATTTGTAAAGCTCGTCGGCGAGGCCGGCAAGGTCTATGCCGTGGACATTCATGAGATGGCGATTGAGACCATCCAGCGCAAAGCAGACAAGCACGGGTGGCGCAACGTCGTGCCGCGGCTGGCGAGCGGATACAACAGCGGCGTGCCCGATCACGCCGCCGATGTGATATGCGCACTGGATATGTTCTTTATCATCCAACAACCCACCGAGTTTTTGGCAGAGCTCCGGAGGATCGCCAAGTCGGATGGCGTGCTGATCATTGACGATGGACATCAACCGCGACAGGCGACCCGGCGCAAGATCCTCGATTCGCGCTTGTGGAAGATCGTGCAAGAAACGGATGACCGCTTGAAGTGCAGGCCCGCCTGATGACGAAGGACGAGGGGCAAGTGACGGGTGACAAGTAGCGGGCGACGAACGAGAGCATCATGGCACAAACCACGTTCAAAGATGTCATAGAGGGAATAGGCGGAGCGATTCTGATTGGCACCAATTTGATTCTTTGGCCGTTTCTCCATTCTTGGCGCGTCAGGTGGGGCGCGACCGACGAAGAGTTGAAGCAGACGCTTGTCGGCGATGAACTGGTGCCACAGCCCAAATGGTCATATACTCAGGCGGTCACGATCTGCGCCTCAGCCGAGCAGGCATGGCCGTGGCTGGTGCAGATGGGCCAGGGGCGCGGCGGACTCTACAGCTACGAGTGGCTCGAAAACCTGATTGGCTGTGACATTCATAATGCCAATCGCATTCTGACCGAGTTCCAAAACCTAAAGCCCGGAGACGGCATCAAGCTCCATCCTCAAGCGCCAGCCTATGCTGTGGCAATCGTCGAACCGTGCCGCGCGATTGTGTTGCACGGCGACACGCGCCTGGGGAGCGTGCCCGTGCCAGCCAGCAACTCCAAGGGCGATTACTTTGCGTCAACGTGGGGATTCTATCTCGTCCCGCAAAACGATGGCACGACGCGGTTCATCACTCGATTCCGCAGCGACTATAACGAGAAATTTGCGAATACGATGATGTATGGCCCGCCGCTCGTCGAGCCAATCAGTTGCGTGATGCAGCGCAAAATGCTGTTGGGAATCAAGCAAAGGGTAGAGACGGCTGCCCGCTAAAGTCAGGGCTAGGTGGCAAAGGGGAGCCGAATGGATTGAGAAGGGGGCGATCATGAAAGCGAAAAAGCTTCTTGTCCTGCTGTGCATTGTAGTTATAGAGCTGAGCGCCTGCAAAGGTTCACCTACGCCTGCTGCGAAGATCGATCGGCATCCACCTTCTTACAAATGGAATGCGGGCAAGTTGTCATCGCTTCCGATTTACCATCCAGATTCTAGCAATCCCTATCAAGTAGATTTGCGTTCGGCCGACCTTTCCGGTCTTGACCTGCGCGGTTCGCTCAACGATCTCCTGTATGCTGATTTTGACAGTCAAACAGTCTGGCCTTCTGCGGATCGAATGCCTTCAGATTTTGATTGGAAACGTATTATGGAATTGGGCAAGAATCCCGGCTTGGGCATTCGTGGTTTGCATGCTCACGGAATCACAGGACGAGGCGTAAGTATAGCTATAATTGACCAGCCCTTGATCATTGTGCATAAAGAATACACAAGCCGATTTCGTTTGTATGAAGAAATCAATGTTACTCCTGACACTTCATCCCAAATGCATGGACCCGCTGTAACTTCAATCGCGGTAGGAAAAACGGTTGGGGTAGCACCCGAAGCTGATTTGTACTACATTGCGACATGGGCCTTTGACCCATCATCATGGAATCCCTCGAGCCCCAAACGCGACTTTCGGTTTTATGCACAAGCCATTCGACGCATTTTGGAAATCAATCGCCAATTACCCGAGAGTCACAAGATACGAGCAATTTCCATGAGTGTGGGATGGGGGCCTGATGAGACCGGATATAGTGAGGTTACAGCCGCAGCCAACGAAGCAGAGGCCATTGGAATGCTGGTTGCGTCTTCCAGCATCGAGGATACACACGGCTACAAGATTAATGGCTTGGGCCGTTCACCTTTGGCTAATCCTGATCGCTTCGAGTCTTACGAACCAGGGTTGTTTTGGGCTAAACGGTTTCTTGATAATGACCAGATCCGCGACAGCCTATTGATTCCGATGGATTCACGGACTACAGCCAGTTTTACCGGCCCCGATGAGTACGCATTCTTTCGTCCTGGGGGATGGAGTTGGATTACGCCTTACCTCACAGGGGTATATGCCCTTGCAGTGCAAGTGGATCCGACGATTACACCCGATCGTTTCTTGACCTTGGCAATGAAAACTGGACGTACAATCGAGTTCAAGCAAGGTGACAGAACATCATCTCTAGGACCAATTCTTGACCCAGTTTCTTTGATCGAAGCGTTGAAAAGCAAATGAGATTGGCGGTCAAGTTCCAAGCCGATAGTATGCACGCACCTGCAAGGAGAAAGAATGCAACCAGAAAAAACCAAAGCCAAACTTTATACGCAGTATCCGCTGTCGAGCGTTCTCATCTACAACGGCAGCGCCGTTCTGCATTTTTTGCTGGGCGGGATCGGCATCGCGCTTGGCTATAGCTTTTCGTCATGGGTGGGCTATACGCTTGGGGTTGTATACCTCGTGCTCGCCTTTGCGGAAATGTACGTGCTGATGCCGCTCAAGGTCTGTCCCAACTGCGTCTATTACAGGGCGCAAGACTCGTTGTGCATCTCGGGCTTGAACATGATCTCCAAGAGAATCACTCAAGCGGGAGACCCGAAAAACTTTGCCAGGCGCGCCGAGGGGTTGCTCTGCCCCAACAACCTCTACCTGGCATCGCTGATCGTCCCTATCATCGCCATCATCCCAGCCTTGATCGTCAACTTTTCGATTGCGCTATTGAGCATATTCGTCGTCCTGGTGGGCTTGTTGCTGTTCCGGTTCTTTGTAATCTTTCCCAAACTGGCGTGCCTGCACTGCGCCGCCAAGTTCAAATGCCCACAAGCCGGACAGATGGGCGTTCGCAATCTTTGAATGGAGCCCAGATGACTGCCAAGAATTTCACCGTCGAGCCATTTCCACCCTCACGGCATGCGATTGTCAACGCCGGTCGCATTGCAGTGCGGCGGCACATTTCCCATGCGCTGATCGAGATTGACGTGACGGTGGCGCGACGTTTCATCCGCGAGCACAAGGTCAAAACAGGCGAGAGTCTGTCGTTCACTGCGTTTCTCATCGCCTGCCTGGCGCACGCGATTGACGAGAACAAGCACATGCACGCCTATCGCAACTGGCGAAATCAACTGGTGCTGTTCGACGAAGTGGACGTCAGCACACTGATCGAGACAAAGGTTGGTCACGTCGCGCTCCCACACGTCATCCGCGCCGCGAACAGGAAAGCGTTTCGAGAGATTCATCAAGAGATTCGGACGGTCCAGGCGACGCCAGCCAAGAGCGAGCAAAAGTCGTGGCTCCTGGATGTTGCGCCGTATGTGCCCGCGCTTGGGCACGAGGTGTTTTACTGGCTGCTGTTCAAAAATCCACATTGGTTGAAGCAGATCGCGGGCACAGTCATCGTAACCTCGGTGGGGATGTTTGGCAAAGGCACGGGCTGGGGATTCGGTTTCCTGCCGATGCACACGCTCGGCATCACGGTCGGGGGGATTGCGGAAAAGCCGGGTGTGGTCGAAGGGCGCATCGAAATCCGCGAATATCTGTGCGTCACCATCAGCATGGATCACGACATCATTGACGGCGCGCCGGCGGCGCGATTCGTCCAGCGCTTGAAGGAACTGGTCGAGAGCGGCTATGGACTCGAATAGCAAGCCGTTATCCCGCCAAACTCTCTTGAGCGACACGGCCATTCTGATTTACCTGGCCCTGTTCAAGTTGATCTTGCACTGGCTGACCAGCGGCGGCTATGGCTATTTCCGCGACGAATTCTATTACATCGCCGCAAGCCAGCATCTTCAATGGGGCTATCTGGAATTTCCGCCCATGATCGCGCTCATCACTGCGGCTGCCCGCTGGTTGCTAGGCGAGTCGCTCTTTGCGCTGCACTTTTTTCCGGCCCTCGCTGGCGCACTGATCGTCTTGCTGACGGGCCTCATGGCACGCGAACTGGGCGGTGGACGATTCGCGCAAATATTCGCTGCACTCGCCGTCATCGTCGCGCCGATTTACCTCGGCATAGATTCGGTGCTGACGATGGATTCCTTCGATCAGCTTTGGTGGGTGATGGCGGCCTACATCGTCCTGCGGCTGCTCAAGCAGGACGATCCCAAACTCTGGCTGTTGTTCGGGCTGGTCGCTGGACTGGGACTGATGACCAAACTCACCCTGCTCTACTTTGGCGCGGCGCTCGTCGTCGGCCTGCTGCTCACTCCCAGCCGCAAACACCTGGCAAGCAAGTGGCTGTGGCTGGGCGGGTTGATCGCCTTTGCCTGTGTGCTGCCGTATATCGGCTGGGAATTTGTCAACGGCTGGCCCACGCTCGAATTTTGGAAGGTTTACGCGGGCGGCAAGGCCTATCCCGTCACGCCGCTAGAATTTCTGCTGCAGCAGATCACCATCTTGCATCCGCTGTTACTGCCACTTTGGTTGGCCGGGCTGGGCTACTATCTCTTTTCCAAAGAAGGCAAAACCTATCGCCCGCTTGGAATCGCCTACGTGGCGCTTTTCGTCGTGTTCATGCTCACCCAGGCCAAGAACTATTTTCTGGCCCCAGCTTATCCGATGCTGTTTGCCGCAGGCGCACTGGTCATCGAACGATTTGCCGGTCGGCCCAGGTGGAATTGGCTGAAACCTTCTTACGTTTCGTTCGTAATAATCGGTGGTATCTTGACCGCGCCATTGGTTTTGCCAGTGCTGCCGGTCGAAACGTACATCCGACTGTTCGGCAGCAGTGCCAAGATCCAGACTGAGCGATTGCAAACGGGCCAACTGCCGCAGTATTTTGCGGACCGATTTGGGTGGAGAAACCTGACGGCCACCGTTGCGCAGGTCTACAAGAGCCTGCCGCCGGAAGATCAAGCCAAGGCGTGCATCTTTGCCAGTAACTATGGCGAGGCTGGCGCGATCAACTTTTTCGGCAAGGCTTACGGCTTGCCACAGGCCATCAGCGGGCATAACCAGTATTACCTGTGGGGACCGGGAAATTGCACCGGGGAATTGATAATCACCGTTGGCGTGCCTCAGCAAGACGTGGAAAGCGGGTTCAATTCTGTGACAGTCGCCGCCACGGCTAAATGCAAGTATTGCATGCCGTTCGAAAGTGACTTGCACATTCTGATTTGTCGTGGCCTCAAGGGTTCTATCCAAGAACTCTGGCCGGGCGTGCGCAACTATAGTTGAATCTCACGACGAAGGGCACTGGAGTTTTGCAACTGCGCTTGCGCCAGCGATTGAAATCGCGCTTGACGAGCCTTCGGCTGGCTGCCCGCCTGCGCGGGCAAGACGTCGGCGTAGGCTGACGCTCGGCGCGCAGCGTCCCAGAGGCGCGACCTCGGTCGCTTGAAGGGCACAGGACGGATGACATTTGCCGCATGGTATGGTATCATCGTTCGTAATCCGTCGTGCGACATTGGAGGGTAGCATGGCAATTCTCGAAACCAGTCATCTGATCAAACAATACCAGATGGGCAAGGTCACGGTGAACGCGCTCGACGGCGTGGACTTTAACGTCGCAAAAGGCGAGTTCGTGGCGATCATGGGGCCGAGCGGCTCTGGCAAGTCTACGCTGATGTACATGCTGGGCGGGCTGGACAAGCCTTCCGACGGCGAAGTGACGCTGGCAGGAAAGAAGCTTTCCGTTCTGTCCGATCACAGCACGACGATTGTCCGGCGACGCAACGTGGGTTTTGTCTTCCAATTCTACAACCTGCTGCCCACATTGACAGCCGAAGAAAACATCGCGCTGCCGCTTTTGATTGATGGCAAGCACATCAAGGACTATCGGGCCAAGCTCGACCAATTGCTGGAGTTGGTGGCGCTGACCGACCGCAGGCACCACAAGCCCGATCAACTGTCCGGCGGGCAGCAGCAGCGCGTCGCCATCGCGCGGGCGCTCATCACTGACCCCGCCATCGTCTTGGCCGACGAGCCCACCGGCAACCTGGATAGCAAGTCCGGCGAGGAAATATTAAAGCTGCTGCGCCGCTCGTGCGACCAGTTCCAACAAACCATCGTGATGGTCACGCACGACGCCAAAGCCGCCAGCTTTTCCGACCGTATCGTTTTTCTCAAAGATGGTAAAATCGTCGGCGAGATGAAAATGGACAAGGGCCATGACGGGCAGGAAATCCTCAAGCGACTGGCCCAGCTTGAATCATAGACACTGAAATCGTCCCGTCAAAGGATGATCCTATGGCGCTCGACAAACGCAACCTATACCGCTTTCCTTGGTCCATGAACGACAACCCCATCGCCTGGCTGGAGGTCAGCGACATCTGCAATATCCACTGCGAGGGGTGCTATCGGCAGCACTTGACCGGCCACAAGCCGCTCGAGCAGATCAAGGAAGAGATACTCTTTTTCAAGCAATGGCGCAACCCGGATAATGTTTCCATCGCCGGCGGCGAGCCGTTAATCCATCCTCAGATTGTGGACATTGTTGCTTTCATCGCTCAGAATGGCATCAAGCCAATCATTTTGACCAATGCCGTGGCCTTGACGCCGGAGATGTTGCGGGAGTTGAAAAAAGCCGGGCTGGCCGGTTTCACCATCCACATTGACAGCCATCAGAACCGGCCCCACTGGCGAGGTAAAAGCGAGGCCGAGCTGAACGAGTTGCGCCAGCACTATGCCGACATGGTGGCCGCCGAGAGGGGACTGTACGTGATCTTCAACTCCACCGTCTACCCCTCCACTTTTCGCGAGATCCCCGACGTGATGCGCTGGGGGCAAGCGAACATTGACCGGGTGCACGGCCTTGTCTTCATCACCTACCGCACCGCGACGACCGATACTCACGTCGCCCACGACGTCGCCGACCGGCAGGTTGATTTCGGCAAGCTCAGCTACGTCGTGGAGAGCTTTGACGACAAGTTCGTCACCAGCCCCGAGGTATATCAGTTAATCAAGGACAACCTGCCAGAGTACGAACCGTCCGGCTATCTGGGTGGAAGCATCGTGCACACCTCTTTCAAATGGCTGGCCGGAGCCATCATCGGCTCCAAGAATCAAGTGTACGGCTCGGTGGGCAAAAAGACGATGGAAATCGCGCAGGCAGGTCACCATCTGCTCAAAGGCACATACCTGGCCTACCTTTCGCAGTCGAAAGTTGGCTCCAAGGTGTTCCTGCTCTCCCCCTGGGACGCTACCCTGCGCCAGGCCGCGCGCAATTGGCTGCGGGAGGTCGTTCGGCATCCGGGGAAGCTTCTGGAAAGCATCCACGTGCAAAGCATCGGCATCATCCAAGCGCCTGATCTCTTGGCTGAGGGCCGGGCAGACATGTGCGATAGTTGTCCCGACATGACCGTGTACGATGGCAAGTTGATCAACTCTTGCCGCATGGACGAGTACCGGCTGTTCGGCGGATTCCTCTCCGTGGTCAAGCAGCCGGACGAAAGTGAGCGCGCCTAGATGCTCACCAAGTTAGGGCCAGTCACCTTTATCAAGAGCCTCGCGCGCATCCTGTCCGGCAGGCCGCAGACGCCGCCATCGCTCAGCGACAACGAGTTGCTGGGCATCATCCTGAAACGACGCAGCGTCCGCAGCTTTGCCGACCAGAGTATTCCGGACGACGTCTTTGCCGCCATCTTGGAAGCAGGCCGGCTGGCCCCGTCCACCGTCAACTTGCAGACGTGGAGTTTCGCCATCTTTACCGACAGTTCGTGGCGGGAGACCTTTGGCGCGGCGATTCCCTTCCGTGGCAAGCGAGCCGTGATTGTCATGGGCGACACGCATCGGGACAAACTGGTCGCCGACGTCTTTCCCTACAGCCCGCTGGTGGAGTATACGATTGCCGTCATGAACGCCTCGCTGGCTGCGATGAACATGAACGTCGCCGCCGAGGCGTTGGGCGTGTCCTCGGTGATGCTTTCCGAGACCGGGCGCAGCGGTCTCTTGGACGTCGGGTACCTGCGCGAAAAGCTTGGGCTGCCGGACGGCGTCTTCCCGTTGATGACGATTGTCTTTGGCTACGCCAGAGGCGCACACCCACCGATGCCGCCCAAACTGCCGCTCGATCAGATTTGTTGGTCAGGCCAATACAAAGAAACAGACCGCGCCCTCATGGAAGATTGGTGGGCGCAGATGCAGGCCGGATACAAGGCCGGCCATCCCTTTTCATCCTTTGAAGCGCAGTTGCGGCTCTACATGAGCAAAATTGGCCAGGCTGAGGCCGACCTGCGCAAGATAGTCTTCTATGGGGAAAGGTGACTCTCTGGCACCGAAAACGTAGGCTGGCATCGGGATGCCAGCCGAGGCGTCGGGCAGCCAATCAGCCCTCCTACTTTTGATGTAATCGTGTATGCGACAAAAGATGTGGAAAAACGCCACTTTTAACCGATGTAACCGGAAGAAATCCGGGTTATACTCATTCATGACTTGCCTCATACCAAAAACTCCAAAAAAATGAATCTTGGACAGGTGGAAACATGGCAAAACGAATCGGTCTCCTCACGGGCGGCGGCGACGCGCCGGG
>Ga0316628_100001256_pt1 | contig 17725 bp, 22 predicted proteins | sample OWC_Aug_M2_C1_D5_FD_207648 | JGI IMG/M metagenome (GOLD analysis project Ga0316628, IMG submission 207648) | Wetland soil microbial communities from Old Woman Creek delta, Ohio, United States - OWC_Aug_M2_C1_D5_C | ecosystem: Environmental > Terrestrial > Soil > Wetlands | place: USA: Ohio... | reverse complement strand
TGTTCGGATGTCAAGCCCGGTGAAGGACGGCTTATCAATTGTATTGACAAGAATATGGAAAAGGTCAGCAACCGCTGCAAGCAGGCGATCAAAGATGTGAGCAAGAAATAGAAAGAGGGATGGAACACGGAGGATAAAGTGTAAAAGTATATTAGATTTATGGCTGCGTTTCTCGTGATTGTTATGGTGATGATATCCGGGGCATATCAGCAAATGGCGTTTGCGGATACAGCGGCCGAGATCGACCGTGATGTTGACACCGCCCTCGATAAGCTTTACTCGCGGTCGCCTGCCAGCGTTGTTATCGTGGATGAGGGAGTGGCTAAATCGCTGACGACAACAACAGCGAAGTCTGACATCTGTGCCTTCTTCTTCGACCAGAAGGGTTTGAGGCCGGGATAGGATTACAGGGCACAAAGGTCACGAAGATTGATGAACATTAGAGCGGAAAATTGGAGTAGCCCATCTTCTGTTGGACTAAAGTCTAATAGACAAATGGAAGCAGTACTGATAGAATGTGACCGACATTTTTCTATCGAAAAGTCACTATTGTATACGGCTGTACAATACTATGGAGGGAGTTGCTATAACAGATCGAAATAAAAGGAGGTGAGAAAACAAAAGCAGCAGGAAATATACCATGAAGTGTCAACAGCATCAAATGGGCATATGAAGTAAAAAATGAAAAAGGAGGAAAAGGAACATGAGTAAAAGAGGAAAAATATTTTCAGTATTTTTTGTTGTAGCATGTACGTTGCTCATCGGACAGGCGGCTCAGGCGCAGGATAGCCCGTTCAATATTGAAAACATGCCGAATGTTATTGGGGTAGGAGTAGGCTTGCTACCTGATTACGTGGGGTCCGATGACTATATGGTCGGGGGAGCACCATTTTTTAGGCTTACTCTTCCCAATACTCAATACTATGCCCGCCTTTTGGCTACCGATCTTCAGGTTAATGTTATTAACCATCCTGTGTTCCGTCTTGGACCGGCAGTCAACTACCGTTTCGGCCGCAATGATGATGTAGAAGATAAGGTCGTAAAGCATATGAAGGAGATAGACGGCACCATTGAAGGCGGAGCTTTTGTGGGTATGGAATTAGTTGATAAGGATAATCCGCGCCAGCGTTTTCTTGCTCAGGTCGAATTTCTTTCCGACGTAGGTGGCGAGTATAGCGGATATAATATTTCGGTCTCAGCCAGCTACTGGATGCCTGTTTCCATGCCGCTTGATATCATGTTAGGTGTCGGAGTTATGTATGCTTCTGATAATTTTATGCAAACCTATTTCGGGGTCGACCAGGAGGATGCTGACCGTACAGGTCTTCCTGTTTACAAGGCAGATGCCAGCCTCTTTATGGCAAGACTCAACGGCGGAGCAGTCTTACATCTGAGCCGTGATTGGCATGTTGCAGCAGGAGTACAATTCCGTCCTCTTTTAGGTGATGCAGAAAACAGCCCGGTAGTTGAAGACCGTGGCAATGCGTCTCAAGTGGTTGCAGGCTTAGGTGTTGCTTACAGCTGGTAAAAGTGTATCACCTCTCACCCTTGATGGGAATAATCGGGAAGATATATGAGCTTCCCTGTTAACCCTCCTCCCATCAGGGGTGGAGAATAAATGATTGTGGATTCATGAGAAATCGCAGTTAATTTAGAATGCCATTAATATCGAAATGTCAGAACATCCACAGATAACCTTTGAACAACGAAAATGTAACGGATGCTATATTAATGACGATTCATTGCAGGTATGTGTTGATGCAACAGGAAAGAAATATACAAGACCGTAACTTCAGGCAAAAAAAAATGAGAGAGATTGCAGCGAGAAGGGGCGATATGATGAAACATGATTTGATTCAAAAAAATGTTTTGATGATATGGTTTATGTCCGTTATGATGATTATTGCGTTCACGGTTTTGTTTGTGACTCCCGAAGGTGTGCGGGCAGAAGACAACAAACCTGTGGCTGTTGTTGATGGCACGCTGCAAGTTAAAGTAGGGAAGACCGTATATCTTGACGGTACTTACAGTTCTGACCCCGGTGGTGCAAATCTTGACTACAAATGGACTTTGCTGTCCTCGCCGAACGGCAGCAGTGCCGTGCTCAGCCCGTCTGGAGCAGAAGTCTCTTTTCAAGCGGATGTCGCCGGAACGTTCAGAGTTAAACTAATTGTGAATAATGGTTTGTCGGACAGTGACCCTGCTTATGCAGTAATAACAGTTACTGAAGGGGAGCAGCCGGGAAATAAGTAAGATCTAAAAGGCAAATGCACGGTTATAAGCCTGAGGAATTATTGGGGAAAAACCATTTGTTACTGATCCATCCTGATGACAGGGATAGCGTGAGCAAGGTGGCATTAAAAAGGATTAGAGGTGGGGTCGTTCCCGAACGGTATGAGATTCGGAGAATCAGGAAAGATGACAAAACTAACTGGTGTGAAATGATGGCGACCAACGTCCAATATAGAGGAAGGCCCGCCATTATGGGTAATATTATTGAAATCACCGAGCGCAGGCTGTCCGAGGAGGCAAAAAAGACAAGTGAGGAACAGCTGCGGAATCTTACCGCATATTTGCAGAAAATGGCGGAGATACAAAGGACTAATATAGCCCGTGAAATTCACGATGAGCTTGGACAGGCGTTAACAATCTTGAAAATGGATATATCCTGCCAAAATATTCGGCGGAGGCAGTATAATTAAAGGCGTCCCCGGTCAGGGGACAAAGGTGACTGTATCAATGCCAATTCATGACTGAGGAGAAAATGGCTATAAGGATTCTCATTGCCGATGATCATACTATATTCCGTGAGGGACTGAAACGCATCCTCTCCGAACACACTGACCTGATTGTTGCAGATGAAGCGAGTAACGGCCAGGAAGTTCTTGATAAAATCCGGAAAAACGAATATAACATGATTTTGCTGGATCTTTCAATGCCCGGCATAACCGGACTTGAAGTTTTAAAACAGCTGAAAAACGAAAAGCCTAAACTGCCTGTCCTCATTTTGAGCATGCATCCCGAAGAACAATATGCAGTGCGGGTTCTGAAAGCCGGTGCCTCAGGATATCTGACAAAAGAAAGTGCCTCTGATGAGCTTATCACGGCAATACGGAAAATATCTCAGGGCAGAAAATATATCACTTCTTCCCTTGCCGAGAGATTGGCTTTTGAGGTAGAAATTGATTCCGAAAAGCCACCCCATGAAATGCTCTCGGACCGTGAATACCAGGTGCTTCTCATGATCGCCTCGGGGAAGGCGGTAAAACAGATTGCCGGGGAACTTTTTTTAAGCGCAAAAACAGTCAGCAGTTATCGTTCGCGTATCTTAGGAAAAATGAATATGAAAACAAATGCAGAGTTAATGCATTACGCTATAAAGCATCAGCTTCAGGACTGATTCAATTAAAGCCTAATTCACGGCTATATTCAGTATTTATTAACATTTCTTCTTCACTCAATATATCCTCCTCGGATGTAGGACAAATACCTACAAATGAACGGGAAGGATTCCGTCAAAAGAATCAGACAAATGCCGATATTTATTTGTATTTCAATGTGGTAAAAATAAAGCATGGATCATAGAAAAATGACGCATATGCGTAAAGAAACTTGTCGGTTGAATGAACCGTCTGTTGGAGGGTGAAACAGAATGAAAGTTCTTATTGCTGATGATTCGGCCGTATTCCGCAAAAGTATTATTGCACTGCTTTCTGATCTGCAAATTATTGAAAGGATAGGACAGGCAGGAAACGTGCAGGATGCAATAAATAATATTCAGGAATTCGGGCCGGACGTGGTGATTCTGGACATCAGAATGCCCGGTGGTAACGGGATCGATGTCCTGAGAAAAATCGAAAAGACAAATCAGCTTCCGGTTTTCATAATGCTGACCAACTATGCCTGCTCGCGGTACCGGAAAAAATGTATGGATGCCGGTGCGGATTTCTTTCTGGACAAGTCAAACGAATTTGAAAAGCTCACCGGGATTCTTAGTAATATCTCAGTGAGAATTCAGGCCGCTCAGAAAGGTAAAGGACATGCTTGTTGAAGATCTTATAGATTTAGGCAAGAGGCAGGGAGTGCTTTCCCTGAATGATATAAATAACGCCTTTTCATCGCAATTTACTTCCAGAGACGAGTTGGAAGACCTTCTGGACGTTCTCCAGGATATGGGCATTAAAGTGGTAGATACCCATGAAGCTGAAGAGGAGGGGGAGGAAGTTCCGGAGGAACAGGAACGATCTGAAAAGGCTGAGGATCTTGTTCAGACATATTTCCAGTCGATGGGTGATATATCGGTGCTTTCAAAAGATGAAGAAACGGGACTTGCGATGAGAATAGAGGAAGGAAACCGCGTTCTTAACCGAATAATCAAGGCGCTTCCCCTGTATAAGAAAGTCCTGAAAGAATTAGACGCCGAAGCAAAAGAGAAAGAGTTCAATAATTTAGAAGAAAAGCATGGCGCGGCGCTGAGGAAGAGTTTAAAAATTCTCGATGACCTCATGGCCGATGTAAACATTTTGGAAGGCAATTCACGCTGCGGGATCTCGCGGGATTTAAAATCAATATATGGTAAAGAGACGAGAGTTATCAGTCTGTTGAAGGTCCGTCAGAATTCAAAAGACATGCCGGATGTGTATAGCCGGATTGAATCAGAGGCAGGAATCAAAATTGATGAACTAAAAAAGAATTATGAGCTGATTACAAAGGCGAGGAAACTTGTTTCCGAAGCGAAGGATGCATTAATAATCCATAACCTGAGACTCGTAGTCAACATAGCCAAGCATTATATCGGCAGAGGTCTATCCCTCCTTGACCTTATTCAGGAAGGCAATATCGGTTTGATGAAAGCAATAGACAAGTTTGATTATAAGAAAGGGTTCAAGTTCAGCACATATGCAACCTGGTGGATAAGACAGGCTGTCGCAAGAGCACTTATAGACCAAACAAAAACGATCAGAATCCCTGTGCATATGGTGGAATTTTATAACAGGGTTAATAACGCCTCGAAAGAATTGACCCAGCAGATGGGAAGAGAACCCCGTGTGGAAGAAATTGCTCAAAAATTAAAAATCCCGGTGGGAAAAGTAGAGGACATACTCAGGGCAATTCAGGACCCGGTTACAATTCACACGTTGATAGGGGATGATGAGTCCACTCTTGAGGATTTTATCAGTGATAACAGTTCTTCTCCTTACGCTGACGCGGAAAGGAACGGTCTCACCGAGCAGATCGTGGAGATCCTTCATACACTGTCGCCAAAGGAGGAGGAGGTAATAAAAATGAGATACGGTATCGGTTTTGACAGGGACCATACCCTCGAAGAAGTAGGCAGGCATCTTTCGATTACTCGAGAGAGGGTGAGACAGATAGAGGCGAAGGCCATTCGGAAACTCAAACATCCCAAGAGGCTCAGTGCGTTGAGGGGATTAAATACAGTTTAATCCCGGGAAGAGAGAAGGTAGCGATGCAGAAAGTCATTCAGGATCAGATAGAAGAAATAATTGATGGATTAAAGTGCCCGAAAGATTTCGTTTGTTACAGGTCTGAATTTAAGAGCCTTTGCAGGGCAAAAGATATTGGATTAGAATCATTTGTTGCGTGTCTGGCAGATTGGCAGGAATGCAGATTCTCAATACTTTTCGGGGGTCTATGCTTCTGTCAGTGTCCTCTTCGTGTTTATATTGCGAAAAACTTCAAGAAATAGACTTCGGGACTCCGAAGGGATGTCCTAAAAAGAGTTTGTTTATGAACTTAACAATTGAGCCGTCGTTCCCGCAATCTGTTGAGCGGGAATCCAGAAAATACAAAGATAGATTCCGGCTCAAGGAATTCCGGAATAGCAGACAAAGAGAGTCATAGACACACTAAATAACAGACCCGCCAAGGATTATTGCAACGATTTGTCGATTAGGGGAATAAGGGCATCGGCTTCCTTATATCCGGGGATGATGCTGCCATTGGGAAGGATGATCGCCGGCGTACCGCGGATGCCGAGTTTTTCCGCGAGTTTGATATTCTCATCGAGTACTGATGTTTCGCATTTTGGAGCAGGCAAAGGTTTACCTTGAAATGCATCCTCAAGGAGGGAGAGTGTTTTTTCGCATACGATAGCTTTTGCCTTCTCATAAGCCTCTTTATGCATCGGTAAGGGATACATCTTTATAAAAAAGACGATATCTTTTCTTTTCTCTATGACCTTCTTCATCTCCTGATGAAGTTTTGAGCAGTATGGTCAGTCCGGATCATCAAAAACAATTACACGATATTTGGCATCTTTGTCCCCCATCACGAGAGCATCACCGAGGGGCACCTGCGATATATCTATCTTATTGAGTTCAGTGAATCTTTCCTGCGTAAGATTTGACTTTGTTTTGAGGTTTAAGATGGAACCCGAGATGACATGCTTCCTGGAATAGTCGACATAAACGATTCCCTTCTGGTCCTTTGTTTCGACTGCAATCTCCCATAAATTCATGACCGGCGACGGCCGTATTTCAAGAATTTTTACATCCTGGATACTTTCCTTCAGCAGATTCAGCGCCTCTTCCTTCGTTAGCTGATGGCACTTTGAGCAGGTATGATCGCAGGTGTCCGTGCTGTAAGAATTACCGGCAACAAGCAGGGTGATTAAAATACTTGCAATGAAAAGGATGAAGATGAACTTTCGCATGGCAAAATTCTATCATACTCCTGAAATAATATAAAGAAAATTTCCCATAAGATATCTTGTCCTTTAAAGTTCTTTCAGCCTTTCAGACTGAGAGTGGGTGATCAGGGCATCAATGATATCATCGAGATCGCCTTCAAGTACCTGTTCCAGCTTGTGGAGTGTAAAACCGATCCTGTGGTCGGTGACGCGGTTCTGGGGGAAATTGTATGTTCTGATCTTTTCGCTCCTGTCGCCGGTTCCCACCTGTGATTTTCTCTCTGACGCCCTCTCTTTCTCCTGCCTTTCCATCTCGATCTCGTAAAGTCTTGAACGGAGAACCTTCAACGCCTTTTCCTTGTTCTTGATCTGGGAGCGCTCATCCTGACACTGAACAATAAGCCCCGTCGGGATGTGGACTATCCTCACGGCAGAATACGTGGTATTCACGCCCTGACCGCCCGGGCCGGAAGAACAGAATGTGTCTACCCTGAGATCTTTTTCATCGATCCTGACGTCTACCTCCTCTGCTTCGGGGAGTACTGCAACTGTGGCTGCAGAGGTATGGATCCTTCCGGAAGCCTCTGTTACCGGCACCCGCTGAACCCTGTGTACGCCGCTTTCGTATTTCAGCCTGCTGTAAGCATTCTTGCCCAGTATTGAGAAGATGACTTCTTTAATTCCGCCGAGTCCGGTGGAATTCAGGTCAATCATCTCGACCTTCCACCTCTTGTGCTCGGCGTATTTCAGGTACATTCTGAGCAGGCCGGCAGCAAAGAGGGCTGCCTCCTCACCACCCGTACCCGCCCTGATCTCTATTATTACATTCCTTTCGTCGCGGGGGTCCCTGGGGAGTAGCATAAACTTTAGCTCTTCTTCGATCTTCGGCTTTTTCCCCCTGAGTTCATCGAGCTCCGCCTGCGCGAGTTCGCGCATGTCGCCATCGCCTTCCTTTAACAGTTCCTCAGCCCCTTCGATATCGGAGAGCAGCTTGCTGTATTCCCTGATCTTATAGACTAACGGCAGCAGTTCAGACTGTTCCTTTGAATACCTCTGAAGTTCGGCAGGCTTTGACAGCACTTCAGGGCTCATCAGCAGATGTGTTAATTCTTCATATTTGCTTTCTATCGTCCTGAGTTTCTCAAGCATTTGTGTCCTCTATGATAAGAACTTCTTCAAGCGCCCTAACAGCCACCTCGATCTGGGCCTCATCGGGCTCTCTTGTAGTGAGCCTCTGGAGCATCAGACCGGGCTGTATCATCATCTTCATCAAAAAGTTATTCTGCATTCTTGCGGACAGTTTTAGAAATTCATAGGAGATGCCGGCAATGAGCGGTATGAGGACGAGCCGTGAAATAAATTTGTAGACGAACGACCATCCCTGGGGGATAAATGAAAAAGTGAATATACTGATGACCATGACTATCAGAAGAAAGCTTGTACCACAGCGGGGGTGCAGCGGACTGTTGTCTTTTATGCAGCTTAATGTCAGACCCTTACCGTTTTCGTATGCATGGATGACCTTGTGTTCGGCACCGTGATACTCAAATATCCGCCTCATCTCCTTCCACAGGCCGACCGAAATGATGTAGAGGAGGAAAACGAATACCCTGATAAGTCCGTCGACGAGGTTGAACATGAGAGAACTTCTGGAAACAGATTCGAAGACCAATCCGAGAAGCTTTGTTGCGTATAACGGCAGCAATATGAAAAGAGCTATGCCGATAAGAACCGACAGTAAAATGGTAAAACCAAGGGTGACAGGACTCATGTCTTTTCCCGTTTCCTCTTCATACGCCTTGTTTGCAGAAAATTCTATGGCCTTAATCCCGATAAACAACGCAGAAAACAGTGCAATAAAACCTCTTATGATCGGAAGACGCAGAATCCATGGAGGTTCGGAAAGCATCTCCCTTTTTACATGGATTTCCCCTTTCGGGTCTCTGACTGCCACCGTCCAGCCTTTTCTGCCCTTCATCATTACCCCTTCTATAACCGCCTGTCCGCCTATGTTTTTCATACTTAATACAGAGAATTCCTCTATTTCTTTATTTTGTCATTCCCGCCTGTCGGGAATCCTTCTGACACCTTTACATAATTAGGAAGGCACCGGAAGGATTCTGGACAAGCCAGAATGACAATACTCAGTCTCTAAATGCGGTCTTTTTTATAAACGCCTATGTAAAGTAAATAAATTTCTTATCCGCCCATATTTCCAAAAAAAAGCCGTTAGTCATAAAAGGACAGACTAACGACTTTCACCTGTAAGCGTATTTACTTCTTGATAAAAGCAGATTCAAGCTTGGCGTATTTCCTCTTGAACTTCTCGACTCTTCCTTCTGCATCGACTATCTTTTGTTTCCCCGTAAAAAACGGGTGGCATTTCGAACAGATATCCACCTGGATCTTTTGCCTTGTTGACTTTGTTGTGAATGTCTCACCGCAGGCGCACACAACCGTCGCTTCATTATATGCCGGATGAATTCCTTCTTTCAAAATTATACCTCCTGAAATTCGATTAATTTTAATAATAATAGATTTATACCAGTTTTGGCAAGAGACGCACGCGTCGCAACTTACACACAGGCAGAAACAATCAGCCCTGCATCACAATTTTAGTCTGCATTATTAAATATTTATCTATAACTATTGAATATCACTAAGATTTCCTGTTTTTTTGTGATATTATATGTCAGATGAATGATTTCGTTCCTGTAATCCTCAATGAAATGCCCATGGGGGTGATCATCCTCGATCGCAAGATGGGCATTGTGTATAGTAACAGACAGGCAGCAAACTTCCTCAAACGCCATGAACTCCCGGAAGAAATTGCAGCTTTAAACAGGAGAATTGTTGATGCGATCGACACTTTTAGGTTCAAAGAATTGTTTCCGGGAGAGATATATATATTTAAGAAGATTGAAGGTTCACCGAGCAACTGGATATTCAAATTTTTCATCTGTGAAAGGCCACGCCCGCTCGTCGGCATATTCATCATTGAGGAAAAGATTTCACTTAAACTGGACCTGAATAAAATAAGACAGGAATTCAGACTGACACGAAGGGAGATAGATGTGCTGAGACGGGTTCTGGACGGTTTTAAGAACACAGAGATTGCAGATGACCTTGAGATAACGGAGCAGACAGTGAAAGATCATCTGACGAACATATATATGAAGTTTGGTGTCACGAACCGGTTCACCCTGGTTCGTTCCCTCATGAATTCTCAGGACTTACCCTCATGAAATTGCGGTTCTATAATTTAGGATGCCTTGCGCTCAGAATTTCTCTGGCATAACCGATATCGTCGTGTATCTGTCTCTCGAGACTGACCTTATCGGGAAAAGTCCGTTCGTTCCTTATCCTGTCGATAAAATAGATCCTTATATTCTCACCTAAAAGGTTGCCGTTAAAGTCGAACAAATGAACCTCATAGCTTATGTCGGCGTTACCGAAAGTAGGGTTCTTGCCGATATTCGCAACACCGTCATAGACAGCGCCCTTAAAGCCTGCTTTGACCGCGTATACACCTTCCTTCGGCGCTATCTCGACTGGAGTCGTGATATTAGCCGTAGGGATGCGCAAAAGGCTCTGGCCTCTTCCTCTCCCCTTTATCACATTCCCTTCTATTGAATACGCCCTTCCGAGGAAATTTGATACCTCGGAGACCGCACCTTTGAGGAGGAGGCTTCGAACAGTGCTGCTGCTGACGACATGGCCGTGGACTTCCGCATTCCTCACCGCTGTGACGCTGAACCCGTATTTCTTTCCCCGTCTTCGCAGCAGATCTATCGTGCCTTTTTTGTTCTTCCCGAAGGCATAATTACTTCCCACGATGATTTCTTTCATATTTATTTTCCCAACAAGGACATTATCGATGAAATCGTCGGGGAGCATGTGGGAAAACTCTCTGTCAAATTTTATACAGAGTAAGACGTTGATGCCCGTCTCCCCGATCAATCTCGCCTTCTCATCGAAAGTGGTAAGCATTTTTATGTCCCGTTCGGGTGCGATAACCTTGATGGGGTGGGGATCGAATGTCATAACCATCGACGTCCCGTTTATCTCTTCAGCCCTCTTGCAGACCATAGAGAGTATCTTCTGGTGGCCGAGATGGATGCCGTCGAAATTCCCTATTGTGAGGACCGTCTTAGGATAACTTCCGGTCAGGTTTTCGAGCCCTCGTATTATTTCCATTCTTTTTAGCCTCTTCATAAAGTTCTTTGTATACCTTTTCCACATGTGACATTGTCTCTTCTATCGTGCCATTGTTATCTATGATAAAATCGGAACGTCTCATCTTTTCCTCTATCGGCAGCTGTGCCTGTAACCTGAGCAGCGCTTCCTGTTGTGAAATCCCCTCCTTTTCAAGGCGGGCCAGAGCGGTCTCCTCACTGGCGTAAACGGTGATGGTCCTGTTGAACCTGCCTTCATAGTCTCTTTCATAAAGTAAGGGTATCTCGACGATTATGACCTTATCCTCGCCTTTTATTTCATCAAATAAAAGGTCTATCCTCTCAAACACGAGGGGATGGAGTATGTCTTCGAGTGAATGCCGTAAGCCATCATTACTAAAGACTACACCCGCAACCTTTTTCTTGTCCAGGCTGCCGTTTTTTAGAAATACTACATCACCAAAAAGCACTCTGATTTTTTCAAGTACAGGCTTTTCTTTCAGCAGCGATTCAACGATCTTGTCAGCATTGATTATGACCGCGCCTAACTTCTTGAATAGCGGAAGAACCGTGCTCTTCCCCATTCCGTAATTACCTGTCAGTCCGACAAAAAGCACAGACGATATTATACAACAATACACGTTTCTAATCAGTTTATTAAGATTGGTCGTCATCATGGAGTGCCGCGTTAGAAGTGAAGCTTTGCACGCAGAGGACTTTAGTACAAGAAAAGAAGAGGTGCGTCGGGCTTACTTTTCTGCAGTAGACTCGCGTAACAATGCGCTTATCTGATCGTTCAGAAAAGCGTAATCTACAGCTTTATTCCCCTTATTGTCCTTAATGTGGATATCTGCGCCTTTGTCGACAAGCATCCTGGATGTTTCGACACTGTCGTTCAAGGCGGCCAGCATCAGCGCCGTTTCTCCATTATTGTTTTGGACGTTCATATCAGCGCCCTTTTCGATGAGGAGCTTTGCCAATTCTGCGTCCCCCTGGGATGAAACAAACATCAGAGTTGTATACCCGTCGTTATTCATGGCATTCACATCAGCGCCGTTATCGAAGAGAAATTTCAGCAGTTCAATATTATGATTGACCGCGGTCAGCATTAACGCCGTTTCTCCCCCCCCGCCCTTCACATTAACATCCATTCCAGCCTTCATGAATAATGCGATCATCTCTTTGTTGCCTGTTTTGGCGACGTTCAAAAAAGACTCTGTTGAATACGTCACCCCTTTCCGCTCTATATCTCTTTTATAGCTTTCTTTGCTCTTGCAGCCGGCAACGAGCGTAAAGATAAAAAGCGGAAGTAAGACGAGGCAGCAAAGGGACTTATTCAGATTCGTCTTTCTGAGCATCTTGATACCTCTTTCAGGCATCGACTCCATCCGGTTCGATATGCTTGCCTCAAGTAATAACACGGACCTTTTCACCGACGGTAACACCGAGTTCTGAGGAGGCGCTACCGCCGTTGACAAAAAGTTCGAGATAGCCAAAACTGTTTAACAGCGAGTGAAGCCTTTTATCTTCCGCCTCGGAATAATATTTTCTGAGGGTGGCCTCTTTTTCTTTAACAACAACCTTCAGATTTTCGCACGGATTATTGCTGCAAAAGTCGTCTATTTTTCTTGACTCTATGTTCGTGATGAGATTACCGAAACGGTCAATATAGATGACCTCACCCTCGATGACGTTGTTGACCGGCATCGAAGGGACCGGCATCGGCAAGGTCGTATAATCGGAGATATGGTCTCCGAATTTTGTAATATTTATGCCCTTTGACAACCAGGCGGCAATGGGGGCAAATACATCTCTGCCATGAAAGGTCGTGCTCCTTTGCGGGAGGAAATAATGTTCTGAAGTAACGTGAATAACCTCGAGGCTCTCGCTCACATTACAGATGCGCGAAAATACGCCGTTGTCCGGACCCACAAAATAATGATAGTCCGTCGCTACAATGAGAGGTCTGCGTTCGGAACCGACACCGGGATCAACGACCGCGACGTGTACGGTCTTATGAGGGAATGACCTGAAACTCATTTCGAGTATGAATGCCGCTTCCATGATGTTCTGGGGGCTTATATCATGGGTAATGTCGAACATCTGCACGGAAGGGTTAATATTTAAGATTACCCCTTTCATAATCGCAACAAAGGGGTCTTTGGAACCGAAGTCAGTTGTCAGGGTTACGACGGGGCGATATTCCATTCATGCCTCCTGTTATATCTCTGACATTACGAATATCTTTTTCCCTCAAATATGACTTTATTCCTTCGATGATTTCAACCGTTGCTCCCGGGTTTATGAAATTACCGGTTCCCACCTGAATTGCTGTTGCACCGGCGAGCATGAACTCAATGGCATCTCTGTAGTTAATAATACCGCCTATCCCTATAACCGGAATGGTGACCGCTCCCGACGCTTCCCAGACCATCCTCACCGCAATCGGTTTTATCGCCGGGCCCGATAGGCCGCCGGTTATGTTCGCAAGTTTTGGTCTCCGGGTATCGATGTCAATAGCCATACCCGTGAGTGTATTTATGAGAGAGACGGCGTCAGCCCCTGCTTCTTCAGCCACTCTGGCCATAAGCGGAATATCGGTCACATTGGGAGAGAGTTTTACTATAAGTGGAAGACCGGTTGCTTTTCTGACTGAACTGATAACTTCAAATTCAACCTTTGGGTCCGTGCCGAAGACACACCAGCCAGCCTGCTTATTCGGACATGATATATTCATCTCAAGGCCATGGATGCCCTCCTCAGAGCTTAATCTTGCCGCCGCCTCCGCAAATTCTTCTATGGAATCTCCGAAAAAGTTGACTATTACAGGGGTATCAAACTGACTCAGAAAAGGGAGTTTATCTTTAATAAAATTCTCTATGCCGATGCTTTGAAGTCCGATTGCATTTAGTATACCCGAGGGTGTCTCTACGATCCGGGGCGGCGGATTACCTTCCTTCGGGAGCAAAGACAGACCTTTTACCACAAGCGCACCGAGCAGGTTCAGGTCGACAAATTCTGCATACTCTTCCCCATACCCGAACGTCCCCGAAGCCGTCATGACCGGGTTTTTGAGCTTGAGTTTGCCTATGTTAACGGTTAGATCCATAATCATAATCACTATTATTGCAACTGTTCAGGAAGAGCTTGGTTTCCTCTACCATACAATATCCTCGATTGGGAAAACCGGCCCTTCCTTGCACACCCGCTTATATCCATGGAGTGTTTTGACGACGCATCCCAGACAAGCGCCGAATCCGCAGGCCATATTCTCTTCAAGCGAAGCATATCCTTTGATGCCGTAGTCCCGGGCGACTGCGACAACCGCCTTCAACATCGGTTTCGGGCCGCACGCGTAAAGCAAGCAAGATGTGCGCAGCGATTCATGGGTGAGGAGGAACTTCATGAAGATCTCATCGACCATGCCTTCTTCGCCGAAGGAACAGTCGTCAGTGCAGACAGTCAATCTTATTCCCATTTTATCCAGTTCGTTAAGCATGAGGAGATCATCTTTTGACCTTGCCCCGTAAATCACACGGGAACCGGCGCCGATCTTTTCGATGAGAGAGAACAGAGACGCTATGCCTGTGCCTCCTGCGATCACCACCGGCGAACATCCGATCAGAGCTTCGGGATATCCGGAGCCCAGCGGCCCGATCAGATTGAGGATCTGTCCCTTTCTGAATTCCCTCATAAGTGAAGTGCCCTTTCCCCTGACTGTGTACAAGAATTGCATAGTCTCCGGTGTCTTTCGCAGGCAGCAGAAGGGTCTCTTGAGAAGGGGGTCGTAGGATTCGCTCACCTGTATCATATAAAATTGTCCCGGTTTGGGATCGATGACAGGCGCAAGGGGCAATAAGGCAAGGAGGTTATTTTTTTGGTTTAAGGGGAGATTATCTGTTATCTCTGCTCTGAAGTATCTATGCAAAGCTTATCTCTAATATCTCATACTCCATTGTTTTTGCAGGTGCCTTAACGTTTACGACATCGCCGATTTCTTTATTCAGGAGGGCCTTCCCAACAGGGGAGCTGATAGAAATCTTCCCGTTTTTTACGTCCGCCTCATCGGGTCCTACGAGCATGAAGGTTCTTTCTTCATCGGTTGAAAGGTCCATCACCTTGACCGTTGCACCGAAAGCGGTCTTGCTCTGGGAAATCTTTGCAGGGTCTATGACATCCGCGAGGGCGACCTTGGTTTTGAGCTCCTGTATCCTGCCCTCAATAAAAGACTGTCTTTCCTTCGCAGCATGGTATTCCGCATTCTCTGAAAGGTCGCCGTGTGCCCTTGCCTCTGATATATCTCTTATATTCTTCGGCCTGTCGACCTTGAGGAGTTTTTCGAGTTCTCCCTGAAGTCTTTGATAGCCATCGGGTGTCATCGGCATTCTCTTGAGCAATTTATCCTCCTCCCTTAATGTAAATTAATTTAACACTTTTCCGGTATTTTTTTCTATATTAGATGTTATTAGAACGGAAACAAAAAAAATTCTGATTACAGTAGATAAGGAGTAAAAATGCGTTTTTCAAAGATGCTTATACCAACCTTAAGGGAGACACCTGCCGATGCAGAGGCGATAAGCCACATACTCATGTTAAGGGCCGGTTATATAAGGCAGCTCGCAGCAGGGCTCTATATTTATCTGCCGCTTGGTCTCAGGGTTACACAGCGGATACACAAAATCCTGCGCGAGGAAATGAACGCGATAGGCGCACAGGAGATCGCCCTTCCCGCACTGCACCCTGCGGAGATATGGCAGGAGACAGGCAGATGGTATGAGATAGGGGATGAGATGTTCAGACTGAAGGACAGGACGGGAAGGGATATGTGCCTCGGTATGACGCACGAAGAAATAATGACCTGGCTCGCCGCGAGAGAAATACGGTCGTACAGAAACCTGCCTCAGGTGTGGTATCAGATACAAACGAAACTGAGGGATGAGGCCAGACCGAAGAGCGGGGTCCTGAGGACGAGGGAATTTCTGATGAAGGACAGCTACAGCTTCGATGCCGACGAAGATGGGCTTGAAAGGAACTATCAACTCCACGCCGGGGCCTATCAGAAGATCTTTTCGAGGTGCGGGCTGAAATTCCATATGGTTCAATCAGACCCCGGTATGATGGGCGGCGCGACCTCTCATGAGTTTATGGCGCCGAGCCCGGCCGGAGAGGATGAGGTCGTTATCTGCGATTCATGCGGATATGCCGCGAATGTGGAGCTTGCCCTTTCGAATCCGAAGAAGATAGAGGTCATGGAATGGGAGTTCGAAGAGGTTCATACGCCGGAGAAGCGCACAGTCCAGGAGGTTTCAAACTTCCTGAAACTTAAGCCCGAATATTTCATCAAAAGTCTGTTAGTCATCAGTGATAATGGTCCTGTGATTGCCCTTGTAAGGGGGGATCAGGAGCTTCACGAAAAGAAGCTTAACAGGATCATCGGCAAACACAGACCGGCTCATAAGGAGGAAGTAAAAGAGATCCTCGGAGTTGAGGCAGGATTTATAGGACCCATGAACCGAAAGATCAGGATTATCGCCGATACCTGCCTTCAGGAGGGCATGTATGTAAGCGGAGCTAATAAGCCGCATTACCACGTAAAGGGTATTAGACCCGGAAAGGACTTCACCGCTGAATGGCATGACATAACCCTCGCAAAAAACGGTGATCTGTGCGCGAAGTGTAACGCTCCTATAAGAATAGAGCGTGTTATCGAAATAGGAAATATCTTCAAGCTCGGCACAAAGTACTCCACACCGTTGAAGGCGTTCTATCTCGATGAGAACGGGCAGGAAAAACCGATTGTCATGGGAAGTTACGGCATTGGCCCTGCGCGGATCGCAGCCGCGGCGATAGAGCAGAACAATGATAAAGACGGCATTATCTGGCCCAGGAGCATCGCACCCTTCGATATCGAAATCTTGCCGCTGAATATGAATGACTCAAGTACCTTGGAAGTTGCCGAAAAACTTTATTCGGATCTTACAGAAAATGGGATCGAGGTCTTGATGGATGACCGCGATGAGAGGGCAGGGGTGAAATTTAAGGATGCTGATTTAATAGGGATTCCTGCACACATAATCATCGGAGAAAAGAACCTCAAGGAAGGGCTTGTCGAGATAAAGGACAGGAGGACGAAAGAGGTGAAAAAGGTCAAGGTTGAAGGGGTAACGGAGAAAGTGAAAATATTTCAGTAACAGCAGGAAGAATAAGGAGGAAGCATGATAGCTTTTACGTTACTCGTCATACTCGGAATCTTTTTGGCCGTCATTATTTTCGGGGTAGCGATTTACAACAGACTGATCCGTCTCAGGAATACGGTAAAATCCTCATGGTCTGACATTGATGTCCAGCTTAAAAAGAGGTACGACCTTGTGCCGAATCTCGTCGAGACGGTTAAAGGCTATGCCTCTCATGAAAAGACGGTTTTCGAAAATGTTACTAAGGCCCGGTCAATGGCGATGCAGGCATCAACCCCTGCAGATAAAGCGAAGGCCGAGAATTTTTTAAGAGACACATTAAAGAGTCTGTTTGCCCTGGCAGAGGCATACCCGGAACTGAAGGCCAATGCCAATTTTATGCAACTGCAGTCACAGCTGAAAGAACTGGAAGACAATATCGAGAATGCAAGGCGTTACTTTAACGCCGTAGTCCGCGATTTCAATATTCTTATCGAATCCTTCCCGTCGAATATCATCGCAGGATCCTTCGGATTCAAACAGGAAGAGTTCTTTGAGCTTGAAGCGCCCGAGGTTGAGAGAAAACCGGTAAAGGTGGGTTTTCCGTGAGAATACGATGAAGGATAATAGAAAAATCCCCCCTAACCCCCCTTTGCTAAAGGGGGAAAAGGGATGTGTTCCCCCTCTTTGGAAAAGAGGGGCGAGGGGAGATTTTTCAATCAATG
>Ga0316628_100001255_pt1 | contig 17726 bp, 9 predicted proteins | sample OWC_Aug_M2_C1_D5_FD_207648 | JGI IMG/M metagenome (GOLD analysis project Ga0316628, IMG submission 207648) | Wetland soil microbial communities from Old Woman Creek delta, Ohio, United States - OWC_Aug_M2_C1_D5_C | ecosystem: Environmental > Terrestrial > Soil > Wetlands | place: USA: Ohio... | reverse complement strand
CAGGGGCGAGGTGGAGATGCCCCCGAAGCCCGGCATCCATCCGCGCCCCGACGCCTTCATCCACGCGATGCCCGCCTACATCCCCAGCGTCCAGGCCGCCGGCATCAAGTGGGTGTCCGGCTATCCCGGCAACCAGGCCAGAGGCCTGCCCTACATCTCGGGGCTCCTGATCCTCAACGATCCCGACACCGGCGTGCCGCTCGCTGTGATGGACTGCACCTGGATCACCGCCCAGCGCACCGGCGCCGCCACGGCCGTCTCGGCCAGGTACCTCGCCCGGCCCGAGAGCGCCTCCGTCGGCATCGTGGCGTGCGGCGTGCAGGGGCGCAGCAATCTGGAGGCCCTGGCGTGCCTGTTCACGATCCGGCGGGTCAAGGCCTACGATCTCGATCCGGACGTCGCGCGGCGGTTCGCCCGTGAGATGGGAGAGCGGTTCGACCTGGATATCGAACCCGTGGCGACGCTACCCGAAGCGGTCCGGGGCCTGGACATCGTCGTCACCAGCGGGCCGATCCTCAAGAACCCGAAGCCGGCCATCGAGGCCGGCTGGCTGGCGGCGGGGTCTTTCGCCTCGCTGGTGGACTTCGATTCCTACTGGCAGGGTGCCGCCCTGCGGGAGCTCGACAAGCTGGCCACCGACGACCTGGCCCAGATGCGCTACTACCGCCAGGCGGGCTACTTCCGGGAGACGCCGGAGGTCTACGCCGATCTCGGCGAGATCGTGGCGGGGCGGAAGCCGGGCCGCGAGTCCGCGGGCGAGCGGACGGCCGCCGTCAATCTGGGAATCGCCCTGGACGACATGGCGACCGCCATTCGCGTGTACCAGCGGGCCAAGGCCCGCGGCATCGGGCGAGCGCTGCCGCTGTAGCTCGCGGCGAGGCGGGTCGGTGCCGGGCGCGGCAGTCGACTCCGCCGCACCCGGCGCACTGCGGCTCAGGCCAAGCCGTGCCGGCCCGTCAGATCCCCAGCCGGGTCCGGATGTCCTGCGGCAGCCCGGCCCGGTTCAGCATCAGCAGGTCGAACTTGGCGCGGACGTAGTTCTCCGACATGTAGATGTAGCCCTGGTACGGCCCCACGTCGCCCCACGAGTTCTTCACCTTGTAGTAGACGGCGCCCGTCTCGTCGCGGGCGATGCCCACCAGGTGCATGGTGTGGTCGTCGGTCGTCGTGAACCGGTCCCACCCCTCCTGCCGCGCCTCGGGCGTGATCGTCTCGCCCTCGCGCCACGTGGCGTAGCCGGCCCGCTGGTCGAAGGAGGGCTCGCTCACGTCGGCCCCGATCGCCACTGTGTAGCCGCTCTCGATGGCGCTGCGGATGACCCGCATCGCGTCGTCCAGCGGGATGTTCCACGTCCGGTCGTTGCGCGCCCAGTTGTCCGGCGTCAGCAGCGCGCCCTGCCGCCACATCGGCATGTTCGTGAACGACGTGATCTCGACGTACGCCGCAGGGTCGATCCCCAGCTGGTCCGCGAACTGCCTCGGCGTCAGCGGCCGACCGTCCACCCGGATGGTGTCGGGCAGCCGGCCGAAGTACGCGTCCAGCAGCCCGTTGAAGCCCGCCGACCACTTGGCCGAGGGCCCGGGTCTGGTGCGGAGCACCGCGTCGAGGTAGGCCTGGAGCACGTTCTGAAGCTCGCCGTGATTGTGGCGCGTCTCGGACGGCCACATCCCCGGGAAGTCGCTCTGCCGCACGATGCCGTACCGCGCGATGGCGCTGAGCACGTCGTGGGGCAGCCCGCCCTCCGCGAAGGTGTTGTTGCCGTGCATCCGGTAGTAGACGTCGGCCTTCTCGCGGTACACGTGGTCCGCGACGAACATCTCCGACAGGTCGTACGTCCCCCGTCCCATGCGCAGCAGCTCGGACTCCAGCATGCTGAGGGTGGAGAAATCCCAACACGTCCCCGTGGCGGCCTGGTCCCTCGCCGGCGTGGACGGCAGCACCCGCACATCGGTGAAGGTCTTGGGCGGGTGTTGTACCTGCGCCGGCTGCTGGGCGCCCAGCGTCGCGGGGAGCGCGACCGTCAGGGCGAAGAGAAGAGGGCCGAGCACGTGGGAACGGCGGAAGGCAGGACTGGTCATTGTCTCGTTTCACCTCCCCCGCGTGCTGTCGCGCGGGATTCTCCGGTGGCAGGGACGAGCGGGCGGCCTACGGTCGAGCGAGGGTCTCCCTCACGGGTGACGCCCCGGCGAGGAGACGGCGAACGATACCGCTGGCGAGGTGTGGCCGCCAGAAGGGCGAGGGGCGCTGACGCGCGAAGGCCGGGGAGTCGTCCCCGGCCCTCGGTGCGCGGCGGTACGGCTGCCGCGGAGGCTTCGCACGCGAGTCGAGTCTACGCTCGGCAGGGCGAGACGTTCAAGACGGACGGCGGTGTGTACTCGGAACCTCGTCCGTCCAGCTAGGCCCGCCCCGCCGGCACTCGGTCCTCCACCAGCGACCGCAGCTCGCGCACTTCCCGCAGGAGCGCCTCGAGGTCCGTGCTCTGGTCCCTCTGCTCCGGCGCCATGAACCAGGACGTCAGCAGGCCGGTCAGCGTGCCGAACAGGGCGATGCCCGCGGCCATCAGCACGACGCCGATGACGCGCCCCTCCGCCGTCACGGGATTCAGGTCCCGGTAGCCCACCGTCCCCACCGTCCCTATCGCCCACCAAAGGGCATCGCCCGGCGTGCGGATCGGCGAGGTGGCGGCCAGCTCCACGTGCAGCACCGCCGCACTCCCGGTGATGACGAGCAGCAGGCAGAGGAACGCCGCCACGTAGGCGGCGCTCTCGGCGCGCTTGTGAGTGGCGAAGGCGACGACGTTCCTGGTCGAGCGGACGGCGCGAAGGACTCGCACGATGCGGAGCACTCTCGCCGCGCGCGCCAGACGCAGGAAGGGGAGCGTCGGCACCGCCGAGAGGAAGTCCAGCCATCCCCAGGTGAGCAGGTACCGCCACCTGCTCGGCGCCATCCACACGCTCCGCGCGAAGTCAGCCAGGAACACCAGGCAGATGCCGAAATCCGCCAAGGCCAGCACGGCGCGAGCGCCCGGTCCGACGGGCGCGAACGCCTCCACGACGAACTGGCCGATGGCGTAGAGGCTCAGCCCCAGGATGAACAGCTCGTAGGGCTTGGAGTTGGCGGCGAACACGGTCTTGGAGTCCATGGCAGATAGCGTAGCGCGCGCCTCCGGCGCGTGCAACGACGCGCGGACCGGGCGCGGACCGGCTCGCCCGACTTCACAGGCCCCGAGTCGGCAGGCGAGTGCCAGCTCGGGGTTCACCGTTTCGTGTCGAGGGGTATCAGTTCGGGGATCAGTCCCTACAGGAGCTTCCGGAACTCAGCCTCGGTGATACCCGCGTCCCGGACGATCCCGCCCGTCGTGAGCGTTGATCGGATTGTGTCGCGGTATGGTGATGATGCGGATCCCATCGGTCATCACGACGTGCTTGCCCTGGCGTGCCACCCGGAAGCCGGCCTTCTCGAGGGCCCGGACAGCCTCAAGGTGGTTGACGCCCGGAACCCTCGGCACGGGCTAGGCGACTTCGACTTCGCGGACCACGGCGCCGCGCAGCAGCTCCTCCCGCACGGCCAGGTACTCGTGGATGGCGTCCTGGACGTTCTCCAGGGCCTCCGCCTCCGTGGCGCCCTGAGACCAGCACCCCGGCAACCCGGGCACCGAGGCGGAGTAGCCCTCGTCCGTCTTCTGAAGCGCGATCTTGTACTTCATGTGCGCCTCCAGCCTATCACCGCTGCGCCACCAGCTCCCCGACCTTCGTCCACAAGTCGTTGCAGGCGTACCCGAAGGCAGCGCCATCTGGGTGAGCCGGAAGTGCCGTGGTTCGTCAGCGCCGGGCGAGCGAATCGAGCGAGCGCGGCGCGGCTCGCGCCCCAGCAGGACGAGGCTGCGGCCCACAATGGCGTGCGGCACGTAGTCGTCGGATTCTCGCGCCGCGAGGCGCTCCGAGGCCGCCAGCGCATGGGCCGGCCGGTCGCGACGGATCAGCGTCAGAGCCGAGTCGAAGCGCCCGCGGTCGAAGAGGGCGCGCGCCTGCGTGAGGCCGTCCTGCGCTCCGAGCGGGAGCGGCGCGAGAAGGACGCCGAGTGCCATGACCGCCGCCTGGGAGCCGAACCCGGCTCGCACCGTACGACTCCCAGGTTGGAGCGTCGAAAGCACCGATCCGAGGACGCGTCGGCGGCGGGTCATGCGACGCGGACTTCGAGTCACGCGCGATCCCCGAGGTCGGCCCCCGCCTTCTTGTGCCGCAGCAGCGCGAAGAAGACCGCGAGCAGCACGGCGTGGGTCGCCATCATGCCGTACCACGTCGCCCGCAGGCGTGGATCGGGTGCGGTGAACTGGATGAGGAGCAGCATCGGGACCACCTGAAGGAAGACCACCGCCACCAACCACCCGACGACCGCCCAGAGCTTCGTCCGCCACAGCCCCCAGGCAATCACCAGATTGACGAGCAGGAGCACCGGGTCGGCCGCCCGGAAGTACCAGGGCCTGTCCACCCCGGAGCCGCCGCCGAGGCCCATGATGCCGGCTAGGTGCGACAACGCAGCCAAGCAGAAGAAGACCGCGATGACCTTCATGTAGACGGCTGCCCGGCGTTGTGCGATTCCGTCGCGAATCCAGCTGATGGTGTTCATCGTCCGTGTTCTCCTGTGTCATCGTGTTCGGCCCGGCGGCGCCGGCTCCGCCGGCTTCGTCGTTGGGCCGAGCGGCGCCGCGCGAGCGGAGGATGCGCGAGCGGCGAGCGAGACTGCGACCTGCTTCCAGTCGGCTCGCTGCCACGAGCGAGCCATTCCCGCGAGCAAGAGACGGTGCGCGGTGGCGAAGTCGGCGCCGAAGCCGGCGAGATGCCCGAGCTGCAGCATGGCCATGCCGTGGATGGACGACCAGAAGCCGTAGGCCAGCACCTCGAGGAACGGCAGGACCTCCCCGTCCGGCCGTCCCGCGCTCACGGCGTCCCGGACGGCCGCGACGATCGCCTCGTATTCGGAGCCCGCGGGAACGGCCTCGGCCAGCGAGCGGCGCGTCGAGCGGCGGCCGTAGAGGAGGAGGAAGTCCGCGGTGTGCTCCCGCGCGAAGCGGATGTAGGCGAGCCCCAGCTCGACCAGGCGCTCGAGCGGATCTGCGGCGCCTTGCGTGGCGGCGCGGAGCGAGGCGGTGAGCGCGTCGTTGGCCTGGCCGACGAGGGCGTCGATCAGGTCGTCGCGGTTGTCGAAGTACTCGTACATCCCCGCGGGGCTCATTCCGGCGCGCCGTGCGACGTGGCGCAGCGACAGGCGCTCGTGGCCGTGGTCGCGCAGCAGCGCGCGGGCCACGGCCAGGATGCGGGCCTGCTTGCGGGCGCGGTGCTGCGCGCGGATGCCGGGTCGTTTCGTCTTCGGTCGCGCCATGTGTGATCCTCCGAACAGTGTTCAGTATATTACCGAACACCGTTTGAGGCAAGCGCCGGTTTCCGGTGGGTGGTCGCGGGCTCGTGGAGCGAGCCCCTGAAGCTGGACAGCCAAGGCTCCTCGGACCGACCGCGCCGGCCGCCGCCGCGGGCGGTCACTGTCGACCGATGTACCGCTCGATCATCGCGCCGAACTGAGCCTCGGTGACGCCGAAGAGCGCCTGGACGGAGCCGTTGGCGCGAATGAGGTCCACGTAGCCGCTGTCTCCCCACTGCGAGATGATGAAGCTCGAGATGGGGTAGCCCCATCGATACGGCAGCGGGGAGTTGAACCGGTTCAGCGCGGAGAACCCCGGGAACGCCTTGTCCTCGTTCGGCCACCGGGTGGCATCCGTCACCTCGCGCGCCTCGTAGACGGCGACGGCCTCCCAGTACCACCTCGGGTTGTTCGCGATGCTCGGATTGAGCGCCAGCGAGACCGCGTGGGCGAACTCGTGCACGGACTCGCCGGGTGCGGCCGGGCGGTAGAGGATGCACAGCTCCCTCGGGCCGTCGAGATAGCCCGTCGCTCCGGGGTACACCTGGCCCAGGTCCCGCTGCATCGCGGCGTAGAACGCGGTGCCGGTCGCCCAGAGCGACACCGTGAGCTTCGGCATCGCCTGCACCTGGAGATGCCCGGTGATGCGCGGGTAGCTCGCCATCAGGGAATCGTGGACGGCCCGCACCCACAGCCTGCTGCCGCCATCGGGGAGCGAGAACGTGAGCTCGGGGTAGTCCAGAGGTATCGAATCCTGGGCGGTGTCCGTCGGCCTCTCCTCGCGGCAGCCGCACAGCACAGCGGCGAGGGGCAGCCACAGACGGATCGAGCGGGTCGGCCTCACGGCGCAATCTCGTGCATGGTCACCAGGTTCCCTTCGGAGCGCGTCGAGCGGCGGGCCGTCCCTCCAAGCTACGGCCGGCGGCGCGCGTTTCGCGACCCCTCGTTGCGGCGGCGCCGCGCGGCCGGGCCGTCGCACGCCCCGAAACGAAATCGGCGGCCCGGATTCGGGCCGCCGATCGCGTCTGCCAGTCAGCTGGCCTTACGCGCCGAGCTTGACCACGTTCTCGGCCGCGGGGCCCTTTTGGCCCTGGACGATGTCGAACTCCACCTCTTCGCCTTCGGCCAGGCTCTTGAAGCCCGAGGCCTGAATCGCGGAGTGATGGACGAAGCAGTCCTTCTCACCGCTCTCCGGGGTGATGAACCCGAACCCCTTCGCGTCGTTGAACCACTTCACTTTGCCCTTGGTGCGCATACCGTACTGCTCCTTTGCTGTTCGTGACGTCGCCCTCACGATGGGCTCTGTTCCCGCAGCGAGCGGCACCCGCCGTCGCTGCTCGCGATCTCGACAGTCGAAGAGGGCCGGCGCGGACGCCAGCCCTCTCAGGTGTCGCCAGAACTTGTGTGCGTACTGCCACGCAAATCGCCTCTGGAAAGTAAGTGGGCGAGCGCTGAAGCACAACGGCCGGCTCGGGACCCGGACCGCGACACCGTCGGCGCCCCGGGACCGGCGACCCGGCTCGCGACACCATCGGCGCTCCCGGACCGGCGACCCGGCCCGCCTCACGTCCTCGCCGCGCTCCCCCGCCCGGACGTCCGCTTGGGCCGCGTCCGGGCCCCCATGACCAACCGCACCTGGTGCGTGGCACCATCGTCCCCCAGCGGGATGGCGGCGGGATCCACGGGACCGCCGTCCAGCTCCGCCTCCGCGATTCCCCGGCAGAGGTGCTCGGGGTTCGCCACGGAGATCTCGTAGCTGGTGCGGCCCACGCGCCAGGCGATGGAGTACTCGGGCCAGGCGGTGGGGATGCAGGGATCCAGCTCGAAGCTCGCGCCGTGGCGCCTCAAGCCGAGGATGTCCTCCAGGCCCGCCCGGTACATCCAGCCCGCTGAGCCGGTGTACCACGTCCACCCGGCCCTCCCGACGTGGGCCGGGTGGGCGTAGACGTCCCCGGCTGTGGCGTACGGCTCGCCCCTGTAGCGCGCGACGTCGGCGGCGCTCCGCGTGAGGTTGACCGGGTTCAGCAGGTGGAACAGCTCCACCGCCTCGTCGCCGTTGCCGAGCCGGGCCACCGCCATCACCGTCCACATCGCGGCGTGGGTGTACTGACCTCCGTTCTCCCTCACCCCCGGCGGGTATCCCTTGACGTAGCCGGGGTCCTGCGCCGACTGGTCGAACGGGGGCGTGAACACCAGCACCACCTGGGCGCCGCGACGCACCAGCTGGGTGCGGACCGCGTCCATGGCCCGCTCGGCGCGCTTCGCGGGCGCGGCACCCGACAGGACCGCCCAGGACTGCGCGATCGAGTCGATCCTGCACTCGTCGTTCTGGGCGGAGCCCAACGGCGTGCCGTCGTCGTAGTAGCCCCGCCGGTACCACTCCCCATCCCAGGCCTGATCGAGCATGGTCTCCAAAAGTGCGGCCCCGCCGGCGTACCGCGCGGCCCGCGCCGGGTCCCGGGTCTCGCACAGGGGGATGAACCGCCGCAGCACGGTGTGGATGAACCATCCGAGCCACACGCTCTCCCCGCGGCCCTCGGGCCCGACCCGGTTCATCCCGTCGTTCCAGTCGCCGCTGCCGATCAGGGGGAGGCCGTGCGCGCCGGCGGTGAGACCCTTGTCGATGGCGCGCACGCAGTGGTCGAAGAGCGGAGCCGACTCGGTGGAGACCCGCGGCTGTCCGTACGCCTCGGTCTCGCCGGCGGCGAGGAGCGGAGCCTCCAGGAACGGGACCGACTCGTCGAGGATGCCCTGGTCCCCGGTCGTGTCCACGTAGTGCGCCACCGCGTACGGCAGCCACAGCAGGTCGTCCGAGCAGCGGGTGCGGATGCCCCGGCCGGAGGGCTCGTGCCACCAGTGCTGCACGTCTCCCTCGACGAACTGCCGCCGGGCGGCGCGGAGCACGTGTTCCCGCACCACGTCGGGTCTCGCCAGGACGAGGGCCATGGCGTCCTGGAGCTGATCGCGGAAGCCGAACGCTCCCCCCGGCTGGTAGTATCCGGATCGCGCCCAGAGCCGGCAGCCGAGGTCCTGGTAGAGGAGCCAGCGGTTCAGGAGGAGGTCGAAGGAGTCGTCGGGGGTCCGCACCTGGACCGTCTCGAGGGTGTCGGTCCAGAGCCGGGTCACGGCGTCCAGCGCCGCGGCCGCGGCGGTCACGTTGCCGTGGCGGCGCATCAGCTCGCGGGCGTGCTCCAGATCCCTGCCTTGCCCCAGCAGGAAGACCAGACGGCGACTCTCGCCCGGAGCCAGCCCGATCTCGACCCGCAGGGCGGCGCAGGGATCGAGGCCCGCTCCGAACTGGGCGGGCGTGGTCCCCTGCAGCACCGCGGCCGGTCTCGCCAGCGAGCCGTTGCGCCCCAGGAAGGAGAGCCGGTCGCCGGTCGCCCAGCTCGTCGCCTCACCGGCGCAGGCGAAGGCGACCCGGCCCGCGAATTCCTGGTTGTAGGGGTTCGTGGCCAGGATGGCTCCGGTCTCCGCGTCCAATTCCGTGATCACGTGCAGCTGCTCCCCGGGATGCGGCGGCCCCAGCAGCCACTCGTTGTAGGCGAACACACTGAGTCGCCGCCTGCGGCTGGTCCGATTGGTGAGGGTCACCAGGGAGACCTTCACCGGGTCGCTCGCGTCCACGAACACCGCGAGGTCCTGGAGGATCCCGTGGGCGGCATGGGTGAAGCGGGAGACCCCCGGGGCGTGTCGCGCCACGAACCGGCCGCTCTCGGGTGTCCGCCGCATCGGCCCCGGCGTGGCCGACCACACGTCGCCCGCCTCCTCGTCTCTCACGAAGAGGGCCTCGCCGGTGGGGTCGCTCACCGGGTCGCTCGCGAACGGCGTGAGGCGGTTCTCGCGGCTGTTCTCCGCCCAGGTGTGCGCCGAGCCGGAAGCCGAGACCACGGTGCCGAAGCCGGGGTTGGCGATGACGTTGACCCAGGGGAGAGGGGTCTCCTGGTCCCCGTCGAGCACGATCACGTACTCGCGGCCGCCGTCGGCGAAGCCGCCGGTGCCGTTGGCGAAGGTGAGAGCGGGAACCTCGATCTCGCCCTCGTGCGGGCCGGGAGCCGGGCGCGGCGGCGGCAGCCTCCGCCGCGAGGGCGGCTCCGGATACGGCTGGTCCAGCTGGCTCCGCAGCGTGCCGCGATCCCCGCCGAGGGTCGCCCGGGCCACGCTCGCGAGCAGCGTCCTCTCGTCCTCGCTCATGCGGTCGCCACGGAGGAGGTACACCCCTCCGGGCCGGTGCTTCCACGCCCCCCAGGGTCCGGTGTCGAGCAGCGCCGCGAGCTGGACGTGCACCTCGTCGAGGTAGCTGACCGGATGCTCGTTCAGGATCACGAGGTCGGCGCTCAGGCCCTTCAGCCGCCAGTACTCCTGGGCCTCGAGGACCTGCCGCACGAGGGGGATCGCGTTCTCCTTGGCCACCCGCACCAGGAGGATGGGGAGATCGCCGGAGATCCCGTGAGCCCAGAGCCCCGACTGGCCCAGCACGTTGCGCCGCAGGACGTCCGGCCCGGCGCGCAGCGAGGCGTCGGCGTACAGGACGCGCGAGGCGAGGCGCTCGAAGAGCTGGGCCTCGTCGCTCGAGATGCCCAGGTGCCGCAACGTCCCCTGCGCGTGCGTGAAGGCCAGCGAGAAGGTGCGCGAGGCGGCGCTGGGGTCGTGGTACTTCCGGGCCATCGCCACCGCGCCGTCCCGGCTCGTGGCCATCCCCGTCGAGAAGGAGAGGCGCACGAAGCCACCGGGCGTCAGACGGATGCGCTGCCTGAGGCTGACGATCGGGTCCAGCACGGCCCCGGTGGTGCCCGAGAGGGAGCGCCCGTCGAGGGCCGCCGGATCCTCGGGGCCGCGGCCGCGGCCGAGGAACCGCGCGCGGTCGGTCTCCCACTCGACCGGACCCTGCATCCGCCCCTCCACGCTCAGCACGTGGACGGCCCACATGCGGGGCTCGTCCGGAGCGCGGGGCCGCCGGCCGCACACGAGGGCGGCGCTGTCGGGCAGGTACTCGGTCTCGACGAACAGCTTGCTGAAGGCGGGCTGGGCCAGGTCGTCCGCGACGGAGGCCAGGGCGATCTCGGCGTAGCTCGTGACCTCGAGCTCGCGGGGCCGGTCGCTCAGGTTGGTGACGGTCAGGCGGCGCACCTCCACGTCGTCCTCGGTGGAGACGGCGATGTCGAGCTGCGTCGCGATCTCCTCGTCCACGCGGCGGAAGACGGCCCGCTCGGCGCGGAAGGTGACGAGGAACTCCTCGGGCTCCCGGTCCGTGGGATGGAAGGCCGGGGACCAGACCGACCCGGTGCGCACGTCGCGCAGGTAGAGGAAGCTGCTCCCCACGTCGCGCGTCGCGTCCTCGCGGTACCGGGTGACGGCGCGGCCGCGGCACAAGCTGGCCCCGCCTCCCGCGTTGGTGACGATGGTGGTGTAGGTGCCGTTCGACAGGAACTGCGCGTGGGGGAACCGGGTGTGGGGCGACCGGAAGCGCCGGACCGCCACCGCCGGGACGGGAGCGGTGGCCCGCGTCTCCTCGGCGGGCCGGGGCTGCGTGATGGCCGCGTGGCGCGGCGCGCGCTCCTGCAACAGCAGCGCCGTGGCCTGGACCCGGGGATCGGCGTGAAGGCGCTCGACCATCGGATCGCCGAGGACCGCGTTGGCGAGCGCCACCAGGCTCATCCCCTGGTGATGCGCCAGGAAGGCCCGGACCACGACTCCGTGCGTGCCGTGGGGCTTCGGCTCGACCGCGCTCTCGCCCTCGTCCGCCTTGCGGTGCGTGTAGTCGATGGCTTCGTAGAAGCCGTACGCGCCCTCCAGGCCCTCCCGGGCCAGGCGCCGGAAGTTGGCCGCGGCCTTCTCGGGATCCACCATGGCGGCCAGCGCGGTGGCGTAGGGCGCCACGACCAGCTCGTCGCCAAGGCCCCGCGTCAGCCCCAGCCCCGGAACGCCGAAGGCCTTGTACTGGTACGTCCCGTGGCGGTCCACCACGTTGAAGGCGGACTCCGAGATCCCCCACGGCACGCCCTGTCGCTTCCCGTATTCGATCTGCCGGCGCACGGCCATCCGGCACGACTGGTCGAGCAGCGTCCCCGGGTAGCTCCGCATCAGGAGGAGCGGCATCAGGTACTCGAAGAGGCTCGCGTTCCACGACAGGAGCGTGGGGGTGCCGTCGACGCTGGTCAGCATCCGGCCGAGGTGGAACCAGTGGCCGTCCGGGACGTCGCCCTTGGCGATGGCGACGAAGCTGGCGAGACGGGCCTCGGATGCCAGGAGGTCGTAGTAGGAGGGATCGAGCCGGCCCGGGCCCTCGGCGTCGGCGAGCCGGAAGCCGATGGCGAAGATCTGGCGCTGCCACTCGTAGAGGAAGTCGAAGCTCATGTCCTCGACCAGAGCGAGGGCGCGCGAGGCGAGCGCCGCGAGGCGCTCTGCGAGCCCGCCGGGCTCCGGCGCGGCGGCGGCCAGCGCCGCGACGAGGGATCGCGACCAGTAGGTCGCCTCCGCCCCAGGGCCGGCGCTCGCGCCGCCCGCCTCGTACGACTCGATCGCCGCGCTCAGCGCGGGGGCCAGCCGGCCGGCGCGCGCCAGCTTTTCCTCCCCTTCCTCCGGGCCATCCAGCCCGTCCAGCACGGACGTCGCCGCGTCGCTGAGGCCGGCCCCGCCGGCGGCGCTGCGCGCTGCCGCGAGGTGCTCCAGCTCCTGTCGGGCCAGCTCCGCGGTGTCCGCCAGGCCGGCGCAGACCCGCTCCGCGGACTGGGGCTCGACGGCCAGATGCCGCAGGCCCTGGGCCAGCGCCAGCAGCGCGCCCGCGAGGTTGCCGCTGTCGACGGTGGAGACGTAGCGGGGAGGCAGCGGCGCCAGGGTCCTCGTGTCGTACCAGTTGAACAGGTGGCCCTCGAAGCGCTCCAGATCCTCCACGGTGGACAGCGTGGCCTCGAGCCGCTCGACGAGCTCCGGGGTGCGGATGAAGCCGAGGTCGTGGGCGGCCAGGGTCGAGAGGAGTCCCATGCCGATGTTCGTGGGGGACGTCCGATGGGCGACCATCGGCGCGGGCGAGTCCTGGAAGTTGTCGGGAGGGAGTCCGTGGTCCTCGACGCCCATGAAGGTCTCGAAGTAGCGCCAGGTCCTGCGCGCGACGAGACGGAGGAAGCGCCGGTCCTCGGAGCCGAGCAGGTGTCGCTCCAGCTGCACGGGCTGGCTGAGCCAGTAGGCCACCGCGGGCGCCGCCAGCCACAGGGCGAGGAGCGGACCGGCCACCGCGAGGCTGCCCGGCCGGGCGGCCGCGATCAGGGCGAGCAGGATCAGGGCGATGAAGGGACTCGCCGCCAGCCCCGAGAGGAACAGCAGCGCGCCGGCCCGGGCGCTGAGGCCGGCGGCCCGGGCGGCTGTGGCGGCGGCGGTCTCCCACTCGAGGAGGCGGCGCTGCGTGAAGACCAGGCGGACCAGCGTCAGGCCGACGGCGTGAGCCATCTCGTACGCGTGGTACGCGAGGAACGTGATCTGCAGGAGCGTCTGCGCGCCGGCGGTCCGCGCGTCCTCGCCCAGGATCCGCAGGAACACCCCCAGGGGCTGCTGGGGAGCCGGGCCGGCGCCGAGCCGGACGGCCAGCGGGAACAGCGGGGATGCGATGGCCGCGAGGACCGCGACGGTCCAGGCCAACGCGCTTCCGGGCAACGCCAGCCAGGCCAGGGCGAGGAAGGCGATGCTGGCGGGGGCCACCAGCGTGCGCCTCAGGTTGTCGAAGATCTTCCAGCGCGAGATGACGGGGAGGCGGTTGCGCTCCCAGCCCGCGCGGGTAGGAACGAGGGGGAACAGCCAGAAGAGGATCTGCCAGTCCCCGCGCGCCCACCGGTGCTGGCGCCTGGCGTGAGCGAGCACGCTGGCGGGGTAGTCGTCCACCACCTCCACGTCCGTCACCAGGGCGGCCCGGGCGTGCAGGCCCTCGAAGAGGTCGTGGGACAGGAGGGCGTTCTCGGGGACGCGGCCTTCGAGGGCGGCCACGAAGGCGTCCACGTCGTAGAGTCCCTTGCCGGTGAACGTCCCCTCCCTGAAGAGGTCCTGGTATGTGTCCGACACCGCCGTGGTGTAGGGATCGACGCCCGTGTGCCCGGCGTACACGCGGGCGAACAGCGACCCCGCGGCGCTCGCCATCGTCACGCTGACCCGGGGCTGCAGGATCCCGTAGCCCTCGGTGACGCGGTGCAGGCGGGGATCGAAGTGGGGGCGGTTCAGGGGGTGGGCGATGATGCCGATGAGCTTCCGGGCCGCGTGCAGTGGAAGCTGGGTGTCGCTATCCAGGGTGATGCAGTAGCGAATGCCGGGCAGCACCTCCCGGTCGCCCACATGGACGCGGAAGCTCGTGTCCGTGGCGCCCCGGAGCAGGCGGTTGAACTCCTCGATCTTCCCCCGCTTGCGCTCCCACCCGATCCACGACGCCTCGCCCGCGTTCCACTGGCGCACCCGATGGAAGAGGTGGAAGCGGTCGGTGCGACCCTCGCCGAGGCGGGCGTTCAGGTCGAGGACGCCGGCGCGGGCGGCGTCCAGGATCTCCTCGTCCGCCGGCATCGTGGCCGCGGGAGCGTCGGCGAAGTCGGAGAGGATGGCGAAGTGGATGTGCGGGTCGGCGTTCCCCAGGGCCAGCACCTCCACGTGCTCCAGCAGTTCGGCCACGCCCGCCACGCCGGTGAGAAGCGTGGGGACGACGACCATCGTCCGCGCGTCCGGGGGGATCCCGGCCCGGAAGTCGAGGCGGGGGAGGCGGCGCGGCGGCACCAGATGGGCGGCCACGCGCTGGACCAGGGCGATGGCGAACTCGCTGGCGGGCAGGAGGAGCAGCGCCGCCGCCCAGAACTGCGCCCACGGGGCGCCGCCGCACGCCCGGACGTACGCGACGGCCGGAGCGAGCAGGGCGGCGGTGGAGAGAGCGATCGCCCCCAGGTAGACGCTGGTGGCGTGCGCGAAGGCGAAGCGCCGCAGGCGGCCGGCGAGGCGCGGGCGGTACGCCACGTCGGTCTCGAGGCCGGGCCGGCCCTTCCCGATCAGGTGGTAGCCCACGTGGGCCGTGCGGTCGCCGGCGGGCTTCCCCTCGCCGGCCTGCCGGGCGCTCTCCACGCTGCGAAGGGCCACGCGGAGCTGGGCCTCCCCCGTGGCCTCCGCCATCGCCTCCACCGCCTGCCGGTAGCGGTCCCGGCTGAGGAAGTCCATGCGCCCGTACACTCCGGCCGGGTCCCGCTGCAGAACCTGCTCGACCAGGCTGACGTGCTCGAAGTACAGCATCCAGTCCAGGGTGGAGCAGAGTCTCAGGCTGGTGATGGCGTTGGCGACGGAGACTTGGCCCGCGGCCTGGGCCTGGTGCTCCGTCCTGATCGCGTCCTCCGGTGTCATGCTCTGGGCGGCGAGGCGCTCCTCGACCGCGGCGCGCACGGGGGAGACCAGGGGCCCGTACTCGCGCATCCGCTGCAGCAGCCGCACCACGTACGCCGTTTCGAGCACGCCGGGGAGGGACGCCGGAGGCACCGCGTCCTCGGGGCCGCCGATCCGGGCCAGATAGCCGTCGGCCCGAAGACGCGCGTCCCGGCCCTGGAGCGTCTCGTCCGCCAGTCTCCTCAGGTTCTCGATGAGGGCGAGCTTGAGCATGATGGGCCAGGCCCACAGCTCGCCGATCGTCAGGGGCGCCACCGTCTGGTACGCGTTCATGAAGCGGACGAGCTGGTTCCTGTCGAGGCGGCCGTCGGTGTGGCGGATCAGCTCCAGGGCCATGGCGTGGATCCGCGCGATGCCGGCCATCTCCCGCGGGGCCAGCTTGGGCAGGTCCGCGTAGTACTGACGCGGCAGGTCGTGCCGGGCCGCCCGGATCTCGCCTTCGACGAGGTGGAAGTTGTCGAGGAGCCATTCCGCGGCCGGGGGAACGAACTCGCCGCGGTGCACGTCGTCGGCGAGGACGCGGTAGGCCGCGCGCAGCACGCGGGCGTTGTCGTCCTGGCGCGAGAAGAACGGGCGAGCGTTGCGGCGCGGGTCGCGGGCCAGGGTGAAGCTCGCGGCGAGGGCCCGGGCCCGCTCCTCCAGGCGCTCGATGCTCAGGAGCTCGGCGCGGAGAGGCTTCTCGACCTCATTGCGGCGTCCACCCCCGAACCAGCGGAGCAGCGGCCTCAGGATCTCAGAGGGCGGGAGCGCGGAGCGCCTCAGCGGCCAGTCGGTGGACGCGCTCGAGCAGGACCTCGCCGCTCGTGTCGAGCAGGCGATAGCAGACCGCGCCCCGGGTGGGATCCCCACCGGTCGCGCCATCGACGTACAGCCGAAGCTCTGCCGACATGCTGCCTTCGGAGGCCGGAGGAACGGGAAGGAGTAGGACGTGCCCGACCTGAGGGAATGCTGAAATGTACCCCACTCCGGCGGGTTCCGCCCGCGGAACACCACAGCTCGCGGCCGGCGCAGTGGAACGAAGCACCGAGCCGGTCGAAGGCCGGCGGGCGCCGGCGCCGACTCGCTCGCCGCCTAGCCGTCGCGCGCGGCGGGCCGTATATGTCACGTGGAGGTACGGTCCCGATGAAGAGGCGCCTGCCCGCCTTCCTCGCGTCCCCATCGCCCGTCGTCTTCGTCGTCCTCGCGGCGATGGCCGTGCGCGCGTGGCTGCTCTTCCGCACGCAGTACGTGCCCGGCATCAACGGCGCCTACTACCTCGTCCAGGCGCGATCGCTGCTGGAGCGCGGGGCTCTCGCGATCCCCGACCTGCCGCTCACGTTCCACCTGCACGCCGCTCTCGCGTGGATGCTCGCGAAGCTGACCCCTCTGGCGCAGGCGGACGCGATCGTGTGGGCCGTGAAGCTGTGCGACGCGCTGCTGCCGCCGCTCGTGGCCTGGCCGGTGTTCGTGCTGGTGCGGCGCTGGGCCCGCTCCCGCGGCCAGGGCGATCTGGTCCCGGTCGCGGCGGCCGTGCTCTCGTGCGTGCCGGCCACGATGTTCAGGGCCGTGGGCGACGTGCAGAAGAACTCCCTGGCCCTGGTCTGGCTCGCCCTGCTCGCGCTCACGCTGCGCGAGTGGCTGGAGTCGCCGACTCCGCGGCGCGCCCTGGCCCTCCTCGGGGCGCTGCTGCTGCTGGGGACGACCCACGTCGGCGTCCTCGGCGCGGGGCTGGTGCTGGCGGCCGCGGTGCTGGCGGCGTTCGCCGCCCGGGTGCGGGGCTCCGCTGCCTGGCGGCGGATGCTCCCGTGGATGGGCGCGGGCGCGCTGCTCCTCGCGCTCACGGCGGCGCTCGTGAGCTGGCGGTTCGACCCGGCCCGCGTCCACCGCCTCGCGGTGGCGTTCACCAGCCCCGGGCGCTTCGCCTTCGACGGAGGGCAGGCGGCGATCCGGTTGGGCAGCGCGAGGTTCGTGGCGCGCTGGGTGGCGTTCCTCGCGCTCGCCGCGGCGGCCGCGCCCGCGCTCGCCATCGCGTGGCGGCGCCGCAAGGAGCTCGCGGCGAGCGACTTCGCGCTAGTCGCCGGAGCCGCGCTCGCCGTGCTCGCGATGGCCGCCCCCGTCTTCAGCATGGACAAGTCGATTCGCTTCTGGGAGATCGCCCTGCTGCCGGCGAACCTCGTGGTGGCGTTCTCGGTGCTGCACCTGGCCACGCCGTGGCGGCGCCGGGCGCTGGTCGCTCTGGCGCTGCTCGCCGGCGTCGGAGGCACCGCGGCGAGCCTGCCGCGCGGCGGCGCGGATTCCCTGAGCGAGCCGGCGCTGCGCGAGCTGGCGGGCCTCGCCCGCCATGTCCCGCGGCCGGACCGCACGCTGCTCGTCGCACCGCACGGCGCGGAGTGGTGGTCCGCGTGGCTGCTCCGCACTCGCGTCGCCCAGCCCGAGGCGCTGCGGCCCGACGACTGGCGGCGCTACGACGCGGTTCTGTTCCTGGAGGTCAAGGCGGGCCTCCAGGTGAACCCGTTCGCCGGCGGGTCGCCGCCACCGGCGCCGTCGTCGCCGTCCGCGGCCGTCCCGCCCGGCGCCGAGGTCCTCCACGACGGCGCGATGCTGCGTCTGGAGCGCGTCGCCGCGCCGCCGCGCCGCGCGAGGTAGCTACCGCGCACGGGTCGCACCTCGGCACCGAGGGGAATCGCCGTTCGGGACAGCCGCATCGCCTCGGCCACGATGGCTCGCTTGACCTCCGGCCAGGAGACCCGCCGGGGCCGACTGCGCCTCAGCGGCCCCCTCCGAGCGGCACCGCCTTCACGTGCTCGCTCACCCGTGCCCGCAGCGGCGCGGGCAGCCGGCCCACGACGTCGTGGTGCGCCCACGCCTCCCGGAAGCGGTCCGCCGTCTCCAGCGCCGCGTCGACCACCCGGCTCTCGGGAAGACCGGCC
>Ga0316628_100001254_pt1 | contig 17727 bp, 15 predicted proteins | sample OWC_Aug_M2_C1_D5_FD_207648 | JGI IMG/M metagenome (GOLD analysis project Ga0316628, IMG submission 207648) | Wetland soil microbial communities from Old Woman Creek delta, Ohio, United States - OWC_Aug_M2_C1_D5_C | ecosystem: Environmental > Terrestrial > Soil > Wetlands | place: USA: Ohio... | reverse complement strand
GGCGCTGGAGCGGATGTCCAAATGACGCGGCGGAAGAAGACGCGAACCGGTCCGGTAGCGCCGGCGGGACGGTCGAATACGCCCGCGCCGGCCGGCACCGCCGGTCGGGCCCGGCGGGGAGTGCTCGCCATCGCCGCCCTCGCGGCGCTGGCCGTCCTCGCGGGCGGGGCGGCCTGGTGGCGCTGGGCGCCGCGCGCGGTGACCTCGGCGAGCGGCGACGCCCTCGGGCGCCTGCCGTCCGGCGTCACGCCGGCCGGGCTGAACCTCCTGCTGGTCACGCTCGACACGACGCGCGCCGATCACATCCACGCGTACGGGTACGACGGCATCGAGACGCCGACGATCGATCGCATGGCGCGCGAGGGGGTGCTCTTCGAGGAGGCGGTCTCGCCGGCGCCGCTCACGCTCCCGGCGCACTCGACGATCTTCACCGGCAAGTATCCGCCCGCGCACGGCGTGCGCGACAACGGCGGCTTCTTCCTCGACGACCGCGAGACGACGCTGGCCGAACGGCTGGAGTCGCGCGGCTTCGACACCGGCGGATTCGTCGGCGCCTACGTGCTCGACCACAAGTGGGGCGTCGCGCAGGGGTTCAAGACCTACTTCGACGACTTCGATCTCAGCAAGTACCAGTCGCTCTCGCTTGGCAGCGTCGACCGGCCGGGCAACGAGGTCGCCGACAAGGCGCTGGCCTGGCTCGACAAGGTCAAGGACGAGCGCTTCTTCGGCTGGGTTCACTTCTACGACGCGCATTCGCCGTACGATCCGCCCGAGCCGTTCAAGTCGCGCTACGAGGGGCGCCCCTACGTCGGCGAGATCGCGTTCGTCGATTCGCAGGTGGCGCGCCTCATCGGCTTCCTCGACGAGCACGATCTGCTGAAGAAGACGGTCGTCGTGATCATGGGCGACCACGGCGAGAGCCTCGGCGAGCACGGCGAGGCGACGCACGGCTTCTTCATCTACCAGTCGACCATGCACGTGCCCCTGATCATCCGCGCGCCCTACAGCCTCATGCACGGCCGCCGGGTCGCCGACGTCGTCCGCAGCATCGACGTGCTGCCCACCTCGCTCGAGCTCCTCGGCGTGAACACGGCCGAGCATTTCGCGGGGACGAGCCTCGTGCCGCTGATGACCGGCGCGAAGAAGGAGCTCGGGCTCGCCGCGTATTCCGAAGCCGTGTACCCGCGCTATCACTTCGGGTGGAGCGACCTCAGGGCGCTGACCGCCGGACGCTACAAGTACATCGACGCGCCGCGGCCGGAGCTGTACGACCTCGCGGTCGACCCGAAAGAGTCGAAGAACCTGTATCCGGAGCGCAAGGCGCTCGGCGATCGGATGGAGCAGGAGCTGGTCGCGCTCGAAGCGGGCATGAAGGCGAACGCGTCGGCGTCCAGGCCGGTCGTCGAGGTCGACCCCGACGCGCGCGAGCGGCTCGCCGCGCTCGGCTACATCGGCACGATCGTCAGCACGCCGACCGCCGACCGCACGGGGCTCGCCGACCCGAAGGACAAGATTCAGCTCTTCAACCTCATGACCCAGGCGCGCGAGACGTCGCGCCACGACAAGACGTCCGACGACGGGCTGCACGCGCTCGAACGGGTGGTGGCGCAGGACCCGAAGGTGATCGACGCGTGGTTCATGCTGGGCAACGAGTACTACCGGCGGCGCGAGTTCGCGCAGGCCATCACCCAGTACCAGCGCGCCCTCGCGCTCAAGCCGGACTACGATCTCGTCGTCATCAACATGGCGAACGCCTACCGCGCGCTCGGCCGCGACAAGGAAGCGATGATCGGATACCGCCGGTTCATGGACCTCGATCCGAAGAACGCGCAGATCCGCTACGAGGCGGCGCAGATCCTGATCGACAACGGCTCGATCGACGAGGCCCAGACCGAGCTCGAGACGGCGCTCGCGCTCGAGCCCAAGCTCGCCGCGGCGCGCAACGCGCTCGGCGTGGTGGCGCTCAAGCGCGGCGACACGGTCCGCGCCGAGAAGGAGATTCGCGAGGCGATCGCGGAGAAGCCCGACGTGCGCCTCGCGCACTACAACCTGGCGCTCCTGGCCGAGCAGCAGGGCGACTTCACGCGCGCCGTCGCCGAGTACAAGCAGGAAATCGAGCTCCACGAGAACAGCTACAAGGCCGAGTTCAACCTCGGACAGCTCTACGAGAAGCTCGGCGACCAGACGGCGCGGATCGACGCCTACCGGCACGCGGTCGAGATGAACCCGAGCTTCGCGGAAGGGCATCTCTATCTCGCGAAGGCGCTGCTCGACTCCGGGCGCGATCTCGACGAGGCGGTCACGCTGGCCCGAAAGGGGATCGAGCTCGCCCCCACCTCGGAGTACGCGCCGCTCGGCTACTACGTGATCGCCGATATCTACTCGCGCCAGGGCAAACGCGCCGACGCGGAGCAGGAGGCCGCCAGGGGGCGCGCCCTCGAACGGCGGAGGCCGAAGCGCTGATGCCGCGCCGCACGTCCGGCCCTCCGCGATCGGTCCTGATGATCGGATCGGAGGCGCTGCCGTTCGCCAAGACTGGCGGCCTGGCCGACGTGCTCGGCGCGCTGCCGTCCGCGGTCGCCCGCCTCGGGTGGACGGCCACCGTCACGCTGCCGCGGTACCGCGGCGTCGAGGCCGGCACCCTCGTCGATCGGTTTCCCGTCACCATCGGCGGCTGGACGAGCGAGGTCGGCATCTACGAGGCGCCGCTCGCCGGCGGCGCGCGCGCCCGGCTCGTCGACTGTCCGGAGCTCTACGACCGCGAGGCGCCGTACGGCGTCGGCACCGCCGACTATCCTGACAACCCGCGGCGGTTCGCCACGCTCGTGCGCGCCGCGCTCGAGTTCGCCGCGCGCACGGGCGAGCGTCCGAGCCTCGTGCACGCGCACGACTGGCAGGCCGGCCTCGCCCCCGTCTATCTCCGCACGCGCTACGCCGGCCACCCCGTGCTCGGCGGCGCGCCGAGCGTCTTCACCATTCACAACCTCGCGTACCAGGGGCTGTTCGAGCCCGACTGGCTCCCGCGCCTCGATCTCGGCTGGGACGAGCTCGCGATCGATCGGCTCGAGTTCTGGGGGCGCATCAGCTTCCTCAAAGGCGGCATCAACGACGCCACCTTCGTGACGACGGTCAGCCGGCGCTATGCGGACGAGATTCAGATGCCCGAGTTCGGGTTCGGCTTCGACGGCATCCTCCGGGCGCGGTCCGCGGATCTCGTCGGCATCCTGAACGGCATCGACGTCGCCGGGTGGGACCCGGCCCGCGATCCGTTCCTGCCCGCCCCGTTCAGCGCCGAAGACCTGTCGGGCAAGGCCGCCGCGAAGCGCGCGCTGCTCGCGCGCTTCGGCCTGCCCGCCGACGAGGCCGCGCTGGCGCGCCCGCTGGTGGGAATGATCTCGCGCATGGTCGATCAGAAGGGATTCGATCTGATCGAGAGCGTGGCGGGGGAACTGCCCGGGCTCGGCGCCGCGTTCGTCGTGCTCGGCACCGGCGAGACGCGCTATCAGGATCTGTGGACGGCGCTCGCCGCCGGGCATCCCGATCGGATCGCCGCGCGCATCGGGTTCGACGAAGCGCTCGCGCACCTGGTCGAAGCCGGCGCCGATCTCTTCCTCATGCCGTCGCGGTTCGAGCCGTGCGGGCTCAATCAGATGTACAGCCTGCGCTACGGCACGGTGCCCGTGGTGCGCGCCGTTGGCGGCCTGGCCGACACGGTCCGCGACTATCGGCCACGGAGCCGGGTGTCGACCGGATTCGTGTTCGAGGAGTACACTGGCGGCGCGATGCTCGGCGCGCTGAAGCGGGCGCTGGCCCTCTACCCCGACCGTCGCCGCTGGCGGGCGCTCCAGGCGTCCGGGATGCGTCAGGACCACTCCTGGGACCGTTCGGCCCGGGAGTACGTCAAAATATACGAGCGGGTCGTGAAACGTTCGGCCCGCGGCTGAATCCTTGGGATTTGGGATTTGGGATTCGGGATTTGGGATTTGGGACCAGGGAGTGGGGAGTAGGGAGTGGACATGGCCGCTGACAACGTGCAGACCTTCACGGACGGAAATTTCGAAGATACGGTGATCAAGTCGGGCGGGCCGGTGCTCGTCGATTTCTGGGCCGAATGGTGCGGGCCCTGCAAGCGCATCGCGCCGACCGTGGACGCGCTCGCCACCGACTACGCGGGCAAAGTGACGATCGGCAAGCTGAACGTCGACGACAACCCGGGCACGGCGATGAAGTTCAACGTGCGCGGCATCCCGACGCTGCTCCTCTTCAAGGGCGGCCAGGTCGTGGAATCGGTGGTCGGTCTCGTCCAGAAGGACGACCTCAAGAAGGTCATCGACAAGCACATCTGACAGACGCCCTCATGCCCTTACGTAACGTCGTCATCATCGGATCCGGTCCGGCGGGGCTGACGGCCGCGCTGTACACGGCGCGCGCCAACCTCAATCCGCTCGTCATCGAAGGCCTCGAGGCCGGCGGCCAGCTCATGCTGACCACGCTCGTCGAGAACTTCCCCGGCCACAGCGACGGCGTCATGGGGCCGGACCTGATGGCCGCGATGCGCGCGCAGGCCGAGAAATTCGGCACCGAGATCATCCAGGGGCACGTCGCGAAGGTGGACGTGTGCAGCTATCCCTTCACCGTGCGCACCGACGACACCGAATACACCGCGCGCACGCTCATCATCGCGACCGGCGCGTCGGCGCGGCTCCTCGGGCTGCCCGCCGAGCGCGCGCTCATGGGCCACGGCGTGTCGACGTGCGCGACCTGCGACGGCTACTTCTTCCGCGGCCACGAAATCGCCGTCATCGGCGGCGGCGACTCGGCGATGGAGGAAGCGGTGTTCCTGACCAAGTTCGCCAGCAAGGTCACCGTCGTGCACCGCCGCGAGGCGCTGCGTGCGTCGAAGATCATGCAGGACAAGGCCCGCGCGAACCCGAAGATCGAATGGATCCTCGACGCCGAGGTCGCCGAGATCAGGGACACGGGGAAGGGCGAGGTCACCGCGATGGTGGTCCGCGACAACAAGACCGGCGCGACGCGCGAGGTGCCGGTGACCGGGGTCTTCGTGGCGATCGGCCATACGCCGAACACGTCGCTCTTCCGCGGGCAGCTCGAGATGGACGCGAACGGCTACCTGCTGACGCACGACGGCGCGAAGACGAGCGTGCCCGGCGTGTTTGCGTGCGGCGACGTCCAGGACCACATCTACCGGCAGGCGATCACGGCGGCCGGCTCCGGCTGCATGGCGGCGCTCGACGCCGAACGTTTCCTCGAAGGCGTGCCCGAGCACCTGCAGAGCCTCTAGTGAATCGAGAATGGGATAACGGGGTAACGGGGTAACGGGGTAACTCCATTACCCCATTACCCCATTACCCCTTTCGACGATCGCTCAGTCGATCCATCCCCCTCCGACCACCACCTCGCCGTCGTAGAAGACGACCGCCTGACCGGGCGTGATCGCCATCTGCGGCTCGTCGAACACCGCCTCGGCGTGGTCCGCCTCGAGCGCGCGGACCGTGGCCGGCGCGGCCCGGTGCCGATGGCGGATCTGCGCCTGCACCCGCAGCGGCCCGTCCGGCCGTTCCACAATCCAGTTCACGCCGGATGCCGTCAGGCTCGTGCGCTCCAGCGCAACCTTGGGCCCGACGACGACCTGCTGCTCGGCGGGCTTCAGGGCCAGGACGTAGAGCGGCGCGGGCGCGGACAGGCCGAGCCCCTTCCGCTGGCCGACGGTGTAGCGGTGAATGCCCTCGTGGCGCCCGAGCACGCGGCCGCGCTCGTCCACGATCACGCCCGCCCGCTCGGCCTCGGGCACGCGGCGCGTGACGAAGGCGGCGTAGTCGTCGTTCGGGATGAAGCAGATTTCCTGGCTGTCGGGCTTGTCCGCGACCGGCAGCCGGTGCGCGCGCGCGTACTCGCGCACGGCGTCCTTGGGCCGATCGCCGACGGGGAAGACCGCCCGCGCGAGCTGCTCCTGCGTGAGCGAGAAGAGGAAGTAGGACTGATCCTTCGACGGGTCGGCGCCGCGCTTGAGGCGGTACCGGCCGCGCGCGGCGTCGCGCTCGACGCGCGCGTAGTGGCCCGTCGCCACGGCGTCGGCGCCGAAGCCGCGCGCGCGCTCGACGAGTGTCGCGAACTTCAGGTCGCTGTTGCAGTGCGCGCAGGGCAGGGGCGTGCGCCCCGCCGCGTACTCGCTGACGAAGTTCGACACGACCTGCTCGTCGAACTGCCGCTCGAAGTTCAGGATGTAGTGCGGGATGTCGATCGCGGCGGCGACCCGCCGCGCGTCGTGCAGGTCGTCGATCGTGCAGCAGCTCCCGAAGGACGCCTGCCCCTCGCGCTGATCGTAGAGCTGCATGGACAGGCCGATGACGTCGTGGCCCTGCTCGGCGAGCAGCGCCGCGGCGACCGACGAATCCACGCCACCCGACATCGCGACGACTATGCGCATAAGGCCGTCATCGGCACGCTCGCCGCGTGAGGTTTCTGAGCTTCTCGACGAGCCGCGGGAGCACCTCGACGACCCGATCGACTTCCGCGCCCGTCGAGAACATGCCGAGGCTGAAGCGGAGCGAGTTCTGCGTGCGGTGCGAGGGGAGTCCCATGGCGCGCAGCACGTGCGAGGGCTCGAGCGTGCCCGACGAGCACGCCGAGCCGGTCGAGACCGCGATGGCCTCGAGGTCGAGCGCGATCAGCAGGCTTTCCGCTTCGACGTGGTCGAAGCTGATGTTGGTCGTGTTCGGCACGCGCACGCCGGGCTCGCCGTTCACCGCGCAGCCGGGCACGCGCGCCAGAATCTCCGCTTCGAGCCGATCGCGCAGCGCGCCGACGCGGACGGCCTCGGCGTCCATCTTCTCCGCCGCGAGCCGCGAGGCGACGCCGAGCCCGACGATCGCCGGCACGTTCTCGGTGCCGGCGCGACGGTTCCGCTCGTGCTTGCCGCCGGTGAGGATCGGCTGCATGCGCGTGCCGCGCTTGATCCACAGCGCGCCGGCGCCTTTCGGGCCGTTGAACTTGTGCGCCGAGAGCGACAGCAGATCGACGCCGAGCGCGCGGACGTCGACGCCGATCTTGCCCGCCGACTGCACGGCGTCGGTGTGCATCAGCGCGCCGTATTCGTGCGCGACGGCGGCCAGCGCCGCGATCGGCTGGATCGTGCCGATCTCGTTGTTGGCGTGCATCACCGAGACGATCGCGGTGTCCGCCGCCATCGCCTCGCGCAGCCGCCCGGGCGACACGATCCCCGACTGATCGACCGGCACGAGCGTCGTGCGCCACCCGCGCCGCGCGAGCGCCTTGAGCGTATTGAGAATCGCTTCGTGCTCGATCGCGCTCGCGACGAGGTGCCGGCGGCCGCCCGGCTCGAGCGCGTCGGCGGCGCCGCGGATCGCGAAGTTGTCCGACTCGGTGCCGCCGCTCGTGAAGACCACTTCGGACGGATCCGCGCCGATGAGCGACGCCACGGCCGACCGCGCGTCGTCGATCGCGGCCTTCGCCTGTTGGCCGAAGTAATGCACGCTCGACGCGTTGCCGAACAGATCCCGCGTGGCGGCGGCGACCGCCTCGGCCGCCTGGGGCGAAAGGGGGGTCGTCGCGTTGTAGTCAAAATAGACACGCACAGTGAACTCTTCATCCTACCATTGCCGCTAACCCTCGGCAACAAAAGGACTAGACAACGTTCAGGACGTCTCTTATACTTGCAGCGTTTTTGGTTCCGGCACCTTACTCGACGTTAGCGAACCCCTGGCGCCCTGGCGGAGGAACTGACATGTGGAAACGCGATGAAGCAGTCCGACCGAGCGGACAGGCGGGTGCGCCGCAGCCGCCCACGCCACCGGCGGGGGCTCCCGGTCCTCGTTCCGAGACGAGCCATCACATGGAGAAGGACATCGTGAACATTGGGAAGTCCGTCGTCATCAAGGGCGAGCTGAATGGGAGCGAAGACCTGACCATCGAAGGTCACGTCGAGGGAACGATTCAGCTGCGCGAGCACGTGCTGACGATCGGCCCCAACGGGAAGATCAAGGCGCAGGTGTTCGCCAAGTCGGTGATCGTGCTCGGCGAAGTGACCGGCAACGTGAGCGCGAGCGACAAAGTCGACATCCGCGACAACGGCTCGGTGGACGGCGACATCGTCGCGCCGCGCGTCGCGATCGCGGAAGGCGCGCACTTCCGCGGCAGCGTCGACATGCAGCGCAAGGCCGGCGCACCGGCGCCGCCCAAGCCCGAAGCCAAGCCGGCGGTTCCCGCGGCGCCGCAGGGCGCCGCACCCGCGGCCGGCGCGCCCGCGGGGCAGCGCGTCGGAGCCTAGCGTGTCTGGGGCTGGGATTCGGGATTCGGGGTTCGGGATTGCCGAATCCCGCGGTCCCCAATCCCAATCCCGACTCCCAAATCCCCAATCCCCGCACGCTTCACCCGAGTGGGCCTGCTAGATCGCATCGCGCCTCGCCGCCCCGAGCCCGACGAGCTCGTCAGCCCGCCGGTGGTGCCGGACGATCCCATTTTCGCCACCAAGGCGCTCCACAAGTTTCTCACCTGCCTCACCTCGCGGCAGTCGCCGTCGCTGCTCGATCTCGGGCCGGTCGTCGGCAGCAACGTCGCGTTCTTCGGCGAGCAGCTCGGCTGCAAGATCTTCGTCGAGGACATCTACGCGGATCTCGATCGGCACGTCCGCGCGGGGAAGCTCGCCGATCTGCCGGCCTTTCTCCGCGGCCGCTTTCCGCAGGCGGACGGCAGCATCGACGGCATTCTCTGCTGGGACGTCATCGACTACCTCGACCGCCCGGCCGCGCAGGAGCTGGCGACCCAGCTCGTGCGCGTGCTGCGCCCCGAGGGCGCGCTGCTCGGCTTCTTCGGCACGGCGCAGCGGCGCGACACGCAGTACACGAAGTACATCATCGTCGACGACGTGAACCTCAAGCACCGCGCGTATCCGGCGTCGCGCGGCCGCCAGGCCATCCTGCTCAACCGCGACATCATCCGCCTCTTCGACGGCCTCCGCGTCTCCGATTCCTTCCTCCTGCAGAACAACCTCCGCGAGACGCTGTTCAGAAAACCGGCTTAGCCGTTACCATGAGCGCATGGGACGACCGGTCATCGCGCTGCTGACCGATTTCGGCTCGCGGGATCACTACGCCGGGACGATGAAGGGCGTGGCGCTCGGGATCGCGCCGGACGTCACCCTGGTCGACATCACGCACGAGGTGCCCGCGCACGACATCGTCGCCGGCGCGCTCGAGCTCGTGGCGTGCTACCGCTACTTTCCGTCCGGCACGATCTTCCTCGTCGTCGTCGATCCGGGCGTCGGGTCGGCGCGGCGCGGCATCGCCGCCGACACGGGCGACCACCGCTTCGTCGGGCCCGACAACGGCGTGCTGTCGCTCGTCTTCGAGGAGTCGCCCCCGAGGAAGGTGGTCGAGCTGACCGAGCGGCGCTACGCGCGCGCGAGCGTGAGCCGCACGTTCGAGGGACGCGACCGCTTCGCGCCGGCCGCCGCGTGGCTGGCCAGGGGGATCGAGCTGTCGGCGCTCGGCCGGCCCGCGGGCGAGATCCAGCGCCTGCACGTGCCGGCGCCCGGCCTCGAGGGAGACGTCCTGACCGGCGAAGTCCTGCGCGTGGACCGGTTCGGCAACCTGGTCACCAACGTGGATCGGCGGACGTTCGAGGCCTTTGCCAGCGGCGCGCCCGTGGACGTCCGCATCGGCGGGCGCCGCGTCGATCGCGTGGTGTCGACCTACGGGGACGTGGCGGCCGGGGAGGTGTGCGCGCTCTTCGGCAGCACCGATCACCTCGAGGTGGCGGCCAACGCGGCGAGCGCCGCCGAGACGCTCGGCCTCGGCCGCGGTACGCCCGTGCGCGTGGCCCGTGGCGCGTGATACGATTTGCCGTTTCGGGCCGCTGAGCTTCATTCGTCATTCGTCATTCGTCATTCTTACAGGGTGGTTGTCCAATGATTGACTTCGACCTGACCGACGAGCAGCGTCTGCTCGAGCAGTCCGTCCGCGAGTGGGGCGCGCGCGAAGTCGCGCCGCACATCCACGACCTCGATCGCGAGCACCGCTTCGACAGGAACGTCTTCCCGCAGATGGCCGAGCTCGGGCTGCTCGGCATCTCCGTGCCGCAGGACTACGGCGGCGCCGGGATGGACTACGTGTGCCTCGGCCTGGCGTGCGAGGAGCTCGAATACGTCGACACGTCGCTGCGCGTGATCATGTCGGTCCACGCCGGGCTGAACTGCCTGACGCTCCTCGCCTGGGCGAACGAGGATCAGAAGCAGCGCTACCTCGTCCCGCAGGCGCAGGGCAGGAAGATCGCGACCTACGGTCTGACCGAGCCGGGCGCCGGCAGCGACGTGCGCGGCCTGCAGACGGTCGCCGTCAAGAAAGGCGATCGCTACCTGCTGAGCGGCGAGAAGATGTGGATCTCGCTGGCCGACGTCGCCGACAACTTCCTCGTCTTCGCGTGGACCGACCTCGAGAAGAAGAAGCAGCGCGATCCGTCCGGCATCAGCGCGTTCATCGTCGAGCGGGCGTTCAAGGGCTTCTCGAGCGCCACGCTGAAGGAGAAGTGGGGCATCCTCGCCGGCAACACCGGCTCGTTCAAGATGGACGAGGTGGAAGTGCCCGCCGAGAACCTGGTCGGCAAGCCGGGCGAGGGCTTCAAGATCGCGATGTTCGCGCTCGACCAGGGGCGCTACACGGTGGCGGCCGGCGCCACCGGGCTCATTCGCGCCTGCCGCGACGCCAGCGTGAAGTACGCGAAGGAGCGGAAGACCTTCGGCGTCGAGATCGCGCAGCACCAGCTCGTGAAGGAGATGATCGCGGGCATGGAATCGGACTACCAGGCGTCGCGGCTCCTGTGGCTGCGCGCCGGCTGGCTGAAGAACGCCGGGCGGCGCAACACGCGCGAGACGGGCCTCGCCAAGTGGTTCGCGACGGTCGGCTCCGAGCGCGCGGCGAGCGACGCGGTGCAGGTGCACGGCGCCAACGGCTACTCCGACGAGTACCCGGTCGGCCGCTTCTTCCGCAACTGCAAGGGCGCGGTCATCTACGAAGGCACGCGCGAGATTCACAAGCTCATGCAGGCCGACTACGTGCTCGGCTTCCGCGCCGATCGGCCGACGCGCTGCGAGCTGCCCCCGTACGGCGACACCAGGAAGTAGCGGACACCTGCCATGAACTCAGACCTCTCGCTCGAATTCCTCCGCGTCGTCGAACAGGCCGCCATCGCGTGCGCGCACACGATGGGGCAGGGCGATCGACACCATTCGGATCAGGTGGCCGTCGAAGCGATGCGCCAGGTGCTCGACACGGTGCCGATCGACGGCACCATCGTCATCGGCGAAGGCGAGCGCGACGAAGCGCCGATGCTCTACATCGGCGAGAAGGTCGGCATGCCCCACGCGTCGCGGGCGCCGGCCGCGGGCACCGCGCACACCGACTACCAGATGGTGGACATCGCCGTCGATCCGCTCGAGGGCACCAATCTCTGCGCGACGGGCGCCGCCAACGCCATCGCCGTGCTCGCCGCGTCGGGCAAGGGCGGGCTCCTGCACGCGCCTGACCTGTACATGGAGAAGCTGGTCGTCGGGCCGAGCTCGAAGGATCACGTCAGCCTCGACGCGCCGGTGCACGAGAACCTGAAGGCCATCGCCCGCGCCCTCGGGCGGAGCGTCGAGGATCTCGTCGTCATCGTGCTCGACCGTCCGCGGCACGAGAAGCTCATCGGCGACATCCGGGCGACCGGCGCGCGCATCCGCCTGATCGGCGACGGCGACCTGTCGGCCGGCATCTCGGCGGCCGTCGTCGGCACGGGGGTGCACGCCGTGATGGGGACGGGCGGCGCGCCGGAGGGCGTGCTCACGGCGGCCGCGATGCGGTGCCTGAACGGCGAGATCTTCGCGCGCCTCGTCGTCAGCAAGCCGGAGCACGAGGAACGGTGCCGGCAGATGGGGATCACCGACCTCAAGAAGATCTACCGGTCGGAGGATCTCGCGCCGGGCCGGACGATCATCTTCGCGGCGACCGGCGTCACCGACGGCGCCCTGCTGCGGGGCGTCCGGTTCTTCGGCGACGGCGTCCGGACGAGCTCGGTGATCATGCAGAACAACCCGCACCGGATCCGCTTCATCGACAGCATCCACGTCGAGGAAGGCACCGACGTGAGAATCCGGTTCTGACCCCCGGGGAGCCTCCGGCGATCACGGCCCCGATGCGTCGTCTGATCGTGGACGCGGCGTCGCCTTCCGCCGAGGCGATCGGCGAAGCCGCGTCGGCCATCGCCAGAGGCGACGTCGTCGCCGTGCCGACCGACACCCTGTATGGCCTCGCGGCCGATCCGTTTTCGGCGGACGCCGTGGCGCGGGTCTTCGCCGTCAAGGGGCGCGAGGCGGCGCGCGCGCTTCCGCTGATCGCCGCCGATGCCGATCAGGTCGCCGCGCGGATCGGCGCGCTCGGCCCGGTCGCATCGCGTCTGGCGGCTGCCTTCTGGCCAGGGCCGTTGACGCTGCTGCTCGCGGCGCCGCCGGCGCTGGCCGCCGCGGTGAGCGGCGGCACGGGGCGCGTCGGCGTGCGCGTGCCGGCGCACGAAGTGGCGCGCGCGATCTGCCGCGCGGCGGGCCGGCCGCTGACGGCGACGAGCGCGAATCTCAGCGGCGAGCCCGCGTCGGGCGACCCGGACGTCGTGGCGCGGTCGCTCGGCGATCGGGTCGGGCTGCTCCTCGACGCGGGGCGGACGCCCGGCGGCCCGCCGTCGACGATCGTGGACGCCACCGGTCCGGCGCCGCGGCTCGTGCGCGAAGGAGCGATTCGGTGGGAAGAGGTGCTGGCATGCGCGGCGCGCGCGTGAGCGGCCGGTCGGAACGCGCGGCGCTCGTCGGCCTCATCCTGGGTCGCGAGCGCCGGCTGGATGCCGAGCGATCGCTCGACGAGCTGGCGGGGCTGGCGGAAGCGGCCGGCGCCGACGTCGTCCTGCGCGTGCTGCAGGAGCGGCCGAGGCCCGATCCGTCGACGTTCCTCGGCTCGGGCAAGATCGGCATGCTCGCCGCGTCGGCGGCGGAAACCGGCGCGAACGTCGTGATCTTCGACAACGAGCTCACGCCGGCGCAGCTGCGGCAAATCGAGGAGCAGGTCGGCCTCAAGGTCGTCGATCGCACGCAGCTCATCCTCGACATCTTCGCGCGCCGCGCGCGGACGCGGGAAGGGAAGCTGCAGGTCGAGCTCGCGCAGCTCAAGTACCTTCTGCCGCGGCTCGCCGGGTCGGGCACGGCGCTGTCGCGGCTCGGCGGCGGCATCGGCACGCGCGGGCCCGGCGAAACGAAGCTCGAGACGGACCGCCGGCGGATCCGCACGCGCATTCACGCGATCACCGCGGACATCGAACACGTCCGGCGCCGCCGCGCGCAGCTCCGCGAGCGGCGCCACAAGGCGTCGGTGCCGACCGTCGCCCTGGTCGGCTACACCAACGCGGGCAAGACGACGCTCTTCAACGTGCTGACGCGGGCCGGCGCGGAGGCCTCCGACGCGCTGTTCGTCACGCTCGATCCGCTCGTCCGCCAGGTGCGGCTGCCCGACAGCCGCGAGCTGCTCGTCTCGGACACGGTCGGCTTCATCGACCGGCTGCCGCACGCGCTCGTCGCGGCGTTCCGCGCGACGCTCGAGGAGGTCGCCGACGCCGACCTCATCCTTCACGTCATCGACGCGCCCGCGCCCGATCGCGACCGGCGCATCCACGCCGTGCGCCAGGTGCTCGAGGAGGTCGGCGCGATCGAGGTGCCGCTCCTCGACGTCTACAACAAGTGCGACGCGCTGACACCCGACGAGCGACGGCGGCTGCTCGAACAGGATCCGTCCGCGCTCGTCATTTCCGCGCTCGAGCGGGAGGGCATCGACGAGCTCGTCGAGACGATCGCCTCGCGGCTCGCGCTCGACGTGCGGCGTGTCACCCTCGTCTTCGATCCGGACAACGCGGCCGACCGCGAGCGGATCGCGCGGCTCTACCGGCACGCGCACGTGCTCGGCCACGAGGCGAGCGACGGACGGGTCTCGATCGTCGCGGACGTGCCGCGGCGACTCCTGAGCCGCCTGGAGCCGGCCGCGAGGTAAACTTTTCAGCATGCGAAGGCTGATCGGGGTGGCGCTCGCCGGCCTGCTGGCCACGGAGGTGGCCTGCGCGCCGAAGCTCGCCCCGGCGCCGGAGGTCGGCGCGCCGAAGTACCCCGAGTTCAAGGCGCCCGCGGTGCCCGCGGCGCTGGCCGACACCCCGGCCGCCGCGCACGAGGATCGCGGCTGGCGATTTTTCCAGGCGGGCGACCTGAAGAACGCCGAGCGCGAGTTCGCCGCGGCGCTCAAGGCGACGCCGGGATTCTTCCCGGCCTCCGCGGGCCTGGGCTTCGTCGAGCTGGCGCGCAAGGACCCGAAGGCCGCGGTGCCGCTCTTCGACCAGGCGCTCGCGGCCGACAAACAGTACGTGCCGGCGCTCGTCGGCCGCGGACAGGCGCTCGCCGCCCTGAAGCAGAACGACGCGGCGCTCGCCGCGTTCGAGGCGGCGGTCGCGGTCGATCCGACGCTCGCCGACGTCAAGCGCCGAATCGAGGTCCTGAAGTTCCGCCGTCTGCAGGAGGATCTCGCCGCGGCGCGCAAGGCCGCCCACGACGGACGGCTCGACGACGCCGAGCGCGCGTACCGAGGCGCCATCGACGCCTCGCCCGACAGCCCGTTCCTGTACCGGGAACTGGCCGGCGTCGAGCGCCAGAAGGGCGAGGCCGACGCCGCCCTGGATCATTTCCGCAAGGCGGCGGCGCTCGACCCGACCGACGCCGCCTCGCTCGTGTCGATCGGCGACCTGCTCGCCGCGGGCCATGATTACCAGGGCGCGGCGCGCGCCTACACCGACGCGTTCGCGCTCGAGCCGAGCCCCGCGCTCGAGGCGAAGGTGCACGCCGCGCGCGACCAGCTCGAGGCGCTCGGCATGCCGGCCGAGTACCGCGCCATCGCCGACGCGCCGCAAGTCACGCGCGCGGACCTCGCGGCGCTCATCGGCGTCCGGCTGGGCGCGCTCCTGGCGTCGAGTCCGCAGCGCGACGCCGTTCTCATCACCGACGTGCGGCGGCACTGGGCGGCGGCGTGGATCATGGCCGTCGCGCGCGCCGGCGTGATGGAGCCGTACGCCAATCACGCGTTCCAGCCCGAAACCCCGGTCCGGCGGATCGACCTCGCGCAGGTCGTCAACCGTCTGCTCGAACGCATCGTCGCGGCCGCGCCCGCGCGCGCGCATCCGTGGCTGACCGCGCGCCTGCCGTTCACGGATCTCGGGCCCAGCCACCTCGCATACCCCGCGGCGGCGGCCGCCGTCGCCGCCGGCGTGCTGGCGGCGGGCGCCGGTGGCGGCTTCGAGCCGTCGCGGATGGTGACCGGGAAGGAAGCCGTCGACGCGATCGCCCGGCTCGAGGAACTGGCCTCGCCCGTGCCGAGCGGCGGCCGAGGCGGACGATGACCGCGCTGACGCCGGCCAATCAGCTCACGCTGCTGCGGATGCTGCTCATTCCGGCGTTCGTCATCCTCGTCGTCTACGGCTATCTCGGCTGGGCGCTCGCGGTCTTCGCGACCGCCGGCATCACCGACGGCCTCGACGGGCTGATCGCGCGGCGGTCTGGCCAGAAGACGAGCCTCGGCGCGTGGCTCGATCCGATGGCCGACAAGCTGCTGCTCGTCAGCACGTTCGTCGTGCTGACGCTCCCCGGGCTGGGACTCGCCAACCGGCTGCCGATCTGGCTGACCGTCCTCATCATCAGCCGCGACGTCGTGATCGTGCTGACGGTGGCGATCGTCAACCTGGCGATCGGACCGCGCACGTTCCGTCCGTCGATCTTCGGGAAAATCGCGACGGCCACCTACATCGTGACGGCCGTCGTGGCGATGCTGTTCAACTACCTCGGCTACCACTCGGTCGTCGTCGACGTGTTCGTCTGGGGATCGCTCGCGATCACGCTCGTTTCGAGCCTGCATTACATCTGGCACGCCGCCCGCATCATCGACGCGCCGCAGGGGGCCGCATGAACCAGACCGCGATCGCCGCGCTCGTCGCGGCCCTGGTCTTCGCGCCAGGCGTGGCGCGCGGCCAGGCGCCGGCCGCGGCGCCGAAGCAGGCCGTCGTCGAGACGACGGCCGGGACGTTCGTGATCGATCTGGCGCCGGACGCGGCGCCCGCGCACGTCGCCAACTTCAGCAAGCTCGCCGAGGACGGCGCGTACGACGGCACCACGTTCTTCCGGATGGTCAGGTTCGGCATCGTGCAGGGCGGCGATCCGCTGTCGAAGGATCCGGCCAGGCGCGATCAGTACGGGACCGGCGGATTGAACCTGTTGAAGGACGAGCCGCCCGCGCCGAAGATGACGCGCGGATCGGTGGCCGCCGTCACCGTGCCGGGCAAGCCTGACAGCAGCGGGGCGCAGTTCTTCATCGCGGTGGTCGATCAGCCCGGCCTCGACGGCAAGTACACCGTGTTCGGCCACGTCTCGGACGGGATCGAGGTCGTGCAGAAGATTTCCGAGACGCCCGTGGACGCCAAAGGGCTCGCGACCGAGCGCGTCGAGATCCGTCACGTCACGATCCGCGACACGCCGCCCGATCCGTTCGTGACGGAAACGCCGGCGGAACTGGGCGCCTATCGCGCGGTGCTCGACACGAGCGACGGGCCGATTACGATCGAGTTCCTGGTCGACAAGGCGCCGGACACGGTGCGCCAGTTCATGCGGCTCGCGGCGGCGGGCGTCTACTCGGGCATGGCCTTCCACCGGGTCGCCAAAGGCTTCGTGATCCAGACCGGCGCGCTCACCAGCCGCGCGGCGCCGCTGACCGGGAAGCAGCAGCGGCTCGTCCACGAGCTGCCTCCGGAATTCAACGACACGAAGCACGTGAAGGGGATCGTCTCGATGGCGCGGGGCGACGCGCCGGGCAGCGCGACGACGTCGTTCTTCATCTGCACCGCCGACGATTCGACGGCGCTCGACGGCAAGTACACGGCGTTTGGCCGAGTGGTCGACGGCATGGCGGCGGTGGACGCGATCGAGGCCTCGCCAGTGAACGGCGAGGCGCCGGTCACGCGCATCGATCTGAAAGCCGTGCGCATCGAGAAGAAATGATCGGCCCGTGAAGACGGCTCCCGCGGCGCTCATCGTGTCGGCGGCGCTCGCCGCGTCTGGGTGCTGGCACCGCGTGCCGCCGCTCGACCCGTCGGCGCCCGTACGGTTCGACGCGGCGGTCGGGTTCGGCGACGACAGCCTCCGCCTGCATCTGTCGCGCCCCTGCACGATCGACGCGGCGCATCCGCTCCTGCTGTACGCCACCGGAGACGGCGGCTGGCGCGGCAAGGACAAGGACGCCTTCGATCACATGGCCCGCTGGGGGTATCCCCTCGCGGGCTTCAGCGCGCCCGATTACCTCAAGCGTCTGGTCCGCAAGGCGGGCGCGGCGCGGCCGCGGGACGTCGCGCGCGACTACGCGCGGATGATCGCCGTCGCGAAGCAGGAGCTCGCCCTGCCCGAGGCCACGCCGACCGTGCTCGTCGGCGTCTCGCGCGGGTCGGGGCTCGCGGTGGCGGCGGCCGGCGATCCGGCCCTGCAGCGGTCGCTTGTCGGCGTGGTGGCGATCGCGCTCACCCGCGAGGAGGAATACGTGCACCGTCTGCGGCGGCGGCGCGGCCGGCCGCGCGCCGACGCGGAGCGCGTGATGC
>Ga0316628_100001253_pt1 | contig 17734 bp, 13 predicted proteins | sample OWC_Aug_M2_C1_D5_FD_207648 | JGI IMG/M metagenome (GOLD analysis project Ga0316628, IMG submission 207648) | Wetland soil microbial communities from Old Woman Creek delta, Ohio, United States - OWC_Aug_M2_C1_D5_C | ecosystem: Environmental > Terrestrial > Soil > Wetlands | place: USA: Ohio... | reverse complement strand
TCGGTGGCCATGCGTGTCGCCTCCTACCTCGGCTCGAGCTCGTCCTCGAGGTACGTCGCCTGCGGGAGCGGGTCCTTCAGGCTGCGCCCCGCCTTGTAGTCGAACATCGGCTGGACCTGCGAGGCCACGTACTTGAAGACGCGGCCCACGTTGATGTCCACGGGGCACGCCTGCGTGCACATGCCACACCCGACGCACGTGGCCACCATGTGGCCCATGCGCCCCAGGTGGAAGATGTGCTTGTCCGTGGGCATGTCCAAGCCCCCCTTGGTGCCGGCCCACCTGAGCATCTTCTCGGCCTCGTACCTGAAGGTCTGGGACTCGAAGAAGCACTCGTTGCAGTAGCAGACAGGGCACTGGTCCATGCAGTTGTGGCAGACGATGCAGGTGCCGAAGTGCGCGCTGAAGGCGCGACTGCCCTGGAGGTTCGTGTCGACCCCGTGGAAGACCTCGGCGCGGGCCTTGGCCCTGCGCTCCGCGACCTCCTTGACCTTGGCATCGCGCGCCGTCACGGCCTCCCTGGGGGCCTCGGGCAGCCCGGCGAGCAGGCGCTCGTCCTCGGCGGCCAGGACGAGGTGGCCCGAGCCCTCCGAGAACAGGCCCAGAAGCATGTCGCGGTGCTGGGGCTCGGCCCAGTCGCACGTGAGGCACGCCTCGCGGTGGAGCTTGAGGTCGGTCCCCATCGCGTCCTTGGGGTCCTTGCCGGCGTCCCGCATCTTGATGTGGTCCTGGACCGACATCGTGCCGTGGCAGTCCACGCCGATGACGGCGATGTTGTCGAGCCTCACCTGGAGGAGCTTGGAAAGCTCTATGGCGGCGGCTATCTCGCAGGGGCGCATGACGACACCCACGCGTCCCTTGGGCGCCTCGAGCTTGGTCAGGCGCGAGAGCGCGGTCGCGCAGCTCGCGGGCATGACGGGGGCGAACGGGTCGGCGCCCCTCAGCCCCGCTGGCGCGGTCACAAGTGCGTGGGCGTAGGTCCTCCCGTCGGCGGAACGCCGGGGCACCATGATGGCCTGGAGCGTCCCGGCCTTGAGCAGGGCCTCGAGATGGGCGACGGCGGCCTCCGATGGGCCGGCCCCGCCCTTCAGGCTGATGGCGCGGACGTGCTCGGCCATGGCATCACATCTCCCTGAGGGGGCTGGGCCCCATCTGCTTGACCTTCTCGGTGAACTCGGTCACGACCTCCGCGAACTTGGCGCCCTCGGAGGCGGATATCCACTCGAACCGGAACCGCTCTGGCTCCAGGCCGAGGCTCTCCAGGGTCTTGCCCACGACCGCGAGGCGGCGGCGCGCGCGGTAGTTGCCGGTCACGTAGTGGCAGTCGCCGGGGTGGCAGCCGCCCACCAGCACGCCGTCAGCGCCCTCGAGGAGGGCGCGCAGCACGAACGACGTGTCGACCGACCCGGTGCACATCACCCGCACGGGCCTCACGTTCGGCGGGTACTGCAACCGGGACGTGCCCGCCAGGTCGGCCGCCGAGGCCGTGCACCAGTTGCAGAAGAACCCTACGATCACGGGCTCGAAGGATTCGTCCCCTGAGCCCTTGCCTTCCCTCGTCTCGGTGGTCATGCGATCATCCCTGTACGGCGCCCTCGGACAGGAGCGCGGTTATCATGTCGAACACCTGCTTCTTGCCGTAGTTGGTGAGCGTGGCGGCGCCGGAGGGGCAGTGAGCGGCGCAGCCGCCGCACCCCTCGCAGAGGCCCTCGTTGACCGCGGCCTTGCCGGTTACCGGGTCGACGGCGATGGCGCCGTAGGCGCAGAACCGCTCGCAGTTGCCGCAGCCGACGCAGAGGTCCTGGTCGACGCAGGCGATGAGCGGCGCCCTCTCGAGGAAGTCCTTGCTCAGCAGCGCTATCGCCTTGGCGGCCGCGCCCGACGCCTGGGCGACCGTGTCGGTGATGTCCTTCACGAACTGGGCCGCGCCCGCGATGTAGATGCCCGCGGTGAGGGTCTCCACGGGCTGGAGCTTGAGGTGGGCCTCCTTGAGCCAGCCGTGCTCGTCGGTGGCGATGCGCAGCTTCTGGGCGAGCTCCTTGACGCCCTTCGACGGCCGGGAGGCGGTCGCGAGCACGACCATGTCGACCCTGAGCTCGACCCATCGCTGGGTCAGCGTGTCCACGGCCCACACGACGACGCGGTCGCCGTCCTGGAATACCTTGGACACCTTGCCCCTGAGGTAGAGGACCCGCTCCTCCTCCATCGCGCGCTGGATGAACTCCTCGTACCCCTTGCCGTCCGAGCGGATGTCTATGTAGAAGACGTAGGCCTGGCCGTCGTGGACGGCGTGCTTGTAGAGCATGGCCTGCTTGCCGGTGTACATGCAGCAGACCTTGGAGCAGTAGGCGTTGTAGTTCTCCGGGTCGCGCGAGCCGATGCACTGCAGGAACGCGACCTCCTTGGGCTCCTTGCCGTCCGATGGACGCAGCACCTTGCCCTTGGTGGGCCCGCTCGGGGCGAGCAGGCGCTCGAACTGGAGGCCGGTGACGACGTCGGGGATGCTTCCCGCGCCGTACTCGCCGAACTCCTCGGTGCCCATGACCTCGAGGCCGGTGGCCGCGATGATGGCGCCGACCTCCAGCTCCTCGACGCTCGCGTTGTCCTGGTAGTGGATGGCCCCCGCGGGGCACTTCTTGGCGCATATGCCGCACTTGCCCTTGGTGAGGTAGAGACAGTGCTCGGCATCGATGACAGCCCTGTTGGGGACGGCCTGGGGGAACGGTATGTAGGCCGCGGTGCGGTCGGCCATGCCCGAGTCGTACTCGGAGGGTATCTTCTTCGTGGGGCACACGGTCATGCATACGCCGCAGCCCGTGCACTTCTTCCAGTCGATGTAGGTGGCCTTGTGCCGGACCTTGGCCTTGAAGTTACCCACGAACCCCGTGACCTCCTCGACCTCGGAGTAGGCGTGGATGCGGATGCGGTCGTGCTTGCCCGCCTGCGTCATCTTGGGGGTCAGGATGCACTGGGGGCAGTCGAGCGTCGGGAAGGTCTCGGATAGGGAGGCCATGACGCCCCCGATGGAGCTCCTCCTCTCGACGAGGTGGACCTGGAGCCCGGCGTCGGCGCAGTCCAGGGCCGCCTGGATGCCGGCGACGCCCCCGCCGATGACCATGACCGACTTGGTGACGGGCACCTTGATGGTGTGGAGCGATATGTTCTGCTTGACCTTCTCGACTGTGGACGCGATGATGGCGATGGCTTTCCGGGTCGCCTCCTCGGGCTGTTTCTGGTGGGGCCAGGCGGCCGCCTCGCGGATGTTCGCGACCTCGACCAGGTAGGGGTTGAGCCCCGCGACCTCGGCCGCGCGCCGGAAGGTCTTCTCGTGGAGCGTGGGCGAGCAGTTGGCCATGACAAGGCCCTGGAGGCCCATCTCCCTGATGCGGGCCTGGACCATGAGCTGGCCGGGGTCGGAGCACATGAAGATGTAGTCCTCGGCGTGGGCCACGTCTGGGAGCTTGCCCACCTCCGCGACGACCCTCTTCACGTCGACCGTGCCCGCGATGTTGAGGCCGCAGTGGCAGACGAACACGCCTATGCGCGCCATGTCACGCGCCCTCCTTCTTGGCGGCCAGCCTGGCCGCGATGACCTGCCTGGGGTCTACATGGCTGCCCTGCAGGCCCCACTCGGCCTCCGGCAGGTCGAAGGCCACGGCCATCAGGGACGAGAAGTAGACCACTGGCACGCCCTTGAACCCTGCGACCGCGGACCTGATGCGGTCCTGGCCCTCGTCGAGGTTGAACTCGCAAAGCGGGCAGCTGGTCACGACCAGGTCGGTGCCGCGCTTCGCGGCGTCCGCCAGGATGCGGTGGCACTTCGCCGCCACGATGTCGGGCCGGTTGACGGCCTCGTACGAGCCGCAGCACTCGACCTTGAAGGGGGAGTCGACGACCTCGGCGCCAAGGGCGGCCAGGAGGTCATGCATCACCCGGGGCTGCTCGCGGTCGTCGATGGCGACGCCCTTGGGCCTGACGAGGGTGCAGCCGTAGTAGGGCACGACCTTGAGGCCCTTGAGCGGCCTCCTCACCCGCGCCCTGACGGCGTCCCAGCCCACGACGTCCCTCAGGAGCTCCAGCAGGTGCATGACCCGCACGCCGCCCTTGAAGTCGACCTCGTCGTAGAGGTAGTCGTTGATCTTGCGGAGCTTCTCAGGGTCGTCCCGGACCAGGTCGGCCGCCTGCCGGAGGGTGTTGTAGCACATCGAGCAGATGGCGACGACGCGGTCGGCGCCCTGCTCCTGGACCCTGATGAGGTTGCGGACGGGGGCGAGCTGGTGCATCAGGTCGTCCGAGGCCATGGAGTAGACAGTGCCGCAGCACGTCCAGCGCTCCCACTCCTTGAGCTCGTAGCCCAGCTCCCGGAGGGCGGCCTTGGAGGACTGCTCGAACCCCAGCGCGTCGGATTTGCACGTGCAACCGGGGAAGTAGGGGATGGTTGTGGCCATGTGGATGCCTCCTCCTCACTGGGTGTACTTCCTGAGGGCGGACACAAGCGCGATGGGCGGGAGCCGCTCGAGGTCCTCCCTCAGCATGTCCTTGAGGACGACGTAGTCGCCGGACGCCTGCTCCCGGAGGTGGCGCAGCCTTATGGCTTCCATGATGCGCGCGATGTCCACGCCCTTGGGGCACCGGACGTAGCATGTGAAGCACGACGCGCACACCCAGGGGCTCTGGGCCGCCATCACCTCGGCCTCCTGGCCGAGCTGGACGAGCCTTATGATGTGGTTGGGGAGGACGTCCATCTCGGCGGAGACGGGGCACCCTGCGGAGCACTCGCCGCACTGGTAGCACTGGAGGATGTTCTGGCCCGACAGGGTCTCGACGTCATGGACGATGGGGCCCCGGACAACATCCCTGGATATGGCTATTCGCAGGCGGACACCTCCGGACGGCCGGGGTATCGCGGACGTCCCATATGAGGGTTGCGACCCTGGCCGGTCATGGCCAGCATGCTGGCCAAGGGGATAAGGCATGCCCCGCAACCAATGCCCTTTCCTCAGGCCAGGGCATCCTGGCGAAGGGAGGTACGCCCACGGACGATGTGCGGACCGACCGAAAAATATGAAGGAAGGTCGGTCGAGGGCCAATGTTCATCGGCCCTGAAGCTCCATCTCGGCGATGGCGGCGCACCTGATTTCCAGGCCAAATGCCTTCATCGCCTCGAGGGCTGGGATAAATACCTTGAGCGCGAGCGCGTCCCGGTCCCCTTCGACCTTGTCGAGTGATGTCTTGGCCAACCCCTCGCGCACCGCGTTCTCGACAGCACCACCCACGATTTCCTCGATCTCCTTGTCCGACTTGCCGACAAGATGGGCGAAGGCGTTCTCGAGGGTGCTGTTCTCCGAGGATATCCTGTAGAGCATGCCCACACGGACCCGTACGAGCTGACCCTGTCCATCCTTGTCCATCTGGACCTTGGGCACAACCATGTCGAGGAACCTCAGCCTCAGGTCGAGGGTGGCGGTCCTCCTGGTCAAAGGCGGTACGAAAATCCCACCACCGGATACCATTGCCAGCGGCCGGCCCGTGCCATTTGCGGCCCATACTGCCAGCGCCTTGCTTGGGGCGACTCTTCTGTACCTTGTGGAGAGGATGACAATCGGCATGAAGGTGACGAGCACTACGAACACAATTACCAAGCCGACTGTTATGGGTGACAGCATGGGCTCATCCTCCCCCGACCAGCCTGAGCCCGTCTATATCCATACTGTCCAGCCCCACGCCCACATTCCAAAGGTCGCTTTTGTTAAAAACCAAGAATCGGTCGGTGAAGGACCTACGCTCATCAGGCGAGGTCGGGAACGGACAGCTCGCGATGAACGCCTTGAATGCGGCCTCGACATAGCCCTCGACCATCCTCGACACCTCTGCCGGGTCAAGGCCCGTCAGGTGCTCGGCCGCGGTGTCCAGGACGGCTTCTTCCGCTCTCACCCTGTAGCTGTAACGGATCTTCCCTGACGCTCGACCCCGACCATCGTTCAGCCGGACCGTGGCGGAGCGCAGCTCGAGCTCGGCTGTCCTCGGGCTCAGGTCAAGGACCGCATACTCCTCGCTGATGGGCGTGATGAACTTGGCCCCTCCGACGATGACCATGTAGCCCCTGCAACTGCCAGGCATGTAGTGGCCATAGACGACCATGGCCTTGTCGAGAGGAACTCTCTTGAACCGGGTCTTGAAAATGACAACAGTGACAAGTGGCACAATAGCCAACATAACGACCACGAGGACCAGACCCGCGGTCGAGAGCCCCGACCCCGTCATCAACTATCACCCCTTGACGGGAGCATGATGCCATTTTGCCAATAATAAGGTTGTGGGGATGCCAGCCTATCGGGGAGGGCCTAGATCTCCTTCCGCTGGACCCTGATGCACGCGACCTGGTGGTCCGGCCCGGGCTCGAACAGCTCCGGCACGATGTTGGCGCAGTCCTCGTACATGAACGGGCACCGCGTGCGGAAGACGCACCCGCTCGGGCGGTCGATGGGCGAGGGTATCTCGCCCTTGATGGGCAGCGTGGCGCGCTCCCGCGTGGGGTCGGCGATGGGCACGGCCTTGAGCAGGGCGCGCGTGTAGGGGTGCTTCGGGCTCCCCACGATGATCTCGGAGCTCGCGAACTCCATGATCTTGCCCAGGTACATGATGGCGATGCGGTCGCACATGTACCGCGCGACCGATATGTCGTGCGTGATGAACAGGTAGGCGATGCCGTACTTCTCCCGCAGGCCCAGCATCAGGTTCATGACTCCCGCGCGGATGCTCACGTCGAGCATCGAGACGGGCTCGTCCGCGACTATGAACTTGGGGTCCATCACCAGCGCGCGCGCGACGGAGACCCGCTGGCGCTCGCCGCCCGAGAGCTCGTGCGGGAACCGCTCGATGTACTGCTCGATGGGGCGCAGCCCCGCGTCGTTGAGGGCCTTGGCGACCTTCACCGCCACCTGCTCTGGGTCCTTGCCCTCCCCGTAGTTGAGCAGGGGCTCGGACACTATCTGCGTGACGGTCATGCGGGGGTTGAGGCTGGCGTAGGGGTCCTGGAATATCATCTGCGCCCGCTTGCGGAACTTCTTGACCGCGCGCGTCTTGAGGGAGGCGATGTCCACCCCCTCGAACATGACCGTGCCACCGGTGGGGTTGTCGAGCCTCAGGATGAGGCGTCCCACGGTGGTTTTGCCGCAGCCCGTCTCGCCTACGAGGCCCACTATCTCTCCCTTCCTTATGAAGAACGAGACGTCGTCCACGGCCTTGACCTGCATGGGTGCTTTGGCCCAGAGGCCCGCCAGGCCCATGCGTATGTCGAAGAACTTCATGAGCCCCCTGACCTCGACCACGCAATCCGCGTTCAGGTCGGGGGAGGTGCACTCCTTGGCGCCCGGCGCCTCTGGTTTCGGGGAGGCCTCACCAGGCATCTCCCTTCACCTCCGCCGCGGCCTTGTAGCAATAGACCAGGTGGTCTTGGGAGACCTCGGTGGCCTCCGGCCTCTCGCCCTTGCATACGTCCTTGGCGTATGGGCATCTCGGGTGGAATCGGCACCCCTTGGGCGGGTCAGCGAGCCCGGGCGGGGAACCCGGGATGCTCTGGAGCCTATCGCGCAGCTCCTGCTTTGTGCCCAGGATGGTGGGGATGGAGTTCATCAGCCCCACCGTGTACGGATGGCGCGCGTTCGTGAATAGGTCCTTCGTGGGCGCTATCTCCGCCATCCTGCCCGCGTACATCACGGCCATGCGGTCCGACACCTCGGCCACGGTCGAGATGTCGTGGCTGATGATTATCATCGCCATTTCGAACTTCTTCTGTATCTTCTTGAACTCGGCCAGGATCTTGTACTGCGTGATGACGTCCAGCGCCGTGGTCGGCTCGTCCGCGATGATGAGCGAGGGATTGAGCCCCAGCGCCATGGCGATCAGCGCGCGCTGCTTCATGCCCCCAGAGTACTCGTGCGGATAATGGTAGATGCGGCCTTTGTTGATGTTCACGAGGTCGTAGAGCTCCTCGATGCGCCCGCGGGCGATCTCCTGGAGCTCGTTGCGGTAGAGCGAGCGCGCCCTCGCCTTGGTCGCCAGCTCGCCCTCGGCCAGCTTGGTAAGGGCCTCTGGGTGGGCCATGAGCGCCTCCTCGATCTGCTTGCCCACCTTGTACACTGGGTTGAGCGCGTCCATCGCGCCTTGGAAGATGATGCTTATCTCGTCCCACCTGATCTTCCTTATGTCCTTGTTGAAGATGTCGATGGTGCCGTCCTTGTTGATGTAGTCCAGCAGCTCCCGGCCCTTGAACTTGATGGAGCCGCCCTTGATGTGGGCGTTCTTGGGGAGCAGCTGCGTCACCGCGTATACCATCGTGGTCTTGCCGCAGCCGCTCTCGCCCACCACCCCCAGCGTCTCGCCCTTGTCCAGGTGGAACGACACATGGTCCACGGCCTCGACCCAGCCGTCCTGGATTTTGAAGTGCATCACAAGGTCGGTCACCTCGAGGAGGTGGCCCTCCCACGTCTCGGCGCCGTCAGGCGCGGGGCGGTCCACGGGGCCCGGGCTGGTCGACGCCGCCTTGGCCTCGCCCTTCCGCTCCGTGGCGCTCATCTTGCCCTCAGCCTCGGGTTGACGACCTCGTCGAACGCACGGCCCACCATGTAGAAGGCCAGCGAGAGCAGCGTGATGGCGATTCCAGGAGGCAGCAGCCACCATGGGGCCCTGAGGGTGTTGCCCGAGATGCGCAGGTACTGCAGCATCATGCCCCACGTCATCGACTGGGCGTCGCCCATCCCCAGGAACGCCAGGATGGCCTCTGTGATGATGGCGCCCGACACCGTGAAGACCATGTAGAGGAACGTTAGCGGCAGCACGTTGGGGGCCAGGTGGCGCATGATGATGGACCAGTTCGACGCCCCCGACACCCGCGCGGCATCGATGAACGCGCGGTTCTTGAGCGATAGCGTCTGCGCGCGTATGACACGGGCCACCCCCGCCCAGCTGAAGATGGCGATGATGAGGATGATGTTGCCTATGGACGGGCCCAGCACGGCCGCCAGCAGGAGCGCGACCACCAGGATGGGGAGCGTCAGGAAGATGTCCGTGAGGCGCATGAGCACGATGTCGAGCCATCCCCCGTAGTAGCCCGAGGCCAGGCCCACGAGCGTGCCCAGGACCACGGAGAGGACGGCCGCCACGAGCCCGACCACGAGCTCGGTGCGCGTGGCGTAGATGAGCTGAGTCCAGATGTCACCGCCGAAGACGTCCGTGCCGAGGAGGTACCTGTTCCCCGAGGGGTACTTGCCCGGCGGGAGCGGTGCGCGATAGGCCCCCGTGATGGATTGGGTGAAGACCTCCCCGTCCTCCGTCACGAGCGCGTAGTAGTTGCCCGAGCTGGTGCCCTTGTTGTTGATGATGTTGCCCATGTAGGCCGCATCGCTCGCCAGGAGGCCGCCAGGGGAGGCGAAGCTGGCCTCCAGCTTCATGGTCAAGTACAGAATGTAGATGGTGCCCGACTCGGAGGTGAAGAAGTAGTTGTTGCTCCCGGGGATGTAGTCGGGCCGTCCGGCGACGGCCGTGGGGAGCGTGAAGTAGTATGTGCCGTTGCCAGTGATTGTGCCCGTGTCCCGGTCCACGGTGGTGATGAAGCCCCTGCCCTCGCTCATGCCCGTCACGACGAGGTCGCCGATGATGCTCGGGTAGATGCCCTTGGGGCGGGGCTCCCGCAATCCGGTCGTCACGAGGGTCGTCGACCAGTTAATCGAGCCATCGACCCGGTCGATGGCATAGAGCCAGCCGTTCGAGGACGCCAGGATTATGCGCTCCTTGCCCGTCTCCTCGCTCGGATCCTCCTTGGTGATGGAGATGGGCCGGTTCGGGATCGGTGTGACCTCCCGGTCCCATCGCTCGCCTATCTCCGCGTAGGTCACGTACCACATTATCTCGCCGATGGTCACGTTGCGGACCCGGCCGCTGCTCGTCGTGTTGATGTCGAGCTTGAACGCCACGATGCCCTTCGAGGTCGGAACGACGATCATGCTGCCATTCTGGGCGAGCGACAGATGCAGCATAATCGGCTCCCCGATGATCTCGGACGCGTTCGTGAGGTTGTAGTCGAACAGGTTGACCTTGTCGAAGAACCGCTTCTCCTGGAGCTCGCCGATGTTGGTGTTGGGCGGGATTTTGGAGTACACCGCCAGCGTGGACGAGTTGGCCATCGCGTAGAAGAGCGCGCCCAGGTTGTTCGTGTTCGACCATCTGTTCCACAGATTGCTGTGGTACGTCGGGTGGAAGCCCATGCTCACGTTGGCCTTCACCGTGAACGTCTCGTAGGTCAGCTCGTAAAGCGAATCCTCCGAAAAGGCGAAGAAGAGGTTGCCCCTGAACTTGACCGGGAACATCAAAGAGGTGTTGACCGGGATGCGGCGGGACTGGTTGGAGGTGATGTTGATGAGGATGGCGCTCTTCTCGGCGCGCAGGTCCACCCCCAGCTTGACCGCATATCCCTCGGTGGCATACGCGACGATGGACTCGAGCTGCTCGTCGCCGTTGAAGCCCTCGGGTGTCTGCCAGTGCAGCTTCGACGGGTCCGTGAGGTTGATGGAGGCGTTTGTCGGTAGGGGATACCTCATCCAGTCGGCCAGGAAGACGTCCTCCGCGGGGGCGACGAAGTCCGTCGTGTAGGGCGTAAGGAAGGGGGCGAAGACTGCCACGAAGACGAAGCCGAACATGATGGCGAGGCCCACGAGGCCTGACTTCGACTGCCTGTAGAGGCGCCAGGTCGCGCGCAACCGCTTGCGGTAGCGCTTGACCACCTTCAGCCAGGTGGGGACGGTGAGCAGCTCGACCGCGGCCTTCTCAGGAGGGGCCTCGGACGGCGGGGGTTCGACCGCCTTGGTGGCCACGACACCCCCGGGGGGGGCCTCCTCGCGGAGGTGGGGGTCGATGTCGGTCGGGCGCTGCTGGACAGTCATCCCGTCACCCTGATCCGCGGGTCGAGGAACCCGTAGACGATGTCAGCGATCAAGTTGCCGATGAGGACCATCAGGGCGAGGATGTAAAGCGTGGCCTGGGCGGTGGGGAAGTCGAGCTGGAACAGCGCGTTGATGTAAAGCAGCCCGACGCCAGGGAAGGTGAACACCTGCTCGAGGACGACCGCGCCGCCCATGGCGAAGGCCAGCGAGATGACGAATGCCGTCGCCACGGGCAGCATCGCGTTCCTTGCGGCGTGCTTGAACAGCACCGTCCGCTCGGGGATGCCCTTGGCGACCGCGGTGAGTATGTAGTTCTCGCCGATGGTCTCGAGCATGCTCGTGCGCATGAGCAGGATTGTGCCAGCCAGGGACAGTAGCACGAGCACCAGCAGTGGCAGGAACGTGGCGTGCAGGATATCGAAGAAGGTATAGGGCACGAACTGGGGCCACGCAGTTAAGGGAAACCACCCCAGTTTGAAGGAGAACACGAACAGGAAGATGAGGCCGATCCAGAAGGAGGGCATGTTGTAGAACACGAGCGACGTGACGACCGACATCCCGTCGGCGATGCCGCCCCTCCTCCAGGCGATGTAGGCCCCGATCAGTATGCCGAGGAGGTATGAGATGATGACCGAGAGGCCGAACAGGAAAAGCGTCCTGGGGATGCGCTCATTGAGCAGGTCCGAGACGGGCACGCCCCAGGCGACGGAGATGCCGAAGTCGAACGTGAGCATGTTCTTCATGTAGATGAAGAACCTCTCCGTGACCGGCTTGTCGAACCCGAAGAGGTGGATCATGTACTCCTTCTGGGCCGGCCTGATGAGGGGGCTCTGCGTGAGCAGGTCGTACGGCCTGGCAGGCAGCGCCTCGAAGAGCCAGAAGGTGATCGTCAGGATGATGAGGAGCGTGATGAAGGTCTGGAGCAACTTGCCCGTTATGTACTTGACCAGCGGCCAGTTGACCATCCTTCACTCCCCAGCGTGGACTGGAGGGGGTGGCGCCGCCACGGCGCTCCCCCGGCGGTCATAGTTCTGACGGGCCTGCGCCCCCAAAGAGGTCAGGGGTGCATCGGGCGTGGGGTCATGGGGATGGGGGGGCGCCGGCCCCCCCTCCCTCGTCCAGGGCCCGATTCGTCTCGGGACGGGTCGTTCGTCGCTCGCCGCTTCGCCTACTTGGCCTCCTCGGTCTTCGGTGCCTCCTTGGGCTTCTTCCTCATCATCATGACCAGGACGACAATCACCAGGATGATGATGATGACGATTATCAGGAGCAGCCAAGTGGAGCCGCCGCCCGCACCCTCCTCCTCGACCTCGAAGTTCAGCGTCCTGGTCGCGGTCTTGCCGAAGTCGTCCTCGACCGTGATGACTGCGGAGTGCTTGCCGACCTTGAGGTCCTTGAAGTCGTAGGACCACGAGCCGTTGGTCACCGTGAGCGTGACCGGGGTGCCGCTGTCGACCGCTATCTTGACGGACTTGACGCCGTCGGTGTCGGCCACCTTGCCGGTCAGGGTGAACGCGGTGTCCTTCGTCTTGAACCCGTCGGACTTGCTGAGGTCCGTGATGGAGGGAGCGACGTTCTCCTCCACCGCGAACGTCACGGACAGGGTGAAGTCCAGGCCCTTCTTGTCCTCGGCCGTGAAGTCGACCTTGTGGCTGGCGATGGTCAGGTTCACCATGCTGTAGGTAAAGGCGCCGCCGGCACCCACCGTCACGTTCGTGGGAGTCCCGGAGTCGAGGGTTGCGGTCAGGGTCTCGATCCCCTGCATGTCGGTGGCCTTGCCGGTGATGGTGACATCGCGGTTGTAGGTCTTGTAGCCGGTGGCAGGGATGTTCAGGTCGGAGATGACTGGCGGCAGGTTGTAGGCCACGACTCTGTAGGAAGTAGATGCGGCGCCATGACCGGGCTTGATGGCCTGCATCGACACCTCTCCGAAGGCCACCTTCTCCTCGACCTCCACATCGGGCAGCGTGTAGGTCACCGTGCCCTCGCCGTTGGCGTCCGTGGTCGCGTTGGGGGAGCTGAGCGTGCCTCCCTCGGTCTCGAACGTCACCAGGAGGTCGGCCACCCCTGTGCCGGTCTCGTCCATGACCTTGGCGGTCACCGTGGCCGTGGCCGGGCCCTGCTGGATGGTCGGGGCGACCGACAGCAGGGCGTACAGCTGCACCGGTATGTTGAACATCTCGAAGCTGGCGAAGGTGGTGCCGACCCCTACCATGTCTGGGGCGACGTAGATCGGCTGCCGCTGGGGCGTGGTCACCGTTGGCTTGGTCGTGACCGTCCCGGTGGTCTTGCCCTCCGCGTCCGTGACGCCCGCGGTGGTGTAGGTGAACAGGTTCCCGCCGTAGAGCGCCGCGCTCTCGCCAACAATCGGGGCGTTGTTCTGGTCATAGAGCCACATCTCGACGTTGGCGACGTTGCTGGGCGCGAAGTCCTTCAGGATGCCCGTGCTGACCGTGTACTTCGCCGAGGCAAGGGTCATCGTCCTCTGCATCACGAGGTCCATCTTGAATGCGGTCGGGGCATGGACCTCCCACCAGAAGTTGCCCTCATCGGCTGTCACGTAGAAGCCTGCTTTCGCCATCGGTGCCACGAAGATGCTCGGGACGGTGTCCGCTAGGAACACGTTGTCCTCCGCTATCTTTATGGTCGCATGGCCGTCCGTGACCGTGAGGGGCTTCATGTTGGCAACGTCCACGCTGGTCCAGTAGGCGTCCATGAGGCTTGTCCAGTTGGCGTAGTTCTCGTTGAGCGCGTCAATCTCGGCGTCCGTCATCAGGGTGGACAGGAAGTAACCCCCAGTGGTGACGGAACCCTTGTCAGCGCTTGTGAACATGTTGATGCCGGCGTAGTCGGTCAGGCTGGTGTAGATGTAGTCCGGCGCGTCCACGAGGGCAGCGCATGAGCCGTCTGACGGCTCGCCCACGATGAGGGCGACGGGCACATCACCGGCGGCTGCGTTCCCGTCCAGGTCGTACAGGAATATGTCGACGGTGAGCTCGTCGGCCGTGTCCGGGTCGAGGAACGCCGCCACGTTGACCGTGGAGTAGCCACCGTACATCGGCTCCGTGGGCACGGTCGTTCCCTTGAACAGGAGGCTCGCGCCCGCGCCGACCGCGTTCGGCACGTTGGGGTTCTTGAAGAAGACCTGGGTGGCTTCCGTGTCGATGCCGTCCGCCCATGTGATGGTCGCCACTGCGTATCCCGTAGCGTTCGTGGTGACCGTCGTCGGCGGGGCGTTCAGCGCTGCCGCGTTGCTGTACGTTAGGGCGAGGGGCTCGCTGGCCAGGGCGTTGCCCTGGGCGTCCATCGCCATCACGGTGACCTCGGTGGTCTTGTTGGTCTCGTTGCATGCGAACATGGTCGCGCCGACCACCTTGACGAGGTGCCAGCTGCTCGGGGCCATGTTCTTCAGCACCAGGAACTGGGTCACCGTGCTCGTGCTGCTGGCGGGGTACATCGCGGTGGCCGTCGGGGCGACGGACAGGCGCGACTCGACGTGCTTGTTCAGGATGGTCGCCGCGGGCGCCGTCCAGGTGACGGTCACCTCGCCGTTCGCGTCCGTCGTCCCGGTCGTCTTGTCCACCGAGCCGTAGCCCATCAGGTTCTCGTCGAGGGCTAGCTCCACGCCTGCCACTCCGACACCGGCCGCGTCGGTTGCCTTCAACTTGACCGGAGTGGATTCACCAGCGTTGAGGTAGATCTTCTCTGGCTCGGCGGTGACGAACAGCGTGGGCGGGAAGCTGCTGACCACGCTCACCGTCCTGGACGTGGTGACGCTGGCAGTACCCTTCACGGCCTGGGCGTTTATGGTCACGTATCCATCCGTAGTGCCCGTCACCGTGAAGGAGAACGTGCCTGTGGCGTCTGTCACGCCTGTCGAGGCCGAGAAGGACGCGCCTGTGGCAGACAGCGTGATCGACACGTTCTCCACTGGCAGACCGGCTTCGTCGACGACGAGTACGGAGGCTGCCAGGGCCGTGCCGGTCTGGAGCTTGTCAGGGACGTTGAGGACCGGCGTTATCACGCCCGTGGGGGGCGGGGTCACGCCCTTGGTGAGCTCGGCCACGGAGTACACCTGGAACAGCTCGCCCAGGTACGAGACCCAGTTATCCCACTTGGTTGAGATCGCGTAGTTGTTGAGCCTGTAGTACAGGACGTTGCACGGGATGGCCTCGGCCACTATACCCTGGCCCCACTTGGTGTACTTGATCTGCAAGTCGCGGTCGAAGGCGCCCTTCGCGAGCTCCTGGGCGATGGCAAGCTGGTCGGCGAGTGCTTGGGTCGGGGCGTCTGCCTTGGTGCTCACGCCGCCGAGCGTGTTGTACCAGGGGTTGTCGTTCGCCGCGCTCCAGAACGCGAAGTAGTTCGAGCTGGCCTTCGGGCCCAGGATGTCGAACACGTTGCCGACCGGGTCCGCAGTGAGCGACCAGCCGATGATGAGCATGTCGTAGTCGAACGAGTTCATCTTCGCCACGAGTGTGTCGAAGTCGACGGGCTTCGCGACCACGTCGATGCCAAGGCCTCTGAGCTGCTTCGCTATCATCTCGCCAGCCTTGATGCGGACTGGGTCGTAGTCGGCAGGGGGCGTCATGAGCACGAGCGGGGGCACCGCCCTGCCATCGGGGAACTTGAGCGCCGTGCCTACGCCGGTGAAGCCCGCGGCCGTGAGGGTGGACCGGGCCTGGGCGACGTCGTAGGAGTACTTGGCGACCGATGTGTTGTACCAGTCCGACCAGAATGGGGGCTCGCTGGAGTCGCCGGGCTGGCCGAAACCGCCCATGTATCGGTCGGTGATGGTCCTCTTGTCGATGCAGTACGAGACGGCCTTCCTGAAGGCCAGCATGTTCATCGGCTCGCGCTTCATGTTGAAGGCGTAGTAGAAGTAGCCGTTGTCCGAGATGGGCATGATGTCGGTGTTGGGGTTGGCGATGAGGTCAGGCACGTAGCCTGCGGTCACGGTCCACGGGATGTGGTCGACCTGGCCGCTCTTCAGGGCCAGGATGGCCGTGTCCAAGGACGAGTAGAGCTTGAGGTAGAGCGTGTCCACCACGCCCGGGTAGACGTGGTGGCCCGAGGGGGTCACGAAGGTCTTGCCCCAGTAGTCCTCGAACTTCACGAGCTTGCGGAACACGTTCCTCTCGCCGGAGTCGTACTTGAAGGGGCCCGTGCCGATGACGGCGGCAGGGTCAGTGTTCCAAAACACGTCGACCACGCCATCGGTGGTCAGGTGGTCCTGCCATATGTGCTTGGGGAGCACTGGAACACCAAGCCCCTGGAGGAAGAACTGGCCGTATGGCTTGGACAGGACGATCTTGACGTGGGTGTCGTCGACCCTCGAGATGCCCTCGAAGACGCCGTCCGTGTCCGCGTCGACCGCGCCGTCGACCTCGTCGGCCGAGCACAGGCCGTCGTCGTTGGTATCGAAGCAGTCGATGACGAAGGTCGAGTAGGTCGTGCCAGCCCTGTTGATCATGTAGCTGTAGACCACGTCATCCGCCGTCATCACCACGCCGTCGTGGAACTTGACGTTCGCGCGCAGCGTGACCTCGGCTGTCAGCGTGTCCTCGTCGAAGGTCCAGTCCTCGGCCAGGAACGGGAAGAGGTTGCCCTGCGGGTCCGTCGTGGACATTGCCTCGAAGACCCATGCGCCCAGCACGTACTTCTTCCAGACCGAGTTCGAGGCCAGGTCCATATAGTTGAAGTTCGGCATGTCCTGTTGCATTGCGATGTACAGGACATCATCCTCGTTCCCCTGCGCGAGCGCAGGGCCCACGCAAGAGGCGATCGCAGCCAGCACCATCAGCGCGGTCATCCCTATAGCTAGTGTCTTCCTCAAGCTCATGTATTGCCCTCCCCGGAGGTTGGAAACGTATTCCCCTGGGATGTATATAACACTTGCCGCAGGCATGGGGCAAAATCTATATAAGATTGATTCGGGCAACCATCCGGGGCAGCGCTCCTAGGCCCGCTCGCCGAGGTGAGCTTACATCCACCCTCGCTCCAAGGCCTCCCAGCATCACCCGGCCGCATCTCGCTTCGCCCCGAAGGAAGTGGTGGTGGTGGACCCACGGGTGTCGGCGCTTGACGTAGTGCACGTTGTGACATGGCCGAACCTTCCCCGCTGACGGGGGAAGGGCGGGGAGGACGACCTGCCGGGTCGGGGGGTGGAGGCGGTGCTATGGCCCGCCCTGGCCCTCCGATGACCTCTCGAGGGCCTCGACGTCCTCCGAGATGCGCTTGACCCAGGTCACCAGTCCCACGTTGATGAGGGTGGTGTTGACCTCCACGGGCGTCAACCCCTGGCCCTTGCTCGCGTTCACCAGCAGCTCGTAGATCCTGAGGTTCTCCGGCAGGATCATGGCGGTGACCTCGAGGCCAGGCTTTGCTGCTGGGACCTCGCCAGGGGTGCCGCCCTCGGCGGCATCCCCGGTGTGCTCGACGTCCTCGGCGTCCCCGGCGTCCTCGGGCCCGTCGGTCCTCTCAGTGCCCATGGCATCGACCTGCCTTGATGTCCCGTTGGGTCAGGGCTTCACTTCCCCTTCTGGGTCTCCCTCGCCGGTGGGGTGGGCGGGACCGTGGGCAGGCCCTTGCCCGAGGCCTGCGACAGGTCGCCGAGCAGCTCCAGCACGCCGCGGCCCGTCAGGCCCTTGACGAGGGTGGGCAGCTGCGCCAGGATGTCGACGGACCTCCCGACGATGCCCGCATGGCCCTCGTTGCCCATGACGATGATCTTCTCGGTGTTCTCGAGCGGGATGGACACCTCGTGGGCGATCTTCGGCAGGGCGTCGATGATG